>WNGF01000015.1_pt1 | contig 346066 bp, 293 predicted proteins | sample 5400641 | NCBI WGS metagenome assembly WNGF01 (sample SAMN13153371, study PRJNA577476) | soil metagenome | isolation source: 80 cm soil or saprolite under grassland replicate 2 | place: USA:California | collected 2016-06-15 | reverse complement strand
GAGCCAGGACCCCTGGCATGATGATCGCGGATGCCTTCGACGGAAGCGAGTACGTCTGAGGAGCCCGGTGCGGGAAAACTGCACGCCGGGATCTGTGCGGGGGGCATTGGGTAACCGGTGTCCCTACCGCGAACTACGGAGTGAAGATCATTTGCTCGATTGACGCTGTGTGGCGGTAACAAGCGAAGGGAAGCCGAGGTCTCACCAAAAGCTAAATATGAGCCGCGCGCTCAGTGACTTGACATGATTCGCTTAGCTGACAAGTACCTTTGGGACGGGCATAATGCTGGCCTAAGGAACTTATCACTGAACCGTGATCATCCAATCCATTGAACTCCGCGAAATCCGGCTGCCCCTGATACATTTCTTCGAGACCAGCTTTGGTCGCACTACTGAACGTCGCATTCCCCTGGTGAAGGTCATCGATAGGGATGGCGTTGACGGTTGGGGTGAATGCACAGCAGGCGAAGGACCTTTCTACAGCGAAGAGTGGACAGAGTCAGCATGGTCTACCCTTAAGCACTTCCTGGCGCCGATGGTCCTGACCAGGAGTTTTGAAACTCCAGGGCAGATTTGGGAGTTGCTGAAGCCCGTTCGTGGAAACCGCATGGCCAAGGCTGCCCTTGAAACAGCTTGCTGGGACCTTGATGCAAAACGAGCAAATCGGCCTCTCTGGAAACACCTCGGCGGCGTCAACAACGAGATTCGCTGCGGCGTTTCTATTGGTATTCAGGACACACCAGAAGTGCTATTGGAGAAAATCGAAAGCGAGTTAGCGGCGGGATATCAACGAATAAAAATAAAAATCAAGCCCGGCTGGGATTTCAAAATTGTTGAGCGCGTGCGCAAGTCTTTCCCTGACATCCTTCTTATGAGTGATGCGAATTCCGCCTACACGCTCAACGATGCCCCTTTGTTTCGAGCGCTGGATCAATTTAAGCTGATGATGATTGAGCAGCCTTTGGCTTATGATGACATTTTTGATCATGCGGTTTTGCAGCGGCAGATCCAGACGCCGATTTGTCTCGACGAATCAATTCGATCCAGCGCAGATGCACGCAATGCAATAAACCTCGGCTCGTGCCGCATAATAAATTTGAAACTCGGTCGCGTTGGAGGCCACGCCGAGGCCAAAAAGGTCGAGAGCGTTTGTCGTGAAACAGAGATACCGGTTTGGTGCGGTGGTATGCTCGAATCGGGAGTGGGACGCGCGCACAACATTGCCATGGCCACGCTATCTGGATTTACTTTGCCCGGTGATGTTTCGGCGAGCGCTCGCTATTGGCAGGAGGATATTATTTCACCTCCTGTAACCGTGAATTCCAGCGGGAAAATAGTTGCTTCCGATAATCCTGGAATCGGTTATGAGGTGGACACCGCTCGTATCGATCGTCTCAGTATAAGGCGAGAGTTAATTAGGTAGATTGTTTCCGGTCAGAGCGATGGTAAATGAAGTCTCCCAGTCAAAGGTGAGAATGCTGCGTGATTATTTTGCAGATCGGCAGCGTGAGATACTCGCCCTGACCCGTGCTCTGGTGGAATCGGAATCGCCTTCCGGTAGTGAGTCAGGCAGCAAAGCTGTCGTCTCTTTGCTCGCTGCAGCGGCTCGAAGCATAACAACCGTTAGCACAATTGAACGGATTCCAGCTGAGAACTATGGAGAGCATCTGCGAATACATGCGTTTGGCAGTAGCCGGAACAAGCCCAGAACCATACTTATTCTGGGACATACCGACACTGTTCATTCTTTCGGTTCCTTACAGAAACGCCCCTGGAGAGTTGAAGGCAATTGCGCTTACGGACCAGGTATTTATGACATGAAGGCCAATTGTGCTCTCGCCATAGAAGCAATTCGGGCGTGTTCGTCGCTCAACCTGACGCCACAGAGTCCCTTGGTCTTGCTGCTTACTTGCGACGAGGAAACTGGCAGTCACAGTGGCCGGGCACTGGTTGAGGCAGAGGCTCGCCGTGCACGGGCTGTGCTGGTTCTGGAACCTCCCGCAGTTGGCGGTGGCGCCAAGACGGGACGCAAGGGAACAGGGATATTCACGCTGGAGGCTTTTGGTCGCGCCGCGCATGCCGGTCTCGAACCAGAAAAGGGTGTCAGTGCGATTCTGGAACTTGCCCGTCAAATCGAAAGGCTCCACGCGATGAACGATCCCGCTTCTGGAGTCACCGTCAACGTCGGAGTCATGCAGGGAGGGACGCTCTCCAACGTGGTGGCGGCTGAAGCCCGGGCCGAGATTGACTTTCGTTTTACCAACAACGAGCAGGGAGCCAAAATTGAAAATAAAATACTTCAGCTCCGGCCGTTCGACACTCGTGCGCGGCTCGTGGTCCGCGGAGGAATCAATCGACCGCCACTGGAGCGCACCGAAGCTGTGTTAGCACTCTATGAGCAAGCTCGTGCCCTGGCAGCGGCAATCGACTACGAGTTGGGCGAGGCACAAGTTGGTGGGGCCTCGGACGGAAATTTTGCCGCGGCTATCGGCGCTCCGGTTCTCGACGGACTTGGAATAGCGGGTGATGGTGCGCACGCTGCTCACGAGCATATCAGCCTTGATGATATACCCGTGCGTGGCGCCCTTTTGGCTGGATTGGTGGCGACGGTCTAGCAATCTGCTTAGAACTTTCCGACTAATTCATGAAAATCGCCACCTGGAACGTCAACTCAATTCTCGCCCGCCTGCCGCTTGTTACCCGCTGGTTGGATAAAGCGCAACCCGACCTCCTTTGTATTCAGGAAACCAAATGCACGGATGACAAGTTCCCGTCTGAGATCTTTCGCCAGCTCAACTACAATTGCGTCACGTTCGGGCAACAGTCTTATAATGGAGTTGCCATCCTATCTCGCGGTGAGTGTGAGACGACGCAGCGGGGCTACCCGGATGAGGAAGCAATAACACAGTCCCGGTTGCTGGCAACACGCTTCGGAGACATTCAGATTGTTAATGTCTATATTCCAAATGGTCAAATCGTTGGTTCAGAAAAGTATCAATTCAAGCTGGGGTGGATGAAGCGTCTGCGCGAATTTCTTGATAGCCATTATCTTCCGAGTACGACGGTTTTATTATGCGGCGATTTCAACGTCGCCCCGGACGAGCAGGATGTACATGATCCGAGATTGTGGCAGGGACGAATATTGTTCAGTGAACAGGAGCGAAAGGCCCTGGAGGAGATTAAGGCCTGGGGCTTTATTGATACATTCCGACTTCACACAAAAGGATCAGGACATTATTCCTGGTGGGACTATCGCGCGGGCGCCTTTCGACGCAATCATGGTTTGCGAATAGATCACATCTGGGTAAGTGAACCATTGGCCCACAGAAGTCGAGCCACCTGGATCGATTTAGAGCCTCGCACCTGGGAACGGCCCTCGGACCACGCACCGGTGGTTGCTGAATTTGAATAGACTGTGAGCCTTAGTTCGACGTCAACTCCTTCGTCTTTTCCGTAATCTCTTTCTGGGCCCATTCATTGTCGCGGCTGGTCTCGCCCGCCTTACTCCTCTTGGCCACTTTCATTTTTTGCACCAGGTCAGTGTGCGTTGAGAAGTAAGGGAGACTCTTGCCAACTATTTCCTGAACCGAGTTAAAGCTCTTATCGACCATGAACTTCTCCAGTCCTTCCTTCAGCTCATCGATCATCTTTACACCATGAAGCATCACGCCAGTGCAGATTTGTACAGTGGACGCGCCTAATAACAGAAACTCAAGCGCGTCGTGAGAACACTCGATACCGCCAATACCGCTGATGGAAATCTCTGGCGGCAGCGCCAACCCCAGTTGGCTCACCATACGTAAGGCAATCGGCCGTATTGCCTGGGACGAGTAACCTCCGGGAACTGTAAATCCTTCCACAGTGGGCATTGGTCGCAGCGTATTTAGATCAACGCCGATTACCGAGAGTATCGTGTTGATTGCGGAAATGCCTGCGGCGCCGCCCCGAACGGCGGCTAGCGATGGCTCCTTAATATCAGTGATATTGGGAGTCATCTTAGCCCATACCGGAATCCTGGAAACCTCGCTGACCCAGCGAGTAACCTGTTCAGTTAAGTCCGGATGTTCACCCATTTCGGATCCCATATGTCTTTCCGTCATGCCGTGGGGACAAGAGAAATTGAGTTCAAACGCATCCACACCCGTGTCCTGGACCATTTTGGTTAACTCCTGCCAGCGGCTCTTGTCGAGTTCCTCCATGATAGAGACAACAAGAATGTGGTTGGGATACTCCTTCTTAATCTGTCGAAACTCATCAATCCAGACATCGATCGGGCGATCAGAAATCAATTCAATATTCTCAAAACCCAGAACTTCCCCCGTGTTCTTTGATCGGAGCTTGCCATACCGAGGTACTACATTGATGACCTGGGCCGAGTCGAGACTGACAGTTTTCGCTACCGCGCCACCCCATCCTGCATCGTAGGACTTGGTGATTACGCGCGCGTTTGTGGTGGGTGGGCCGGAGCCCAGCAGGAAAGGGTTGGGAAATTTAATTCCGTTAACGGTGATTGATAAATCCATGCAGTAACTCCCGCTGACCAAATGCTCAGTCTCTGAATCTAAATCTCCAATACGCAGTGTTCTCCAGCTTCAGTCCGCCACCAGCAGTCCGTATGAGTCCGGCCGGCGATCGCGGAAGAATTGCCAGGTGTTTCGGACTTCCCGAATCAAGTCGAGATTGAGGTCTGCCACGACTAAGGCGTCTTTATCTCGCGGCGCCTCGGCAATGAATTTGCCGCGTGGATCGCAGAAGTAACTCTGTCCATAAAACTCGCCGATGTCCCAGGGCTTTTCATGTCCGACACGATTTATTGCTCCTATGAAATAACCGTTGGCGACCGCGTGGGCAGGTTGCTCCAGTTTCCAAAGATATTCAGAAAGGCCGGCGACAGTTGCAGATGGGTTAAATACAATCTCTGCGCCATTAAGACCGAGTATGCGGGCCCCTTCGGGAAAGTGCCGGTCGTAACAAATGTAGACACCGATGCGCGCATAGGCAGTATCGAACGCCGGATAGCCGAGGTTGCCAGGCCGAAAATAGAACTTTTCCCAGAAACCGGGATTAACATGAGGAATGTGGTTCTTGCGATATTTACCGAGATACTTTCCATCAGCATCGATTACAGCGGCAGTGTTGTAGTAGATACCCGCGATCTCCTCCTCATAAATAGGTACAATAATGACCATCGAGTGCTCTTTGGCCACTTCCTGCATCAGCCGGATTGTTGGGCCATCGGGAATCTTTTCTACCGCTTCGTACCAACGAGTCTGCTGCTCAGCGCAAAAATAAGGGGTAGTGAAGACTTCCTGCATGCAAAGGATTTGCACGCCCTGTTCCGACGCCTGCTCAATAAGTCCCAAATGCTTCTCGATATTAAGGCGTTTGATATCCTCTATTGCCAGATCCGTAGGCGCGGCATTTGTTGCTTGTATCAATCCGCATTTCACTGTCCGTGGCATTCACTCACTCCCTTCAACAAGTTGCAGAAGAAGACAGAAATTATCGCGCGACAAGCAACGCAGGATTTCTTATGGGCGTCTGACCTGTCCATTCATTAAAATGTAGTATATGACGAATGCCAGGCCGAAGGTAACGAACCACGCGTAGGTATACATGGTGTCGAAGAAGGTTGGGTCGGCTACCTGGCCGCCAGCTGTAGTCGCTGCGCGTATAAATCCAGGTACCACCGGGGCGATCGCGAAGAACAAGGTGATCATTGCGCGCCAATTGATTCCACGCGAATAGGAATATATTCCGTTGGAGTTAAAGAGATCGACGAGACTCAACTGCTGGTTTCTAATCACCCAGTAGTCACAAATCAGAATTCCAGCGATGGCACCCATTAATCCCGAATAGCCAATTAGCCAGGTGAAAATGTAAGCGCCCATCGTACTCATCAGTTTCCAGGGCATCATAACAACCCCGATTACTGCGGTGATCAATCCGCCGGTTACATAAGAGATGAGTTTGGGATTCAGGTTCGAAAAGTCGTTTGAGGGGGACACGACGTTCGCTGCCATATTAGTGGTCAGTTGGGCGGAGAAGATTACCAGGGTCGCGAAAAGGATGATGGCAACATTGTCAAAGTGAGACATCAAGTCGACCGGATTGGGGATCGCTTCGCCATAAATTAACAGCGTGGCACTCGTGACAGCCACACCGATAAACGCGAAGGAGGTCATCGTCAACGGTAGCCCGAGTGCCTGGCCAAGCATCTGAGATTTTTGCGAACGGGCATAGCGGGTAAAGTCGGGAATGTTCAGGCTCAGTGTAGCCCAATAACCGACGGAGGCTGTTAGAGCACCCGGAAAAATGTTCCAGAAATTATTGTGCTGCTTTTGCAGCGCTGCTGATTCACTTAAGACTTTGCCCAATCCACCTGCCCGCCAGGAAGCCCAAACCAAAAGCATCATTCCACCCGCTAAAAGTAAGGGTGCAGACCAGGTTTCCAGGTGTTTAATCCCTTCGACGCCTTTCAGGATAATAAAGACTTGGATTCCCCAAAAAAGAAAAAATGCTACCCCGGTGTGGGCTGCCACGCCGAGTAAGGTAGAACCGCCCAGCAGGCCCTTCCAGCTGCTGGATATCACGCCGAGAAGAGCATCGATGGCGGTGCCGCCGATCCAGGTCTGAATGCCAAACCAGCCACAGGCCACGATGGCCCGCAGTATGGCCGGTACATTCGCCCCGCGCGTGCCAAAGCCGGCACGACAGAGAACGGGAAACGACACTCCGTATTTTGTTCCCGCATGAGCATTAAGAATCATCGGGATCAGGACAATGGAATTGCCCGCCAGAATGGTGAGCATAGCTTGCCACCAGTTCATCCCAGCCTCAATGAATCCGCCAGCGAGAGTGTACGTCGTAATGACAACGCTCATGCCAATCCATAAGGCCGCAATATTCCAGGTGGACCAGGTCCGTTCCTTAATGGTGGTAGGGGCCAGATCTTTGTTCCAGAGAGGACTCGCGGACACATCCTGGCGCAGCTCTTCGAAATCGTGCTGAGGGGAATGCGTGTTAGGCAAAATCAAAGTCTGACTACTATAAGGCCACACAGGTGCCCCGCTTCAGAAACCGCCCATCGCCTGGCTTGCCTACGTATTCCCCTTTTTCGACAACAACTTTCCCGCGAGAGAGGACCATATCCACGACTCCGCGAATGTTCTTTCCTTCGTACGCGTTGTAATCGACATTCATGTGACTGGTCCCTAAGGAGAGGGTCTGTTCTTTGTCGGGATCAAACAGCACTATATCTGCGTCAGAACCCACAGCGATTGTTCCTTTTTTGGGAAAGAGCCCAAACATTTTGGCTGCCGCAGTCGACGTGAGTTCTACAAAGCGATTAAGGCTAATTCTGTTTTCCACCACTCCACCGTTGTAAATCAAAGGGACACGGTTCTCCACACCAGGGGCGCCATTGGGGATCTTTGTGAAATCGGCGATTCCCAGCTCCTTCTGCTCCTTCATACAAAAGGGACAATGATCGGTAGATATGACCTGGAGATCGCCCATTTTTAGGCCCTTCCAAAGTTCCGTTTGATTGGACTTTTCTCGTAGCGGTGGGGTCATAACATACTTAGCACCGGCGAAGCCGGGTTCGTCATAATTGTCGAGCGAGAGGAACAGATACTGCGGACAAGTTTCCGCAAAAGCGGGTATCCCGCGGTCTCGCGCCTGTCGCACCTGGTTCAACGCGTCGGCGCAAGAGAGATGGACGATGTAGACCGGGGACTCGGCCATCTCGGCAATCGCAATCGCGCGGTGAACGCCTTCTGCTTCTGCGATTGTTGGCCGCGTCAGGGCGTGGTATTTGGGCGCCGTATGGCCCTTTTCCAGTGCGCGCCTGATGATCTCATTAATGACAATCCCGTTCTCCGCGTGCATGCAGATCAGGCCACCGCGTTCGCCTGCCGCCGACATGGCCCGGAAAATTGTCGCATCGTCAACCAGGAAAACACCGGGATAGGCCATGAAAAGCTTAAAACTTGTCACCCCGTCATCCATTGCCGTGTGCAGCTCTTCGATCTGGCTATTTTGCAGTTCAGTGGTGATCAGGTGAAAGCCATAATCGATTGCGGTTTTGCCCTCGGCCTTACGGTGCCAATTATCGATTCCCTCGAGGAGAGACTGCCCTTTGTACTGCACGGCAAAATCAATAATGCTAGTGGTGCCACCGTGCGCTGCGGCGATAGTTCCGGTACGGAAGTCGTCAGAGGATTGCGTGCCGCCGAACGGGAGCTCCATATGAGTATGCGGATCTATTCCTCCCGGTATCACCAGCATGCCGGAAGCATCAATCAGCCGATCCGCTTCCAGATTAAGCTTGGCGCCGATCAGGGAAATAATTTCACCTTCGATCAAAATGTCGGCTTTGTAATCGTCGACAGCGGTAACGATGCGACCATTACGAATCAGGGTTTTCATGAAATCTTCCTATCCGCTCAAGGCGTCAACTCTGATGTCAAAACGGCGCCTCCAAGATTCGGCAATGTGGCTGTAACCTTTATGACCTGACGTTTATCTTTGCTAATCCATACCGTCTGCCGATCCGCATCGTTATCGGCCACTGTAAGTTCAATCTTGAAGGCCTCAAACGTACCCGCAGGAACCGTGACGGTCTCGGCGCCTACAACCTTCAACTGCTTCAACTGCGGTTTCTGCTTTTGCACATCAAAGTTGCGAAAACCAATGTTGTAACCATCTTTCAACGGCAAAGTCGCGATAACTTCGAAAGCACCTGCCCCGTCCGCGAAAAGCAGACCTCCAGTATCAACGTCAATGGGCCGTGACTCTCCGTTCATACTCATAGTGCCGCTGGCCTTAGTTCCTTTCACGTCAAGTTCGATGGCGGTGGGACCCTGTTTTATCGATCTATGTTTCAAGAGCAAGCTGCCCTTTTCGATAGTCGAGGTGTCGGTCATCTCGCCCTGCGGGGTCAGGGCCGTTTCGTAGACCATCCATGAACCATTCTCTTCCTTGATTTCAGTCTTCAATGAGATTGGTATCGTTTGTCCGGCGAGATCAATGGATGCCTTGTAACTGGAGATGCCCGGTCGCAGATCGGTTGCCGGCTTCGGGGTCTCGGTAGTAGCCACTGCGGACTTCTTGGGCAGGGTAACAGTCTTCACAGCCACTGAAATATCCTTCAATCGCTGGGCCACTTCTGGCGTCATGCTTTCCTGGTATCGACCACTGAGATACTTCGCGAGGAATTTCTCGGCGGTGGCAAACATGGCCATGTTATTGACGGGCCGCGCGAATCCATGACCTTCATCAGGCGCCACGAGATACTCGACAGGAAAACCGCGATCCCGGAGCGCAATCACTATTTGATCTGATTCGCGCTTGTTTACGCGTGGATCGTTTGCTCCCTGAACAACCAATAATGGCGTCTTGATTTTGTCAGCTGAATTGAGTGGAGACTGTCGCTGAAGCTGTGCTTTGCCCTCTGCTGTATTAGGGTCGCCCATGCGTTCGTAGAAGAGCTTTCTTATCTGTTCCCAGTAAGGAGGGATAGACTCCAGTAGGGTGATGAGATTCGAAGGGCCAACGATAGAAACTGCGGCCGCGTAAACATCAGGGGTGAATGCGACGCCGGCGAGGGTGGCATATCCCCCGTAAGAGCCGCCCATAATTCCAATGCGTTTGGGATCTGCAATGCCCTGTGCAATCAAATACTTGGCGCCCCAGGTTACATCGTCCTGCATTTTCTGTCCCCACTCTTTGTTGCCGGCATCAAGAAACTTCTTTCCGTATCCCGTGGAAGCTCGAAAATTAGGCTGTAACACGGCATAGCCCCGGTTAGCGAGAAACTGGGCAAATGAGTTATATCCCCAACTATCTCGACCCCACGGTCCACCGTGAGGAACAATGATGGCAGGCAGGTTTTTGGGTTCGCCGCCTTTGGGCAAAGTCAAATAGGCGGGAATCACCAAGCCATCCGATGATTTATAACTGACCGCCTTCATCGGCGCTAGATACACTCGCGTCAGTTTTTCCCGTATCTGATACTGGAGGGTAAGCTTCTTGGAATTACGATCGAATAGATAGGTTTCACCAGGTTCAGTATCGCTGCTGGCAGAGATAAGCCAGAGTTTTTCGTCTTTAGTTGATGAGCCGAAGGCAATCTCTTTTCCCGGTAGTCCTTTTTGCAGGAGTTTATAATCGGCCTCGTACGCCTTGTCCTTCCAGTAGACTCTTTTGCGCTCGTCATCGTAGCTCGTAGCTATCAGCTCATCACTGACTTCGGAAAACGCGGCATCACCAAAATCCACTCGATTCAAGGGATCGGATTCCACCAGTTCTTCCTTGCCGGTAGCAGGATCAAACAGTTCAAGCCTAATCAGATCCACATTGCCCTTGTTAGTGATGAAATAGGTACGCTGTCCATCCTTATGAAAACGCACGGGGGCGCAGGTCTCAAAAACGTTGCAGGAATAGATCTTTGAAAACCCATTACCGTCGACGCGCAGTACTTCAGTGTCGCCATTTTCCGCTGAACGCGTGGCCAGCCTTAACTGGTCCTTCAAATCAAATACCCAGCCAGTGATTCGTTCCGTGTTTTGCCGCACCAGCGTACGTTCGCCGGTAGAAAGCTTCACCTTGTATAAATCGTGCCAGGCCGGATCGCGGTCGTTCAGTCCGATGTAAATCGCATCCGGCTCGGTGCGAGGAACCGCGTATATGAATGCGCGCACTCCTTTTGCATCGGTTAGATTGCGCGCCTTGGGAACGTCTTCTCCGCCGGCGGGACTGTCCGCTGGATTGACAGCATAGACATTGAAATTTTCGTTGCCAGCTTTGTCCTGCGCAAAAAGAATGTATTTACCGTCGCGGCTCCAGAAATAAGAGCGAATCGGCCGACTAGTATCGGCAGTAATTGCTTTGGCTGCGGCGAATGGCTCAGTGGTCCGTTTGACCCAAACGTTGCGAGTGCCTTTGAACGGTTTAATGAAGGCAACGAAATTCCCGTCAGGGGAGATCTGGGCGCCCGAGATCTCCGGATCACCGAAAAACAGTTCTCGATCGATCAATGGAGGCGGCCCGCTTTGGGCCGTTACAGGCGCTGCCAGAATAAGCAAAGCCAGAATGAGCAAAAGAAAGATCGCGGGGTGCGAATTGTGTCTCATTTTTGCAGACACTACTGGAAACTCTAAGCGCATAAATCCTCTCTTCTTGCTGAAATATTCATTGTGAGTTGGCTGCGAATTCTTCTGTCCAACAACGCGCGGACCTCAACTCACAGTTTTGAAACCCGCGTCCAGAGCAGCGGCTAGCTCGTCTACGTGGTCCTTTGTCGAATTGAGCATCAGTCCCGTGCGGATCACGTTGCCGTAAAGGCCACCTTTGCCGATAAGCACGCCCTGGCGTTTGGTTTCTTCAAACACTTTAGCGACGGCTTGGGGCGCCGGTTCCTTTGTCTCGCGGTCTTTCACGAGCTCGATGCCCTGCATTAGCCCCATTCCCCGAACGTCACCAACAATATTATGCTTATCTTTAAGGTCTTCTAGCCTTTGGCGCAGGTAGTTACCAACCTGAGCGGCGTTGCGTTTTAGATCTTCCTCCTCTATGAGTCGGATAACGGCCAGGGCTGCGGCCATTGAAACGGGATTTCCGCCGAAAGTTGAAAACGTTAAACCGGGATACTTGTCAGCCACTGCTTCGGTTGCGACAGTGATTCCCAGCGGCGCGCCGTTCCCTAATCCTTTGGCCGAAGTAATGATATCCGGCTGCACATCCCAGTGTTCAATACCAAACCATTTGTCTCCGGTGCGTCCCCAACCTGTCTGCACCTCATCCGCGATGAATAGACCACCGTGATTTCTGGCAATCTCGACCGCACGTTCAAAATAACCCGGTGGCGGAACAACGAACCCACCAACACCGAGAATTGGCTCAGCCATGAAAGCGGCGATCTCGCCGGTGGTTGTGGTCATGATCAGTTCTTCAATATCGTTGGCACAGGCCAGGCCACATTCCGGATAAGTGAGCTTGAAGGGGCAGCGGTAACAGTAAGGCGCTCGAGCATGGACAAACCCGGCGACCTGGGCCGGCAGAGGCCGCCACGTAGAGTGACCCATCGCCGAGAGAGAAGTAGCTGAGCGTCCACTGTAGCTGTGGCGCAGCACCACTATTTCGTGTCGGCCAGTCGCAGTCTTGGCGGCATGAACGGCGGTGTCGTCGGCTTCGGTGCCGCTGTTAGTAAAGAACGATTTTTTTAGATTGCCGGGAGTGATCTGATAGAGCTTCTCGGCAAGATCGGATTGCGGTTTGTTCGCGTAGAGCGTTGACGTATGTGAAATCGTTTTTACCTGATTGATGATTGCTTCCGTCACTTTAGGGTTCGCATGCCCGACGCTGACTGTCAGCACGCCCCCGAAACAGTCGAGGTACTTGTTGTCCTGGTCGTCCCAGACGTGAAACCCTTCTCCACGCACCAGCGCCAACGGTTCCTGGTAATACATGGCCACGGCGGGAAAGAGGAACTCCTTGTGCTTGCGAACGGTTTCTGATTGTGTGGTTGTTTTCTGCTCAACTGTGCTCATTTAAAGCTAGCCCCCACCACTGAATTTTAGTATAGATTCCCCTCACGTTTTCGACCGGTGTAGTCAACATAGACGATCTTCAGTTCCGTATAGAAGTCTAAAGCAGTCGAACCCTGCTCGCGATCCCCAATCCCGGTTCCTTTAATTCCTCCGAAAGGGATATGCGCCTCGCCTCCCGTGGTCGGAGAGTTGATATGCGTCATACCGGTCTCGATCCCATCAATGAAACGAAAGATTTTTACCGCGTCATTGGTAAATATTGAAGATGACAGCCCATATTCACAATCGTTTGCTACTTGCATTGCCTCATCGAAGTCTTTCACGCGCAAGACCGACAACACTGGGCCAAAGATCTCCTCGCGTGCGATGCGCATATCCGATGTGACGTAGTCGAAAATGGTGGGCCTGACAAAATATCCCTTGTCCAGACCATTCCCCGTCGCTCGCTCACCACCGCAGATGAGCTTCGCTCCATCCTCTTGGCCAATGTCGATATAGCTAAGCACGGTCTTGAACTGGCTTTCATCCACACTCGGGCCCATTTCGGTGGCAGGGTCAAGACCATCACCAATACACATAGCCTTGGCGCGCGTCATCAGGCGCTCTACAAATTCGTCGGCAATCTCATTTACAACTACCGCTCTGCTGGTTGCTGTGCAACGTTGGCCAGACGATCCAAAGGCGCCTTGCGCGGTAGATTCCACGGCTAGCTCCAAATCGGCATCATCCATGATCAGCACCGGGTTCTTGCCACCCATCTCACATTGGACCTTCGCGCCCCGGCGGGACACTTGTTCATAAAGGCGAATACCCACGGGATTCGATCCTGTGAAAGAGACCGCTTTTACCGCTGGATGATTGATAATCTCGTCGCCGGCGTCGGATCCTGAGCCCAGGACCAAATTCAAAACGCCTGCAGGAATTCCTGCCTCAGCAAAAAGTTCTACGACTCTTACAGCAGTCGCCGGTGTAAGAGTGGCTGGTTTGAATACGACAGTGTTGCCGGCCACGAGAGCAGGTGCGATTTTCCAGATTGGAATGGCGACGGGAAAATTCCACGGCGTTACACAGGCCACCACGCCCAGTGGTTGCCGGAGGGTATAAGCGAAATTCAGCGGCAACTCAGACTGGATGGTCTCACCGTTCAGGCGTCGCGATTCGCCAGCACAAAAATCAGCAACATTGATCGAGCGTTGTAACTCGCCGCGCGATTCGGCCAACGTCTTACCTTCCTCCAGAGTAAGAATCCGGGCCAGTTCTTCCTTATGCTGTTCCAACAGACGTGCGGCTATAGCAATCATTCGACCCCGGCTGGGTGCGGGGGTGGCGCGCCATCCCGGAAAAGCTTCAGCGGCCGACTCGACTGCGGTTCGGGCTTCCGCTCTGGTTGCTGGTTTCACGATACCGAGAATGTCGTCTATATTCGCTGGGTTGCTATTTGAAACAGTTTTGGATGAACTGGATTCCACCCATTTGCCATCAATAAAGTTTCTATAGGTCAGCATGCTTTCCCAACAGGTAGTGGGTCAGTTTGATTGTCCGATAAGCTTTAGTTCGTCCTTGGCCGACAGACTGAAAAGTCTGTCGACGTTTTCAAGGAGACTGATCCTACCTCTGCAGCGTGGAGTGCGCTTGTTCAAACCAGGAGCCTATGATCCTACAACGTGATCTGGAAGCTGTACGACCAATGCGTCTAGCTACGAAAAACCGACTGTAAAATAAGCGAGGCAAATATAACATGAACAGCTTTCCCGACTTAGCCGGTAGTGAGTCACTTCATAACTTACACGACTTGTTACAACAGCGAGTAGCAATTGAGCCAGACAAGTATTTTTTGTTCTCAGAGGCGGACGGAAGACGATTCACATATGCGGAATTTGAACGTGCAGTGAGTCGTTCAGCGCGCCTTCTTTCTTCCTACGGGGTAAACAAGGGGGATGTAGTAAGTCTGCTCCTGCCGAATGGTGCTGAATACGTCATTGCCTACTTTGCTTGTTGGAAACTTGGGGCCTTGGCAGGGCCGGTAAACTCCCTGCTCAAAGCCTCAGAAATGGCCTATGTGATGGCAAATTCTGAGGCGAAGGCCTTACTGGTCCATCCAAACTTTCTGCCATTGGTCGACGGCATTCGCAGTGAGCTGCCCGCGCTGAACGCAGTTATCCAGTTTCAGGATGAGAGTCAGGCCACTAGAGACCGGAGCGATATAAGCGGATTGCAGCCAACCTCAACGGAAAAGGATGACGAAGCAATAATCATTTATACCTCTGGCACAACCGGCAAGCCAAAGGGTTGTTTGTTGACTCATGGCAACGTCATTGCTAATGCCAGACAGATCAGCGATTGGTTGGCATTTACTGAACGCGATCGGTTGTTGACGGTGATGCCATTGTTCCACATGAACGCGGTAGCGGTCACAACTATGTCGGCGCTTTACGCTGGCGGATCCACAGTCGTGAGCCCGAGGTTTTCAGTCTCCCGCTTCTGGCAGATCGTTTCTGAGTACAGAGTCACCTCCTTTGGATCCGTGGCAACCATGTTGTCAATGCTCCTCAGTACTTATCCAGACGGCGTCCCTGAAGAGCTCGAGAGTGGCCAGTTGCGTTTTGCTATGTGCGGCTCCGCGCCGGTCCCCACCGAAGTGATCAAGCGTTTCGAGGAGACATTTCACTGCCTTGTCATTGAGGGTTATGGCCTTTCTGAATCGACCTGTCGTTCCACTTTCAATCCTCCCGACATACGGCGGCGCGCCGGTTCCTGCGGTCTGCCAATAGGCAATGAGATGAAAGTAGTTGACGAGCAGGATCGAGCGGTTCCCGATGGTAGTCTGGGCGAGATAGTTCTCAGGGGTGAAAACATTTTGAAAGGTTATTTTAAGAATCCGGAAGCAACTTCAGAAGCCTTTAGAAATGGATGGTTTCACACGGGTGACATTGGTTACCGCGATCGAGATGGCTTTTACTTCATAGTGGATCGGAAATCTGACATGATCATTCGTGGTGGTGAAAACATTTACCCGCGAGAAATCGACGAACTACTCTATCAGCACTCGGCAGTCGCCGACGCGGCGACTATCGGTGTGCCTGACGATCTCTACGGAGAAGAGGTCGCCGCTTTTGTCGTACTGAAAGAGGATATTGCCGTGCTTGAGGAGGAGTTAATCCTGTTTTGCAAAGGGCATTTGGCTGATTACAAGTGCCCTAAAACGATCAAGTTTGTCAGGGACATTCCGAAAGGCCCTACGGGAAAGCTGCTAAAACGAGAACTGGCAAAACAGTTTAAGAAATTGTAGGGGCATCCCTCCGTGTGCGCCCCATCGTTCGCAAAGAGCGATGTCTCCACTACCGCAAAAGGGGCGGCCACGGAGTTGCCGCCCCTACAGTGGGGGGTTAATTTTTTAGATGTTTTGGATCGGCCGTCACGTCAAAGGTTTTTATAGTGGCTTCATAGCCAAGTGCTCCGACTGCAATGGGTCTTCTGAGAGTGTCGAGTAGCACTGAGCCAACCAGCCAGCCAAAGCAGATCATAACCATGACCAGCGAGAACCACTTCCCGTAAAGTCCGTCAGGCGAAAATTTCTCAGTAGCCGTGTGAAGCACTTCACTGTTTGGCAGCAGCCCGGCTTCGGCGAATTCGTGAAATGAATAGATGGCGACCTGGGCCATAAAAAGCAGAAGGAAGCTTCCGGTTACCTGAAAAAATCTCTTAACATTCACCAGATGTCCGAAGCTAGCCCAGGCCCAGGCGAGCAGTGCCGCTGCAAAGAGGCCCAGCAGGGCTCCGCCGACAAGTTGGGCGTCACGCACTTGCAAGAGCATCAGCGCAGTTTCCATACCCTCGCGCGTGATCATTAAAAACGTGAAAAGAAAAACACCCGCAAGCGCCGCCACGCGGGAAGCGGCTGAGGAAACCTCATTCAGACGTTTGTGCATTCGCTCACGTAGCTTTGGACCAGTCCGCCACATGTGTATGACCAGCGTGCCAACCATAATAATCGCGATCACTCCGAGAATGCCCTCGCGAAGCGATTCGTTTCCCAGGAATTGGCTGGCATAACCACCGAAGGTAGTTCCTAAAGCATTTTCCAGCGTCGAGTCTTTAATGCCTGCCCGCAAAAGGTAACCGAGGGCTGCGCTGGTAGTGAGGCCCACAACGATGGCTATATAAACGGCTGAGGTTAACCGTTTCTGACCTGACTTTCGCAGGTAAGAGAGGATAACAGCCACCAGGAGAAAGGATTCAAAGCCTTCTCGCAAGACAATGATGAAGGAGTTAAGCATTGGATCAGACCTTTACCAAGCTGAGAATATGGGAAGCTTTAACGAGCAATGAGTTTACCGGCCGGAGAACTCAAAACGGCAGTATAGCTTAATTGAAAACCGATTTCAATTTCAATTCTGAGGACAACAAAAAGGATCGCTTTTATTGAGGAGTTACTGGAATAATCGCCAGATCGGCGTGAAGAGGACCAAGTTCGGTGGTGGCTGCGAAGCGCAGTGGCAGACGCCTCTTGTCGTCACTGATCCACGCTCTGAACATAAATTTATCACTTTGCGGATCGTCGGTGGTCAACGATACCTGAATCGCCGAAACCGGCTGTGAGCCCAGGCGAATTGTCTCTTTTCTTAAACCTGTTATGAAAAGAGTCTTGGGCTTGTTATTTATCAGGATTGAAATTGCGTTTCGTTTTGGCGGATTGAGGTTGAATGTCCGAAGCGCATAGAAGAAAGAGACTAAGTCGTGCGTGCCTACCGGAATGTCAATCTTCCCACCTTTATCCGAATTTGCTGCTCCATAATCTTGATTAACCGTAAGCGTCTCAGCCACCCTTCGCTTCCCCTCGATCAAATTCATTTCGGTGCGATAAGGGAGCAGGGTTGCTGGATCTACATATGAACTAATTACATCATTCGCAAAAAAGAGACGCTGGGCCGCATTCGTGGTCTGCGCTTTTACGGTAAACAACAAGCCATCCTGATCAAAATAACGGGAGCGTGAACGCACCTGAAATGTGGCAATACCCGCTGGCTCCGTCATGGTTCCCAGGTAAACCTGATAATTCAATTGCTCACCGACTTTAAACGGCAAGTTGTCCAACTCTCGCGAAGCCGGCTGCGTTATGATTGGCAGAGATCGAGACCCATCGGCGATTTCCACGGGAGTAGGTGAAGGTCTTGCAGCGGGAGGGGTCATAAATTCTGAGCCAGCTAGTTCGGCCCGAATCTCTCCGGCTGGATGACGCGCGCTGATTAGAAGGGGTAAGTGCCGTTGGTCATCACTGAAGAAGATCCTTATATTAAAATTATCCGCCCTTGAGCTGTTCCTGACCCGAACCTGGCAAACAATTGCGTTAAATGAACCGACATTGGTCTTGAGTGCCTGTCGGCCAGTTACCCTAACTTCAGTTTGGTAACTCTCGTTAGCCCCTTTCACGGTGAGAGAATAGGCTGAACCTTCGCTCAGTGGCAGACTTCTTAGACGGTAGAGAGCTGAGAGGAAGTCAAAAATTCCGACAGAGAAACCCGATTTTTGCTTCCCTCCACTATCGACGGTGGACTGAGCAAAGTCGCTTGAGGTTGTGGAGGTTCGAGAGGCTTCTCTCAACACCTGGTCTGCATGAAATGGCAAACCCGTTTCCGGGTCGACGTAGGTAGTGTAATCGTTATTTATTGCAAAAAGGGCAGCGTTTACCATTCCGGTCGTCTCTACGTGTGCCCGGAGCTGAAAACCGTCCCTGCCATAGAAAACACCGCGAGAAACTACTTGAAGCTCAATGTGGGCGGCACTGATAAAATTGGAAAACGAGACGTTAAAAGACAAGTGCTCGCCAACTCTAAAAGGAGCTGGAGAGAAGGGAATCGAATTTACGTCAATTTTACTTTGGCCTCTGGCTGGGGCTACAAAAGCGAGGAGTAAAGCCAAGGAGGTACAAAGAACGGCCAGCTTCAAGCTTTGGGTCACCTGCACATCATAATTTTAAACAGGGGAGGGGGAAAACCTCCCACCTGGAGATTGTACACGCATTTTAGTCCGAGCAGTTCCTCTTTCCTTTCAATAGATCGGCCTAAGTCAACTTTTGGCCATTTCCGCAACAATGTCCTCAGCGGCCCTGGCGGGATCTTTTGCGCTAGTAATTGGCCGACCCACCACCAGATAGTCGGCGCCGGCGACCATTGCCTCTCCTGGGGTCATAGTCCTCTTCTGGTCGTGGATACCAGCGTTCACAGGCCGGATTCCAGGAGTTACCACCAGAAAGTTGCGTCTAGGCACCGCGGCCCGCACTACCTCAATTTCCCGGGCCGAGGCGACAACTCCATCCATACCACATGTTTCACTAAGTTTCGTGAGAGCGACGACCTGGCTCTCGAGTTCAGCGCAAATCCCAACTTCGGAAAGCGTCGCTGCGTTTGCGCTGGTCAGGACCGTGACGGCTATTATCGCCGGGCGGGTCCGTCCTTCCGCAGCTGCCGCCTCAGAAACGGCGGCAACAGTCTGGCGCATCATTTCGCAGCCGCCGGCGGCATGTAAATTGAAGATCGAAACCCCCAGTCGCATTGCCGCTACGCCCGCAGACGCCACAGTGTGCGGAATGTCATGGAATTTGAGGTCCAGGAAGACAGATTCCCCAGATTTCACTATTTCGCGTACTGTATCCGGGCCGGCGGCGGTGAAGAGTTGGAAACCTACCTTGAACATTCCGACAGCACCCCGCAGGGCGGCGACGAGCTTACTTGCTTCTCTCGCCGTTGGAACGTCGAGAGCCACGATTAGTTTATCTTTGACGTTCATGGGATTCGAATGGTCGTTGAGAATAGTCCTGTAAACTGTAGTCGTTCACGACTCTGCGTCCGTAGTCGCGCGTGTAGATTTCCCAATCATGATTCGGTTTCTCGCCTAAACTTGTCAGCCTGAGAACCTACCGCATCATCGAGATGGTGAAACCCCTCGCGTTCCAGAATCGTCTCTAATCCATCATTTATATCTCTGACGATGCCCGGCCCGCGATAAATGAACCCAGTATAAAGTTGGATCAGGCTCGCTCCAGCGCAGATTTTTTCCCACGCGTCCTGGGCGGTAAAGATACCGCCCACCCCGATGAGCGGCAGGGAGTTGCCTGTCAGATGGTACAGTGTGGCAATCGTTTGCGTGGCGCGGCGACGGAGGGGAGCACCGCTCAATCCTCCTGCACCGCATTTTTGCACTTCTTGCGTGTCCGTCTTTAAACCGTTCCGGTCTGTCGTCGTGTTGGTTGCGATTATTCCCGCAATGCTCGTGCGGCGGACTACGTCCACGATAAGCTCTAATTCCGAGCGATTCAAATCCGGCGAAAGCTTTACCAGTAAGGGCAGCGGCTGGCGCGCACTTGTGCCTAAACTCAATTCATGGTTTCGTTGCTGCAATGTTTGCAGCAGCAATTCAAGCTGATCCGCTTGCTGCAGTTCTCGCAGGCGCGGAGTATTTGGCGAGCTGACGTTTACCGCAATGTAATCAGCGACTGGATAGACGATTTCAAAGGTTTTTAGATAGTCACTTACCGCGTCCTCGATGGGCGTCACTTTGCTTTTGCCAATACTTATACCCAGTACCCAATCTGGCCGAGACCGGGGAATTCGAGCAACCAAACCGGCGGCCCCTTCGTTGTTGAAGCCGGCACGATTGATCAGGGCCTTGTCTGCGGGAAGTCTAAACAGTCGTGGTCGTTCGTTTCCTGGTTGCGCATGGAAAGTAACAGTCCCAGCCTCGATGAATCCGAAACCCAGAGCCGCCAGCGCCATGAGGGCTATTCCGTCTTTATCAAAACCCGCGGCCAAACCAACTGGGTTTGAAAATTCGAGACCAAAACGCCGCAACACCCCAAAGGGTCTGCGCTTGAATCGACGGGCGAGCAGCCGCCTGGCCGCTGATGGCGTTAAAGAAAGTGATCGCAGCGCCAATTCATGTGCCGTCTCGGCTGGTAGGCGAAAAAGGATGGGACGCAGCAGTGAACGATAGACCATGCAGGCAGTTTTCAGCACCGCGATGTTCAGCAGCGGAGACTAACAGACACCGGAGCCAGTGACAAGGAGCACATCGGTAAAGTTTAGACGCATCTCGATACGTTAAATGGTTTCAAGGTTCGGTAAATTCAAGGCGCCCCCGCTCAACCTTGAATGCCAGTGCTTATCCCTATCACTCAAGCCTCCACCCGAAATTACATTGACTGATTGATTCGACGATGAAGCCTCTGGGACTTGAGCGGGGGCGCCTTGAATTTACCGAACCTTGAAACTAGTTCAACCAGTCCGCCGGAGCGAAGGGGCTGATAGTCCAGCGATTTATCGCTGGGTACTCGACAAACTATTTCAGTTTTTCGCACAACACAACAAGCTAAAGCTCATCGAACAGCAAACGATAAGTGAGTAACTTGTAACGGCTGATTCTTCTTGTTAGTATCCGTTGCGATGGATTTTCACGAGAAGGCGCGCATCATGGATGGGCCGCGAATTAATCGCGCGCTCGCCCGCTTGGCTTCTGAAATTGTCGAGGAAAATCATGGCGCTGATGAACTTTATCTGGTGGGTATCAGACGCCGAGGCGTGCCGCTCGCTGAACGCATGGCCGACAAGATCGCAGATCTCGAAGGTAGTCGTCCTCCGGTTGGAGTGCTCGACATAACGCTCTATCGAGACGATCTGTCAACGGTTGGCGCCAAGCCTATTGTCAATCGCACAGAGCTTCCCGGTGATATCGAGAGGAGGAACATCGTTCTCATCGATGATGTGCTCTATACTGGTCGCACTATACGCGCTGCTCTCGATCAATTGATTGATTACGGACGTCCGCGCCGGGTGCAACTTGCCGTCCTGATAGACCGAGGCAAAGAACACCGCGAGCTTCCCATTCAGGCCGACTATATTGGCAAGCTCGTCCCTACCAAGAAAAGCGAGATCATAAAAGTAATGCTTGGAGAATTCGACGAAGAAGAGGGCGTGGTTATTGTATCGAGGTCGTCCGGCGAGACGGTCTAGAAAGCGGCCAGCAAGGGCCGCTTTTTTGTGGCAGGCAAACAGTGGCGGAAACGTTTACACGCAAACATCTCCTGGGAATTCGGGAACTGTCAGCAGGCGAAATTGGCCATTTGCTGGATACCGCCGAAAGTTTTCGAGATGTCTCTCGGCGCGAGATCAAGAAGGTGCCAGCGCTTCGGGGACGTACGGTAATCAATCTTTTTTTTGAGCCCTCTACTCGAACCAGAACATCATTTGAGATTGCCGCAAAACGCTTGTCGGCAGACGCCGTGAATATCAGCGTTGCGACGTCAAGTGTAACCAAGGGCGAGACTCTACTTGACACGGCTCGCAATCTCGAAGCGATGGCTCCGGATTGTATTGTGATTCGCCATTCAATGGCGGGGGCGCCTCATCACCTGGCCAGAATCTGCAATGCCCCCATCGTGAACGCCGGCGATGGGGCTCACGAGCATCCGACACAAGCACTCTTGGACGCTTTAACTATTCGCGAACATAAAGGGCGTATCGAAGGCCTGAAGATAGCCATTATCGGCGACATCCTTCATTCCCGAGTAGCGCGCTCCAACATTTATTTGCTTGTCAAACTGGGAGCTACCGTCAAGGTAGCCGGTCCAGGTACGCTGGTGCCGGCTGAGTTTAGCGAGTTAGTCGACCAGGGGTTGCGCGTTGAGAAACGAATCGAGGATGCCATTGAAGGCGCTGATGTAGTGATGATCCTGCGGATCCAACGTGAGCGTCAGGATGCAGCCTTCTTTCCTTCAATGCGGGAATATGCAGTACATTATGGCCTTCATCCGCAACACCTCGAGCGTACCGCCCCGCAATCAATAATTATGCATCCCGGTCCGATTAACCGCGGGATTGAATTATCCTCGGAAATAGCCGATGGTAGTCGCTCGCTTATTCTGGATCAGGTTACTAACGGTCTCGCCGTACGAATGGCAGTGCTCTATCTCCTGGCGCATTCGCCAATGGCCGCAGAGAAGTCGGAGCAAAACAAAGAAGGCAAAAGACAGCGCAAGGGAAACAAAGGATGAAACTCCTGATTGCCAATGGTTACGTCATTGATCCCGCACAGGGAGTCAATGCTGGTAAGAACCTCCTCATCGATCAGGGCCGTATCGCTGGTCTGCTGGACCGGGGTGAGCCGGTGCCGGATGGGACCGAGATATTCGATGCCACAGGTCTAATTGTTGCGCCCGGTTTCATCGATCTTCATGTGCATCTGCGTGAGCCTGGCCAGGAATATAAAGAAACCGTGGCCTCTGGAGCGGCTGCGGCGGTGGCCGGTGGATGGACCAGTGTCTGCGCAATGCCCAATACCGACCCGGTGAACGACAATCCCGCAGTCACGCGTTTTATTATCGAGCAAGCGGAGCGGGCTGGCCTGGCAAATGTTTTTCCTATTGGCGCCGTCACAAAGGGAAGCGGTGGCAAAGAACTGGCAGAAATGGGTGAGATGAAGAATGCCGGCATAGTCGCCGTCTCCGACGATGGCCGACCGGTACCCACGGCGGCAATGATGCGGCGGGCCATGGAGTATGCAACCGGTTTTGATTTACCGGTGGTGGACCACTGCCAGGATGTTTCTCTCAGCGCCGGTGGGGTCATGCACGAAGGACGATGGTCGCTTATTCTTGGACTTAAAGGAATGCCGGCCGCGGCAGAGGAGGTGGATGCGGTCCGCGATTGTGTTTTGGCTAAGCTAACCGGAGCGCGGGTGCATCTGGCCCACGCTTCCACTCGCGGTACCATTGAAGCCGTGCGCAGGGCGAAAGAGATTGGTTTGCGCGTTACCTGCGAAGTCGCCCCGCATCATTGGACTCTAACTGACGAGGCAGTGGCGGATTACGACACTAACACGAAAATGAGCCCACCTTTGCGCAGCCGGGACCATGTGGGTGCGTTGTTGGAAGCGTTGAGGGATGGTACTGTCGATGCTATTGCCACTGACCACGCTCCTCATCATTCGGATGAGAAGGCACTGGAGTTTGATCAAGCTCCAGCCGGGATTACTGGACTGGAGAGTGCTGTCGGTCTTGCCTTTGACCTGGTGCATCAAGGCGTTATTGATCTGGAGCGCCTGGTCACACTTTGTTCTACTAACCCGGCGCGGATATTTGGTCTGAAAGATCGAGGAAGTCTACACCAGAACTCGTGGGCCGATGTAACTATTCTCGATCCGAATCTCCCATGGAAGTTCGATGTTTCTTTGTCAAAATCGAAGAGCCGCAACACCCCGTTTGACGGACGACGAATGACCGGGGCCGCTGTAGCCACAATTGTTCGGGGACGCGTTGCGTTTCTTCATCCCGAGTTTACTCGTATCACTGAAAACCGAAACAAGGAAGAGGCCGTACAATGACCCGTGTTGAGTGCCTCTATATTCAATCTTCTCTCTTAATCACTTTGTCCTTCCAGAAGAAAACCTGCTGCAACTTATGACGTTGCAGCAGGTTTTCCATCCGGTCGCCTACTTACGTTATTACGGGGACGACCAATTTTCTTGGAAGCCCGCCCGCGCTCTCCCCTTCACAAGCGGGCCCCCATCGCACCGGCGATCTTTGAGATCACCGATTCTTTCAATTCCTGAACTGCCAAAAGCTGCGGCCAATTCATTCTTCGCCGCGCTTGCCTGCCAGCATATAGTGGCAACGCGCATGCCACTTATTCGGGACTGTTGAAAGGTGGCCATAAGGGGCTTTTAGCTAATCAGTTTCGGCCGGAAGCAGTCCGTAACACCCTCGTCACCAACGTTCTGGGTTAGCGATAACCGGTAACGCACGAGATGGGGTAGACATATTTTGCCCCGTAAAAATAGTAACCGCCTACCAGCTCATTGACAGGTTACCGCCGGATCTTCTATTATTGTGTAACTACCATGCTTTTGAACGCTAGTTACACCAAGGAGGCAACTGAGAATGTCGGAACTAGCTCATATTATCGACGAGCTGAGGGAGATTCATGCCGGAAATGCATGGCATGGTCCAGCTTTGCGTGAATCGCTGACAGGGGTATCGGCAAAAGACGCTACCGTGCGAGTGGTGCCGAATGCGCATTGTATCTGGGAAATCGTGTGCCACATAACCGGGTGGGAAAATGTTTTTCGACGCCGGCTGCAAGGTGAAACCGCAGCCGAACCGGAATCAGGCGATTTCCCACAACCTACCGAGATCGATGACCGAATCTGGAACGACGACCTGGCGAATCTCGATAGTGAACACGAGAAGCTGTTGCAGTTATTAGAAAAGTTTACTGATAGTTCATTGGACCAAAATGTTCCCCAGAGAGACTATACCGTGCGGTTTCTCTTACATGGGATCATTCGACACCACGTTTATCATGCCGGACAAATCGGCTTACTGCGAAAGGCCTTCACTTAGACATTGGCTAATTTCAGCCGAGGCTCCTCCCCTGGGAACGAGGCTCATCTAGTGTAAGTCCTTCCTTAACATAGGTTTTATTGGGCATTCCGGGGTACGAAGAAGCAGAACCGTCGGGTCATCTCTCCTGATCAAATCACGGTTCTTATGACGCGCGAAGCGGGCCAGCTTTTCCCCCGGCGACCGTTCTCAAGTTTTTCTCAACCACGCCTCACTAAGATTACACCATTCCCCAAAGAGCGTTTCCCGACATCGCATTTGGATAGTGTCTTCAAAAGTGAGGTTGTCGTCGATGTGTGACGTGAAACCGGGGCATTGGTATTTCAGAGTCTATTGCTCGAACTGTAAAAAGCCCTTTGCCTTTATGCAGGATCTCTCAGGGGGCAAATCTCACTTGATTCCATACAATTATCGAGTGAAATGTCGATACTGTGCACACCTGGATAGCTATCACACCAGCATCGTTGAGCGTTACCAGCACCCGGCGGAACCCGAAGACGCTTCACACTCTGTTGTAGAAAAAGGGAAGTCGAGGGGAACCACTTAAGCACTCTTAACTGAGGCCCAGGCTAAACAGCTTCTTTGATTGCAACAAAAAGATGGAACTCATCAACAAGAAATCCGTAAACCGTTCTTCCATCCGGAGCTAAGCGACGATTGTTTCCCGATTTAGGCTTTTGACGATTTTTTCGACGACCTCCTGAGGGCTCTGGCTCGTTGTTTTAATCTTCAAATGAGACTGGCCGTACAGTGGTTCACGGCGCGCCAGGAGCGCTTTTAGTTCTTCCATAGCAGATGGACGACCTTCCATCGGCCGCAGGTCGCCCTGACGGCGCATTCGCCTCATGAATTCGTCTCGTGTCGCATGCAGCCAAACGGTATAGCATCGCCGTTTGACCAACTCCCAACTCTCAGCATCGGCAACTACTGAGCCTCCGAGCGCAAGCACACAGGTGCGTGATCTGGCGAAGAGCTTTATGAGGCATGCTCTTTGCAGCTCCTGATAGTAGAGTTCACCGTGCGTTGCGAAAATCTCGCCCAGCGACATGCCGGCGGCTTTTTCAACCCACCGGTCAACCTCCACAAATTCAATTTTCAGTCGCCTGGCCAGTCTTGGGCCCACCGTCGATTTTCCCGAGCCACGCAATCCGATCAGCGCAATAAATGTTCGTTTGTGATTGCTTCCTTTTCGCGTGTCCAGCCATTGTCGCAAGTCATGCAGATCGTCTGCACTGCAATCGCGCAACAGACGCCAGATTTCAGCTACGAGGGAATGATCATCGTTTACCGGCGGCAGTAGTTCTGGCAAAGAGCGGCCTAGGGCCGTGGCTACGCCGGCCAAACTGGCTATGGAGATATTTCCGGCCCCTGCTTCAAGCTGGTTGACAAACCGGGGTGACAATCCGGCCTGTCTCGCAAACTCCTTAACCGTCAAATTTGCTTCTGACCGCAGCGCGCGCACACGTCCCCCCACGTCTGCCAGTAATAGAGATTTGAGGTTCGCGCGGTTCACAATTTTCCCGGCCGAATTGGATTCAATGAAACAGGCCCACGCTTTTAGCTGCTAGCCCGGCGCCGCGTTCCACACCGGTGGTGCGCAGTATAATGCGCTTGACTGATTATGTATAGGTAGTATATTGCGCTAGACTGTGAGGACGAATCATGAATTCACAGCTACGAGGCTGATGCAAGATTATGCCGGAAGAAAAATCACAGCGCTCAATCATCCGCTTCACGCTGAACGGAGAGATGGCAGAGCTGGCGTTTGCGTCGCACAAGACACTGTTGGAGGTGTTGCGTGAAGATCTGGGATTGACGGGAACCAAGCACGGTTGCGAACTCGGCGAGTGTGGCACGTGCACAGTTCTGGTTGACGGCAGGTCCGTTCTTTCCTGCCTGATGCTGGGTTTAGAAGCTGAAGGCCATGAAGTTAAGACAATTGAAGGGATGGCGTTAGGGGCTCGGCTTCATCCATTACAAACGACGTTTGCGGATTTGGGAGCGGCCCAATGTGGTTATTGCTCCCCCGGGTTTTTGCTCGTCGCCGAAGAACTGCTGGCAAAAAATCCGCAGCCAACCCGCGAAGAGATTAAACAGGCGCTCTCAGGCAATCTCTGCCGGTGCACAGGTTACCTGAAGATCTACGAGGCGGTCGAACTGGCTGCGTCGCGTATGCGAGGAGAAGAGACTGAGCCAGCCAGAGAGACAATAAACGGATGTTGATTTCAATGTTCGGACTTGTAACTACCTCTGATCGTGCGAGCTGAGAATCTTATGGCCAGTAATGAGGGAAAGTCACTGCACGTAGTTGGCAAGCCATTCAGGAAAGTGGATGCGCGCGCAAAGTGTACCGGCCAAACGAAATTTGCCGATGATATCGTGCTGCCGCGAATGCTCTGCTGCAAGATCCTGCGCAGCCACGAGCCGCACGCTTTGATCAAAGAGATTGATACCGCGAAAGCGCTTACTTTGCCGGGCGTGATAGCTGTCATTACTGGTCAGGACCTGCCTATTCCTTACGGGATTCTTCCGGTCAGTCAGGACGAGCATGCGCTCTGCATCGATAAAGCTCGTTTTATCGGGGACCCGGTTGCAGCAGTAGCGGCTATTGACGAGGATACGGCGTTCGCTGCGATAAATCTGATTAAAGTCGAGTACGAACGGTTAAACACGATTTCGACAATCGAAGAAGGGTTATTTATCGAAGACCCGCGGATACACGAATACGGCGATAGCGGTAATGTGCACAAGAAGGTTTCTCTCGAATTTGGGGAAGTTGAAGAAGGTTTCGCTGAAGCAGATCTAATTCGCGAAGATACGTTCTTTTATGAAGGCAATACTCATCTGCCGCTGGAGCAACATGCCGCGGTTGCATTCTTCGATACCGATGGGAAGCTGACACTTTGGAGTTCGACCCAAACGCCACATTACGTCCACCGCGCGTTGGCCAAAGTCCTCGAGATGCCGGCTAGTCACATCCGCGTGATTGCCACGCCAAACGGCGGCGGCTTTGGCGGCAAAAGTGATCCATTCAACCATGAACTTATCGTATGTAAACTCTCTATGCTCACGGGACGTCCGGTCAAAGTCACTCTCACGCGCGAAGAGGTTTTCTACTGCCATCGTGGCCGACATCCGGTGTTGATGCACGTGAAGACCGGCGTAAGAAAAGACGGCGCGATCACGAGCATGCAATTTCAGTCGTTTCTGGATGGCGGCGCTTACGGCAGTTATGGAGTAGCCAGCACTTTCTACACCGGCGCATTACAGACCGTCACTTACCAGGTGCCGCGTTACAAGTTCCAAGGAGTCCGCGTCTTTACCAACAAGCCACCGTGTGGACCAAAGCGCGGCCATGGCACGCCGCAACCCCGTTTCGCACTTGAGGTGCAGCTGGACAAGATTGCTGAGCAACTGGGCCTGGATCCAGTGGAAATTCGTGCCCGCCATCTAGTGAAGCCTCATTCGCTGACTGCTAACTATCTGCGAGTCGGCAGCATGGGGTTGGAGAAATGCATCGATAAGGTCGTCGAAGGATCCGGTTGGAAGTCAAAATTCTCCGGATGGAACCGAGAGAATCGGCGGTTGCCTTATGGCAAAGGCATCGGCATCGCCTGCAGCTCGTATCTCTGTGGCGCCGGTCTTCCGATCTACTGGAACAGCATGCCCCAGTCGGGCGTGCAGCTACGATTGGATCGGCAGGGTGGTGTCTGCGTGATGTGTGGCTCGACCGATATCGGTCAAGGATCAGATTCAATTCTGGCGTACATCGTTGCGGAGGTACTCGGAATCGATCCGTTCGATATCCGTGTGGTCACGGCCGACACAGATCTGACTCCAGTCGATCTGGGCAGTTATTCGAGCCGCGTAACTCTCATGACAGGCAATGCGGCTATTCAGGCTGCGGAAAGAGCGCGTGAACTGCTGGCGCGATCAGTCGCAGAAAAACTCGGCGTGCCGTTTGAAAATCTCACCCTCGCTGAGCACCGCGTTTTCGATGTTGAAAATCCAGCAGTCGGCGTGTCGTTTGTCGAAGCAGTCGTTTTGGCGGAATCAAAGTATGGCACCATTGGCACTGTTGGTTCTTATTCGCCACCACCTTCCGCAGGGAAATATAAAGGAGCCGGCGTGGGACCATCGCCCGCCTATAGTTATTCGGCGGCAGTGGCGGAGATCGATGTAAATCCAGCCACGGGTATCGTCGCCGTCGAACGGATCTGGATCGCGCATGACGTAGGCCAGTCGATCAATCCGTTACTGGTAATGGGCCAGGTTGAAGGTAGTGTTTACATGGGACTGGGCGAAGTTCTGATGGAAGAGATGGCCTATCGCACTAATCGCAATGTGGTGCATAAATTCCCTTCGATGTTGGAGTACAAGAGTCCCACAACGATGGAGATGTGCGATGTTAAGACCTATCTGATCGAAGATCCGGATCCCAACGGGCCCTTTGGAGCAAAGGAAGTGGGTCAGGGACCACTGTTACCGGTTCCCCCCGCGGTTGCAAACGCCGTCTATGATGCTGTCGGGGTGCGCATAGATGAAGTGCCGATCACGCCGGAGAAGATACTAAAAGCGTTGCGCGAGAAAGACAGAGGTCGGGAGGGACGTTTCGGCCCGACTTCAGTGCCGCAGATCGAATGGCCCGAGCCGCTGAGAGTGCAAACACCCGCGGAGGGAGGCGATGGTCGCGAGATGCCACGTGTGGCGGTCCACTCGTGAATTCAGGACTGGTCTTACGAGGTGCAAATTGCCTCGTTGACAACTCGTGTTTTTGAGAATGTTGAGAGTACGTAATCTTAGGAACTGTCGGCTATGATGCGACTGCCCAAATTCGAATACCACGTGCCGCGAGAAATTGCAGCGGCGCTGAAGATTATGGCTTCAACCGGACCGGAGGCTCAATTCGTAGCGGGCGGAACCGATCTCTATCCCAATATGAAGCGGCGACAGCAGACTCCGCGCACCGTAATCTCTGTGATGCATCTGTCAGAACTGAATCAGATCACTGGCGATGGAACATCAGGAGTCAGAATCGGAGCATCAGTGACACTGACTGAGATCTGCGAGCACCCGATTATCAATCGAGATTATCCAGTGATCGCGTCTGCGGCCAAAACTATCTCTACCCCTATCCTACGCAATATGGGAACCGTTGGCGGCAATCTGCTGCTGGATACGCGCTGCAACTACTATGATCAGAATTACGAATGGCGCAAAGGGATCAATTTCTGCTTGAAGAAAGACGGTGACGTTTGTTGGGTGGCGCCGGGAAGTAAGAAATGCTGGGCGGTACAGTCGTCAGATTTGGTTCCTGTGATGGTGGCGATTGGCGCAAAATTTCGCCTGGTCTCCACTCTCGGCGAGCGCACGATTGAGGCCGCCGGATTCTACAATGACGATGGAATTGAGTATTTAAAAAAGCGTCCAGACGAACTGCTCGTGGATATTCATCTACCGCCTACTAACGGCTGGCACGCGTCATATCAAAAGCTCCGGCGTCGGGGGGCATTTGATTTTCCCGTACTCGGTGTTGCTGCCTGCATACATTTGGACCATGTTTCCAAGGGCAACGCGCCTAATGCAAAGCAAGTGAGTGGTGTAAAAGACGCGAGGATAATCCTGGGCGGTATTGCGCCCTCACCGATCGAGGTTCAAGAAGCTCGGCAAGCTTTGCTTGGAAAACCCTTAAATGACGTAAGCATTAAGGCTGCTGCTGAGGCGTGTTATGTCAGGGCGCGTCCGCTGGACAACACCGATTTCGTAATGAATTGGCGGAAACAGATGGCCCGCCAATACACGATCCTCGCTTTGCAGGAGCTAAAATCAGCCGCAGATGAACGCAGATGAACGCGGATAGATCGAAAAACCGCCGGCATTAGAGATTGTGAGAAAACGCGAATTGTAATGGGATGACGGTACCGACCTCATGTCACTATGGCTCGTGTCCTGCTTGACCTTAAAGAGAACTGTCAAATCCCACCAACGACTAACTGCTGGAGCAAGTCATGGTCTTTCTTTTTTATCCGCGTTGATTTGCGTTCATCTGCGGCTGCTTTTAGCTGAATCTGTGGCTCCTTCGTAAATCTCCAGTTCCACAATACTCAGTGTGTTCTTAGCGCTACCGTAGCCGGCAGCTGATTGCGGATCCGGTGTACCAGGTATCTCGACTATATTGCCAAACGCGTCCCGGTTGCTGCTGTCACCCGTAAGTTCGATCTTCAGGCTCCTGCCCGTCACGGCTGGGAAGGAGAACGTCACATAGCCGAGACTACGAGGTGTATCTCCTGCGAACACAACTCTCTCGTCAACCAGGATTCGCACCGGATTCATTGTGGTCCGCCAGCCGGAGAGTTTCATAGTCACTGCCCCGACATTAGCGGGTCTTTCAAAATCGTACCTGATCCAGGCATTAACGATCTTCCCGTCACTAGACCACGCGGTGGTTTCATTATCGTCCATGGTTTTGAAAGCTTGATCTTCGTTCGCGCCTGCGATAATCCGCGCGACTGATACTGCTTTGCGTGTTATGGTGAACGACTCTCCAAGGGTTGTTGGCCCTCGCTCAAGATTCGCTCGCAGACCATCGTCGGGCATGGCGAGAGACAGTCCATCTGCGACTTTTACAGGCAGCGAGCTGAATTCGCAAGAGGCGGAATTGAGTCCGGCGGCAGTCGCGCTCAAAACAATCTTTCCTGGTTCCATGGCTGAGCGGATGATCACTCGGTTGACGCCGTTTTCTACCGGCAGGCCCTCCGAAAGTATATAGTTATCTGGTCCTTGTGCTATGCCACCCCGCCACTCGGCCGGGCCTGACAACGAGAAGGTGATCAGGTTTAAGGCCGTCGGGCAGCGGTCTCCCTGGGCATCAACAACCTCTACATCCACCAGCGCCAGGTCAGCACCATCTGCCCGGAGCCCGCGCGGTGAGGTATGCGGCGTAAGACGAATCGCCGCAGGTGTACCGGACGTTGTTTTCGACGCCTCAGCAATCGGTACGCCTTGGGCATCGTATCCTACGGCCCGGATCGTGCCCGGCTCCCACTCAACATTTTTGAAGGTGTAGAGGAAGCGGTTGCTCTGTTCTCCATAGCCCAACGATTTACCATTTCGCAATAATTCGACTTTCTCAGCGCTCGATACCACGAAAATGCTTTTCCTGGTTCCTGGTGCGTAGTTCCAGTGACCCACAATGTGTGTGCGCGGTCGCTCAACATCTACCCAACCGTCCCACATCACTCGGTTTGCGAAGTAACCATCCTTGGGCAGGCGCACGGCATCAACTTCGCCGCTGCGACGATAGTTTTCCGCTCCCCGGTGATGTGTGTTTGAGTCCGAGAAGATAATATTGACGCCGCCGGCATTCACTCGAGCTCCGGTACCTGGTCGTTCGTGCCAATAGTCGAACCAGCGAATCACATTCTCGACTGCCTGTGAGTCCTGGTTGCGGTTATAAGCGCTCGCGTCCTGGCGTTGATAGAGTGGACCTTCACCATCCTGGTGATAGGGAGGTGAGAACTCATCCCAGTATTTGCGTAGAGACTCGTCGCGAGAGTATTCCATCGCCCACAAGGGCTTACTTGCACTCTTGTTGATGTAGAGCATCTCGCCCCCGTACTCGGCGATTTTGCTATCGAGCATTTCCCGGCAACCGGCGGCCCGACCACCATGCGCATCGTATCGGTCGCGCAAGGCTTTCATTTGCTGCATGTGCTCCGCGCTAATGCCTTTATTACCCGCCTCGTAAAAGATGATGCTGGGGTTGTTCCGATTGTAGATGATCGCGTCTCGCATTAATTCGAGGCGCTGTTCCCAACGTCTGCCTGCTACATCCCTCTCGGAATCGCCGGCGGGTACAGCTTCCATTAAACCTAAACGGTCGAGAGACTCTACGTCCTGCTTCCAGGGAGTGACATGCATCCAGCGGACCAGGTTGGCATTTGACTCCAGCATGAGGCGATTACTGAAATCGCTCACCCAGGCAGGAACCGCCGAGCCGAGAGCTGGCCATTCATTCGTCGTCCGTTGTGCATAACCCTTCAACTGGATCGCTCGATCGTTCAGCTTTACCATGCCCAAGCTGAACTCCAACTTTCGGAACCCCGTTCGGGTGCAGACCACATCAGTGGTTTGTCCTCCAAGTTTCAAGAAGCTGTAGACTTTGTAGAGATAACCATAGCCCCAACTCCAAAAGTTGAGGCCCTTGAGTCTTGCGTTAACGCTCACTGTCTTCGTTTCTCCGGGGCCGATGGTGTATTGGCCGCCATCGATCGTTTTTACAATCTTCTCGTCCAGATCTGCGATCACTACCTGATAGGTAAAGGTCTTCGCTGATGGAAACTCATTCTTAACTTGCGATTCAGTAGTGATCCTGGCGCTTCGATCCTTGATACTGAAATCCTGCCCGTAAACGTAAACGCCTGTCGTGCCGAGATTTGAGTAGAGAGGTAATGTTTGATAGAGCCTGCTGGTGATATGAAGGAAGACATTCTTGTTGATGCCGCCGTAATTGGCATAAAAATTTCTGTCGGCCCATTGATAGGTTGAACCGGTGCTCTTCTCCTTGTAGTTCCAATCGTTATCTATGCGGGCGGCGAAGACGTTCTCCTGTGGCGGAGGTTTCAAGAAAGCAGTGAGGTCGAGGGCGAAGGCCATCACTCCATTCTCGTGACGGCCGACCAGTTTGCCGTTGAGGTAAAAATCACCGCCATGACGGATGCCCTCAAACTCCAGGAAGACTTTTTTGTCAGCGCTGTCAGCGCTGAGTTTGAAATGTTTCCGATACCAGACGATCCCGGTTGAGAGGTCTTTGATGTCTTTTCTGAAAGCGTCATCTTCATTCCACGCACGTGGCGTGGTGATGTTCTTCCAGTTGGAGTCATTGAAATCAACAGTCTCTCCTCCGGGGACATCGCCGACAAAAAGTTTCCAGCCGGCATTGAAGTTGTACTTGACTCGCTGACTTCTCGGAGCGTTGTCAGCGGTCGCGACACCTGAGACGCACACTAGCGACACACAGGTAATCATGAACAGGCATCCTAACTTGCCGCATTGGCCAAGATTAGCCGCAGATTGACGCAGATAAACGCGAATTAGATCGAACACGGGTCTACCGCTCTCCATCGTTTCTATTTATCCGCGTTTATTTGTGTACATCTGTGGGTTAGTTGTCTAGTACTGTTTATACGGGCGACGGCCAGCCACACCGATCAGCGCCAGAATGCCGATTAGCAGGAAGATTTGGCCTACGATGTCTACCGTTTCTTAATTTGGTACACAAGGTGTTCGACGGTTTGGCCAGCAAGATTTATTCTCTCCAGCCTCTGTATCATAACGCCACCGATTTTTTCCACGGCCTTTTGCGACCGGACATTCGTTGGTCCTATCACAAAAACGACGCTCTCTACAAATTTGAATGCATGGTCCAACATGAGGCGTTTCAATTCCTGGTTGTACTTTCCGCCCCAATGGGAGCGGGCCAGAAATGTCCAACCAATCTCAATTTCTCCTTTCCTGGGTTCAAATCCGAAGTAGTAAGATCGCCGATGAGATGAGGCTGCAGTTCAAAAGCTTCACGCCGATTCGATTCTTGATTTAAAAGCTCTTGTTCGTTCATGGAGTAAACAATGGAGAAAGATTGCCGCCACTTTGTTACTTGATCAGATCGGGCAAGTGGCTGATCACTCCGCCATTAGCGGCGAGAAATGACAGACACGGACATGCTACTAACGCTAGCAGTGCATCTCGCTATCCTGCCTTGTCCTCTGGCGGGTATAGCGTAATCCGCAGTGCCGCACCCACATCCGCCATCCGGCGCAACGTCTGGCCGGAAAGCTCCTGATTGAACGCCCACGGCTCGCTGCCGCATTCGTATCCGATATTAAACTCCCGAACCGTGCAGGCCCACCAAGCGCGGCTCGCCGAGTCGCCCAGCGACTCGATGATGGCTAGCATCCTAACGATGTTGGACTCCGGTTGCTCGAAAGACTCACTCGCCTCGAAGGTCGCGTACCACAGACCGTCTTCATGGTGGGCGACGTGCAGCGGGTGAACGCCTTGTGCCTCCAAGTCCGCCGCGAGCGTCGTCAGATCGTCGATGGCCACAAGGTCAAGGTCGGTATTGAGGTAGTGAATCATGACAGTTCGCCTTCACGCAGCCCCTGGCCGAGCTGCGTGGCATAATGATGCGGTTATATTTGCGGTCAGCACAAGGCAGAGGAGAGGTAAATGAAGACGAGCGAAATTTTCTTAGCCGTGGCCTTTATGCTTTGCCTGCTCTGCGCTGCGCCTGGCTGCGCTCAAACAGTCAAACCAAAGAGAACCGCTCCGGGAGGAAATTCAGCCGCGAGGCCAAGTGTCAAGACCATCCCCCTGGAAATTCCTATTACCAATCAGATCTACATCCAGGTGCGGATCAACAACTCTGAGCTGATGTGGTTTCTCCTCGATACAGGCGCGACCTGGACGATCATTGATGTCGACAAAGCTAAAGAACTAAACATCAGATCCGAAGGCAATCTCACTTTGGATATGGGACAAAGACATACGGTCGCCACCACCTTTGCCAAAGACGCGGTGCTTGAACTGGCCGGTGTTAAAGTTGCAGTCCCGGAACTGGCCGTGATGCCGGTGAAATTTCGTCACGCTCCACAAATCGTGGGCGTGGTTGGCTCTGAGGTGTTTAAGCGTTACGTTGTGGCGATTGATTATCAAACAAAGACCCTGAACCTTTTCGAGCCGCAGAGTTATCACTACACCGGCCCCGGCCAGATTCTGCCGATTGAACTGGTGGAAGAATATCCACACATCATGGTTACCATCTCCAGAGGTAAGGTTGATCCGGTGGAGGCGAGACTCGGGATTGATACCGGCGCTTCACAGACAGTCATGCTTAACGGGCCGTTCATCGAACAAAATAAGTTGCTTGAAACGACCGAAGGAACCATCAAACTCTCGGCGGGCGGGCTGGGTGGTGGCAATATCATTCGCCGAGTGAGAGCGACGTCGGTCAAGGTGGGCGACATCGTTTTTGAACATCCGTTGATTGATTTTTCTACCGGTAAAGGAGCCGGCCACGACGGGGTCATCGGGAATGGACTTCTCAATCGATTCAAAATGATTACTGATTATTCGCGCAAGCGAGTGATTCTAGAGCCGGCGGAGAAGATGGCTGATCCGACCGACTTTGATTTTTTCCAGTTCGATCTTGTTAGCGACGGCAAGAATGTCAAAGTCAGCGATGTGCTTCAAGCGGCGGCCGCAGGTATAGCAGGTTTGAAAACCGGCGATGTGTTGTTGGAGATTGAAGGCCAATCAGTGGCGAATATGTCTCTGACCGAGATAAAACGAATGTTTATCTGGGACGGGCGTGATCGAGTTATTTCGGTCAAACGCGGCGCGGCAACTCTGAACATCAAAATAAAAACTTCTCGGGTTTCTTAATCAACCCTATCGAGTCATGAGCCAATTCAGCTTAACCGTTAACGTGTGAAACTTTCATTCAATACAACCTGCCGGTTTAGTTCGATGCACAAAGGAGTCGGGGTTATGGAAAGAATCTTAGTCGCCACTCTTCTGATACTTGCGATTTGCCAGGCCGTGTATGCTCAGGCAACACCTAAACAAAATAAACCCAGCAACGTTGAGCAGGAACATATGCAGTTGGAAAGGGACTGGTCGGCCGCGTATCTGAAACATGATATCGCTCATTGATCGAATTCTGGCTCATGAATTTGTCGGCATTGATGTGTGGGTGAAACGAGACGGACGTTGGCAGTGCGTTTCCTTTCATGGGAGCCGCATCCTCGAATCCTCAGGAAGCTAGGATGAGTTTCCAGCGAATAAAGTCGAAATCAGTTTACCGTGATTAATGAGCGGAGATTGAATGATCTTGTGGGGAATAGGGAGCTACTGTGAGACCCATTATTTGCTTAATGCTGCTTGCATTCACCACGATTAATTGTTGGGCACAAGAACATTTGCCGGGACTTCATTACTGGCGCGTGCGCCAAGAGATCGAGGAGAGTCTTCAGAAGGGGGACTACCAGACGGCACTGAGCCTCCTGCGAGAAGCAGACACAGCCGTGCCGGATGATCCGACGATCGTCTTCCGGATTCACCACTCCAAACTACGCGCGTTATGCCACTACTTTTTTCATACGGCACCCTGCAACAAGAAAATGTGCAGCTATCGACGTTTGGCAGACGGCTCAATGGACAGAGAGACGAGCTGCTGAAGTTTGAGGAATCGTTAGTGAGGATCGAAGATCCGCAGGTGGTGGCCACAACCGGGAAGACACATCACGCCAACGTAAAGTTTAACGGGAACGAAGATAGCCGCGTACCCGGCATGGTGTTCGAGATCACTGACGCTGAACTCGCCAGCGTCGACGAGTACGAAGTAGCTTTCTTATATAAGCGAGTTGCCGCTAAGCTGGCGTCAGGCAGAGAAGCGTGGGTATACGTCCATGCACTCACTGCGCCAGATGGCTTATAAGTGATAGCCTGGGGTGTGATCGATCAAATGGCGGACAGAAAGACCAATACTTTAACGGTTTGGATCATCGTCATTGGGTGGGCAGGGCTCTCACTTATTTTGAATATTCGTGGCCTGTTTATAGATCAGCTGGAGAAACCGCCTCTTGCCTTGTTGCTTTCGGTTACAGGTCCACCAATCTTATTCCTTATCGCCTACTCTTTGTCCACGAAAGTCCGCTCGGTTTCCCTCAACCTCGATCTTCGCTTATTGACAGCGATGCAAGGCTGGCGGGTCATTGGCGCGATGTTCCTTGTCCTGATGTCATTCCGGTTATTGCCTGGTACATTTGCCTGGCCCGCGGGTATCGGCGATCTCATCGTCGGTATGTATGCTCCGTTTGTGGTGGTTGCGATATCGCGCCAAACTCCGGGTTGGTCCAAACACGTTGTCCTTCTCAACGTTCTGGGTCTACTTGACTTCGTGGGTGCGATCGGAGGTGGCGTGCTGAGCGGTCGTTCGCCAATCGGCATTCTTCGCGTTGAAGTTCCCACGGACATCATGCAGCAGCTACCCCTCAGCTTTATCCCTACGTTCGCTGTGCCATTTTGGATCGTTCTTCATATCATCTCGCTCCTCAAGTTAAGGAACCTGCAGGCTGGAGATTGAGTAGAACCTCAGATACTGTTCCCATAGACAAGATCGACTCGACAGTATAAGGAGAACTCGCATGTCCAAACGAAGCACTCTGCAAGCATTCATTCTTTCAGCGTTGGCCCTGGCGACTCTTTGTTTGCTTTTAGCGGGCAGCAATGCTCAGAAAGGGCCTCAAGGTACAACCGGGGCGCCTCTCAAGGGTGTTGATATCAAACTTGGAAAAAATCCCGGCGGCAGTCCTGCTGCGCGGACTACTGCCGATGCTGATGGCAAGTTCACCTTTCCTGTCGTGCCAGCAGGCGAATACATACTGACCTTGGAACTAAAAAAGTACAGCTCGAATACAAGAGTCGCGGGAGGTTCCACAACTCCGACTGATGCAGCAATCAAATCCTGCCTTATCACCCTTAATCTACCTGCAGGCCAAAAGCTTGAAAAGGGTTATGACCTTGTTAGGAATAAAGTATTTGACCCGGCGATTGAGCGTAATGAATCGACTTCGAAGACGACAAAATTCCAGGACCTCATTGTTGTTTCCGACGGCGCAAGCCCACTCAATGGAACGGTCGTCAAATCAAAATCGAACATCACGAACAATTAGCTGAGGCAAATGAAACTTCGAGCCCCGACGACGGCCTGACAACAGACATCACTTTCGCACTGCTGCCAGCACTTCACGAATCGACTTGATTACGAGCTCCGGTTCATCGATTTGGACGTGGTGACCGCTGTGTGCGGCGATGACCAGCGTGCCGTGACGCGACATTGCCGCCTTCTTCCAGTATCCCGCGGGTCAGAATAATCAGCGGCATGTCGGTCGACGCTTTCATTGAAGGCCAAAAACAAGCCATGACCTAGAAAGTTTTGTTCTCATCATCCAGCAACGGGTGAGGCTCGCTACGAATGACGCGTCGTAGCGTCAGTGGTTCGTCAAACATCTGCTCAAGACCGCGCACGATGGCATATCTGGGCTCATCGGCGATCTGCACTGGCAGTTTAGTTATGTCCCGCAAATAATCGCCCATGCCGCCGAACATCGCGCCGCCGCCCGTAAGGATGATTCCCCGATCATAGATATCGCCAGCTACTTCAGGCGGTAGCTCTGCGAGTGTGGTGCGGACAACTTCTCCTATCTTGCTAACCACATACCAGGCAATGGGATACACTTCGCCAGCCGTGATCACGATAGCTCCAGGACGCCTAGTTAGAACATCGCGTCCCCTGATCGTGATCTCCTGCGCAAGGTCTGCTGGAAGGGTTGCTGAAGCTAGTTCAAGCTTAAGACGCTCCGCTGACTGTGTACCGATAGCCAGCCCACGATGTCGACGGACATGGTCGATGATCGCAGCGTTGATATCCGAGCTCCCGATCCGCTCGGAGCGTGCGCGAACAATTGCGCCGCTCGCAACGATGGTGACATTGGTTGTCCCACTGCCGATGTCCACAACCGCGGAAGCACGAACGTCATCTACTCTGACACCCGCACCAAAGGCTGCTGCCAGACCCTCTACCATCATGAAGACGCGACCGATACGTGCGTGCTCGGCAGCGCTGAGCAACGCGCGCCGCTCAACTTGCGTGACACCGGGATACACGCTAAGCAACGCACGGCGACTGAAAAACGAGACCCCACTGCGTGCCTTGCGCACAAAATGCGCGAGCATCTCCTTCGTTCTTTCAAAGTCCGCGACGACCCCATTGAGCAAGGGAGCGACAACCGTAACATCACGGGCCTCGCGTCCGTACATCTGTTGCGCCTCAAGTCCAATCGCTAAAACCTCTCCGGTGATGGTATTGATGGCGACCAGGGATGGCTCATCGACCACGACGCCACGCCCACGCACGTAGATGATGGTCGCCGCCGATCCCATGTCTATCGCCATAGAATCGGAAACCAGATTTCTAAGAGCCGCCATGCTCATGAACGCCGCTGTCTTGCTTTCTAACGACATGCGACTTTCATATGGCTTTCTGAGGAAAGAGCTCCGGAAAGAACTTCTCTGCCGGTTTGCCGCCGTTTCGCTTCATGCTTTGGTTATGCCCTCATACTCCATCAACCCAAGCCAACGCGGCGAAGTAAATCCTGAAAGCGCGGGTCATCGCAGTAAAGCGTCGAAGCTCGGGTCAACTTTGGGGAATTGTATTTGAAGGTCACGCACGGCGGAAGCTTATTCGAGCGATACAAATGCTTTTTCTTTTACCTCCGAGCGCGGTAAAGAAAAGGTTCACCCCGTCAAGATTCCATTGCGGGCGACGTTCTATTCCAGTTGTCGCGAGACGGGCAGCGTTTTTCATCTTACCTGGTTCTCACGGTTTCAGTCCCATGCGGCGTACGAGGTCGGCGTATCGGGGATCGGCGCGGAGGCCTTCAAAATGGAGCCTCCATGTAAGAGTTGGCAACTGGCCGCTATGCTGCTGAAAATCCCTCTCGAGCCAGGCGAACGCCTGATCTTTATCTCCGAGACCGGCATACACTCCAGCTAAGAACTGTCCCGTAGACTCGCCCTTGGTATATTTTTCTTCCAGCTCTTTCAGTATCGCCAATGCTTCCGCACGCTTCCCCGTCACTGCGTAGCAGTATCCTAAGTTGCCCAAGTATGTGCCCGCCCGGTGGGATAATTCGACTGCTTTCTGAAACTCCGCCGTCGCCTCTTCGTTACGCCCCTGTTTGAGGTAAGCGAAACCCAGAATATAGTGCGCGTCGGCAAAGCTCGGATCGAGTTCGATCGTCCTCTGGCACTGTTCAACCGCCAAATTGAGATCGTTTTTTAGAAGATATACATTCGCGACGTTCTCGCTGATGACTGGCGAAAGAGGATCAAGTTCATGCGCCCGCTTGATCTCTCTCATCGCATCGTCGAATTGTCGCATTATGTAGAAATAATAAGCATACCAGTGATGCGCTGACGGATAATTTGGGTTAAGGCTGATGGCGCGCTTGATTTCTTCCTCGGCTTCCGCCCAGCGCCACTGCTTCTGATATATGGATGCTGAGGACGCATGTGCCTCCGCAAGCGAGTCGTCAAGCTGGAGCGCGCGTTCCGCGGCGGCCCTCGCTTTTGGCACGATCTCACTCGCCGGAACGCCGGCATATTGCTCCAGCTGCAAATAGCAATCGGCTAGTCCGACGTAGGCAAGGGCGTAATTTGGGTCACCATCAATCGCCTGTTGAAACTGCTCAATCGCTTTTCTGATCCCCTCCGCCGACCTCTTGTTCCAGTAGTAGCGCCCCCGCAAATAGAACTGATAGGCTTCCGCGCTCGTCGTATCGCTCTTCGTAAGTTGGCGTTGCTCGTCACCGGAGAGTCTCAACCGCAACTTCTCTGTGACCTCTCGCGCAATGGCTTGCTTGATCGAGAGCGCGTCCGAGACTTTGCGGTCATATTCCTTGCCCCAGAGTTGGGCGCCCGTGCTGGCGTCGACCAAATCCATCTGAATGGTCAGAGTATCCCCCATCTGTCGCACTCTTCCCATCAGCACCGCCCGCACGTTCAACTCTCGGGCGACCTGTAGCGGATCAACTTCTCTTCCTTTGTAACGAAAGGCCGTACTGCGCGCGACGACACGTAACTGCTGCAACTCGGTAAGGCTGTTAATTAGTGCCTCAGAGATGCCGTCCGACAGATATTCTGTGTCTGCGTCGCCGCTCGCGTTAATTAACGGTAAAACGGCTATCGAATCAATCTTGCCAGTTGGTAAAGCGAAGTAGATGAGATAAGTAAGACCGATAGCGGTAACGATCAGCCCCAGCAAGACCAGTGTCAGAATCCGCCTGTGATGTTTGATCCCGCCCACCAGTGATTCAGTAGGTATTGTTTGTACCCTCTGTCCGCTTAGAGTCGATGGCGCTAAGACAGCTGTCGTTTGGCCGTTGCTCATCTCCGGTGGTCTGGAGCGTTCTACTTCAGCATCGAATTCCAGCCGGTGTCTTAAACTCTTCAGATCAAGAAGCATGTCCTTGATCGTCTGGTATCTTTCCTCCCGATCTTTGCGCAGAGCTTTGTCGACGATCCGCTCCAGCTCGGCCGGAACTTGCCGAGCAAACCGCGCCAACGGCGCATGTTCCTTGTCGCTGAGAATCGAAGCCAGGATCTCGTTTGTATTTGATCCCTCGAACGGTCGACGGCCCGCGACCATTTCGTAAATCAAAACGCCGAGGCTGAAGATGTCCGTGCGCGCATCCACATTTAGTCCGCGCGCCTGCTCGGGCGACATGTAGATGGCCGTGCCCATGACCACACCCGGATCGGTCTCAACGATGGCGCGCGTCTGCGCCTCACTGTCAACCGAGTCTGGCGGCGGTCGTTCAGTTAGTTTTGCCAGACCGAAATCCAGCAGCTTTGCGATGCCGTCGCGCCGCAGCATGATGTTCTCGGGCTTGATATCGCGATGCACGATGCCGGCTGCATGAGCCGCGGCGAGCGCATTTGCGACCTGTGCGGCGACATCGAGCACCTCGCCGACCCTCAGGGGCGCGTTTCGCATGTGCTGGCGCAACATCTCACCTTCGATGAACTCCGTAGCAATGAACTGAATTGAATCAGTCTGGTCAATCTCGTAAATCGTGAGGATGTTAGGGTGATTGAGCGCCGAAGCCGCCTTAGCTTCCTGCACGAAACGCCTCATCCGCTCTTGATTCGCTGCAACTTTGGCAAGCAGAACCTTAAGCGCCACCTTGCGATCGAGCTTGGTGTCCTGGGCCAGATACACCTCGCCCATCCCGCCCTCACCTAACTTTGAGCGGATTTCATAGCGACCGAGCTTTGTGCCGGAAGGAATGGTCACTTCGGTGGCAGAGTGAAGGGTGCTATTCCGAAACCTAGAAGCAGCCTCATGAAAACCGGTCGCATTTATCACTGCGGCAGACCCACACGCCGCAGCAGATCAGCAAAGCGCGGGTCGGCACGCAGGCTATACCAATATAGATCTACTTTAAGGCTTATGATGGCAAGGTCTCGTTCCTGTACCGCCTTCTCCAGCCACGTGAATACCTTTTCCCGCTCGTTCAACCCGGCATCGCCGTTATGTGGCCTGACTTGAACGTTCAACTAAGTACACAAGAAAGTGAGAGTTTCCAAGGGAACTCGTGTTAGGCAGGGAGATTGAGCTTGGCGCTGAAGCTGGTATTGGAATCTGCCCGGGATTAATACAACGCTCGAAAAACTCGGTTGCGCAGGGGAAGCTTTGCTACCGTCTTCTCCCAATCGCGATCAGGCTTGCCGACGTGCGCACGAACATCATTCCCTTGGACAACGCCGGCGTGGCCATTAATAACTCTCCCATTGAGTTCGTTGCCACTTGCGTGAATTTTTTCCCTGCTGACACAACCAGGATTTCGCCATCTTCGTTGGACAAATAGATCTTGCCATCCGCTGCTACCGGTGACGCGCTGAAGCCGCTTCCAACCTGCTGCAGTCGCTCGCGAAAAATCTCCTCGCCGGTTCGCAAATCATAGGCGTCGAATACCCCATTGTTCGCAAGCACATATAGAACGCCATTGTAGATTAGCGGTGTCGGCATGTAGGAGCCACGGCCCGTTCGACTCCAGACAATCGCCTCGCTCTTTGTCTGGCCCTCGGGTAAGGTGAGGTCCCCACGGGAACCGGCCCGCACAACGTAAATTGGCCGCTCCGGTGCCCGACCGCTGGCAACGACGAATAAACCATCACTAAAAATTGGCGTAGGAGCAGTAATCTTCGAGCTGCGCCCGAGTCGCCAGAGTTCCTTTCCGGTGCGTGGATCGTAGCCGCGAATAAAGTTTGATGCGTTGGTAACAAGTTCCGGTCCGGCGGCAGTTGTCACGACGGTAGGCGTGCCCCAGGATGGCAATTCTTCGCGCTCTGTTTTCCATACCGTCTCGCCCGTCTCGGCTTTCAGTGCCATGATGAAAGAGTCGGCCTGTGTGTCACACTGTAGAATGACAAAACCATTCCAGATGATCGGCGACGAGGCGGGTCCCCATTCGACGCTCGGAATATCGTAAGCTCCGGCGTTGATGCGCCCCAGATCAACTTTCCAGAGAAAGTTTCCCTTAACATCGTAAGCATGCAGGCCTTGCGAACCGAACCACGCAACGACGATTCGTCCATCAGTAACGGGGGTTGAACTTGCGTACGTAGATTTGATGTGCCGCTTATCGATAGGTTCGCGCTCAGCGGCAACCCGTTGCCAGCGAATCTTGCCGCTTCGTTTGTCGACGGCAAAGATCGTCCAACGATGTAGCGAGCGATCCTCGGAGGCATCGCCGTCGCCATATAGACCGGGACGGAAAGTGGCGTTAGGTTTGCTGCTGATAGCGCTGGTCACAAAGATAGTATTGCCCCAAACGACAGGGCTCGAATGCGCCAATCCTGGAATTGGTGTGCGCCAGAGAATGTTCTCGCCGGTTTTTACGTCCCACCGATCTGGAAGATTTTGTTTTTCAGCAACGCCCGAAGCTTCTGGTCCACGGAATGATGGCCAATTACCTGATTGGTTAGTTGCGCGCGGAAGCGAACGCGGATGGCTCACCGCGGTTCGTACGATGCGCCTCTCGGTCACAACCTTTGCTATTCCCGGCGGAGACCAGAGGCTGCCGTCGAGCATCATCCGTCGCACTTTGCATTCATCCGAAACTACATCGAAGCGCACGGTGCCACCTACAACTTGAAACCGATAGCGACCTGGTCCATCACCGGTGCTTGAAACAGTCTGACCGGAGGACGCACGCGCGCAGGGCATCGATTTTGGTGCGTTTACCAGTTCAATCTCGTCACGCTCAACCTTCCAGGTACCATTGAGGGCGGGTCGGCCCGACCAATCAACCGTAAACGTGCCATCGATGGCAAACTTCGCGAGTAAGTCGCCGAAGCTCAGCGGGCTTGTCGGGATCTGCGTATTGCTCATCTGACCACTTGCTCTGGAAACGAGACAAACAATGGTCAATCCAACGAACACGAGCTCGAGCATGACTTTGCCAGTCTTGATTTCTGCGAGACTTATAAGTTTCATTTTCTTGAACCTTTCGCGATTGGCGGGAAGTGAATCCTGAATTCCACGGTCAGTTGGCAAGAGTCTGAATTAAACATAGTATCGCCTGGTTGATTTTCGTCTACGAATTACGACATTAAGACGTTTGAATCTCTCGTCGTGGGTTAGCTCGGGATGCCCCATCTCGGCCGTCTTCTCGTCATGCCAATGAAGGAGCATATGTCTTGAAACACCTTCTGGGACTACTCCGCTGCATAAGTTGGCCCAACCGCGTCGTCCGGTTCCAGCGCGACACCGGTCTCGATCTTTGAGATGGTTCCCACACGATCCAGCGTCATCGTCGTCGGCCAGATCCTCACTCCGAACTGGTCGGTGATCCTCCCTGTGGGATCCGGGACCGCCACAAAGTCCAAACCCAGCTCCTTCTTTAGGGCTTCTGCTTCTCGCTCATCCACACCGTCTACGACGACCACCAAAAGCGGTGCCCCCTCATCCCGTTGTCCGTTCCGGTCGAAGAGCTTTCGCAGCTGGGCCTCGGACGACGCAGAGCCCTTCTGAACGAACGCGACCACGGTTCCCACGCCCAGACGGCTAAGTGGTATGGGAGGGCAATGAGATTCCTGTTCGAAAAACCCGGGATCTACTCCGATCGCGGTAACCGGTTTATCAAACTCCGCGCCTGACCCAAATGCCACTGGAGCCGGGTCCGGGCAGGGAACGAGATTGTTGTCGAGCGCCTCGGTGAGACGCTCAGGAGCCACTTGACCCTCGTGCGTCCAGGCAACCGCGCCGTCCGGACTGAGGAGACGCCATGACAGCTCGCCCGTTCGCAGCTCGAGTGCTCGTGACCAGCCGCTGCGAACGTCTTCGTTGACCAGCACCGCGATGCCGAGCTTCCTCGCGAACTCCTCCACCTGTCTCATCAGACCGGGCCCCCTGGCCGCCAACACTCCCTCCCTGAAGAGCACAAGTAGGTGGAGGCCTGCATCATAGCGTCCGCATGCTTCCAACCCGCGCTTGAGCGTCGACGCAGTTTCCCGATCCCAAGCTTCATCGGCATAAAGCAACAGCGTGTTGGCTCTTCCGGCGGCATTCGGCGCGGCTCCCAAACCGGCGAGCGCGAGCTCCGGGAATAAAACCTCCTTCGAAAGCTCAGGCATGTCCCGAAACAACAGACGTTTGTCCTTTTGGACGCTGTCTGAGATGTTAATGCCATAACGAGTGCAGACCCTCGTGCTCTCAACCGGCACGATGTTACCGCTGACTGGATCGACCCGGACTCCCTTGATCTTGAGACAGACAAAGCCGTAACCGTCCAAGCCTGGAAGCGGAAACGTGAGTCCAGCTGCTGTGCCCCAGCGGCTGGATGTGCCCGGCGGTCGGCGCAACACGAAACGATCGTCCTTCGTTGATTTTCCCGGGTCGCCCGATCCTGACCAGAGCCATGACCATTCGAACGTGTCGATACGGCCACCGGGAATCCAACTCTGGAGCGCACTGTGTCCGTCCTGCTCCGGGGTCTTTTCAGTCATCACCACTGGTCCATGGCGGTGCGCAAGCGCTATAGAACCGCGGAGAATGAGTCCGTCTCGGGCGAAGACTGCCTGGTCGATGCCTACAGTCGCCTGATCGTCAAGGGTTATTAACCGTTTGGACAATTCATCCGTCCGCGTCAACAAGGCGTTCAGCGTTGGCTGTATTGCTTTGCAGGCGTCTTGAACGATAGGCCCAACCGCGCCGGCTACTAGAGTCGATACCGCTTTCGCAACCTCGTTGGCGCCAATTCCACTCGAATGGACCTTCACGCTCCTAGACCCTGGCGACAGCCAGAGGCCGACACTGGGATCGAAGTTTAAGTGAATGTTCTGTTCCACATCGATGTTGGCATCAGGCAGCTTTGAATCAGTAGTCGCCGAGCCGCTCAACTTGATATTGAACACAGCGTATGTGCCCTGAGGCTGCCACTCAACTTTGGGTGGATCGACTCTACAGCGGTAAACCGTGTCAATGTCCGGCGCCGGCCGCGGCGTCGAAACATGGACCTTGACGGTCTGATTGAACTTCTGGAGCGGATCCAATGCATTTGTCACAAACGACATGAAGTAGCTTGCGCTCACCCCAACCGCCACATCGGAACCATCGAGGAGGAGAGTGTTGATGCTGGCTATATCTCCCGTGGGATCGCCATTTAGACTGAGCGCAGTGGCCACTGCAGATCCGCCGGCCGGCGCATTCAAGGTCCGCAGTGCTCCGCGCCTGAAGCGCTTCGTCACCGGGTGCGGCGTGGCCTCGAACCGCGTCGCCAGCAAAACAGCGGTTTGCTTGGTGATTTTCTTAAGATTGGCTGCCACTGTGGCATCCGAAATTACGATTGGGGGCCCGCTTCGGTCCTCCTCCGCAGTCCCCTGAAAGCGAACAGAATCTTTAACCACGCGAAACCAGAGAGAATCGGCCGCGAGCTTGGCCCACCCTGTGCAGTTCGGGTCGATGTCCTGAATCCGGTACTCAGCTCGGACGGTTCCATGGATGAACGCGGGCAGCGGCGAAGTGCCGGGGTCGGGTTTATACCAGGCGCGCACTCCAACCTCCAGGATGAAGCGGTCGATGGCGCCGTGAATAAGTTCGACCTGCGGGACGGAAAGTTGGGCGTGCAGGCGTCCGCGAACGCCGTCGAACGCGTGGGGATCCCCGATACGCATTTGCACGCTGTGCGGAAAGCTCGGCAGGTTAAGGTTGGCGAATGCGTTCTGATGCATGCTCGCGAGTAGGCGATTGATCGTCGCGCCGCTGACTTGAAGCACAGCTTCGAAATCGCCGGTCAAAGGATTTGGCATGACAGCTTGGGACCTCTTCTACTATCTATTGATGTCGAAGTGGTTCTCGATCTCCTCTTGCGAGAGCGCCTTATTATGGAGAACGACTTCCTGGATTTTGCTGAGCATGGGCCGGGACTTGTCTAGGGTACCGCCGGCATCGGTCGGTCCCGCTTGAATCCCGATGAAGAGCGACGCGTCCTCTGGTAGCGAGTAGATTCCCACCGTCTTGATCCCTGCCACCTTGCCATTTACAAAGAGGCTCACCCTCTTCTTAAAAGGATCGCCGGCTTCTTTCTCCACAGTGATAGCGATGTGCGTACTGTGGTTGCGTGGGATTATCGGCAGTGTCGAAGTGAACGACACTGAGTCCCCAAAAAATAACACATCCAATCGGTCATCCTTGTTCGTAAACACCTCGAAACCGTGGAATCTCGGAAACGCGTCGCCCAGGCTTTGATAGCGGCCTCCAGCACTGAATATCATGTGCTCACTATTACTACCTGGACTCCATTGCGGGTTGAGCCACGCTTCGATGGTGAATTGCTCCGTGTACAGCTCTGGCTTGTAAGGCACAACAACGTAGCCGCCATTAAAGCTACGACACATCACGCCTTTGTCCGATACGATCAGGCTGTCCTCGGGGGCCCCGAAGTCGCCTGGGGCGGTGTCGGAAGCGTCTTTGGGTTCGAGTCTACCAATGACCTTGTACGTGCCGTTCTGGAAGCCTTTTTCGTCCTTTGCTATTGCATCGTTCGCAGAGCTCAGGTCAACGAGCCTCCAATACGCTATGACATCAGCTCTGCTCGGCTTGACGCCACTGTGCTTCACCAGGCCGGGGTTATTGAGCTCCCCCATAATGTAGTCGCGGTACCGGGGCGGTCGCAGGTCCGGTGCGGATTCGGGGTGGGGGTGACTCGTGAATTCAGAGCAGCCGAGGAAGCGGAAAAGCAGGACTATCGGCAGCACCAGTAGCGGAACCAGAATAAAGGCCCAATCTGTCATCTCGTATTTTCCTTCTATCTATTGATTTCGACCTGGTTCGCGATTCCGTTTTCGGAGAGCGCGTTCTTAAGGAGCATGCCAAGTTGAATCCTGCGCTGCAGCGGCTCCCACGCCCGAGTTGGGGTTCGATTCTCATCCCCAGAAGAACATCAGCGCGCGGAATCGGCGGCAGCGACAGATGCTGGTACCATTTCCCGGCCCGCTTTCTTTGCCTATCCACAAAGAGGCGCATCTTACATCTTGCGCCGATTCCGTCCTGGCTTTTTTTGCACTGCCGCCATCAGAAAGCGCGCCTAAGACCACCAGCTGATGGCAAATGCGACTAGCGAGACGGTCACAAACACCGTCGAGATCGCTCGGGGCAGGCTGATGCCCATGACGCGATCTTGCTTGTTGCGCGCGTACTCCAACACGATGCGGCCCGCGCCGTAGGCACCCACAGTGTAGAGAAGGAGCGCGCCTTCAAACGGTAGACGGCCCCAAAGCGTCACCGCCCCCGCGAGCACGACCATGCCCCATGCAGCCTCCAGAATCTGGACAGGGATCCGGCGTCGCCACACGCCCTCACAGTCCGGTAGATTGAGTCCGAACCATCCCGATGTTGGCCGGCCGGCGCAACATCCATTCAAGAAGCATCCGAAACGCGTGATGATCATTCCCACCAGCATCGTGAAGGACGCCACATCCCAAAACCCGCCAAACGGAATCTCAAGCACCGCGAGCGATGGAAGCGAGAATGGTAGAGCCAGGAGGAGCCCGCCGTACATCGAAGCGCCGCCATCGGCGAACCGCCAGATTCTCCGCGGATGCTCTCGATATGCGCGCCAGTTTCGAGTGACGAACAACAGCCGGGCGCCCAGCAGGGCCGTCGTCAGCAGGAGGATCGTCGCGGTCAGCGTGCGCATGATGTTGAGCCGACTGGAGAGCGCGGCATAGAGTTGCGCGTAGATGCCGAAGACGATCCCGAGGTACAACATCGCGGGATAACTGTAAATCGATATGCTGCCCCAGCGAAAAAGAATGCGGCGCACGAAACCTCCTTGGAGCGCGAAAGCCTCGGCCGATCTTCCCGTACGTAGAAATCCGCGGGTCATACATAAAGCGCGGCTATGAGTCCGCCCACAATGATGGCGGTATCCGCGAGGTTGAACACGGGCCAAAACCCAAAGTCGATGAAATCGACGACGCCCCCGCGCCAGAGACGATCCAGAAGATTGCCGCTCGCTCCGCCAAGAGCCGCACCAAGCGCCACCTGTGCCGTAGCACCTTGAAAGAACGGCCCGACCTGAACGAGAGCGACTAGAAGAACGACCTCGGCAACCCAGAGCATCAACAGTGTGCCGCCGCCCGGGAAGATTACGCCGTCGGCCCTCAGATTCAGCACTCTCCGGATCGCAATCCATCCGAACGACGTCGCTTGCCCCTCTCGGAACCGGGAAAGGATGAACGCTTTGGTCGCCTGGTCCAGACCAATCAACAGAATCGCTGACAACAAAAGCGTGACAACGGGCATCTCGTACTCGAATTATACTTTTCGCCGATTATCGCTTCCGAGAAGTGGTTGTCAAGCTAACGAATTCTAGCTTTAAGAACTTTTTTGATCAGGCTGCCCTCAAACTCCGAAATAACCGGTCGCGAGGAAAGAGCACGCAGCCTTCTGCCTCAAGTATCTGAACACGCGGGCTAGAAGTTTGATTCGTAGATGGTCGCTGCGTTCACCAAAAACCCACCAAGCTTGGAGGCCCCTCCACAACGGCAAGGATGAGCATCCACAATGCTAACCACCGCATGGCAACCTAATCCTTCCAGCCAGCACCGCAGAATGGGGCGCACGTCCTCATAGTCATCCACAATTTGTACAGTTGGGGATTGTTGTTCTGGGTCATCTCCGTAATCCTGTTCTACCCAGTTCATCTTGCTCGTGCTCCGATCGCGTCAGCAGACAATCTATCGAGAATCGGTCATCCTCTCGCGGCAATAACAGAATAAATAACAGTAGCGCTAGACGAGGAATGACGTGCGTATGAAATTCGTAAAGTGGCTCCTTCAACAGATGACCGAACGTCACAATGGCTAAGACGAAGCCGAGGGAGACAAGAGCCTCGCGGGTGCGTAGGCCAAGAATTACCAGACCGCCAGCAATAAGTTCTACGAAAGGAATCACAATGCCCGTCGCCCACAGCGACCATACGGGCAGGAAAGTATCGGCGTAGGGCAAGAAATATTTGCGGGCGTGTTCGAGCGCCCCAAGTTGAAAGACCTTATAGACGCCAGCCATAAAAAAGATCAATCCGAGGACGAAGCGTGCAAAGAGAAGCGCCCAACTGCGGTCGACGTGGCTGTCTCTTGAATTCATCCTTTCATCTCTGGTTAGGTGAGCTCGAAATTGGAAGTATGATTCTACTCAATATGTCCGCAACGAAAGCGCTCAAGTAACTGATCGGGTTCACTTTCGCGGTGAGTTGAACAATAATCTCAGTTGTTAGCTATCCAGTCCGGCTTTTCTACTTTGGAGGGCATCGCGGACATCGCAACGAGAGTGTAATATGAACAGCAAGCTGCTTGCTGGATGCCGAAAGACGCCGCTCAACGATAACGGTAAAGCTTTATACGTTGGATGCTAAATCTATCCGATGCGAGACGCAGATGACGCCCTTGATTTGTCTGATCACCGTTTAGCCAACGGCCCGAAACCCATCGACCATTCGCGAATTTGCCTTCCTGAACTGAAAGGATACCGGCGGTCGGCTCGCCTGCGGTGTTTGCCTCGAAGGTCACTGTTAGACCAGTACCGGCAAAGACGAATTCATCTGGTCCCATCGCGATCACGAGACCCCCTGAGATCACCGTAGGTGTCTGTAGGTTTTGTGCGACAGGCACTTGAGGGGGGCGCTCATACGTGATGTTTAATGTGTAATTACCCAGGTGCAACTGTTGTGGCAACCGTTGCTCGGGGCCTTCAGGCAGCAAGCCTGCCATTAAACCCTTGCCCTGGGACTCAAGAATCAGCGGCGCGAGTTGTCCTATTGCGTCGTAACTATCCATCAGTGATTTGCCTGTAGCCTCATCCAAAGACTCTATACTGAATGGGCTAAAGCCAATCGCATCATGCTGACCTATCGCATAAAACGCCTGAACCGAGTTGAGTGTAGAAGGAGCAATTTCGGGTACAAACAGCGGATTGCCCGAACGGTGAAATTTTCGGCACCACTCTGCAAAACTTGAGAAGTAGATATCTGGAGATAAGAAATCAACTTTTGGAGCCCCGGCGCGCCAAACGTCCATGATATGAAACAAGGGACCCGCGCTCGGATACTGTCCCGGTTGGTATCCTGGGCGAATCAGCGCCGCGTTGACAAACATGGGCAGCGCGTATTCGGCTTTACCGAGTTCGGCAACTCGATTTACGTAACGCGCAAAGTGCCAAGCCATAAAAATTTCATCTGTTCCTGATCCCTTGCCAAAGACTTCCTCCCAACTGCCGTGGATCTTAAAACCGTTTGCAGCCCATACCGCTCGGAATTCGGCAATAAGGTTATCCTTGTGCTGCTGCAAATAGTTCATCAACTCGTCGGGTACAGGCTGACTGAAAAGCTTGTCCGCGATGTCGCTGCGGTCACGTGAATCCGGGATCATTCCAATCTCGTTTTCCACTTGCACCATGATGACCGTGTGATCGTTGCCATCCACTTCGCGCAAGTGACGCATGAACGCCGCGAACGCGCGCGAGTCGGCATCGAGGTTTTCTTTCCTAAAGGGCGAAAGGATCTCTATGCCCTTCCCAGCCTGGTCTTGCGAGCGAGGGAAGCGTTGTTGATTTGTTTTTACCCAAGCCGGGGCATAGCACGACATGCTGTTCTTCCAGGAGGCAAACCACAACGGTACGAGACGAAGTTTGTGCTTACGAGCTTCCTGGATTAAGGCATCCAGCAAAGTGAAGTCGAACTTTCCCTCGGCCGGTTCCATAAGCTCCCAATAGACCGGAATAAGAACTGTATTGAGATTTAGCGAGGCGAGTTTCGGCCAGATGGGACGCATGTACTCCAGGCTGGAGGACGTGGAGTTACCCAATTCGCCCGCAAGAACGAGAAAGGGTTTATCGTCAACGACAAGTTGTGTAGCAGTTCCCTGTTGGCGAAGGTATGGGGTTCGATATTGCTGCGTGCCACGAACGCGCATAAAGCAGGTTACTAAGATGGCACCGGTGATGACGAGAGTCACGACTCTTTGTTTGCGCCTGAGCCCATGTATTTTCATGTTTACGTATTACCTTTCGCGAAGCCAATATTGTTAAATCATGGCAAACTGAGAGCCGGGTTTGTCGGCTTTGTCGCCCGATGTGCGGAAGCGGCTACGCCCTTCCGGAGAGCCGTCCCCTCTATGTTGGCTGCTCCCCGGATGAAGGTCATAGCCCCAGAAATTAAGGTCACTGTTTGCGTCGGTGCGAAGCCGCCGCCTTATAGTTACTCCGTTGTCTCACATCGATCGGCAAAGCCGTTACGGTTGAATCGCTTCAAGACGCCACAACAAGATTCTTGCACAAAAACCGGGAGTTAGACGTTGCTTCGCAGACGCCTCTGCTAGGGGCACCATGTTTGAAACACGCTCCGAAGTGGATTCAGGCAGGCTGTAAGCGAGCGGGAATTCCATTTGGTCAGAACGTCGAAGGCAGTCTGATCTGACACGACCTGCGACGCACTTTTGCGACAGAGTTGCCTAGAGAGACGAGTACACGCCGTTGGAACAGTGAGATTAGGACTGGTGCCGAGGGCGGGAGTCGAACCCGCACGTCCTTGCGGACAACGGATTTTAAGTCCGGTTTCCCGCCGCCGACCTCATGCTACTACACGTTACCAAGTAGTATTTACCGACGTTTCAGCCGTCAAAGCAAGCTAACGTCTGGCCTGGTAGAGGCACATAACCCCCTCATCTTCCCCTCATCTTTTAGAACATCGCGTAAAAAAAGTCCTTCGGAGTCTCCCGTCTTGGAGAACTTGAAAGAAGTCGTAAGCTTCGGGTCCTGGATAGTTGGTAAACCGCTGAGTTGATGCTTTGTTCTTTGGTATGATCGTATTTAGGAGGTAATGGCTACGAAAGTAGACTGTCGGATAACGCGTATCGAGAGCGGCAAGCGCTACTGCGGTGGCTCGGCACCATGCGCGCACCGTTTTTTTTTGGCCGGTCTTTTTTGAGTGAGCAGAATTGCGTCCTCGCGCCCTCGTTTGGAGATAAGTTTGCGCGCTTCGCGCTGCAGCGTGGGCAATAGAAAACCAAATGCCATCGCGCCCATGACACAGGCCATACCCCCGGCCGCAAAAGTTCTACGGGCAGTGAAATGTTGAGCTAGAACACCGACGAGAATCGATCCGAATGGAGCCAGACCAGAAAGCATCATGGTCCAGATGGCCATCACCCGGCCACGCATTTCATCTGGGACTATTCTTTGAACCAGCGTGTTCGAGGCGTCCAGTTGCGTCACCATGGTGAAACCGATTATGAGCATGACCAAAAGTGAAACCCAAAAAGAGTGGGAGAAAGACAGCAGCACTAAGCTGCCGCCAAATCCGGCTGCGGCGAGTCCCACCCAATCTCCCAGCGTCCGCAGATTCCCGAGTGTTGCCAGTACCAGTGATCCAAGAATTGCGCCCACACCTGAAGCGCCCATCAACAAACCAAACTCTTTCGGCCCGCCGTGCAGCATCTCGCGCGTGTAAACCGGCATGAGGATTTCATAACGCAAACCCATAATACTAATAAGGCCGAGCAGTAGTAACAAAGCACCAACTGGTCCAGTGTGTCGTACGAAATTAAAAGCCTCGGCTATACCGGCGCGAAAGTGCTGCGCGGGCCGGCGTGGCTTGGATTCGCTTCTAATCATCAAGAGGCTTACGATGACCGCCAGGAAACTGATCGAATTGCCAAGAAAGCACCATCCTTCACCAACGCTCGCCACTAGCACACCGCCGATGCCTGGGCCGATCGTGCGCGCGCTATTGATCATTGAAGAATTCAATGTGACAGCACTCATCAAATCCTCACGGTTCACTAACTCGGCCACAAATGCCTGCCGCACGGGACACTCGAACGCGTTAACAACGCCGAGCAGACCCGCCACGGCGAACACATGCCAGACTTGTACTTTTCCGGTGAGCGTAAGCATTGCCAGCGTGAAACTAAAAACAGTCGATGCTATTGAGGTGGCGAAAAGCACTGCGCGACGCGACTTCGCGTCGGCGACAAAGCCGCTGATGGGCGCAAGCACGAAGATCGATATTTGACCTGAGAACGCGACCAGTCCCAGCAAAGTAGCCGAGCCGGTGAGCCGATAAACTAGCCAGGCCTGAGCCACAGTTTGAATGTAGTTGCCAGTAATTGAGATGAACTGGCCGCCGAAGAATAGTTTGAAGTTTCGATAATGTAGGGGTGTAAGGCTGAGATCAGCTTTCGTTCGATCTTTTGTGCGTCCGAAGTAATCAAGATGTGACTGTCACTTGAGCCTTTGCAAAACACCTCAGGATAAGGCTCGCGTCTTCGTTCATACAAGACTCGCGCGAACTGTTGAGCAGTCGGATTCTCTTAGAACTTCCAGCCGATGCCGGTGCGCACCATGATAAAAGGCGTAAAGTTAACGTGCGGATCGAAGTACACCTTCCAAAACCAACGCGGACGATCGTAGTAAACGCCGATGCCGGCCGTGTGAATGAACGCTCCTGAATCACCGTGTCCGGTTTTGAACACCGCATCAAAGGTAATTCCGTTGTTGCGGTTCAGTTTGCACCGATAGAAGAGGCCCCTATAACGTACTTGGAAAGGTCGGCGCTACCCTTGTTGATGTTCGCCGCGACCGATGCGGTAATACATTGAGTACTGCCCATCATTATTCCAAGATGCGATTTGGCCCAATGACCTTCAATTCCATCAGCGGAGTAAATTAGGCTAACGTGGGGCTTACCTGATTCAAATCGCATGACAATCGCGCCATCATTTCTTATAGAGACAATCACGGCGTGCGGTAGTTTATTCTCGTCAAGTCTAGTTGCGAGTTCTTTGTACAAGGGCCCTGAAACGCCTCGGCAACTGATTCCCCAGACAGCGAACCGATCGGTGGTCCTATATTCATTCTTCGGACCGTGCGGATGCTCATTATTACGATGTGTCGCTCGCCAAATAAATCGTAAACACTGTCATATAGGAAGGAGCGGATATAGCCCGCAGATTCCATTTTTACGACGGTAAGATCCGCTCAAACACTGCGGCGGCTGTGCCGCTGACCGCAGATACCAAAATAACTGAAGACACCCATCATAACTCGACCAGCAATGTCATCAGTACCACGTACAAACATGAAAAATGTCAAATGACCAATGACAAATAATTTCGTAGCACATCAACCCAACAAAAATCTTTATCCAACCGCGCTTTCCAGCCCCAACTCAAACTCAATGACTGTTCACTGGCCGGTAACCGATCTGAATTCAAATTTTCCCCAAAAGCAGCATTTCATATCTGGAGCCTCCGGATAGAAGTGCGTTCGACCTGGTTATTAATGCGGGCAGGACTCGAGCCAGTAGTGCAGTGCACATTGTATTTCAAGTTCCGGTATTCGTTGGCGTTTTGAGATATGCTTAAATTGATGATGGCCGACAATTTCGCCGTGATGATTGGCAATGAAACTGTGTTCGCGGAGGCTTTACCAGCGGAAGCGCGCGGCACTATCCTCGCCGTCGGTTATGTCCCGCTGGAGATCGGCGATGAGATCTTCAAATCGGTAAAGCCGCGCGGCTCGAATGTGCGAAAGGCTTGCGCGAAAGCGTAAGCACTACTGATTTGCCCGGATTAAGGAAAGGCAGCTCTGATCACCAAACGCTTCTCTAGCTCGAGCGTCCAACGTATCATCCTAATCCTCATGTGGCTAGGTTGGCTGACGCTCGGAAGCGTCTGGGGCCAGGAGCCCAGCCCGCACAAGGTGCTGGGCAGGTATCAACTATACGTCTGGCAGGATCAGCATGGCTTGCCACAAAACGGCGTTCTCTCCATTGCCAGAACACGCGACGGTTATCTCTGGCTTGGCACTGTAGAAGGCGCCGCGCGCTTTGACGGAGTGCGCTTCACGGTCTTTGACAGCAACAACACGAACGAGATCAGAAGCAGCCAGATCACGGCGCTGCTGGAAGACCACGCGGGGAATCTTTGGCTGGGCACTAATGTGGGCGGCTTGAACCGGTATCGCGACGGACGTTTCACTCTTTTCACCACTCAGCAAGGCTTATCAAATGACCAGATCAGGTGCCTGTTTGAAGACCACGCTGGTGACCTCTGGATCGGCACTTTTGGAGGTGGTCTGAATCGTTTCAGTGATGGGCGTTTTTCAGCCCTGACGGCGCGGGACGGATTGCCCAGCGATCAAGTATGGGCCATCGCCGAAGACCAGAAAGGCGCCATCTGGATTGGTACCGGCAATGGGCTGGCCCGCTTCAAGGATGGCCGTTTTACGGTCTTCACGACGCGCGACGGGCTGGCGCGCAATACAGTATACGCGCTCTGTCTGGATCGGGCGGGAGATCTATGGGTAGGTTCGGACAGTGGCAAGGTGAGCCGCTTCAAGGATGGTCGCTTCACCGTCTACGATCTCAGCGGTGTGTCGCGCAACAGGATTACAACCATCTATGAAGACCGCAACGGCATCATTTGGGTCGGCACTGCGGGTGATGGATTGTATCAGCTCAATGACGGACGCTTCACCGCCTGGACAACGAAAGACGGACTTCCAAGTAATCGTGTGCTGACGATTTACCACGACCCGGATGGAGACCTGTGGGTGGGCACTGAAGACAGTGGGGTGTGCCAACTCAGAGATGGGCGCTTCAGGGTCTATACAAAAGCGGATGGGCTGCCAAGCGACTTCGCCAGAGCGATCTATGAGGACACGGCGGGAAACCTCTGGGTAGGCACAGTGGGAGGAGGACTAGGCAAATTCAGAGCAGGGGTCTTTACGGTTTACACCACTAAGGACGGTCTCCCTTCCAACACCATCAATTCGATCTCCGAGGACGCGGCAGGAACTCTCTGGTTCAACGGCGTGAGCCGCTACAAAGATGGACGCTTCACGAACTGGGCAGCGAAAGAGGGATTATCACCTCATGGCGTCACGGTTGCCCTGGCAGATCGCGCGGGCAACCTCTGGATGGGCACTTCCAACAGCGGCCTGAACCGGTTCCGGGATGGCCACTTCACTACCTTCACCACACGCGACGGGCTGGCCGACAATTACATCGTCAGCTTATTCGAGGATCGCAGTGGGAATCTCTGGATCGGCACGCTCAATGGAGGCGTCAGCCGCTTCCGCGATGGAAGCTTCGCCACCTGGACCACCAAAGACGGACTCGGCAGCAATCACGTGCTTGCGTTCTTTGAGGATCGCACGGGTACGCTGTGGATCGGCACGCACGGCGGCGGCCTGACCAGGCTCAAGGACGGCAAGCTGACAACCATCACCGTTAAAGACGGCCTATATGACAATCTCGCTTTCCAGATACTGCTTGATCGTGAAGACGAGAGCGGGAATTTATGGATGAGCTGCAATAAAGGTATCTACCGCGCGAGTCTGAAAGAGTTGAACGATTTCGCCGATGGCCGCATTCCGCGCGTGACCTCTTTCGCTTACGGAGTGGCCGACGGTATGCTGAGCCGCGAATGCAATGGTGCCAATCCAGCTGGATGGAAAACACGCGATGGGCGGCTTTGGTTTCCGACCATCAGAGGCGTAGTCGTGATCGATCCGCAAAACCGCGATTTGCAGCCGCCGCTGGTTGCCATCGAAAGCGTCACGCTGGATCGCGTCGCGCTGCCCATTGAGGAGTTGGCGCGGCGCATTCAGATCGGGCCGGGCCAGGCGAATCTGGAGATTCAATACACGGGCTTGAGCTGGAGCCGGCCTGCGCAGATCAAATTCAAATATCAACTCCTCGGTCTGGATAAGACCTGGGTGGAGGCGGGGACGCGGCGGACGGCTTATTATCCGCATCTGCCGCCGGGCGAATACACCTTCAAAGTCATCGCCGATAACGGCGAAGGCGTATGGAATATGACGGGCAAAGAGTTGCGCATCATCGTGCTGCCGCCGTTCTATCGCACCTGGTGGTTTCTGACTCTCGTGGCGCTCAGTGTAGTGGGAATGATCGTTTTCGCTTATCAATACCGCGTCCGGCAGCTTGAACGGGCGCAAGAAGCACAGCAGGCTTTTTCGCGCCTGTTGATCGCTTCACAGGAGAGCGAGCGCAAACGCATCGCTTCGGAGTTGCACGACAGCCTCGGACAAACGCTGGCGATCATCAAAAACCGCGCGCTGCTGGGCGGCAGCGCCAGCACCGACCTTGAGTCTGCCAAAGAGCAGTTCTCTTCGATCGCGGCGCAATCCACGCAGGCCATCGATGAAGCCAAGGAGATCTCGTACAATCTGCGTCCTTACCTGCTCGACCGGTTGGGTTTGAGCAAGGCGCTCGAATCGATGATCCGCAAAGTCGCAGACTCTTCGGGCATCCGCTTCACGATTGAAATCTCCGAGGTGGACGGGCTCTTTGCGCCTGACGAAGAGATCAACCTCTACCGCATCGCGCAGGAATGTCTGAACAATATAATCAAACACTCCGGCGCGAGCGCCGCCGCAGTCCGCTTGCGGCGCGAGCAAGACTGGGTGGAGCTGGTTGTCAGTGATGACGGCAAAGGCTTTTCGATTGCGGATTGGGAATCGCGGGTTGCGGATTGGAAAGCGGCGGAATTGCCTGGCGGGGAGAATCCGCAATCGCCAATCCGCAAACCGCAAATCGGTGGGGGATTTGGGTTGATGGGCATCCGCGAACGCGCCCGCTTGTTCCAGGCCGTGCCGACTCTGCTTTCGACGCCGGGTGAAGGCACGACGATCACCATCAGATTTACGCGTCAGATGGCGCACACAAAGGCTAACGGCAATGGACAATGAGATTCAAATCGTGATGGCGGACGATCACCCGATCGTCCGCCAGGGATTGCGCCAAACCATCGAAGCCGACGCCGCCTTAAAGATTGTCGCCGAAGCCGGCGATGGCAAAACCGCGCTCGCCCAGATCATCCAGCATCAACCAGCAGTGGCCGTACTCGACATTGACATGCCGGCGCAGGACGGATTCTCAGTCGCGCGCGCCGTCCGCCAGCAGAAACTACCGGTCGAGATCGTTTTCCTGACCATCCATCGCGAAGAAGAACTGTTCCAGGCGGCGCTCGACCTCGGAGCGAAAGGCTATGTGCTCAAAGACAGTGCCGTCACCGACATCGTCGCCGCCATCAAAGCAGTCAACGCTGGCCAGCCCTACATTAGCCCGCAGCTTTCTGCCCACCTGCTCAAGCACAGCCGGCGTACCGCCGCCTTGAACGCACGCAAACCCGGACTCGAAGACCTCACGCCCAGCGAACACCGCATCCTCAAGCTGATTACCGAAGACAAAACCAGCAGAGAGATCGCCGAAGAGCTATGCATAAGCCACCGCACGGTCGAAACCCACCGCACCAACATTTGCCGCAAACTCGAACTCCACGGCACCCTGGCGCTAGTCAAATTCGCCCTCGAACATAAAGCTCAACTCTGACACGCTACGTATCCACGCGTAGAAAAATACGTAACCACACGTAGCCCAAAATACGTGTGCTCATGGATACCGCTCCGCCCGCCTGCCGTGGATACTGTGGCCTCGCGAAATGCAGCGTGAGAATCAACGAAATGAGACTGCTGATTGTCGAAGACAATGCCCAGATGCGCGAGATGATCAAGTTTTTTTTGACCGACTTGGCCGAGGAGATCGCCGAGTGCGACGATGGAGCGGAAGCATTGGCCGCCTATCGCGATTTCACCCCGGATTACGTACTGATGGACATCGAGATGAAAACGGTAGACGGCATCGCGGCGACACGGCAAATCACCGCCGCTGATCCAGCGGCGCAGATCATCATTGTCACCAACTACAACCACGATGAATTGCGCGCAGTTGGGCAAGCGGCGGGCGCCTGTGGTTATGTCCTAAAGGAGAACCTCATTGAATTGCGGCGCTGGCTGCAGAAGCCACGGTGAAAATCATCACTCGTCTGGGAGGAATTGCAAACTATGCAGACCATGACATCAGGCCCATCCACACAGAAACTCTCCGCCGAAGACTCCGCCAGCAGCGCGCGCGAAGCGCTCTCCGGCGGCCTGCGCATCAACTACGCCGACGCCGAAGCAGGCGAACCGGCGCTGCTCTTGCTGCCTGGCTGGTGCGGCAGCCGGGCCGTTTTCTCTCATCTCGCTGCGCAGTGCAGCACACATCGCCGCACACTCATGCTCGATTGGCGCGGCCACGGCCAATCCGAATCACCCGCTGGCGACTTCGGCAATGAAGACCTGGTCCAGGATGCGCTCGCGGTGATTGAATCCAGCGGCGCGTCATCAGTGATTCCGGTGGCGCTCTCGCACGCGGGCTGGGTCGCGCTCGAATTGCGCCGCCGCTTGGGTGTGCGTATTCCCAAGCTGGTGCTGCTCGATTGGATCATCACCGATCCGCCGCCGCCTTTCCTCGGCGCGCTCACCGCGCTGCAATCACAGGAGACGTGGGAGCAGACGCGCGCGCAGCTTTTTGCACTGTGGCTGCACGGCGTGGAACACGCGGAAGTCATTCGCTACGTGCGCAAGGATATGGCTTCTTACGGCTTTCCGATGTGGGCGCGCGCGGGCCGCGAGATCAGCGCCGCCTACGCGCAACAGCGTAGCCCGCTCCAAGCGCTCGCCCAGCTAACGCCACCAATCCCAACCTTGCATTTGTATAGCCAGCCGAATGAGCCGGGATATTTCGCCGCGCAGCAATCATTCGCCGATGCGCATCCCTGGTTCCGCGTGCACAAGCTGACGGCGCCCAGTCACTTTCCCTGCATTGAGGCGGCAGACGAGTTGAGCGCCGCAATCGAGAGTTTTGTGGCTTGAACCCCATTAACCCAAGCGAAAGGATAAAAAGCATGCAGCGACGCATCACCATAACCTTACTCACCCTGTGTCTGATCGCGGGCCTCACACTATGGAGCGCGACACGCGGCACACAGGCGAAAGGCGCGCTGGACGTCAGCTCTGCCCTCGACCCAAATAGCTTTACTTCGTTGGGCGAGTTCCCCACGTTGGGGGCGGGCGACTATTTCATCAATACCAGCAAGGACAACGCCAACCCGGTATTGACGCAATCCGATGGCGTGACGGTAATCGCGACAGGCGTCTTTTACGACCCAACGCCGGGCGACATGGCCAATCGGGATGAGCTGGCCGTCTTCACTTTCGACAGCATCAACATTCCGGCAGGAGTGACGATCTATGGGCTGGCCAATGCGAACTCGCGGCCCGCCGCCTTGTTATCCAAAAACAGCATCACGCTGGATGGCGTGATCAAATTCAACGGCGGGGATGGACACGGCAATGGCGCTTCTTTCATTCCCCCGCCGCCCGATCCCGGCCGAGGTGGCGCAGCGGGGCCGGGTGGTGGCGGTGGTGGGGGCGGCGGTGGCGGATGGCCAGGCGGCGCGGGCTACGTCGCAGGCAACAATGGCGCGGTGGGACAGAGCTATGATGATCTACTGGGTGGCGATGGTGGCAGCGTGAGCGCGAACGGCGGAGGGAAAGCTGGCGACTGGAACACAGGCGGGAGTGGCGGCGGTTTTGGGGGCAAAGGAGGCAGGGCGGAATGCTTCTCTTGCGGCCCGCTTGGAGCTGGCGCAGGTGGAGTAGCTTACGGCGACCTAACAGTGCGTTTGCAAGGCGGCAGCGGCGGGGCTGGCGGTGCGGCAGGAGGAGGTGGTGGGGGCGGCGGCGGCGGCGCGATTGAGCTTGGCGCTCTCGCCAATATCACAATCACTGGGAGTGTACAGGCGCAGGGAGGAAGGGGCGGCGACTATGCAACTTTCTGGTCGGGCGGCGGTGGCGCGGGCGGCAGCATTCTAATTCACGGCCAGATAGTCAACTTCTCCTACCCCGGCAGTTTGATCGCGGATGGCGGCGTGGACGGCGAAGTCAACACCAATGGTGGTGGTGGCGGTGGCGGACGTGTGTCGATCGTTGCCGACACGGTCTATGACGGTATCGTTAATGTGGGCGGTGGCTACAGCCGCGTTGGAGAAATCGGTGACTGCGGTGTCTATACGACCATCGGGACGGTCATCCCGGACATGATCTTTGGCTTCGTTCAGCAACCGGTGAACTCGACGCCTGGCCGATTGCCAGCCGTCACCGTGGCGATTCTGAATAAGTGCAACCAGTTGGACACTCACAGCAATGCGCCGATCACGCTCGCGCTCGGCGACAATCCCGGCGGCGCGACGCTGGGCGGCACGCTGACGAAAACTCCCGTCAATGGCGTCGTCACATTCAATGATCTCACCATCAATCGGCCGGGCACCGGCTATACACTCGTTGCCAGCAGCAACAGCGGGACGATAGGTAGGCCTTCCAACAGTTTCGACATCGTATGTTCGACCATTACTCTTCATGGTGTCGAAGGTCAAAGCCCAACTTGTAATGGCGCCAACAATGGCTTCATCCTCGATGTAATTGACCCAGAGGGGGGTGTCGGCCCATATCAATATTCGATAGACAACGGCCAGACCTTTGACGACGGCAATGGCTTCTTCCCGAATCTGGCCGCGGGTGTCTATCAATTCGTGGCCAGGGATGCCTCCGGCTGCCTCAGCAACGTTCGGACACTGACGTTGACTGAGCCTCCAGCCATCACCTTCACCACTACTCCCGTGAATCCGACTTGCAGCGGAGCCAGCAACGGTCAATTGACGATCAACGCCAGCGGCGGTACCGGGGTTTTCCAGTACTCCATCAACAATGGCGCGACTTACCAGGCCAGCAATGTCTTCAACAACCTGGCGGCAGACAGTTATCAAATCAACGTCAAGGACGCTAACTGCTGCCCTACCGCACTTGCGTGTGTAGTGTGCACCGCTAGTCAAGCCGTGAGCTTGACGGCTGACACATTACCGCCGCCGACAATTACACCTGGCGGCTCGACGATGTTCTGCGCTGGCGGCAGCGTCACGCTCACTTCGAACAGCGCCAGCGGCAATCAATGGTATCTGGACGATAGTCCTATCAGCGGAGCGACTTCGCAGTCATACAATGCGACTGTGGCCGGCCACTACACCGTTCAGGTGACGACGAGCGGCTGCACGAGTCCGGCTTCGGCGGCGACGACGGTTACCGCCAACACCGCGCCAACTCTGGTTTATGCAACCCCGCAGTTAGTCACATTCGGCGGCTCGTTGAATATCACAGCGACGACGGCGACCGATGATGTATCAATTACAGGTTACAGCGTGCTAAGCGTTGTGCCGGCCTTAATGACTGCGCCGACAGTCAATTCAGCCGGCATGGTATCAATCACAGACGCGCAACCCGCGGGCAGCCACGTCATTACGATTCGCGCCACCGACAGCTGCGAGGCTACCACAGATGCGAGCTTTACGGTGAATGTCAGTAAAGGAAATCAAACGATCACGTTCAATGTTTTAGCGAATAAGACGTTCGGAGATCCTGACTTCACGGTGAATGCGATGGCCTCTTCGGGATTGCTGGTAAGCCTGGCGGCGTCGGGCAATTGCACAGTGACCGGTTCGTCGCCGGGAACGGCTCATATTACGGGCGCAGGATCGTGCACGATCACGGCATCGCAGGCGGGCAATGCGAATTACAACACGGCCTCGGATGTGGCGCGCACGTTCAGTATTGCCAAGGCGATAACGAGCATGGTTCTGACAGCGAGCCCTTCGAGCGTTCAGTACAGCGATCCGATTACACTCAGAGCATCCATGATCAGCGTTTCTGGAGACGCGTTAATCGGCTCAGTTGAGTTCTTCATCGATGATTTCCCGGTCGGGGTTGCGGCTGTGGATAGCAGTCGAGTTGCGAGTTCTTTCCCGGTAATCAACTACGTCCCAGGCATGTATTCCGTGACCGCGAAGTTCACCAGCCCCAATGTCAACTTCACAGATTGCACTGGCGGTCCATATAAATTCACGATTCTTCAGGAAGACTCGCGCGCGACTTACAACGGCAACAACCTCTTCTGGACGTCATCAGTTACCAGTAATAACGCAAGTGCTACGCTTTCGGCGACGGTACAGGATATTGCTATCGTCGATCCCAACCAATCGCCACCGAATCCCGACAACTATTCAGGCGACATTCGCAACGCCAAAGTTACCTTTATGAATCGGGACACTAACACGCCGCTCGCAGGTTGCTCGGACCTGCCGGTTGGTATGGTCAAAGTTGGCGACACCACGACCGGCATTGCCACCTGTAATACGACTCTGTCACTGAGCAATGGTAATAACAGCGGCGGTACTCAATTCACGATCGGAACCGTCGTAAGTGGTTACTACACGAGGAACAGTACCGATGACGATACAGTAGTTACTCTGGCCCAGCCGATCGAATCGAACTTCATAACCGGCGGTGGGTCCGTCACGTTGCGGAATTCGGCGGGTTTGATGCCGGGAGCGGTGGGCAGCAAGAGCAACTTTGGGTTCAACGTCAAGTACAACAAGAACGGTACAAACCTACAGGGAAACGTGGACATTATGGTTCGTAACAGTGGACATACCTACAAGATTAAAGGCAATGTACTGTTGTCGCTGGGTGTCTTCGTCAAACATGCCAACTTCACCGGTAAGGCCAGCATCCAGGATGTTACCGACCCGAATAATCCGATCTCGATAGATGGTAACGCGACGCTCCAGATGTGGATGACGGATAACTCCGCCCTGGGCATAAGCGATACTCTGGGCATACAAGTACTCAACAAGAACGGTGGGCTGTGGTTCTCAAGCAACTGGGATGGCGCCAAGACCTCTGAGCAGAACCTTGATGCCGGGCACATCTCTGTTCGTTAGGGCTCGCTGCTTTGCAACTTGAATGACAAGGCGGTGGTGTGCATGTTGGCGCGACTGCCTTGATCAAGTCAGATAGCCAATATATTCATAAGCTCCTGCACCACCTCCAGGTGTCGGTCATTTGGTAGACTCCACCGCCTAGTGTCGAGCCATACATGGTCCTGTCCGTCGATCGCTTCGTCACCACTGCGGCGTTGCCGTAGACGTGCACCCTGGTCTTCGTCGGTTTCGTAAATTTGAACTGAATATCACCTGCTCGCAAGCCGTCCCTGAGGTCGAGTCTCCACGATCCTTGCGTTTCGCAATGGTCTGATCCAGTCGCATTGATCCGTGGGAACGCCTGTGGGCTTGTATGAAATAGGCCCAGTTTGGCCAAGCTGCTTGAGTACTTGCGGCATAATCCGGTGGCCCATTTCGACCGTGTGCGCTTAAATTTGGCCCGGAAGCTCTACAATTCCGCCGAAGGGACAAAAAAGCAGCAAAGAAGTTCTTTCGCAAGCTATTAAGAGGGTTGCGGTATGTCCCACGGGCGATTATCACTGACAATCTGAAAAGCTATAGTGTCGCGAAGGCTTAAGTGCTGCCGCGCGTCGAGACCTGCCAGCAGAAGTATCAAAACAACCGAGCCGAGAATTCTCATCAGTCAACCAAGTTGCGAGAGCGTGTGCTGAAGCGATTCAAGTCGGCGGGACACACGCAGCGCTTTCTCTCGGCCTTCGGCATCATTAACGCACACTTCCGAGTGAGGCGACATTTCTGTACCGCCGTTGTTGATCGAGAAATAATGAAGGGTAGATTTACTATTTGGAAGCAGGGTGTTGGCACTAAGGTAGCAGCTTAGTAAGACTATCGGTCCGGTTCACGCTTGAGAAGGATGAGGGAATCGTAAACCTCTCCTCGTTGTATTTCCCCCAACAATTACCGGCACTATCGAGTAAGGCAACGGAGTAAACTCCGTTGCGCGATTTTCACCTGCGACAAGGCACTATCTCTAAACTATTGATGCGATTGGTGCCGAGGGCGGGAGTCGAACCCGCACGTCCTTGCGGACAACGGATTTTAAGTCCGCAGCGTCTGCCATTCCGCCACCCCGGCAACTTTTTGCAGCATCACGCGTCTTGCTAAGTTCACACCAAAGGCCAATAGCATCCACTGAATGTTCACACCAAAGGCCAATAGCATTCACTGAATGATGTGAAGTTGACCTAATTTACCCCGCTTCTCGGAATTGTACCAAGCGCGATTCAGATAGACCCAGGTTGCACTGATCTTGTTTTACCAATCTTCGCAATTATCATTCACAGTGATCCGCGACGATGATAGAATTCTGGTACACTAAACTGGTAATCATCTGATCGAGGCGGCATGACTGAAGAACAGGAAGTATTTCTCAAACATATTCAGAAGAAAGGGTTGAAACGAACTTCCCAGCGCGATCTGATACTGGATACTTTTCTCCGGACCGAGGAGCATCTATCGAGCGAAGATCTCTATCGTCTGGTACAAAAGAAAGATCCTACGATCGGTCAGACCACCGTTTACCGCACGCTCAAGCTTCTGACGGAGGCTGGACTGGCCAGAGAAGTCAGATTTGGCGATGGTCGGACACACTACGAACATAATTATAAACATCAGCATCACGATCATATGATCTGCTCGGAATGCGGCAAGATTATCGAATTTTATTCGGCAGAGTTGGAGGCCCTCCAGGATGCTATGGCAGCAAGACACAGATTTGAGGTAACCCAGCACCTTTTGCGGATTATCGGCGTCTGTGTTGCCTGTCGCCGTGCCAGACGGGAGGCTGAGGAGGCGGAAGCTCAGCCAAAAGTGCGACTCGCTTCAGCTCGCACGGCCAGGTAGCAACCAAAAGCGGATTGGAAGATTCAGAGAGACATGAGCTTCGGCTTGTCTCTCTCTTATTTTGCCTTTATTTAGCTTAGGGTGTAAGTTTCATTCACACTCTTACTTTGACGATTCGACGGGGAAGCTGAAACCGCAGCGCAATCAAAATGAGCGTTGAGATCACCTTTCAACCATCAGGAATAAGCGGTCTTGTTGCGGAGGGCAGTTACCTTTCGCAGGCCGCCAGTCGTATGGGGATTAAAATTTCGGGAACGTGTAGCGGAACCGCAGAATGCGAATCGTGTGTCATCTCGATTCTGGAGGGCCATTCGGTTCTCTCAACTCCAACTGAACACGAGTTGAGAATGTTGGGTCAGCACGGATCGGTGAAGGATCATAGACTTGCCTGTCAGACCATTATTGAACGAAGTGGTCAGCTGGTGATTGAAATTATGCCGGAGCGGAAGCAAAACCAAGAGGCTGAGATGCGCAATGCTTTTAAGCAACTGCCGTTTGATAAGAAGCTGCTGACGTTAGTACAACTGGAGGCGCTGGCGATGAGTGAAGCTTATGATACGGTCGTTGATAAAGCGCTCTCGTTGGGCGGAAAAGTCTTCAATTTCATTTCAACTGGCAAAAAATCGTCAGGTGCGCAAGGTCAAAGCCAAAAACCTTCGACGAAACAGCAATAGTTGCTGGGCTGCCTCATATACACCAAAGGCTTCATGCATACCAATCAACTCAAATTCTCCAAGGGGGCAATTTGTTCCGCGATTCGTCCTTGCCCGCTGTCGTTGCTGCTTATGCTGGCCCTGCCCTTTCTTTTTACCGGCTGTCCGAAGAGCGAGAGACCCGATAACTCCCGGGTGGGAGTCTCGGTGCGAAGCCCGGATCAATCGAGCAGGTCAGAACCATTACCGGCAGGAGTTGCTTTCAATGGCGAACGTGCAATGGACCATGTACGAAAGCAGATTGAAATTGGACCTCGAGTGCCCGGTTCGCCGGAACTGGCCAAGATGCGCGAATATGTGGTGAGCCAGTTAAAGTCATTCGGTCTGACTGTGTCCAGTGATGATTTCACCGCTGCGACTCCCGTCGGCGAAAAAAAAATGGTCAACATCACTGCAGAATATCCAGGCGACTCTAAGGACGTCATCATCATTGCCAGCCATTACGACTCCAAGCTTTTTAAAGATATGTATTTCGTGGGCGCGAATGACCCAGGCTCATCGGTAGGTTGCTTACTGGAAATCGGGCGAGTACTGGGGGGAAGTAAACCTAAAGCCAAGCTTACCTATTGGTTGGTCTTCTTTGATGGAGAAGAGGCTTTTTGTGAAGGATGGGATGATTGTGGAAAACCCGGTGCGCCAGATAATACTTACGGCAGCCGGCATTACGTCTCGCGGTTGAAAAGCAACGGCGAAGTCGCACGCGTTCGTGCCTTAATTCTGCTTGACATGATGGGGTACAAAAATCTTCAGCTTGGCCGCGATACGATGAGCACAAAATGGCTGCAAGATGTTGTTTGGCGGACCGGGCGAGAACTGGGCTACGGCAATTACTTTGTGGACCGGCCGGAGGGAGTCGGAGGTGACGACCATGAGCCTTTTCTCCGCGCAGGAATAGATTCGGTTGATCTGATTCAACTTAACGATTATCCCTATTGGCACAAGGCCGATGACACGCTGGACAAGCTGTCATCTCGAAGTTTGAAGATCGTAGGCGATGTGGTGTTAGCAAGCCTGCCTCACGTTGAAGAACATGCTCTTAAACAAATTCAGTAAGCGCTGTAGCGCGGTGTTCAGGCCCGCACGTAGATAAAAAATGGAGTGAGGTGATTGGAAGTGCTTAAGTCCGCTGAAATCCTCGTCCCCATCGACTTCTCAAGCTGTTCCATCAATGCCCTTCGGGTGGCGATTGCCATGGCGGCGCCGGATGGCGATCTGACGTTGCTGCACGTTATCGACGAACATTTTGTTAATGAGGCGGTTGCTGCCGGGCTGGGTGCTGCTGAAGATATCCGAGTGCGGCTGCGCGAGCAAGCTGACGCTAGTTTTAACTCAGCACTCGAAGAAGTGGAAACAGGCTCTGTCACAACCGAACGCATGATCGTTACTGGCACGCCCTTTGTGGAGATTCTGAAAATTGCTCGGGATCTTGATTTACCTATGATTGTGATGGGGATCAGAGGACGCTCTACACCTCCTGAAGAACTTCTGTTTGGATCCACGGCGGAAAAAGTCCTGCGTGGCTCTCGCATACCTGTCTTGTGCGTACCCTACTAATCCCACCTATAATTTCTGACAGATTGTTAGCTCGCATTCGGTCGACATAAAGTAAGGCCTCTATCAGGATGAAGATGGAAAATAAGCGAGTCGCCGTAATTCCTGGTGATGGTATTGGACCAGAAGTTGTCGGTGAAGCAATGCGCCTGCTTCAGCGACTCCAGGAAAGGCAGAACCTAAGTATTGAGTTCGTTTGTTTTGATTGGGGCGCAGAGAAATTTCTCAATGAAGGCATTACTCTGCCGGATGACGCGCTGGTGATGCTCTCTAACGATTTTCACGCCATCCTTGCGGGAGCGTTTGGCGATCCTCGAATTCCCTCGAATAAACATGCAGAGGATATTCTTCTGGGGATCAGACGAGGCCTGGATCTTTACATAAACTTGCGTCCAGTACGATTGCTGGACGCGCGGTTGACCCCCTTGCGTGACCGGACGCCGCCGGATATCGACTTTGTTATTTTCCGAGAGAACACCGAGGGCGCCTATTGTGGGGCTGGTGGGTTCCTAAAAAAGGGAACTGATCATGAAATTGCCATACAGGAAGAACTCAATACCCGTTTAGGTGTGGAGCGGATAATAACGGCGGCTTTTGAATATGCACGAACGAATGGACGCAAGCGCGTAACGATGGCCGATAAATCCAACGTGCAGCGATTCGCTGGCGATCTTTGGCAGCGTGTATTCAAAGAAGTTGCTTCGCGTTATCCGGGAATAGAAGCTAACCATCAGTATGTCGATGCAATGGCTATGCTGATAGTACTGGATCCTACGCAATACGATGTGATCGTCAGTAATAATCTATTTGGTGACATCCTCACCGACCTTGGTGCGGCCATTCAGGGGGGACTAGGGCTTGCACCTTCCGGCAATATTCATCCGGGAAAAATTTCACTCTTTGAACCGGTGCACGGGAGTGCGCCACCGCTAGCCGGAAAGGGAATCGCAAACCCGATAGGCGCTATTCTCACTTCGGCGATGATGTTAGAATACCTGGGTTACAAATCGGCGAGCGATGCGATTGAGAGAGCTGTTCGCGAGGCAATCTCAGGTGCTGAGACTACACCTGATCTGGGGGGGAATCTTTCTACAAAGGAAGCGGCAGAAGCAATCATGCGACGATTGTAACGTTCTTGTATCGCGGCAGCGTCAGTTCAACAGTAGAGGGGAATTTATGACTGCTGGTAATAGAAAGCTGGCACAAAAAGCCATTGCCGTTATAGTAATCGTGGCTTTACTCGATGTGGTTGGTATCTCACCTCCGATCATAATCTTCTTTATTGGCGCTGGGTTTTTCATCTGGCGGGCCGCGCAACGTTCTGAGAGTCGGGAAACAGAGCGAATCTTCGATTTCTTCATTTCAGCTGATGAAATCCTTCGCGCTAGAGAGCGCCAATGGTACGGATTCGAAATAGCAGAAGTCATCAGTAAAGGAGAAGACGTATTTAACTCCATGCCGGACGCGCCAGCTCTAACCTGGTTCGCCCTAGGCGCGTTGCATCATTCCATCGGCAATTATCATGCGAGTGTGGAGCAACTGGCCCCCATAGTAGAAGATGAATCCTGCAAAGAATATCAGTGCTCTGCTCCTTCCCCGCAGTTGCGTCGGTACGTGGACATGTTAAGAAAGATCGAGCGCGAGCCGGCGATTGCTCCACAGGCCATTGCCGCTGTCAGAAATCTCGAAAGAGCGAGACAAAAGAACGCTACTTTAATGCTCGCTGAAGGTCGTAAACAGTTGATGCTTACCGACCCGGAGCACACGAAGCCACTATCACCGGAAGCGGCCGAGGCCCCGCCGTTGGTAACCCCACGTTTTCCAGGATCTCTCAACGCGATTACTGCGCCACCTCCGATATGCGAGGTGCTACATGATGTCTATCAGGACGAGAGGAGCGCCTGAACCCTCAATTCTGAGCCCCCGTCTTGCTGGAACCAACGCTGACAGCAGAAATCATTGCAATCGGTTCGGAACTCTTGGCTCCCGACCGAACCGATACGAATAGTCTGTGGCTTACTGAAAAGCTCAATAGCATTGGCGTTGAGGTAAAGCTGAAGACGGTAGTGGGCGATGACGATGCCAGATTAGAAGAGACAATCAGAGACGCAATCAGACGTTCTAAAATTGTTATAACGACGGGCGGACTGGGCCCGACTGAGGATGATATAACGCGCAAAGTCGCCGCCCGTGCTCTGGGACGCAGGCTAATTCTTGACGAGCAAGTGCTCGAAGGTATTCGCAATCGATTTGCGAGTTTTGGCCGCCCCATGCCGGAGCGTAATTCGCGACAGGCAATGGTGATTGATGGCGGTCGAGTGCTCGAGAATCCAAATGGCACAGCACCTGGACTGCTGCTTGAGCACCAGGAATTTTCGCTCGTGCTTTTGCCCGGCCCTCCCCGCGAGATGCGTCCGATGTTTGAACAACTTGTGCTACCTCGGTTAGCAGCGACCGCCGGTAACCTGCGAGTGGTGCGGCGAATGATCCGGGTTGCAGGCATGGGAGAATCCGCTGTTGACGAAATGATCGCGCCGATATATACGCGGTATGACAATCCTCGGACAACCATTCTTTTCAATCAGAGTGAGATAGAGATTCATCTAACTGCGCGCGGAAGAACCGAGGAGGAAGCAAGTGTCCTGCTCGACAGTGTGTCTGCACAACTAGAGGAGCGCCTCGGTAACGCTGTCTTCTCCTTCGGCGGAGAAACGATGGAAGAGATCGTTGGTCTTAAGCTGTCATTGGGCGGTTACACATTGGCAGTTGCGGAGAGTTGCACTGGAGGATTGATCGCGCAGCGGCTCACGGATATTCCCGGCTCCTCTCGCTATTTCATTGAAGGTGTGGTGGCCTATTCCAACGAGACGAAAACCAGAAGACTGGGCGTGGAACCAATGCTTCTGCTGGAGTGGGGTGCAGTCAGCTCACAGGTTGCCGAAGCTATGGCCCAGGGAATTCGTGAACGTGCGAGGACCGACTTTGGACTATCAGTTACTGGTATTGCTGGTCCTGATGGCGGCACTGAAGAGAAACCAGTGGGCTTGGTTTACATTGCGCTGGCAGACGACGCTCACACTGAGTCGCGCAAGTTGATCCTCCCGGGAGACCGCCACCTGATTCGATGGCGAGCCTCACAAGCTGCACTCGATCTGCTAAGGCGCCGGCTGATCTAGCTACCCGCGACAAGCTAAAGCTTATCGGGCATCCAACTGATCTACACCATTCAATCGATCTAAACTTGTAGGCCGTTTAACTTGCTTGCTATAGTCTTCGTTCGCCCTGACGCTAGTTTTCAAATCCATACGGAGCGCTGGCATGAAGCTTGTGCTTGTCGTTTTAGCTGCTTACTTGCTTGGCTCACTTCCTTTTGGTTACTTGATTGCCCTTGCGAACACGGGACTTGATATTCGTCAAATTGGCTCGGGCGGGACTGGAGCGACAAATGTCGCTCGGGGAGCCGGGAAGATCGCAGGCGTTCTCACGTTGCTGCTGGATGCATTAAAAGGAGCTGCGGCAGTCTGGCTCGCCAGACGAATTCAGGGCTCTCTCGACACCACTGATTGGATTGTTGCAGCGGCCGCAGTTGCAGTAATTGTGGGACACATCTTCCCGGTTTGGCTTGGACTTCGTGGAGGAAAGGGCGTTGCTACCGGCGCCGGCGTGTTCCTTATGCTTTCACCGGCAGCGGTAACGATGGCAGCGATAATTTTTCTCATCGTCGCGTTTTCGAAGCGTTATATTTCACTGGCATCGATCATAGCGGCAGTTCTGATTCCTTTATTCGTTTGGCTGCAGAGTCTGTTTATACGAGCGGCGCCGGGATTACTACCGCTACTAACTACGGGCACACTGGGGGCTGCGCTTATTATCTTCGCGCACAGGGCCAATATCGCGAGGTTGATTCACGGAACAGAGAGCAAATTTAAATAGTTATCGCCCGTGCCAAGGGTGCAAATTATTGGTTACTTTGGCAGGCATCCGCTTTGCTGCTAAAAATCTTATGGCCACATGAAACGCATTACTGCCGTTGGAGCAGGAAGCTGGGGAACGGCGCTGAGCATAGTCGCCGCACGCGCTGGTTGTGAAGTGCGACTATGGTCACGAAACGAACACATCGTTGAGTCAATCAACCGCCAGCATCTGAACCCGTTCTATCTCGCCAACGCTCAGCTTCCAGCCGGAGTTTGCGCGTCAACTGATATCGCACAAGCGATCAAGGGCGCCGAGCTGGTCTTGCTTACAGTGCCATCTCAGGCGGTGAGAACGATCGTGCGCTCGATGTTGCCCTCGTTGTCACCCGGCATGTTATTCGTAAGTGCGGTCAAGGGAATCGAAATCGACTCTGGTTTGCGAATATCACAGTAGTCCACGAAGTTCTGGCGAACGAAATTGTTCCGGGATTTGTTTGCTTATCTGGACCTTCGTTTGCTCGCGAAGTGGTGGAGGGGCAACCCACAGCGAAGATGCCCATAACTGACGAGGTTTATGCTGTGCTTTACGAGGGTAAGACCGCCCGCGCTGCGGCTTCTGATCTCATGATGCGGCCACTACGGAGTGAATTTAATAATTGAACTTTCCTAAAAGATGGCTTCCCTAAAAGAAGAAAAGGTGCTGGCTTCGAACCGTGCGGCGTTTCATGAATATCATATTTCAGATAAATATGAGGCTGGAATTGCATTAACCGGAACAGAGGTGAAGAGCGTAATGGGTGGTCGCGTGCAGCTTAAAGATTCATATGTTGCAGTAAGAGAAGGCGAAGCGTGGTTGTTTAATGCGCACATTTCGCCTTATTCTCATGGCAATCGCGAAAACCATGATCCACTGAGAACGCGAAAGTTGCTGCTTCACCGACGCGAAATAGATCGGCTTAATGAGATTTCGGTCAAGCAGGGTATGACTTTGGTGGCCACGCGAGTATATCTCCGCAAGAGTCGAATTAAGTTGGAAGTGGGAGTGGCCCGCGGCAAGAAACTATACGATAAGCGCGAAACAGAGATGCGACGCACCATAGAGAGGGAGACTCGAGCGCAACTTAAGGAACGCAATCGTTAAAGCGGCAATGTTTGGACTGAGGAGAATAGATGCCTATGCAAGTTGAAGGAAAATCCACCCCTTACCAGGAAATCGACGTGCAGGCCCTGGCAATCGCTGTTTTCCAGGGAGAGAAGCCAGCTGAAGGCTTGCTCAAGGAGCTGGATGCTCTTACTCGCGGCGCGATTAAGTCGGTGATCGACTCCGAGGAGATGAAGGGAAAGGAAGGAGAGACAGTCTACTTCCCGCGGCTAGACGTGGAAGGGATTAGGGCGCAACGCCTTCTTTTGGTCGGGGTGGGTGAACGGGAAGAATATACCCTCGAGCAAGTCTCGCGGATGGCTGCCACAGCCGCGCGCTTGTTACGAAGCAAGAATCTCAAGTCGTTTGCTCTCTTGCCCAGATCCTTCGGAGACCCTGCAACCACAGCTTCCAGCGCTGTGCAAGGCGTCATCATGGGACTCTTCGAGCCTGACAAATACCGAACAATAGAGAAGGAGAAGAGAGAAATTGAGCAGCTGGTGGTGGTGATCGACGGCGCTCCTCAACCGGCGCTGGAAAATGGCGTGAAAGAGGGCCGGATAGTTGGCGAGTCAGTTAATTTCACTCGCGACCTGGCAAATGAGCCCGGGGCTTATATGACGCCGACGAAAATGGCTGATCGGGCGCGCGATATCGCCAATGAGTTTGGGTTGAGTATCGATGTCCTTGATGAGTCTCGCATGGAGCAAGAGGGGATGGGCTCTTTATTAAGCGTGTCAAGAGGCTCGGAGGAACCAGCGAAGCTGATCATACTGAAGTACACTCCGGCGAATCAGTCGCGGAGAGAAGAAGCCAAGCTATTAGCGTTTGTCGGGAAGGGAATCACGTTTGACTCCGGAGGAATATCGCTCAAACCGGGTGAAAACATGGAATTGATGAAGTATGACATGACCGGCGGTGCGACCGTCATGGGTGCAATGCGAGCAATTGCTCAGTTGCGGCCCTCAATACCTGTTTTGGGAGTTGTGCCTTGTTCGGAGAATCTCCCTTCAGGCAAAGCTACAAAGCCGGGAGATGTTGTGCGCGCCATGACTGGAAAGACAATCGAAATCATCAATACCGATGCCGAAGGCAGACTAATTTTGGCGGACGCTATTGCCTACGCCAAAAAACTTGGGGCCACAACTGTCGTAGATCTGGCCACCCTAACGGGTGCCGTTTCGATCGCTTTGGGAGATATTAATACTGCTGTCCTTGGTACAGATCAAAAACTGATTGATGAAGTAATCAGTGCTGGAAAGGAGGTTGGAGAAAAGTTTTGGCAACTCCCCCTCGATAAAGAATATTCAAAGCAGATCAAATCGGATATTGCAGATATCAAGAATGTTGGAGGTCGCAAAGCTGGCACGATTACGGCAGCAGCATTTCTCAAGGAGTTCGCAGAGGGTATGGCCTGGGCACATCTCGATATCGCCGGCACCGCTTGGGGTGACGAGGCGAAACCTTACCGGGCAAAGGGCCCCACGGGAATAGCTGTCCGAACTCTGATAAATATAGTGAACCGCGCAGCGGCACGAGGAGAGTGAAAATCCCTTCGTTAGCTCTCGTGTATTCGATTGATGACAGGGCGGTGTCTTCAGATGTGCACAGTCAATGGATTGGGAGCGCGCAAGTTCTTAACTTCTATGGTTTTTTAATCAAATCAGTTGTTGGCATGCGAATTGATTCTGGATGGGCCAACAGCCAGAGGGCGGGCAAGCTTCACAAAAAGGTCCTCGCCCCCCTCGATGGCCGCTCGAGGAATTATGAGCCGTCCCTCTGGCCCCTTACCGCATTAACTACAGAACCAAGTCGCGATGGCGCTGGGCAGAACTCAGGCAACGCGAATCCTGAGCGATCACTACAGAACCCAGGGCGGTCGAGACCCTGAGAAAAACTGCTGTTAGAGATCCCCGGCTTTTCCGAAGAGTCTCGCGCTAGTTGCTACCAGTAACCGCTGACCGTCAACAATATTGCCTATTAAGGCAGGGGTTGGTGCTATAATTTGTCCATCTGGCTCCTCTCCCGGAAGTCCGAGTTTTAGAATTGCCCTTCTCATCGCGGGCTTTTGAAGGAGTTAAAAAAGCGCGGTGATTGATTATTACAAAATCCTCGGTGTCGATCGAACGGCCTCGGTTACGGAAATCAAGTCGGCTTATCGAAAGCTTGCGAGGTTGCGTCATCCCGACGTGAATGGTGGATCCGAAAGTGCCGCGCGAGATTTCGCGCTTCTTTCCAAGGCCTATCACATTCTTGTAGATCCCCAGGAACGGGCTCACTATAACCAGCAAGTAGCTGCACGAAAGCACAGCGGCAGTTCGATACTTCATTCTGAAAATCCCCATGCCCAGCGCGCCAGGAACCTTGCTGCACAGGCCAGATGGGACAGAGTTGTCGACGAAGTTCTGGAACGGGATAGACGAGAGAATCGTCAGCGCCAACGAGCCGTTTTCACAACTGTTTCTCTCTTTCTCTCTACCTTCTTTGTGGCCATGATTCGACCGCACCTCTGGGAGGTCTTCGATTATGCAGGTCGAGCCATTATCCTTACGCTTTTTGTGATTAGCATTTGGCACCTCGCGACGAGATTGCGCGAGTATTTCGCGCATTACACATACATTCCCAAGGCGTTTCAGGATTCAATCATGCGTGATGAAAAGGAGCCTGAACAGCCATACACGCGATTCTCTGCTTACACATTTTTGTTCGTTGGCTATGCGCTCAGTGTGGGCATAGGATTGCTGATTGGGTGGCACACGCAAGACTTTTTCAGTGATCTCGCGCTACTCTTTCCGCGGGTTGACTCCGTCCAATCCAACATGCTCTTGTACTCATCCACGGCTCTCTTGATTCCTGATCTGGTGGTTTATCCGCCGATTGCTGTGTTGATTGTTGACAGCATGCATGCCCTAGCCTCGCGCATCGACTAACACATGAAACGTTCCTCGCATGAACTGGCGTTGAAGAAGTGGGCGGTTCTCTTTGCGGCGGTCCTCAGCGCCTGCTTTGTCGTTTCTTTATGCGCCGGCATTCTTGCTGCTGCGCATCGCACTCAAACGCATGGACCCTCGCTGACAACAGTTCAAATCGAGATTGAGAAACAACGGCAGCGCCTGGCCTCGCCGGAACCAGAAGAACGTCGTGATGCGGTAACCCGTTTAGGCTCCATAGGCCGTTCAGATGCTTCGCGAGTAGCATTGTCCGCCCTTAGTGACCCGGCCGCGATCGTTCGCGCCACCGCAGCTCAGGCCGTGCTGAGTTTGCCGTCGGATCAAAGTGCCGAGGCCTTAATTCCTCTGCTTGGTGATGCCGATGAGTTCGTTCGTCGGGAGGTGGCTTACGCGCTGGGCAAAACAAAGAGCAGAAGTGCCACCAATCCGTTGATTAAGTTACTTTCCGAAGATAAAAAACAGAGTGTTCGAGGCGCCGCTGCTGTTGGTCTCGGCCAGATTGGCGATGAGGCGGCCGTAGTTCCTCTAGCACAACTGCTTGCCATACAACAATCGAGTACAGGAAAAAGCAACAAAAAAAACCGGCGACAAAACCCATTTTTGCTGCGGGCTGTGGCCCATTCTCTGGGCCAGATTCGCAGTCGTGCCGCCGTTCCTGCATTGATTGCGACGCTGGAAGACCAGGACGCCGAAAATGACATTAAGCGCGAGGCTGTGATTGCGCTCGGGTTGATAGGCGATCCGGCTGCCGTTCCTGCCTTACGCGCCCTTGAAGTCACGCTGGATCCTTATCTCTCCTTCGCTGCCCATCAGGCACTGAGAAAGATCTCTCTGTTGGCCCCGGAAACATCCGCGCAGAAACCTATCCCACCCTCTTAAGGACAACACGCAAGAGTCAAGCGTCGGCAGTTGAAGGTAGTATTGTAAGTGAGTTTTTCTCTGCCCAGTCTCTGCGATCACTGCGTAGCAATTACGTAAGGTCTTTTTTTGGGCAAGATTTGGGGCTAAAAGCGCACTCTCCCTGGGGTGTTTATCGAGCCCGTTAGTGGCAGAACAGGTTTCACCTCGTTAGGGGTCGAATGTTTATAGTTTGGGCCAGGCAATACCTCCGGCGCCCGTTCGAAGGAGCGGAACTCAAGTTGACAAGTACTCATCTAGCAACGTTCCGCTCCTGCGAACGGCGCTGGTTTTTTGTGCTGTCCAAGTCTATAAACATTCCACTGCTACGGAGTGAAGATCATTTGCTCGATTGACGCTATGTGCGGTAACAAAGCGAAGGGAAGCCGAGATCTCACATCAGGCGGCGCAGCGGGCTTCCGCTTGAGTGAGCCTTTGCCTGGAATCAAACAGTGACAGTCATGCCAAGTGTCATGGCCAAGTCGACAACTCTAACTAATTTGGTTGCGGCCTTGGCCGCGCTGCACCTCTGCGGTGGACACCTAACAAAGCAATCACCGCAGAGACTAAGGGACGCGCTGGAAGCGCAGAGAGTTGAAATTATAACCCGTGCCTCTTGGACCTGGTCCATACGCATAGCAACAGCGCCGAGCAGTTTTGAATGCCCGGCGCTTCATTTATCGAGAGAACTGAGAAATTTGGATCAGCTTTCTGTCTTCTCCCGGCCCTGACTCTTCTTGGCAGCTTTCGTTGCCTGGGGAATCGGCAAGCCAACCCCACCCGAAAGAGACTCGACACTTTCCCGGTCACCTTTGGACGGGGGCAGGTCGTGAATCAGCGCACCACCCGAACGCTTGGAGAAGATCAATTTACTGGTGTACTCATCCAGATCTACCTGAACCAGATCACCGAGGCCAATCTGTCCAGTAGCGACAAGGTTGGACAGCGGGTAGACGAGAAACCGCTCGACAGAGCGTTTCAAATGGCGTGCCCCATATTTGAGATCGAGCCCTTCCCGCAGCAGGGTATTTTTTGCATTAGCCGAGCACTGGAAGACAAACTTCGTTCCCGCGGACTGCATGATGCGATCCTGCACTGCCTGTAATTCAAGATCGAGAATCTTTCGTAAATGGTGTTCCTTAAGTGAGCGAAAGACCACGACTTTGTCAATACGATTCATGAACTCCGGTGAAAATTTCCGACGGGCGGCTTCGACGGCGGTGCGGTAAATCTTTTGGTCCACTTCAGTGTCGTTTGGATTCTTCGCCCCTTTGCCGGGAGCGAATCCGATACCACCCGAAATGAGTTCCGACATTTCTCTGGCGCCCAGGTTGGATGTCATCACAACCATCGAACGCGAAAAGTCGACGCGACGATTATCACCCAAAGTCAGGGTCGCCTTGTCCAAGATTCCCAGCAACAGCTGCCACAAGCTATCTGAGGCTTTCTCGATTTCGTCGAACAATACCAGCGAGAGCTTCAGATCATCTGTGTGCATGCGATCCAGATTTTCCTGAGTCAGCATTGGTGAAGTTTCGCGATGACCAAGGTAGCCTGGAGGCGAGCCGATCAGTTTAGCAATCTCATGAGAATGCTGAAACTCGGCGCAGTCGATCTTTACCATGGCGTTTGCATCGCCATAGAGCGCCTCAGCTGCAGCCTCAATGACTCGAGTTTTGCCGGAACCGGTTGGGCCCAGGAAGATCATCGTGCCGATCGGTCGGTTAGGCGGGTTCATCCCAGCGAGAAAAATCTGGTAAAGACCGCTCATACGCCGCACGGCCCGCTCCTGCCCCACAATTCGGGCAGAAAGCCTCTCTTCGAAATCCTGTGCATGCGGACTCTTTTGGTCAGGGTCAAGAAAGACTGTTCCCATAGCCTCGTTTAGTTTGTCCATCTCGATTTCGGGAATCATTGTCGGGCTCCTTGCGTCAGCGAGCTCCTTTCCCACGCGAGCTAGCGAGCTTTTGCTGACCCTTCTTCTTCTGGACCGGCCAGTATCGGCCGTCTGATTCTTGGTCATATGCAAGGAACGATCCGCTTAGTTTGATGCGCTGCCAACTGCCTTGTTTGGCCACTCTAATCAGTCGCTGTCGCGGCAAATGTCAGGTGCGGCAGCTATATATACAATACTCCGTACAATTGTGATCACAAAATATGTAGATAAAACCCAGATCTGGGAAGGAAAGATCAGCAAGTAAGCGGGTTTCGAGCCGGTGACATTTCATGTCAGACTCCAGCTGCCAATAAATGGCTCGTTTTTCAGCGGAGTTAAATGGTGCACCTTTTGGCGCATGAGCAGACTAAAAAGTCTCACCAGCAAGCACCGAAATCCGAATGTCAGCGTGCGTCCGGTCGAATCAGTCGTAGTACTCGAGTCCGAGATGGGTAATCAGATCTTCACCACGAAGGTGCCGCAGGGTATTTTTGAGTTTCATCAGCTGGATAAAAATGTCGTGCTCAGGATACAGGCCCGGAACTGTCTGTGGCGATTTAAAATAGAATGACAGCCATTCCTGTATTCCCTTCATTCCTGCCCGCTGTGCCAGATCAAGAAATAGCGCCAGGTCCAGAACTATTGGCGCCGCAAGGATCGAATCGCGGCAGAGAAAATCGATCTTGATCTGCATTGGATAGCCAAGCCAGCCGAAGATATCAATATTGTCCCAGCCTTCCTTGTTGTCGCCACGTGGCGGGTAGTAGTTAATGCGCACTACGTGCGAGAAGTCTTTGTAGAGGCGAGGGTACACCTCCGGTTGGAGAATATACTCAAGCACCGAGAGTTTTGATTCCTCTTTTGTTTTGAATGAGTCTGGATCGTCGAGCACCTCGCCGTCACGGTTCCCAAGGATATTGGTGGAGTACCAGCCATGGAGGCCCAACATGCGTGATTTCAATCCGGGAGCAATGATGGTTTTCATCAGGGTTTGCCCGGTCTTAAAGTCCTTGCCGCAAATCGCGAGATTGCTTTTTTCAGCCAGTCTTCTCAGTGCCGGAATATCCACAGTTAAGTTCGGAGCTCCATTGGCGAAGGGAATACCTGACTTCAGAGCGGCGTACGCATAAATCATGGAAGGCGCGATCGCCTTATGATTTTCCCGCATCGCCTTTTCAAAACTCTCGAGCGTCTTGTGAACCGGATGCTGTTTGAGAAAAATCTCGGTTGAGGCAGCCCAAACCATGACAATTCGCGAGCATCGATTCTTACGTTTCCATTCTGCGATTTCCGCGATCAGTTGTTCGGCTAACTCGAATTTGTTAGCGCCCGTCTTCACGTTGATTCCGTTGAGACGTTTTACGTAAGTTTGATCAAACACTGCCTTCATCGGTTTGATCTTCTGCAGCGGCCCCTTTAGTTGTGCGAGCAGTTCCTTTTCCAAAACTCCCGCGTGCATCGCTGCCTCGTACGCTGAATCTTCAAAGATGTCCCAGCCACCGAAAACTAGATCATTGAGACTTGCCAGCGGCACAAAGTCCTTAATCAAAGGTACGCGGTTATCGGTTCTTTTACCGAGTCGAATAGTGCCCATCTGTGTGAGGCTGCCGATAGGCTCAGCGATGCCCTTTTTGATGGCTTCAACCCCAGCAATAAACGTTGTGCTAACCGCTCCGAGACCTACGAGCAATACTCCCAGCTTACCTTTCGGTTCAATAATTTCTGCACCCTTCTGAATTGGCATAAGTTGACTCCCTCCCGTGTGTTGGCGGGATGATACAAGCATAGATCCCCGTGTGTCCGCGCTTATCTTGCTGATTTATGACGTTATATTGCGCTTGTATCGCTCTGTCGGGATGTCGGTCGAGATATGAGGCTATTCCTAAACGCTCGAGGAGTCAGTCCAGTGGACTGCCGGAAGGCTTTGGCGAAGTGGCTCGGGTTAGAATAGCCGACACGTGAGCTTATCTGAGTAATTGATAGATCACTCGCGGCCAGCATCAATTGCGCCCGGCGCGTGCGCAGACTTGCCAGATAATTATGCGGTGTCGAACCAGTGAGCTTTTTGAACAGACGGGCAAAATGAAAGGGAGATAAATAGGATGCTGCGGCAATCTCTTTAAGCGAAAGATCCTGATCCAGTTGGGCCTGCATCAACTCAACCGAACGGCGAATACGCCTGTCTACCAGACCCACGCGTGAGAGTTCCAGTTCGTCTGAACGCCGCATAGTCGCGTAGTTTCTCAGTAGCTGGACAATAAACTGTTCGACCAGCGCGGCAATCACAATCTCGCTTCCCGCGTGCTCTTCCGTCAACTCAGCGACGAGACTCTTTGCAAGGCGCAATAACCTTTCTTCTCTTGGGACCAGGTTCGAGTGGAAGACAACGTTTGCCCCAGGCACAATAAGGCGCATGCGAACCGCATAATCAATCACAAAAGCTGACGAAAAGGTGAGTTGAAGGAACTCCGCGTCCGGTCCTTTTGCTTCAACATCCACGAACGGTGGAATCAGGAGCATTTGTTCCGCTTTAAGCTTTCCTGCTTCACCGTCGATCTTGTGTTGTAGCGCCCCTCTCAATAAGAAAAAAGCCTGATAGTCTCCACGGACTTCGTTGGTCCACGAGACTCGCTTCAGGCGCCGATAGTAAATGGAATACTGGGCTTGAACCAGAAATCGGTTCAGCTGGGGAGGGGCAGGGCGCATCTACTCCACGTTCCTCGGATGAAGTTCAAGTTTACTTCTGCGCGACAGGACGAGATTTCGCAAAGAGACCCGGGTTGTTTGTAATCAGAGCCCTGATTCCCATAGCGCACCCACGCTGAAGCCACTCGGGTTTATCAACTGTCCAGACTACTACGTTTAAACCAGATTGCCTTGCAGCCTCGACTAATTTGCGACTAACCAGGCTGTAGTGAAGGGCAATTTCGTTAGCTCCGCTAGCGACGGCCAGATCAATTATCTTTGAGCGCGGAATTGCAGAGAGTGGATGACTGAGCCTGGGCTCGAAGAGTGCGCCAGTCCGAATCCGCGGATTCATTCTCTTGAAATTAGCGAGCACTGAAAGATCGAAGCTCAAAACTATAGTCCGATCAGAAATTTTAGAGTGGGCAATCAGGCGAGAGATTTCGACTGCTAAACTTTGGCCTTCGTCTGGCTCGCCCTTTATTTCCAGATAGAGCAACGCGTGGCTGTCAGAATATTGTTGTAATACCTGCGCGAGTGTTGGCAGCCTTTCGTCGAGGTGTTCACTCTTAAGCGCTGGTCGGGTACGATAAAACCATTTTCCCACATTGACGTGCTGGAGTTCTTCCGCCGTTAAATCACCCACAGCGTTAGCAACCAATCCGGTTCGCCGCAGAGTGGCATCGTGAATGACCACCGGCACGCTGTCGCGAGAACGCCTGACGTCAAACTCGATCCCGTCGGCGCCATCTGCCAAACCGCGAGCAAAAGCAGCTAGAGTATTTTCGGGGGCAACGGCCGATGCTCCTCGATGGCCGATTATCAATGGGTCATGATTCATGGCCCTTGGGAGAAATGTTGATTGGACCTTGGTTTGTATGGAGCCTATTCCGCTCGAGAATTGCGAATCTGCTTCAGAGTTATATCAAATGTTCCATATTGACTCTTGATCTTGGCGCTCACAGGCAGGTGACGCTGATCGTCGGTTATCCAGATGTGGACTTGACCCGTCACGTTGAGCAGTCCTTGTGGACCAAACAATTGTGGATCAACGCGGACTGCATCGACCCTCCCGAGCAGCGTTTTAAATCGCTTCTTTTCTACAACCTTTACCGGAATCTGATAGAGGCGACCCGAGTCGCTAATTGGGAGTGTGAAGGAACTTCCCACCGCAAGGGGTTGAAGCCTGAGAAAGTATATGGCGGAAAGAATGTCCTGTACTGGGGGAGTGAATCGAGTCTTTTCAACGCGAGGACCGCGCGACGGATTGTTCGGGTCGAGTTCCGTCCAAACTACTTCACCAGCGGTTGCGTCGAAAACAGCTTCACTGGTACGCAGCCGTTTCCCTTGTTGATCCTGCCGTTTCGTCCTTTGCACGGTGAAGGAAACAGGTTCGACGGTAGACTCAACCCACTGATGAAAGTTCAAGTTAAACAGCTTCGTGAAGAGGCCTTTGCTGGAAACGTCACCGGTTAACAGGAGAAGATGACGAGGGTCGGAGTTTTGATCTGAGGACCCGCCGGAGTCTCCACTTTGCGGCGCAGCCATTTGGTTTACTGTGAACCGGAAGTCGGCGATATCGACTTTTCTTAGTAAAGACCTGGAGAATTCGGCCTGGTAGAGCAATTCTTCCCTCGGTTCAAAAGGTGCATTTAGTGCCTTTGAAGTAAGGCTTTGGGCCGATAACGAGGCTGCGCCTATGACAAGGGCAAGCAGGAGGACGAGAAAAACACGGTGATTCGGTAAACGCGGATTCATTTCGAATAGTAAGCTTTAAAGGCCAAAAGACCCCAAGCAATCAACAGCCCCAGCGCCGCACGATATTCTCGGTAACGAAGATAGAGTTGGGCGTCAAAATGGGTCGCTTTATTCCGGTCATCCTGATAACGAGCAAACTGGGGAAAGAAGAGCGGCACCCGATTAGCATAGTCCTGGTAATTCCCCTCAAAAATTTCCGCAAGTGTAGACGCTTCGACGCGCATTACGGGCAAATAGATGCTTAAAAACAGCGCGGCAAAGACTAAGGCGAGGATCCACCGAGCTGAAGCTATGGTGAATCCAAGGCCAAGAAGAAAGCTGCCAAGATAGAGCGGGTTTCGCGTGTGCGCATAAGGTCCAGAAGTTGTCAGATCGTCGTTTTTCCTGATGTGGCCTGAGGCCCACGCACGGAGACCCAGGCCAAGCAGCGACACAGCGGCGCCAATTATTAACGTGTCTGGACGCGGTTTTGCCAACAAAACAAAAAGTGCCGCAGACAGGAAGCCCAACGGCACCCGCCACCGTTGAATCCAAGTGCCACTTCGACTCAAAGCTAGTTAAACTCCATCGGTACGACAGAAACTGTCCTGGTTCAAATAAACACTAGTTGGGGACGACGCGGGCATTACATTTTCAGGAATCCTCCGGACTCGCTTTAGTCTTTCCCCCGTAGCTTGTAAGACGCGCTCAACGCTGATCTCCATACAGATCCAGTTAGAGCATGCCCGTCGATGGCAGGCAACACGACAATCTATATCATTGCGGTCGACGCAGATATCATCCACTCGCAGACTACCGTTACGCCACCATTCGGTGGGTCCAAAGAGACCCACAACCGGTGTTCGGGCCGCAATTGCCAGGTGCGTCGGTCCCGTATCGCCGCCAATGTAAACTTGCGCCCTTTCGGCTAGCGCATAGAAGCCTTTGAGAGAGAGACTGACGCGACATGCTTTTCCAGACTTGCTGGAATGCAGCACTTTCTCAGCCAGGTCCTCTTCTCTGGGGCCATGGGTGACCAGAGAGTAAAGGCCATAATGCGACCACAGTTGGTCGGCGAGTTGTCCAAACCGCTCCACGTTCCACAGCTTTGTTGGCCAACCGCCACCGGGATTGAGTATTGCGAAACGTCCTTCGGACTCGCCTGCTGCTTGCTCGGCCTCGTTCCGATGTGCTGGGTCAATAGCAATGGGAAATTCCAAATTCTCCGCATCGCTTGAAACTGGAATACCGAGAGCGCCACTTACGAGACTCAGATTCTTTAAAATAACATGCGTCTGTTTGGGGACAGGTATCCCTTTGGACAGTAGAAAGCGACTTGCTGGTTCCCGAAGGGCGGCGCGCGAGAAGCCAAAAATGCGATGCGCGCCGGAGAGGCGCGCAATTGAAGCTGACTTAAGAAGTCCCTGGAAATCGAGTGCGACATCGAAGGCTGAGGCACGTAACCAACGTAACTGCTGGCGCGGTGCCCGCAGCGTCTCCCCAGACATCAGTCCGTGCCTCAAGGCCTTCGTGTCGACTTCGATGAGACGATTCAGAATCGGGTTGTCTCTCAAAATTTCACTCGAGCCACGTTCCACCACCCAGGAGATCTCCGCACTCGGTTGAGCCCTATGCAGGACGGCCACAGCCGGCAGAGTGTGTACGATATCGCCGATGCTTCCCAGTTTGACGATGAGGATTCGCATAAACGAACTTAACTCTCAGGTGCCGCCGAAGTACGTAAATCTGAGTCTTGCCTCAGCAACTTTTTGTCCGCCCTTAAATTTCGTGAGAGTTCCCTCAAGCACCGGAGTCTGATCATCCAGATCTGCACTGGCAAAGACTCCGCCCCTCAGAAATCGGCCGCTGAAGGTGAAGGAAATGCCGCGAACGATGGCGGTAGTGAACGTCAGTTTTTCCCGTTTGACCGCCAGAGTTTGAAAACGCAGCTTGGCGCCGTTGGTCAGATCCACGCCGGAAGCTGGTAGTCGCCGGCTGCGTTTCGAGTTTAGGTTAATACCGCTAAAATCTTCAAAACCTGTGGGAGGTTTGCCATAAATCCAGAACGCCCCATCCGGATCGAAGCGCTCGCTTGTTTTCTGGCCGTGAGCCAGGACGAGCCCACAACAAAGAACTAAAAAGGCGGCAACAATCCTTGAGGAGTTGCCGGTTTGGTTTTGTTGATCAGTCATTTAAGCGGTTTTAGTCTCTATTAAGTTCTTTGCCGAACGTGGCAATAAGATCTGAAGTTGAGTGATCCTTGGAATCTCCAGCAATCACTACTCGACCGCCATAGGATCGTACCACGTCGCGTTCCGGCACCGTATCTTCGGTGTAGTCAGTTCCTTTTGCATGGATATCTGGTTTGATCGAAACAAGAAGCTCAGAAACGGTCGGCTCATCAAAGATCGTAACCAGGTCAACTGCCTCCAGCGCAGCAATGATTTCGGCGCGTTCGTGCTGAGGCATTACGGGCCTTCCGAGACCCTTGAGGGCCGCAACTTGTTTGTCTGAGTTGATTCCGACTACGAGAAAATCGCCAAGTTCGCGAGCGGCCGAAAGGTAACGCACGTGACCAACGTGAAGAACGTCGAAACATCCATTCGCTAACACAATAATCGAGCCGTTTTGCCGCTGACGCGCAACACGCCTAATCAGTGTTTCACGATCGAGGACTAAAGAACTCGCGAGATCGATCTTTTCGGCCGACTTTTGTTCCATTTCACTTAAGAATTAGGCTTGTTCGGACTCTGTTATGGAATTCTCCAGTTCCTCGCTGCTGATTGAGGCAGTACCCCGTTTCATCACGACCAATCCGCCCGCGTAATTTGCTAGCCGCGCAGCATCGGAGAAGGAGGCGCCCGAAGCCAAGGCCAAAGTGTAGGTCGCGATTACGGTATCACCCGCACCAGTGACGTCCAGAGGTTCACTGGCGCCCACGGCCGCGACGTGCAGCGCCTCAACCCCGTTCTCCAGGAGCATAAGTCCCTGACTCCCCCGGGTCACCAACAACGCTCGATAACCCAGTGCGGCTCTCAATTCGTCAGCAGCAGTTTCAATTTCGGCCCGACCAGAGATGAGTCTACCAACCAATTGCTCCACTTCATCCTGATTTGGCGTTGCTGAGGTAAATCCGGCAAAGCTCGCCAGGCGAAATCGCGAGTCGGCAAGTACCGGAAGTCCGTTCGCAAGCGCTGCATCCCGAACAAACAAAGCCATCTCGGTATCAGCAACTCCATAGTTGTAATCCGAAACGATCACCGCGGTCGCGGATCGTATCTGCTGCAATACCTGCTCTCGCAGGTTTTTACGCAGGTCAGGCTCATTTAGTTGTTCAGTGTCATAATCAATGCGGATGACCTGTTGTCTGGTTGAGTGTAGTTGCCCCGCCAATATGCGCACCTTGGTAGTCGTCCGCAGCCCGTCTGAACTAAGCACGCCGCTCCTATCGATTCTGCTCGCATCCAGTTTCTGGAGTAATGCGCGCCCTGCTTCGTCCGGTGCTGTCGTTGAGACTAGCGAAGCGCTCGCGCCAAGACTGGCGACATTCACGGCACAATTTGCCGCACCTCCGGGTACCGTCTCAGTGTACTCATGTTTGAGGATAAAGACAGGGGCTTCGCGCGAGACCCTGCTGATGGCTCCGAAGACAAACTGGTCCGCTATCGCGTCGCCAACCACCAGGACCTTCTGTTGTGGAAAGCGTCTTACGATGTTGATTAGCCGCTCTTGCAACAAGGTACGCTCAATGGTCACCTACCACCTCCCACAGTTTCGTGACCGCCAAGGCGGACAATCTGTTGCACAGCCTCAAACAGATCTTCCGCTACCAGGTGTGGGTGGTGGAGCCAGTTGCCCTGTTGTTGTTCCCATTCACCGCGGCCATAACCACTCAAGACAAAGGCGGAACGGACCCCGGCGTTGTGCGCGACTTCAATGTCGCTGTAGCGATCACCAACCATCCAACTGCGACTCAAGTCCACAGCGAAATCCAAGGCCGCCGCGTGGATCAATCCTGGCCTGGGTTTTCGGCAATCGCAATCGAGTCGGTAAGGCGGTTGGCCCACCGAAGGATGGTGGGCACAGTAATAAATCGCGTCAAGTCTGGCACCGTCGGCCTCTAACTCTCTTTCTAGGAGGTCGTGCACTGTGAGGACCATCTCTTCTGAAAAATAACCTCGTGCCACACCTGCCTGATTCGTGATCATAATTGCCAACCAGCCATTTTCGTTGAGCAGTTTGATCGCCTTCGCTGAGTAGGGAAACAGATGGAACCTGGAGGGATGATTGACATAGCCTACCTCCTCCGAAAGCGTGCCGTCGCGGTCAATAAAAACGGCTGACTTGCTCATTTTTTTAGCGGCAACTGACAGGAAGACGGCCTGTAGAATTTTCAGACACTTATGCTGACTCCCCAGTTGCTAAAGCTGTTTGATTCATTCGATCCTTTCGCTTCCCACTTGAAACCATCGCGCTCAAGAAGAACGCTTGCTTGTTCGAACACTCGGCCGGGAGAAATCGCTGTCATACAACGGTGATCAATTGGACAGTCTCGCAACATGCAGGGCGCGCAGTCGGGGGGTTCACGCACCAATTCCGCTTTTAAAGAGAAAGGTCTCGTAGTTAAGGGATTAGTCGGCCCAAAAATAACCACGGTGCTGCGTCCCAGCGCAGACGCAATGTGGGCTGAACCAGTATCATTCGTTACCAGCAAGTCAACGTGACTCAAAACGGCGACGAGGCTGGCAAGATTAGTCTCCCCAGTCAGTACCGTTGCCTTTTTCGCCATCAGATTGGCGACGGCCCTTGATATATCCAGTTCCTCTGGAGAGCCGATCAACAGAATCTCTGCTCCGACCTCATCGTTAAACCGATCTGCCAGTGCCGCATAACTCTCTATCGGCCATCGTTTCGCTCGACTGTTTATCGAACCTGGACATAAGGCGATCAGGGGAGCAGATTGACGAACCCCATGGTGACGAAGCAGTTCAAGGGCTTCATTCTTCCGCCTATCCGAAATGTTAAGGGAAAAATCTGCTTCGCCCTCGATCAGCACTTGCTCCTTACCGACCAGTTGCTGAAGCTCGGTGATTAAATTTAGATAGTAGAAGACCTCGTGTCTTGTGCTCCTCCACTCAGGTATCTTGATCGGATTGGTCAGCAGCATGCCTCTGGCGTCGGTGTTATAACCCAGGCGAAACGGAACTCGGGCGAGGGCCGCAATCAGCGCTGCCTCAAAGGAGTTCGGCAGCAGAACGGCAAGATCGAAACGGTGGCGGCACCATTCACGGATCTGATTAAGGACCGAGCCAAAGCCGTGTCGATCATAGATGAGCAGGTCATTCAGAAAGCTCGCATCCTCAAATAGTCCTTCCGCCCACTGGCGCGTGACAAGCGTGATGTGGGCCTCTGGAAACAGCCGCCTTAGTCCTCGCAATGCGGGAACAGTCATTGCAGCATCGCCGACCCAACTGGTTCCGCGAACTACGATGCGCTTGATTTTCTCCGGTGGTAGCCTATCCATTGAGGTAAAAAGCACTCACAAGACTTCAGCATGCCGTAAAGGCGGCTGCTGGATTTTCACAACAAGCTGCGCAGCCCCTCCTCGATAGAGATCTCGGGATTCCAGCCCAACTCTTTTTCAATGCGGTTTAGATCTGTCACATAGTTAACCGGTACCGGATGCGGCATCGTGTCGTCATTTTCAATTATTGGATGCAAGTCAATCAATCTGCCGATCGTTTCAATTATTTCACGAAGAGTTGCGGCGTTTCGCTGGCCCCCTCCGAGATTGTAAAGGCCAGCGGAACGCGACGAATCGACAAAGGCACGACACGCCCTACAGAGATCGTACACGTGTAGTATGTCGCGCAGAGGATGGCCGCCAAGAGGCACCTTGATCGGCCAATGATGTTTAACCGACTCAACGTAATGAGTAACAAACCCGTATTCATTGTCTTTCGATGGCCGTGCGTAAACAGTCGACATACGAAAAATGCAGGTGCGCAAGTCGCGCTGACGGCCATAATATTCGGCATACTTTTCGCCCATTAACTTTGACCATTCAAAGGCAGTTTGTCCGCAATACTTAGTTGAACAATCCTCTGGAACCGCGTTGTATGCATTTGCGTGTGCGCCATAAATATCTTTTGTCGAGGCGTAAATGAAAACGGAGTTTGGCCTCATGCGTCTGAGGAGATTTGCGGTACCCTGGGCATTTGTTTGAAAGCAAAGTTCAGCGGCAGTGGGACTCTTGTCAAGATGCGCAGCGAGGTGAATTACTACATCGTAATCTTCTACTTTGGCGGCATCCTCAGGATTGTTAATGTCTAATCCAGAGCGACGTGAAAAATCATCAGCATTAAAAAACTGCCTTACATGAACTCCTAAATAGCCGCTGCCGCCCGTCACGAGAATTCTCATCTGTATTCAACTAGCTCTCGGAAGAAGCAACAGTCATTGTGCCGTTTCTAGTGTGCATTGGAGGAGACTCTGAGCCGCGAATCGACACGCGTCTTGGCTAAAGTATTGAGCATCATCAGAGACTCAGCCTTTCCGATTGCGATAAGCATGTCGCCTGCCTGCACTATCGCCTCACCACTAGGATTAAAAAGGATCTGACCATCTCCCCGGCGGATGCTTACAATCACAATATCGAGTTCCGAACGTATATTTGTGTCACGCAGCTTTCGTCCGACGAGAATTGAGGCCGGGTCGACTTCCAACTGCTCGAAGGCCAAGTCCAGCTTGTTGGCGGTAATTGAGTCGATGAAATCGTCAACAGCAGGTTTGGTGAGAGCGACGGCCATACGATGGCCACCAATGATAGTCGGGGCGACAACACGATTAGCGCCCGCTCTTATCAGTTTCGCCTCGGCTTGTTCTTCAGCCGCCCGGGCAACTATGTGAAGTCGTGGATTCAAGTCACGTGCGGTTAGAGCGACGTAGACATTATCAGCATCGTTGGGTAAACAAGCTGCAAGTCCCCGCGCCTGCTCAACGCCGGCTTCACGTAACGTCTCCTCCAGCGTCGCGTCACGCACCAGTACTACTACGTCAAGGGCTGTTAATTCGGCGACCTTTTGCGCATCTCGCTCAATCACAATGAATGTCTCTGTGCCTCCGAGCAGGGTTCGGATTAAGTGAGAACCCACGCGACCTGCGCCACAGATGATGAAATGGTTTCGAAGTTTGCTCATCTTTCGTGCCTGGCGGCGCTGTCCGAGTGTGGCTACGATTTCGGACTGGACTACGAACTGCACCATTGCCGTTAGAGCGTAAAGGACAACGCCCACACCCGCCAGCATTAATACGCTTGCAAAGAGCCGGCCCCAGCGGGTGACCGGAGTTAGATCACCATACCCGACTGTAGTTACGGTCTGAACAGCCAAATACAGACTATCAAGAATCGACCAGCCCTCAAGCCTTTGAAATCCCAGTGTTCCAAAAGCAATGGCAAGTGTTACCGCCAAAATCATTTCGCGGATGCGAAAGTGCCTTGCCCCTGCCGGACCTAAGCCGGACGATGTTAGACTCATGTGTCCTTATCTGCATCAAAGCGACGAAGTTAGAGGTTGTCACGTTAACTAAAGCTCGAAGTACTGTCAATTCTTTGCTAGACAGCTATGATAGGAGGTGGTAGGTAGTAGATTGTCGACTGAGTGGTCGGCCCGCAAGACTCAGCGCCAATCATTGGCTTTATGCCTGTACGTTATCCACCCACCGGCAGCCTGCCTCCCGCCGTTCGCGGAGGAAAGGGTTCACAATCTCGAAGTCAAATCGTGGCTTACGAGGTGCCTGAACCCGGATTCGCTCGCAGATTTGTCGCGACGCTTTTTAGCGCGCCAGTTATCATTCCCCTCGTTTTCGGAAGCGCGCTTTTAATCGGCGTTCTCGTCTATTATTGGACCGTCTTCTCGCATCGCATCGATCATTTGCTCAGAGGCGACGTCTACACCCGCTCTGCCGGCATCTATGCGGCACCAAAACTCGTCCGCGTGGGTGAGCCGCTCTCGCGGGAAGATCTGCTCAACTTTTTAAAGGGATCTGGATACGTCGAGCTGGGACACCAGGGTGATACGGCCCGTGGCCGCTATTCAGTTAGTGGCGATACGATACAAGTCGAACCGAGTGAGGACTCACTTGTTGATGGGCAGCGGCAGTTTCAGAAAATCCGGATCCAATTTTTGCACAATGGCAAAGCTATAACCTCTATTTCTGATTTGTCGGGAAATGGCCGATTAGACAAAGCACTGCTGGAACCGGAACTGATTAGTTCAGTAACCGGCCGAGAGAGAGCGAAGCGCAAGATAATCGGTTTCAACGATCTGCCTCCACAGCTTGTCAACGCCATAACGGTTACGGAAGATCGATCGTTCTTTGAGCATTACGGAGTCAATGTTCGGGGAATTCTTCGGGCCCTGATCCGCCGCTACGACTCTGATCCGAATTCACCTATTGCCCGTCAGGGGGGCTCGAGTATCACGCAGCAGCTGGTTAAGAACCTTTTGCTCTCTCCGGAACGAACGCTTCGACGAAAGGTCGCCGAGGCTTACATGTCCATTATTCTTGAGACACGTCTCTCCAAAGAGCAGATTTTTGCGCTGTATTGCAATCAGGTGTATCTGGGTCAACAGGCGGGGTTTTCGATCAATGGTTTTGGTGAAGCCGCGGACGCCTACTTCAACAAAGATATTACGAATCTCACGCTTCCGGAGGCCGCGTTTCTGGCTGGTCTAATTCGCAGTCCAAATCGGTACAATCCTTATCACGATATCAACACTGCCACCGCCCGTCGGAATCAGGTACTGGACTCGATGGTCAATGCGGGGGCCATCGATCAAAACGGTGCCACTGCAGCAAAAGCTAGTCAGCTGCAGGTAGCCTCTGTCAAAGGCCGGATAGACATCTCCGATGCTCCTTACTTCTCGGACTACGTGCAGAATCAGCTCGGTGATATGGTCGCGGGTCAGGGCGCGGCAGAACATCTGCGAATCTATACGACAATCGACATGGACCTGCAACGTGCCGCTTACGCGGCCGTTTCTAAACAACTCGCCGCACTAGATAAGATCGAAGCAAAGCGGTTTGAACCGGGAACCCTTCAAGCGGCACTGGTGGCAATGAATGCGAGGACTGGTGAGATTGTGGCCATGGTCGGAGGTAGAGATTACTCAAAGAGTCAGCTGAATCGAGTGACTGATGCAATGCGACAACCTGGTTCGGTTTTCAAGCCTTTTGTTTATGCCACAGCGTTAAATACCGCATACGATCCCGTTCCTCGAGTGATCACACCGGCAACTACCTACATGGATGAACCCAAGACGTTCACATTTGATGATCAGGAATACTCTCCGGGAAATTTTGGCGATACTTACACACACGCTCCAGTGACCTTGCGCGAGGGGCTGGTCCATAGCTTAAACGTCGTCACGGTGGATGTAGCGATGGAAGTTACCATGGGGCGAGTGATGAGCCTGGCAGCCAAAGCCGGGTTGCCCAGACCGCACCGTGCGTTTCCAGCCATGGCTTTGGGAACCAGTGAAGCTACGCCGCTGCAAGTTGCCTCAGCTTACACTTCTTTCGCGACTCTTGGAACCAGGACCACGCCGGTTGCAATCAGCCGAATCACAACGGGCAATGGTGTGACTGTCGCCGCCCCTACATCGCAGCGGAGTGAGGTTCTGAAACCCGACGTTGCTTACGTGATGACCTCATTTATGAGAGACGTGATCAATCGCGGTACTGCAGCTAAGGTTCGGGCGCGCGGCCTCAAGGCAAACGTTGCCGGCAAAACCGGTACATCTCGTGATGGTTGGTTCGCTGGTTACACGCCAAATCTGGTTTGTGTAGTTTGGGTTGGTTTTGACGACGGGTCGCAACTCGGGTTAACTGGTGCGAACTCAGCGTTACCCATTTGGACTGACTTCATGCAGGTGGCGCTAAATGAGCATCCTGAGTGGCAAGGTGATTGGCAAATGCCGGAAGGAATTCAACAAGTAGAGATAAATCCCAAAACGGGTGCCTTGGCCGCGCCTGATGATCTCGAGAAGCGAATGGAGCTGTTCATAAACAACACCGCTCCTGGTTTGGAAACAACCACTCCTCCCGAAGCTGCTGCGTCACCCGAGGAGCAACAACCGGGCAATGCTGACAGCGAAGCGCCTTTGCCAGAGGAATCACCCGCAGCTTCGCCGCGCGCTAGACCAAGCCCGATAAATGAAGATCGCACCGCTTATCCCGATGGTGGAAAGCTTGAAGGAACAATTACTCTGGATATTGATCCGACCACCGGCTTGATTGCTGTAGAAAGCTGTCCGGTGATTCGCACCAAGACTTTTGTGCTAGGGACGGAGCCAAAAAAGTACTGCGGATCCGAATACCACAAGGGCAAATCTGTAGACCAATCTGGAACGCGACCGCGCGTTGTCAATCCTTAACATGGGTCAGCGACCTATGGTTCGCTGCGATACTGCGGATGGCCGCATGTAGCGTTTCAATTGCGAGTGCTGCTGCATGATGCTTTCGGGAAGGCAGTCCGCCAAGAGCGTCAAGAACGTCATTGCGTGTCAAGAGGGAGGCCTGCGCGATAGTTTTTCCAAGAACCAATTCTGTCAAAACTGAGCCGCAAACTAATGTAGGCGGGCAACCGTAAGCCAGAAATTTTGCCTGCTCAATGCGATCTGCGTCCAGGCGCAGCGACAGGCGCAGTCGATCGCCGCAAACGGGATTGGTTTCCTCCGCCACAGCAGTAGCATCGGCAATCTGTCCCGAGTTGCGGGGATTTGAGATGTGGTCTTTAAAAGCTTGTGAGTAAGCCAAGGTTGATAAAAATGAGAGTCATTTTGCCGCTGCCCTGGTGTACAAAGGCGAGAGGTTTCGCAGCTTTTGCACAACGCGCGGCAAAACCTCCAGTACATAATCCACATCGGCATCGGAATTGTCCTTGCCGAAGCTGAAACGAATTGCTCCCCTTGTTAACTCGTCATTCCGGCCCAGGGCGAGAATTACGGGTGATGGCTCGAGCGTACCTGATGAACAAGCGGAGCCGGTTGAGACGGCGATACCTTGCAGATCCAGGCCTATTAATAACCCTTCTCCCTCAATGAAGCGAAAAGAAATGTTTGCTAAATGTGGCAGCCGTCGCTCGTGGTCGCCGTTGATGACAATGTCTTTTATGCGTTGGGAGACGCCGGCCTCAAATTTATCACGCAGTGTTCGCACATGAGCCGCCCGCTCCGCCAATTCTTCTGCTGCTAGTTTGGCCGCAGCACCCATTGCCACAATACCTGGAATACCTTCTGTCCCGGCGCGCTTTTCTCGCTCTTGATGCCCGCCAACACTCTGACTTACTAATCTCACTCCGCGGCGTACATAAAGCGCTCCTGTTCCTTTTGGGGCATAGAATTTGTGGCTGGAGAGAGACGCCAAGTCACACCCAAGCACTTCAACATCGATGGCAATGCGGCCAGCGGCTTGCACCGCGTCCGTATGAAGCCATAAATGACGCCGACCTCGAGCTCGTTCTTCCCGTACAAGTGATCCAATCTCGCTGATCGGCTGAATCGTACCGATTTCATTGTTGGCCAGCATCACGGAAATCAAGACCGTATCTGGCCGTAGCGCTGTGCGCACGTCATCTAACTCTACAATGCCCGTGTTATAGACGGGCAGGCGGGTCACCTCCCAACCTCGTTTTTCCAATGTTTCGCAAACACCTCGAAGAGATGAATGCTCTATAGCCGAAGTAACAATGTGACGTCCATAGGACTCAGCAGCTTCGCAGAGTCCGCGAAGGGCCAAATTGTTTGCCTCTGTCCCGCCGGAAAGGAACAGGATCTCGTTTGGTCGTGCACCGATCAAATTCGCAACTTGGCGTCTGGAGCGCTCCAAAGCCGCACGGGCCTCCTGGCCGAAATGATGCACGCTGGAGGGGTTGCCGAACTTCTCGGTTAAGTAAGGAATCATTGCCCCAGCTACTCGTGGGTCCACCGGAGTCGTTGCGCTGTGATCGAGATAAATTCGGCGCGAAGTCACCATATCAATCAATTCCACTTTGCCAACCGCTAAGCTCTAATCGGCATCTGAACAAGACTCACCGTATCGATTTCGTCGATTGATTTTGAGTTTAGGAGGCTTAAGAAAGATGGTCAAGCGAGCTTAGCTTTGCATAAATTCTATTTGTTGCAGCGCTTGATTGAGTGATAGCATCTGAGTGCTACGAGGTTGACTCTCCCAAGACGCTACGGACATGCTGTTGCCGTATATTCTCTGGAAGGAAACAACAAATGAAACATTCAAAGATTCCCCTGGCCGCTCTGCTGGCCTTCGTCGTTGCTCTGTGTCTGGTTACTCTAAATAGCAGCGCGCACAGCGCCAAGACGCAGACTCCGTCGACTGCGTTGGAACGCGGATATCGCACAGGTTATTCGGACGGCTATAACGCCGGTTTTAAAGATACTGCGGACCATGCTACCCGCGATTATCAGAGTAAGGATGAATATCAGCGAGCGGATCGCTCATTTAACGAGGCCTGGGGCACGCTTGAAGATTATCGTGACGGTTATCAGCAAGGCTATGAGTCGGGTTACGCTGCCGGTTACGATCGACAGCCTTTCAACTCGACCATACCTAATAAGCTGGAGCGACGAGCTACGTCCGAGAATCAAACTAGCAATCAGGGCAATGCGAGCCGATCCGACGACGAGGCACGCAACACCGTGCCCAATTCGCCTGCTACATCGCCCACCTCACCGACAACGCCCAATGGGGCCGTGATGATACCGCGGGATACCATTCTGTTGATTGAAATGCAATCAATAATCTCCACTGATGTCACGCAGAGAGGCGATCGCTTTCAGGCTCGTGTGATCAACCCGCAGGAATATCAAGGAGCTATCGTTGAGGGTCGAGTGTCTCGAGTAAAACGTGCCGGCAAGGTAAAGGGGGTGGCGGAACTTCAACTTTCTTTTGACACCATTCGACTCGCTGACAATCGTGCCGCGAACTTTAACGCCGACGTTATTGAAATTCTGGAGATGGGCAGCAGAGATGGTGTTGGCACAGTTGATCCTGAAGGTGGAGTTAGAGGTAGAGACTCAACCAAAGATGACGTCTCCAAGGTAGGAGCGGCCACAGGAATTGGGGCCATCATTGGCGCAATTGCTGGTGGAGGGAGAGGCGCCGCAATTGGCGCGGCCATCGGTGGCGGTGTCGGTACTGGTGGAGTACTCAGTCAGCGCGGAAAAGATATTCGCCTGGATCGGGGACAACAACTGAAGATCCGCACTGCAACCGAGACCCGGTTGCAGTGAAAGGGCGAGCCGGAAAAGCGGAGACAACGAAACGTGAAGAAAGCAAAACCATTCCTCTCGTTGTTCAGCCAGCGCCTGCCGGCGTCACCTCTCCGCACGCAGGTATCAGCCGATCACCACGTCACAAGAGTAGACTGATCACGCTTCTCACCGACTTTGGCACAGCCGACTATTTTGTGGCTGCAATGAAAGGCGTCATTCTCTCCCTCAATCCGGAGGTGGCGATCTTAGACATAAGTCACGAAATTCCCCCGCAAAATATTAGCGCTGGCGCCTTCACGCTGTTAGCCTCCTACCAATCCTTTCCACCCGGGGCGGTAAATGTCGCAGTCGTAGACCCGGGGGTGGGCTCGTCTCGGCGGCCAATCATAATAACCGCTGGAACACACATTTTCGTTGGACCGGACAATGGGCTCTTTAGTTTCATATGTGAACGGCACCCCAACTACCACGTGTTTCACTTGACCAACGAACACTATTTTCGACACCCGGTGAGTTCGACTTTTCATGGCAGAGATATTTTTGCACCCGTAGCTGCGGCCCTGGCAAAGGGGGTTAGGCCAGAAGAGTTTGGGCCGGAAATTAAAGACGAGGTTAGGCTTGAGTCTCTTTCTCCTCGGCGATTGTCCGAAAGGAAACTTCAGGCACGTATCATCCACATCGATCGCTTCGGCAATTGTATTACCAATCTGACCAAAGACGATCTTCGATCCGTGCCGGGTTACCTGCCGCAACTTACCGTAAACGGAAGAACCGTGAAATCATTCAGCAACTTCTTTGCCGAGGGGACTGGCGTAAAAACATTTGCCGTCTGGGGGAGTGCAGGATTTTTGGAGCTAGCTGTTACTAACCAATCAGCGGCAAAAATGCTGAAGATCAGGCCTGGCCAGTCTGTAATAGTGGAGATGATCAAGAAGAGTGGCTCTGGGAAACGAGCGGGGCGGTAATCAGAGTCCGTCCGGTTGGACCATCTAGTAGCGGCAGCTAAGTCTCAAGCGAACAAGCCGGTAGCCTTTGTGAATAAGAACGCGACCACTTATTACGCTTTAGCCGTGTTCACCCAATCAAGGCCCTCGCCTTGTCACTATTCGCGCTCTTTGTTATCTTCGCTCCACATTAAAAGTGTATGACCGATAGTAAGACCAGCGCATCAATCGGCACGTCAGCGGCAGGATTACGGGGTGTCGCGGCTGCAACCTCATCTGTCTCCGATGTGGATGGCGACAAAGGTGAGCTGATCTATCAAGGATACAACATCCACGATCTGGCAAAGCATTCCACGTTCGAAGAAGTGGTGTTCTTGCTCTGGCACAAAAGGCTACCCAAATGCGCGGAACTGGAAGAATTGAAACGAGAGTTAAGCGCTGCTTACGAGCTGCCGCCAGAGATTATTGAATTAATGCGCCAGTTTCCGCGGGAAGCCGATCCCATCGATGTCCTGAGAACTGTTGTCTCAGCACTTGAGTTTTATGATCCCAATGCCCGGGATCTTTCCCGAGAAGCGAGTCTTCGCACTGCGACAAAACTAACCGCAAAGTTTCCCACGATTGTTGCTGCCTCCGATCGCCTTCGAAAGGGGCAAGCGGCAGTAAGACCGGATCCCAGCCGTAACATCGCAAGCAACTTTCTTTATATGCTTCGTGGGGAACCACCCTCCAAAAAAGATGCTCGAGTGTTCGATATTGCTTTGATCCTTCATGCTGACCATGAGCTAAATGCTTCGACCTTTACCGCGCGCGTGGTAGCCGGCACTCTCGCAGACATGTATGGCGCCGTCACAGCGGCCATTGGCGCCCTTTCCGGACCGCTGCATGGTGGTGCGAATACTAATGTAATGAAAACGCTGCTGGAGATCGGCGAGATCGTGAATGTGGAGGGCTATATCAAGGACGCCCTTTCAAAGAAGCGGAAGATTATGGGTTTCGGTCACGCTGTTTACCGAACTGAGGATCCTCGCGCGACCCATCTGAGACAGTTTTCCAAAGAGATGGGCGAGCGGGCGGGCATTTCTAAGTGGTACGAAATTTCTCGTAAAATTGAAGAAGTCATGATGCAGGAAAAGGGGCTATATCCGAATGTTGACTTTTTTTCTGCTTCTACGTATTACGTGATGGGAATTCCGCTCGACCTTTATACCCCCATTTTTGCTGTCAGTCGTATTAGCGGATGGACCGGTCATATCCTGGAACAATACGCTGAAAACAAACTGATCCGGCCGCGCGCTGACTACATCGGACCGCGAAATACGCCTTACCTGCCTATCGAATCGCGCTAACGGAAGCGAGTTCAGATGTCAACTCTCCGATCCATTCGGTGGGGGACCTAATTTCAATTCTCTGCGCGTCTCTGCGTCCTTTGCGTCTCGGCGGTGATGTTTTCTTTTAGACAAATTCACCGCAGAAGACGCAAAGATCGCAGAGACGGCGCAGAGAAAAACTGAAATCAGGACACCACCATCCAACTAAACCGCTTACAGTGGTTGTCAGGACCAGCATTAGGAAGAGTTCAAGCGCTCGATTCTGGCTCTCGAAAAATAGTGCTCACAGATTCCTTGACGACGGGAACTTCATGCGATGTTAAGTCTTTCATCTCGGCTGTGGCAGTAATAAGTCTTGTTCGCCAAATAAAGATCGTCGACGCGATCAGAGTTATGGTGCAGGCAACGCCACCCTCGATTCCATAGCTGCCGCCGGTCAGCCACGCTGGTCCAAGTTCCACACCCTGCAACAACGGATGTGGGGCTATCTTCGTGATGCCGCTCACCGGCAAGCCGAACAAAGATCCCAACGCCCAGTTCCAGGACCAATGGACTCCCAGGGGAAACCAGAGACTCCTCGTGCGCAAATATGCGGTCGCCAGCCAGACACCGGCAAGAGCAGTATTCACAAAGGTGAAACCTGCCACGACGTTAGGGTTTCGCAGATGGATTGCTGCAAACGGCAGGGAAGTGAGCAAAATGCCAAACCATGCGAGTCGAGCACGAGTCATAGTTTGCAGCGGATAGCCCCTGAATAGTGCCTCTTCAGCCAGGGCGGCAAGAATAAACAGAGCCGCAGACATGACCAGTGTCTGGCCCACGGCAAAAATCATTGTTTTTCCTACAGTCGTGAAGCGCAGTCCACCTCCAGCTGTCGCGATGGCCGTTGCGAGGGCCTGTGATGCAAGCCCCATGAATGAACCCAGGAGAAGATCTCGGAACCATCCACGGTGAAACGTTAAGCCGAGCGCCCGCCACGGCAGGCCTTCTAACCAGCGAGCGCTCAGATAACCGGCTAGTAGAGCCGGAGCCAAGAGCATGGCTCGAAAGATGATGTTCTCAAGGTAGGCCGAGGGAGCCAGACCGGGCGTGAAATGGAGCAATAGAAGATAGATAATTCGCCCGCCTGAAGTAATCCCGAAGAGAAGAGCAACGTAAATCAGGACGAAGATCAGTAAACGCCAGCCACTTCGCAGGCGGCCGGCATAATTGATAAAAATCGTGTGCAAATTCATTCTGAGTTGGTCTTAGGTCTTTGGCTTTGGTCTTTGAACTTTGAACTTTGAACTTTGTGCTTTGAACTTTGAATTTTGTACTTTGAAACCATTTCCGTTGGGATTTGCTCTTTGACGTTCGTACTGTGGTCACACGGCTCAAAGTACAAAGTTCCAAGTACAAAGGACAAAGGACAAAGTACAAAGTTCCAAGGCCAAAGTACAAAGTTCAAAGGCCAAAGTCCCAAAGCCAAAGACGGCCTTGTGGTAAACTGAAGTCATTCCATGAGCCAACAACGCGAGAATCTCAGGTTGCCGAAACCAAAGAAACTGAATCGCCGGAAAGTATTCCTCTTGTGGATTTTGGGCGTAACAGTTGCCCTGCTTCTGGCGGTGATTGTCTCTCAGCAACTCTGGCTTTGGACGGTAATTCGTCCTGACACAGCGTCTGACACGTTGGTGCTGTATGCCCTTTCCACGCTCAACTTTGTCGCGTTCGTAGTGTTCTCGTTTATTTTTGTACGAAGTTTGTTGAAACTCCGGCGTGAACGGCGTGAACATCAGCTTGGTTCAAAAATCAAAACACGCCTGCTCGTCTACTTCATTTCGCTCAGCTTCCTGCCTATAACTGCGATGGCGGTTTTCTCATATCTATTTCTCAATCGCTCGCTGGAAAAGTGGTTTAGTCCCTTTCCAGAAGGGGTTGTTCAGGAGGCGCAGGCGGTTCGACAGGAGTCTTTAGCAATCCAGAATCGAAGTCTGCGCGAGACAGCGACGCTACTTGCCGCAATACTTCGAACGCGGGCGGAAGTAGATTGGGCGCAAAGCTTAAATCAAATAGTAGCAGACGGCCAACTCTCGGCAGTTGAGATTGTCGACGCAAACGGCAGTCTTGTGGCCCAGAGCAGAAGCAACCTGGAATCAGCTGAATCGTCGGACCTGGAAAAGCTCCTGGATAAGGCACGCCACGCAAAAGGCGATCTCGGAGAAAGTTTGGCGGATGGTAAAGCGTTCGACGTTATAGTTGTCCCCATTTCTGAAACCCGAACCCTCTTGCTGGCCCCTGCTCGTCGCGCCGATACTGACTTAGGTGAAACAATTGCCGGTTCCACGAGCGAATATCAGAAGTTGGTCAAGAAGCAGCGCAAAGTGCGACTACTGGGAGTGTCCACTTTAGGTTTGATGACTCTGATGCTGCTCTTCGTCTCGAGCTGGGTGGCCATCCATTTAGCGCGGGGAATTGCCACGCCAATAAAAGCGCTGGCGGAGGCCTCCGACGAGATTGCCAGGGGAAATTTGGCTTACCGAGTAACTACAGCAGCCGATGACGAACTGGCCTTGTTGGCTTATTCATTCAATCAAATGACCGCGCAGCTCCAGGAGAATCGGCGCCGAATTGAAGCCGGGTCTGCAGAGCTGCGTGAGAAAAATCTTGCGTTGGAGGAACGACGTAACTATATCGAGACGGTTCTTGAATCACTGAGCACGGGCGTGATCTCACTCGACGAGAATGATCGCGTAACGACGATGAACGCGGCGGCCAATCGAATGCTGCGCTTGAGCGCCCCCCCTCGCGCATACGAAAGGCTCGAAGACTTAATTGCCAGTGAAGATAACGCGACCCTTGATCGCCTCCTGCGCAGAACTCGTCGAGCGGGTCAGGCAACCGAGCAGTCACAACTTGTCGGCTCGGCACTCAACGAAGCTGGTGCTTTACCCGTGGCTCTCACCGCTACAGCTTTGAAGAGTGCGCCTGAACAGGGTCTCGGAGTGGTACTCGTTATCGAGGATCTTTCAGAGTTGCTAGCGGCTCAACGCGCGGCAGCCTGGAGCGAGGTTGCTCGGAGAATGGCCCATGAGATCAAAAATCCCCTAACCCCCATACAGCTTTCTGCCGAGCGAATAGCAAAGAGCTATCAACGGGCCGCGACCGCTGATAGGGGGCAGAATGGATCTAACGGTAAGCCCCTGGAGTCAAGCGAGGAATTGCGCGTGGCAAGTGTGATCGAAGAGTGCACGGAGACTATTACGCGCGAAGTGGCAGGACTGAAGGCGATGGTCGATGAGTTCTCTCGTTTTGCTCGATTGCCGATGGTACGGCCGGAGTTGGTCGATTTGAATGAAATCATTCGGCATGCCGTTGCTCTGTATGAGGACCGCCTGGACGGGGCACAGATGGAGATGGCTCTGGATCCCATCTTACCGGCCGCATTGTTGGATCCCGAGCAAATGCGAAGAGTGTTTGTCAATCTCATCGACAATGCCCTCGCAGCTCTTTCCCAGATTGATGGTGAGAAAGTTATTGAAATCGCAACCAGTCATGATGTTGATCGAAATCTCCTGATCGCCGAAATCTCAGACACCGGACACGGAATACGGCCCGCGGACTTTAAACGATTGTTTCAACCGTACTTTTCCACTCGTGGTACCGGCACAGGATTGGGACTCGCGATCGTTCAGCGCATTTTGTTGGAGCATCGCGGTCGAATACGAGCGGAGACAAATTACCCTCGAGGCGCAAAATTCATCATCGAGCTGCCCGCCGCTGGGTGAAAGGCAGGAGGCAGGAGGCAGGAGCAGGAGGCAGGAGCAGGAGGCAGGAGCAGGAGCAGGAGCAGGAGGCAGGAGCAGGTGGCAGGAGGCAGGAGGCAGGAGGCAGGAGCAGGAGGCAGGAGGCAGGAGCAGGAGGCAGGAGGCAGGAGCAGGAGCAGGAGCAGGTGGTACGAGCACGCTATTCAATGAAAGCCAGAGAGTCGGGAAGACTCGCTTATCTAGTTTCGCAGACTCCTGCCACCTGCTCCTGCCACCTGCTCCTGCCGTCTACCTCCTGCCGTCTGCCCCTGCCGCCTGCCTCCTGACAATAACCTAAACATGTCTGATTCAATTCTCATTGTTGACGATGAGCGCGGAATTCGTGAGACGCTGCGGGCAGTCATGGAAGATGAGGGCTTTGTTGCCGACGCAGTTGCAACAGGTGAAGACTGTTTAAAAGCCGTAGAGCGGCGCGCCTATGGTTGCATCCTGCTGGATGTATGGCTTCCCGGAATCGATGGGTTAGAGACCCTCAAGAATTTGCGTAGCTCGGGAACAGAGGCGGCCGTAGTGATCATATCTGGCCATGGGAATGTTGAGACTGCCGTACGAGCGACCAAGCTTGGGGCTTTTGATTTCATTGAGAAGCCACTCTCGATCGAGAAAACTCTCTTAACGGTCCGGAACGCCTTACGTCAGCAGCGACTCGAATTAATGAACGCTGAAATGGCGGCCGAACTTGCTGGACAGTACACGATGGTGGGTGATTCAGTGGCGATGCGAGCCCTGCGAAAACAGATCTGCGTGGTGGCTCCCACCGACGGTAGGGTATTGATTTATGGGGAATCTGGAACGGGTAAGGAACTCGTAGCACATGCTATACACAATCAGTCTCGAAGAGGTGCGGCGCCTTTTGTGGAGGTGAACTCCGCAGCAATTCCTGATGAATTGATTGAATCTGAACTGTTCGGACACGTGAAGGGAGCCTTTACCGGAGCCACCGCTGCCAAGAAGGGAAAGTTCGAGCTGGCCGATGGTGCGACACTGTTTTTGGATGAAATCGGAGACATGAGTCCGAACGTACAGGCGAAAGTCTTGCGTGTTCTTGAGGAGCAGAGATTTGAGCCCGTTGGCAGCGGAAACACAATCCACGTTGACGTCAGAGTGATTGCGGCCACGAATAAGCAGCTGGATTTAGAGATGGAGCTCGGTAAATTCAGACCGGATTTATTCTATCGACTTAATGTGATTCCTTTTGAAATACCGCCGTTGCGCGACCGTTTGGAAGACGTGCCGCAACTAGTGGAGCATTTTAATCAACAGTTTTCGAAGGCCTATGGACAAGAGACAAAACGGTTTTTGGAGGAAGCAGTGGAAGAACTACAGAATTATTCGTGGCCTGGCAACGTTCGCGAGCTAAAAAACACCATTGAGCGGGTCGTGATAATGAATCCCGGACTCGATGTGGCTAGCAACGACTTGCCTCCGCGCGGAAAAGAGGAAGCGCCTGCAGCATCCTTCAGATTTCCTACCTTTAAAGATGCGACGGACGCGTATCATCGAGAATTCATTCAAAGAAAACTGGAAGAAGCAGAGGGAAATGTGTCCCGCGCTGCTGAGCTGATGGGAGTTGATCGCAGCCATCTCTATCGGCGGATGCGGGCCCTGGGAATACAAAATCGTACAGAACGCGTACCGTCCTAATATCGCAGCCAGAGTTCAGCACGTTAGGAGTGGCGTGTTTATAGATGCTTTTCCCAGCTATTAACTTCATTCCCTACGCGAATTACATTCGTCACTCCCGCACCTCATTAACCGGCTCCAATTCAAATCAGGACACAAACATCTTTTCGGTACCGTTGACAGGTCTCCGGAAATCGCTTATCTGTTAAGGTCCGCTGGTGTGGGCGCGCCACGGAGTTCCATATTGAGGTAAAAATGGATTACACGACAAAAGAGCTACTCAAACGTTACGCGAAACTGGCGTTACGACAGCCATTCTCACCCGTTTTGCTGAACATTCTTGTGACTTCCGTGTGCGATATGCGTTGCACACATTGTTTTTTTACCGAGGAGCTCGATGATCGGCCCCGCAAAAAGCTGCAAATGAAGACTCAGGAAATCGAGAAAATCTCGCAGACCTTAGGCGGAAACCTGGGGGTTCTAATACTTGCTGGTGGCGAGCCGTTTACCCGAAAAGACCTCCCGGAGATCGCTCGGGCCTTTTACGAAAATAACAAGCTCGAATCCATTTACATCATGTCAAACGGGCAGATCCAGAAACGAATTTTTCCCGATGTGACGCGTATCCTTGAGGAATGCCCAAACCTGAACGTAACGGTGGCCCTCGGTATCGATGGCTTAAAAGCCCAGCACGAGAAGATCCGTCAGAAACTCGGATCCTGGGATATTGCAATCGACACTGCTCGGCAACTGCAATTGATCAAGAAGGAGCATCCACAACTCGACGTCCAAACCTGCACCTGTTTTATGAACTCTAACCAGGACACGATCTTTGACTGGTACGACTTTTTGAAATATGAGCTAAAGCCCGATAAGGTTAATTTCAATTATATTCGTCCGCCCTCGGCAGATCCGAAAGAACTTGAGATCGATCATTCGCGATACGCGCAGCTTGCCCGGACGATCGATGATGATTCCCGTCATGCTGCCATCAAGAATAACTATGGTGGAAAGGCGGGCTTCTTTAAGGCGGCCATCGATATCTATATGCACGGCTTGATTGCAAAGACGCAAGAAAGCGGCAGCGCCCAGATGAAATGTTACGCGGGAACAGCTGGTGGCGTGATTTACGACGAGGGAACAGTGTCTTCCTGCGAAAACCTGGATCCCATTGCTAATCTCCGTGACTATGACTGGAATTTTCAGAAGCTTTGGCTCTCGCCCGCAATGCACGCCCGCCGCAAGAAAGCAGCTGATGGCTGTTTCTGCACTCACGAATCAAATAGCTATTACCCCTCTTTGCCTTTTAACCCGAAGCATTTGTTTCAGATCAAGAAGTTGGAACGAGAAATGAAGAAATCCAGAAAAAAGATGGATCGCTCTGAAGCTGAAGTTAATGGTCTGCCTATAGGCGCGTAACCCATCAGCGTCCAAACTTCAAACTTCAAAAACCAACGATCCAACCCCCAACACGCTGATGTTCCGAACTCGCGGTCCCAAAATCCTAATCATCTCATCCGACACTGGCGGCGGTCATCGTTCAGCCGCCGCAGCAATCGTTGCAGGATTGCAGAAGTTTTTCGATAGTGAGTCTTATGCGGTACGGGTGGTCCGGGCGATTGAGGAATCACATCATCTGACCGCACGCCTGGTTCAACTCTATAATTGGTTATTGCGCAATCGGCAGCATTGGATGAAGTATCTTTACTGGGGTATAAACAAATTCCGTCCTGAAACGAGAGAGTTCTTTCATCGGCGCTCAATAACTTACGTAAGAGACCTTTTTGAACGCTGGTGTCCGCACGTGGTGGTTAGCGTTCATCCTCTCACCCAGCACATTTTCGCTCGCGTTCTGAAGGAATTGAAACTCGCGGACCACATCCCTCTAGTCTCGGTAGTAACGGACCCCTATTACGGCTTCTGGAAGGGTTGGGCCTGTGACGATGTGACTTTGTATCTGGTTGCCAGCGAAGGCGCGAGACAGCAGTTGATTGATTACGGCATCTCTTCGGAGCGCATCAAGATTTCAGGCATGCCCATCCACCCAAAGTTCGCTTATCCCAGCGAAGAAGCTGCCCAGGCAGCACGAAGAGCTTTGGGTCTGGATCCGGAAAAGTTCACTGTCTTTGTTAATGCGGGTTGGGAAGGCGGCGGCAACATTCCTCAAATTTTCCGCGAACTGGTGCGGGGAAAGTTGGAAGTTCAGGCAATCTTTCTTGCGGGACGGAACGAACAATTAAAGGTTGTTGCTGAGTCTTTGGCGTCCAGCGCCAGTTTTCCGATCAAAGTGATCGGGTACTCCGAACACGTCGAACAATTAATGAGTGCGGCCAATGTGATGATTTCGAAGCTGGGCGGTCTGACAACGTTCGAGGCTCTGGCATGCAGACTCCCGATCATTGCGGACGTGATTAGTGGCCCTATGCCGCAGGAAGCAGGCACTGCAACTTTGATTGTTAGACGCGGAGCCGGAATATTGCTGGAACGCGCCAGCGACATTGTGCCGGTCATTAGGCGAATGGTTGAAGATACGGCGCACTACTCCGCTATGCGAGCCGCGACCGTCGGCCTTGCGATTCCGAACGCGACCCGTCAAATTGTCGAAGAGATTGCAGCCTTGATCCCGGCGCCAATTAAGAGACCCGAGGATGCTGCGCTCCGAGAGGTCATCTCTGCCTGAATCACATCGTGTTGACTGCCAAGGCTTTTAAGGATTTAATTTCGGCCGCAAACGATCAAGATCATGAGCTTCGCCCGCTTGCGTTCGTCGAGCGGGCTTTTTAGGAGAAAAGCTTTCTAGTGACCTTGCTGCTTGAAGGAAAACGCGCGTTCGTAACTGGTGGAACGCGAGGAATTGGTGCGGCCATTTGCGACGTTTTTGCTCGTGAGGGCGCCGACGTTGCGTTCAGCTTCTGGTCACGTGAGGATCTCGCTGCCGAAGTGCGCAACAAGATCGAGGCTCATCACCGCCGCGCAGCTTCCTTCAAAGTCTCTGTCACTGATCGCGTCGGCATGAAGCGCTTGGCCAGAGAACTAGTCGAGCAATGGGGCGGAATTGACCTGCTGGTGAATAATGCGGCCATCAACCGTGGTGACAATTTTGCGACCACCACGGATCGTTCCTGGGATGAGGTGATCCATACCAACGTCGACAGTCTCTTTGCTGTGACTAAGCCGATCTACAAACAGATGATTCGACAGCGAAAAGGAAGTATTCTCAACATCACTTCAATAGGTGCTTTGCGTGCCCTGCCCACTTCAGTTCACTACGCGACCTCAAAGGCCGCAATGATCGGCTTCACCAAATGTTTGGCGCGCGAAGCTGGTACATTTGGCGTAAAGGTAAACGCGATCGCCGCAGGAATATTCGACACTGATCTGGCTCAGGCACTTCCGGAGCGTCTGCTGCAAATGCATGCTTTTTGGGCCTCGGCGGGCCGGCTCGGCAGACCGGAGGAACTCGCGGAATTTGCTGCCTTCATGGTTAGTGATCGCAACAGCTTTATGAACGGCGAAATCGTCATTGTTGATGGTGGCGCTATTACTTGAAGCTTAGAGGCACATTAGTTGATTTGTGAAGGAACTTGGGCCAATCCGTCAACAGTGCGGTGATCATGGTCAGCGCTAATGCGGTTAGTATCGCGAAAACAAGCATGGGTATAATGCGCCTAATCATCAACTTTTAGTGTGAGGATTCTCCGGTTCCAACTCTTTCACCCGATTCTCGAGATTTCGCAGCCTGCGCGGTATTTCTCCCAGTTTTTTGAAGACGGCGATCGATCGCCAAAAATCGTGATGGTCTATTGCCGGTGAACCACATAACACCTGTCCCGCAAGAACATCGGTTGGAACGCCGCTTTGTGGATAGAGCATGGCATCGTCTCCCACGGTCAAGTGGCCGCCGATTCCTACCTGACCAGTTAGAATTACCCGGTTGCCAATGTGTGAACTTCCAGCGAGTCCAACCTGGGCGCATAGCAGCGCATCTTCACCCACTGTACATGAATGTCCAATTTGTACCAGATTGTCGATCTTCGCTCCGCGCTTAATTCTGGTCTCCCCGACCGACGCCTTATCTATTGCTGCCCCGGCTCCAATTTCCACGTCATCCTCAATCACGACTTTTCCGGTCTGCGGGATCTTCAGCCAGCGTGCATTTTCATCCTTCGCATAGCCAAAGCCATCAGAGCCAATGACAGCATTGTTGTAGACGATCACCCGCTCGCCTATTTCGGTACCTTCACGAATCGCTACTCCGGAGTGAATTACGGAATCTGCTCCAATTTTAACGGATTCATAAATCGTTACGTTCGCGTGGATCCGAACACGGACACCAATTTCGACATCGCGGCCAATCACTGCATGTGGTCCGATATAAACGTCGGGCGGAATTCTGACCGAAGGATCCAATACCGCTGTTGGATCTCTGAAAGGCATGAACGGCGGATCAGGGTGAAAGAGCCTCAATGCCCGGGTATAAGCCAGATAGGGATCCTTCGCCCGTAAAAGCGCCAGATCTCGATCCGTTTCGAAATCGTCAGAAACGAAAATTGCGGAAGCGCGGGTCTGTTGTACACGCGACGTATATCGCCGGTTCGAAAGGAAGGTCACGTCTCCCGATTCAGCACTGTCAAGTCCCGCGGTGCCATGGATTTCGACGTCTTTCGTGGTGCCTTCCCACCGAGCGCCAGTCAAGAACGCAAGTTCTGAAATTTTCATGTGACTAAGTTTAGCGCATCGCCCGAAGTTGAGTCACATCAGCGAAACGGGATCAATCTCGAGGTTGACAGAGCGAAGGTTGCTGCCTCGTTCAGCCAGCTTCTGTAGGGCGGTGTCGATTAAGCGGCGCAAAACTCTGCGGTTGCGAGCCTTCAACAGAATCTGAATGCGATGCTCACCTTTGAGCCGCGTAATGGGAGCCGGAGCGGGGCCGAGAATCCGTACCAGCCGCTCTTCGTTAGCCAGGTCCAAATCCTTTCGTAGCTTCAGTGCCAGCGTCCTGGCGACGGGGAGCTCCTTGCAGTGGACCAGGAAAGAGGCCAGCGAAATGAACGGCGGATAGCTGTGGTTCTGTCGATGGCGAGTTTCTTCGCTATAAAAGCCAAGGTAATCCTGTGCGCAGGCGTGTCTCAACGCATAGTGACCAGGGTGATAGGTTTGTATCAAAACTTGACCCGGCAGGTCGCCACGTCCTGCTCGACCTGCAACCTGTGTGAGCAGTTGGAATGTGCGCTCGGCAGCTCTGAAGTCCGGAAGAGCAAGACCCGCATCAACAGAAACGACCCCCACTAACGTGACATTTGGAAAGTCGTGACCTTTTGCCAGCATCTGAGTTCCCACAAGCATGTCAATCTTGCCTTCACTGAAATTGATGAGTGATTTTTCAAAAAGACTCCGCCGCGAGGTCGTGTCGCGATCGATACGTGCAATAAGCAGGTCAGGAAATTTCTGGCGCAGCATTTCTTCGAGCTGCTCGGTTCCCTCGCCAACATAGTAGATGTACTTTCCCTGGCAATTTGGACACCGACGGGGAGCAGGCTCGCGGTGATTGCAGTAATGGCAGATGATCACGTTGTCGCTACGATGAAAAGTCAGAGTCACATCGCAGTTCGGACACCGGATCGTCTCTCCACAAGAGCGACAAAGTACGAAACTCGAATAGCCTCGGCGATTAAGCAGAATGATTGATTGTTCACCGCGGTTATGCGTTTGTTGAATAGCCTCGAGTAACTCGTCGGAAAAGACACGCGGTTTTTTATGACGATCAAAAACCTGGCGCATGTCGACTATTCGAGCCGTCGCCATAGGTCTGTTGCCAATTCGTTGCGGCAGATTGAGATAAGAGTATTTGCCTGTACGCGCGTTATGAAAGGATTCCAGGGAGGGTGTGGCGGACCCAAGTAAAACCACGGCCGACTCCTTTTGCCCGCGAACTATTGCTGTGTCTCGGCCGTGGTACTGCGGCGATTCCTGTTGTCGGTAAGTAGACTCATGTTCCTCATCGACGATGAACAATCCCAGGTTCTGGACCGGCGCAAAAACGGCAGAGCGAGTACCAATCACCACCCGGGCTGCTCCGTTGCGTACGCGCATCCATTCGTCAAAACGCTGACCTCTGGATAATGAGGAATGGAAGATTGCTACTTTGTTACCGAAGTGTGCCCGGAGGCGCCTGGAGAAAACCGGAGTCAAGGCTATTTCCGGTACCAACATTATTGCCGAGCGACCCAGCAGTAAGGCCAGCCGCATCGCCCGAATATATACTTCCGTCTTGCCGCTGCCGGTGACGCCATGTAGTAAAAAGGGCGCGTACTTGCCCTCTCGCAGTGCTCGTTCGATCTCACTCAAGACCCTGGTTTGTGCTTCGGTCAGTGGGTAAGGCATTACCTGCGGGAGCGTGACGCCCGCCAGAGGGTCCCTTCGTAGATCCTGATCGAAGATTTCAACGAGACCATGTCGCTGAAGCGTGTAGACAGACGAGAGACTCGCGTTCGCAAGCGTAAGTAAATCCTTGAGGCTTACGACATTTTGCTCCATGAGGATATTGAGTATTCGCCGTTGCGGTTCCACAGACCTTCTTTTATCGGCCTCGGACCCGGCGAGTAATTTAACCATTCGTTGGTACTTTGGTTTGACAAACAATGCACCAGGACGCTGAATCCGGCTGACCCACCCCTCCTTTTCCAATTCCCGCAAGGCTTTCATCGGCGTTTTCGGACCTAGGACCTTGGCGATCTCCTCCAATCTTGTCGGCCCGCCTTCGAGCAGCAAATTGAGTATTCGAGTTTTTGTGGTTGGGGTCAGCGTTGTAAGAGGTGGTTCAATTTTTGTTCTACCTTCCTCCGTTATTGAGACCAATTGTTCGATCGGCGGACTGATACCAGGTGGCAGAGCGGATTTAATCACCTCGCCCCAGGGGGCGGCATAATATTCAGAGATCCAGCGGGTGATATGAATTAGTTCCGGCGTTAATACCGGCTCCAAATCGAGGATCTCCTCGGCCTCCTTAATTTCGGAAACGCCTGGAAGCGAGTTAACTTTTAGGTGCGTTGTCAGGTCGACTATATAGCCGGTGACGAGCTTGCGTCCGAGGGGAACAACGATCCGCGATCCAATTTGGGCCAACGGTTGCTGTCTGGCTGGAAGGCGGTAGGTGAAGGTGTGCGAAATATGGAGCGGTACCGCTACCTCTGCATAAATCGCGCGCGAGGAGTTGCCGCTTTCCGAGTCGAGCTTGTCTGAGGAATTCTGAAGCGGCCCAGGACTATTCTGCACAGGAACAAATTAACGCGAAATCATAAAATACCAAAGCAAGCATTTCGTAAGGCACTTTAAAAGAATCAGACCGCGCAGCTGCTATCGTTTTGCGGTGCTGTCGAGATAATCTCGAACCTTTTTAAGATCTTCCCATGTCTCGCGTTTCTTCGAAGGATCACGGAGGAGGTATGCAGGATGAAAAGTAGGCATGACCTTGATGCCATTGAACTCCTGGAATTGACCGCGTAGCTTGCTAATACCTTCCTTTATCCCTAAAAGATTTTTCATGGCGGTGTTGCCCAGCACCACTATCACTTCTGGCTGTACCACGGCTATCTCGCGAAGCAGGAAAGGTTTGCACATTGATGCCTCCTCAGGGGTAGGAGGACGATTGCCAGGTGGCCGGCAACGGTTCACATTTCCGATCATAACTTCTTCACGTTTAAATCCAATCGCGTTGATGATCTTCGTAAGCAGCTGCCCTGCTCGTCCAACGAACGGACGGGACTGTTGGTCTTCGTCTGCGCCCGGCGCCTCGCCAACAAACATCAGACGGGCTTTACGATTGCCTTCGGTTTGGACAATGTTTGTTCGTCCTTCGTGAAGCGAACAACGGGTGCAGTTTGACAGTTCGGCCCAGATCTCCTCGAAAGTTTCCCTAGACTTCGCAGGACTTTGAGGTTCGGGAGTCAGATCGCCAAACAAAGTTGTGGTGCCGGACTTTGATGTAGAGGGTTGTTCAATACCTTCAGCGCCCAACTCCTGGAAGTAGATCAATTGTTCCTTGATGTCAGGTAATACCGAGAGCAGTTGAGTTGTGGTCAAGTCTTCCATATCTAAATAGATCAGGAAACGATTCCGTTGGTTGCTGTGGCGCCCACGCTGCTTTATCCGCCTTCTTCGACTTTATCTGCCTGAGATCGGAAGTTTGTGCGGAGTTGGTGCACTTCATCGAGGATGCGACCTGCTGCCTCAGTTTTAGACATTAACGGCAACTTGATGGGCGTTTCGCTGTCTCGCCTGAAGATCGTAATTAGATTAGTATCCGCATCAAATCCCGCGTCCGTCCGAGTGACATCGTTTGCCACAATGGCATCCAGATTTTTGCTCCGCAGCTTCTCTTGAGCGTTCTCCAGAACATTTTCAGTTTCCGCCGCGAAGCCGATAATGAGCAAACCTTTGTGTCGCGCGGCAGCCACTTTCTCGAGGATATCTACAGTTCTCTCCAGGGCCAGGGTAATTGAAAAATCCAGCTTCTTGATTTTGTTTGGAGCACGCCTTACAGGGCGATAATCGGCCACCGCTGCAGCCGCTATGAAGACTGTGGCCCGCGGCAATTCTTTAATCACAGCAGCGTACATTTCTTCCGCAGAGTTCACTCTAACAAGCAACAAATCATCGGCAGGATTCATTGTTGTTGAACCGGCGATTACTGTAACTTCCGCCCCCCGTCTCTTGGCCGCCGCGGCGATGGCAAAACCCATCTTTCCCGAGGAACGATTTGAAATGAAACGCACGGGATCGATCTCTTCGCGAGTCGCTCCCACCGTGATCAGAATATGTTCGCCCACAAGATCCTGAGCATGCTCTATTGCAGACTCCTTTAGGAGATTTAACGCCGCTGCGACGATTCGTTGGGGATCGGATAGTCTGCCGGGGCCAATCGTTCCGCAAGCCATCTCTCCTTCGTCTGGCTCGAATATGTGCACCCCGTCCTTTTGCAGTTGGAGCAAATTTCGTTGGGTAGCGGGATGTCTCCACATCGCGGTATTCATGGCAGGGGCTATAAGGATCGGGCAAGTGGCCGCCAGATAGGCGGTGGTTAGAAAATCGTCCGCTACTCCATTGGCAAACTTTGCGATAATACTTGCTGTAGCGGGCGCTACTATGAAGAGATCAACTGATTGGGAAAAATTAATGTGTGCTATTGGATCCGGATTCTCGGGCGCATAATCGTCAACGATAACGTGTGAACCTGAAAGCGCACGAAAGGTGAGTGGTTGCACGAATTCGCAGGCGCGCTTGGTCATCCCCACTCGTACAGTGCATCCGGCTCGCTGTAGTCCGCGAAGAATCTCGGCGGCTTTATAAGCGGCAATCCCGCCGGTAACACCAAGCGCTACTTGTTTGACTCGCGATCTTTGCTCCGGGGAGTCAGCCATCGAGTTTCCTAAAATAAAAGATCAATGTAACATTGCTGAAATGGGCGCGCAATGTACATAAAAGAATTCCTGTTAGAATCGCCTACTTCCAGATACAGAGCAGTTGGTGCGTGGCGGGCGGGCGGTCAGGAACGTCGATTGAGGCACACCCTGATGTTCAAGCTTCGTTTATGCGTTTACGGAGGCGTGGCGGCAATAATCCTCAGTTGCTGCCTAACGGCCGCAGCGCAAACCAGGGTCAAAGACGAAAACTTTGGGCCGGTCGTAAGAGCTTATCTGGGATACCTGCGAAACGAGCAAGAAGTTGTAGACGACCGAATCAGCCGCCGAGAAATTAGTGCAGCGTATTATCGCCGTAATTCCAATCGAATTCGTGCCTTACGGCAAATGGCAATACAAATCGCGCAGGAGAGTCGCAACGACTATCTGCCCGAATTGGAGGCTGTCACACGCGAAGAGCTGGGAATGTTGTTTGAGCATGCGCCGCGGCCTGAAGTGCTGCGGGTTGGAGAGGTGTTGCGGAACACTTTCAGGTTTCTGGGGAACGTCCGTGCGGCAGAGGTTTTCTACATTTTTGCGCGGCTGGATCCGTATGAGCAGATGGAACTCGCAGGAGGTGGCGGTTCCAACTCAGGGTCTGGCAGCGCTGATTCTTCACTAATTCCTACACCGGTGGTGCCCGTCAAGGGGGTGACCCGCGCTCGTCGAACGATCTCGCCATAAAAACAACTAGAACGCCCAACTAGCTACGAGTCAGCTCCGAATTCTGTTAAGGTCCTCAATAGGAGAAAGATGTAGACTGCTATTCAACCTACATGCTATCTTCTCTTTGCCAGCTGAAAAAAGCACAATTTCGTGCCAAAGTTGGCTCAAATCCTTGTTGACAGAGGGGGTTTATTCGTGTAATAAATCCCCGGTGTTAAGGCCTTTGCAGACGCGGTTTGCGCTTCTGACGTCTTGCATGGGTTAGGAAACGAGAATTGGTGAAATAGGCCGCCGTTTCTGAAGCCATCCGTCACCGCTCGCAATCAAGAATTCTTGTTTCAATATACGGGAGGAAAGTTAATGATCAGCAAAACTTGGAGCCGCAAGTCTATCGCGGCCTGCTTGGCAGTTGCCGTTTTGAGTGTCTACTCGATGGTTGTGTTGGCCTCGCCTGGGGCAGCTCTGCCGTCCGGCGAGTTGTCAATTATCGGACAGGTTTCTGTCAATGGCGAGAAGGTGATTTCTGGAGGTACGCTTTTTTCCGACAGCGTAGTTGCCACGGCAGACCAAAGTAGTGCCACAGTCAGCATTAGCAAGTTGGGGCGCGTTGAACTGGCACCTAACTCCAGTCTGAGGCTGAGCTTTACAGATAAGAACATCATGGGCCTGCTGGAAAGCGGTACCGCTCATGTTTCTACGTTGGCGGGCATTACTGTAAACCTCACCACCAAAGACGCCTCGGTTATAGTGGATGGGTCAGAGGCGACTTCATTTACAGTTAACAGCGCCCGGATGACTACTCTTACAACGCATTCAGGCCTCGCTGAACTGCGTTCCTTCGGCGGTTCCATCAGGCAGGTTGCAGCAGGCGAGAACGCCAGTGCTGGCAATCCCCAGGGTTCCCCTAAGGCCGAAGAGGACGAAGGCTTGCATGGCGCAAGACTCGCCGTGTTGCTGGCTGCCGCTGGAGGCGCAATTGCCGTCATCCTTTATGCCGCATTGCACAATAACGATATTAACTTTAACGGTAACGTAACCGTCGTCAGCCCTACCAAGTAAAGTCGACGAAGTTGGGCTGTTCTCAAAAATACTGCTGCGCTGCGTCTAAGCCAGCCGTCAACTAAAACCAAACCTTGCGGGTCGCGCGACCATTTGCGTTCGACCCGCAAGGTTTTGATGTGACAGCAAATCACTTAGGAAAGTGACCTTCAATGCATATTGCGGTAATTGGCACTGGGTACGTGGGATTGGTTACCGGTGCCTGTTTTGCTGAATTCGGTGTTGATGTAACCTGCGTCGATGTTGATGCCGAAAAAATAGACCGGCTATTGGCTGGGGTTATGCCCATTTATGAGCCTGGCTTGGAGCAGCTTGTTAGTAAGAACGTCCAGCCAGGACGGCTCCGGTTTACAACCGATGTCAAACAGGCAGTCGAACAGGCACTAGTGATTTTTCTAGCGGTAGGGACACCGCCAAAAGACGACGGCTCACCGGATCTCAGCTACGTTGAAGCTGCAGCGAAGTCGGTGGCCGAGCACATGAATGGGTATAAGGTTATAGTTACAAAGTCGACCGTACCCATTGGCACCGGCGAGTACATTCGCAAACTGATACGAGAACACCAAAAAGCACGGGTAAATTTTGGTATTGTTTCGAATCCCGAGTTTCTACGTGAAGGGGCTGCGATCAATGACTTTATGCGACCGGACAGAGTAGTAATTGGCAGTGCGGACGAGGAAGCGATTGCCATAATGAAGGATCTTTATCGTCCGCTTTATTTGATCGAAGCGCCTTTCGTTATTACATCGCTCGAGGCTGCCGAGTTGACAAAGTATGCAGCGAACGCCTTTTTGGCAACGAAAATCTCCTTTATCAATGAGATCGCCAATCTCTGTGAAGGCATCGGCTGCGATGTTCATGACGTGGCCAGGGCCATCGGTATGGATCGCCGCATCGGCAAAAAGTTTTTGCACCCGGGACCTGGCTTTGGCGGGTCATGTTTTCCCAAAGATACTCAGGCGCTTGCCTCAGTTGCCAGGCAGTTTGGTCGCGATTCACTGATTGTCGATGCCGTGATTGAGGTCAACCGGCGCCAACGGAAGGCAATGCTGCCGAAGATTGACAAGCTCGTAGGTGGGTTGACGGGGAAAACCATTGCGGTGCTGGGCCTTGCCTTTAAGCCGGAAACTAATGACATGAGAGAAGCTCCTTCCGTGGAAATCATTCGAGGACTGCTGGCAAACGGAGCCAAAGTCCGTGCCTATGATCCGGTTGCCATGTCCGAGGCAGCTCAGATGCTTCCTGAAGTCAATTTCGAAGAAGACGAATATGCGGCTGTTGAGGACGCTGATGCGCTTGTTTTCGTCACTGAGTGGAATCAATTTCGGGCATTGGACATGAGTCGCGTTCGGGATTTGATGAAATCACCGAGAATTGCCGACCTGCGAAATATCTATGAGCCCGAACACATGCGGGAGCTTGGCTTTGACTATGTAGGCCTTGGTCGATAGAGTTCCGCAGAGGTTTATGATCTGAAACCCCGCCTTTCCAATCAACCTATATGTCGTTATCGGGAATAGCTCTGGTTACCGGAGGCGCCGGATTCATAGGTTCGCACATCGCCGCGGCGCTCACAAAAAGCGGTGCCAGGGTCAGAATCGTCGACAATCTCTCCACTGGTTACCGTGAGAATATCGAAGAAATACCCGGCGAAATCGATTTCATTCAGGCGGATGTCGGCGACCAGAAGGCGCTAGACCGCGCGCTCGAGGATGTTGAGTTGGTCTTTCATGAGGCCGCTCTTCCGTCCGTACCGAGATCCATTGAAGATCCTCGCCGGACGCACCTCGCCTGCGTGGATGCAACGTTTTCTTTGCTCGTTTCAGCGAAGGAGCATAGAGCACGGCGGATTATTTACGCAGGTTCAAGTTCCGCGTATGGAGATCAAACAAAACTCTTGAAATCAGAGGATATTCTGCCCGATCCTCTTTCTCCTTATGCGGTAGCAAAGCTTGTCGGTGAGTATTACTGTCAGGTCTTTACTCGCGTCTATGGTCTGGAGACGATAACACTAAGATACTTTAATGTTTTTGGTCCGCGACAAGATCCCAGTTCTCAATATTCGGGCGTTATTTCTCGATTCATTAGCGCATTGCTCAGTGACGAGAAGCCAGTGATTTATGGTGACGGGGAACAGTCTCGGGATTTCACCTATGTCGACAACGTGGTCGCGGCCAACATGCAAGCGGCGCAGACAACCCTGGGCATTGGTCAGGTCATTAACGTCGCGAATGGCGAGCGAGTGACCCTTAATGCTCTATTACAAGAGCTAAAGACCTTGACCGGAAAAACGGGAATTGATGCGGAATATCTACCACCGCGAGCGGGCGATGTTCGTCACAGCCTTGCGGATATAAGCCGAGCGCGAGAGTTGCTCGACTTTGAACCGCAGATTGGTCTTGCGGACGGACTGAAACTCACAATTGAGTGGTGGAAACAAAGTAGATTCGCAAAACTCCGTGAATCATTGCGCTAGGTTCGCTGGTGCGCTCAACCTCTCGCCGACAACTTTTCTCCCGCTACCAGTTCAGCGAGACTATTCACATACGGTGGACGCGCGATTCCCTTGTCAGTAATGATCGCCGTTATCAGGTCATTCGGAGTAACGTCAAAGGCCGGATTGTGAACGTCCACTCCATCAGGACCTAGCTGCTGCTCTCTTATGTGCGTAACTTCTCGGGACTCCCGTTCTTCAATTGGAATCTCATCGCCGGAAGCCAGCGAAAGATCCAAAGTAGTAATTGGTGCGGCGACGTAAAAAGGGATGTTATGTCGGTTAGCTAACACGGCAACCATATAGGTGCCGATTTTGTTGGCAGCGTCGCCATTTGCAGCAATACGATCAGCACCCACGACGACTGCGTCAATTTTACCGCTCTTCATTACGTGGCCCGCCATGTTGTCAGTTATCACGGTCACTGGAATGTTATCCTTTGCCAGTTCCCAGGCGGTCAGCCGGAGCCCTTGAAGAAAAGGCCGTGTTTCATCGGCGATAACCGATACGCGCTTGCCGGCATCACGCGCTCCGCGAATAACGCCAAGGGCAGTGCCATAGTCGCCGGCGGTGGCAAGCGCGCCGGCGTTGCAATGCGTCAGCACCGTGGCCCCATCAGCGATCAAATCCGCGCCATTACGTCCCAGGGCCCGATTCGCCTCGATATCGTCATGGAAAATTTTCAGAGCTTCCTCGATTAAACTTTTCTTGACTTTATCCACATCCTGAGTAGTTGCCTTTTTTCGTTTGAAACTTTCGCGCATGCGCTCGATGGCCCAGAAGAGATTCACTGCGGTCGGTCGTGTATCATTCATCACCTTGCACATGTATTCGAAATCATCCTCGAGGTCCGCTATGGACATCCCCACTGACTGGCTTGCACCAAGGGCCAGGCCCATCGCGGCGGAAATCCCGATCGCCGGCGCTCCGCGCACAGTCATGTTCTTAATTGCTTCGGCCACTTCTTCATAAGATCGAAGTAGCAGGTATTTCTCTTCCGCCGGCAGCAGCCGCTGATCGAGCATGCGCACGCCTTCATCGGTCCATTCGATGGTCTTAATCATTCTTTAGCAAGCCCCAGGAAATAAAGTCAGATGAATCTTACTGGACCGTACTCGTCCAGGCAATTCGATAGCCTAAGGGTAGATAACATCACAGGTCCGCACTCTAGCACTTGACAGCGGACGCAAAATGCATCAACCCCGATGACCCATTGACTCTCGCGACGGCAGCATGATAATGTCCGCCGCGATTAATTGGTCCTTAGCTCTTTATATTGAAAAGCGTCGGGGTGCCCCAGTGTGCTGGGGAGAATAGGGAAGCGGGTGAAAATCCCGCGCGGTCGCGCCGCTGTAAAGAAAAGGCCGGGTTCAGCCGATGAGGCTACCGCCTTTTTCAAGCCAGAAGACCTGCCCATGATGCTTTGCAGCTTGTGAACGCTCGCGGAAAGGCGTTCAGGCCGCACGGGTCTCCCAGCATTAATTTTAGCTCCCGCCGATAGCCTGTTTCCTTTCAGCGACAACAGGAAGTCAGCGGGAGTTTTTGTGTCTGGAAATTTTAAAAATCTCAAATTGATTACTCTGGCGCTCTTGTTTGTGGCCTGCGTGTTTGCGCAGATATCCTGCACCAGAATCGTTAAGCATGGACTAGAAGCGGAAATCTCTGCCACTCGAAATGTAACCGATGAAGCGGGCCGAAATGTAACTGTACCCGGGAAGATTGAGAGATATATTTCGCTTGCCCCTAACCTTACAGAAATCGTTTATGAGATTGGCGCCGGTGATAGACTGGTCGGCGACACGACATTCTGTGATTACCCGCCTGAGGCTCGAAAAGTTGAGAAAATCGGCGATACTCTGCATCCAAGTATCGAAAAAATTATCGCCCTGCGGCCCCAGTTGGTCTTGGTTTCCACCGCATCTCAATTGGAAGCATTCACTTCCCAACTAGCTCAACACAATATAGCCGTATACGTAACAGACCCACACGATCTCGAGGGAGTCTTTCGCTCGATCGAGGAGTTGGGCCAACTCTTGAACCAACAGGAGCGGGCCACCAAAGCTGTCAGAGAACTGCGAAAGCGAGCAGATTCGGTCCAGGAGGCAGTTCGATCAGTTAAACCGGTGACAGTATTTTACCAGCTATCGGCGGAGCCACTTTACACAGCAGGTCGTGATTCTTTCGTTACGGATCTGATTCAACGAGCTGGTGGAAAATCGGTTACAGGAACTGTACCGGGTGCATGGCCCAAGTACAGCGCTGAATCAGCCCTGGCCGCCCGGCCCGAGGTCGTCATTTTGCCGGCGGGCGGATCTATGGGTAGTGCAAACAGATCAGTTGCCGAGGCTCTCAAGAAATCATCAGCCGTGATGAACGGAAGAGTTTACCAGATCAACGACGACTATTTGTCGCGTCCTGGCCCGAGATCGGTAGATGGTCTCGAAGAAATGGCTCGAGCATTGCATCCGGAGGTCTTCAAACAATGACTGCCTCTGATGCGGGAACCGTGCCGGATAATGTCCCTTCATTGCATAGCATGAAGAGCGCGCGTCTTACTTTGAGGAAGACTTTGTTGATTTGCTTCGCGCTGTTTTTGATGCTGCTTGTCGTAGTCATCGCTACCAGCCTGGTTGGCAGCGAGCGACTTCCCCTCAAAGCCGCCGCCTGTGCGGTACTAACTTTGGGCAGACTACCCCGTGATTTAACTGCTGACCAGTTCTCAATACTATTCGACATTCGTCTCCCCCGGATTCTTCTGGCGGCTGCGGTTGGTGCTTCCCTGGCAGCCGCGGGCGCGAGCTATCAGGCCCTGCTAAGAAATCCTTTGGCTGAACCGTATTTGCTTGGCATCTCTAACGGTGCGGCTGTGGGGACGATGTTGGCCCTGGTTTTCTTTGGCAATCACGACTGGAGTCGGCCCGTCCTGGCCTTTTCCGGTGCCCTGGTGGCAACGCTCGCCGTATATCGATTGGCCCATGGCCGGACCGGGGCCACGCCTGATCGTCTAATCCTGGCGGGCGTGATTGTTACCACTTTCCTCTCGTCAGCAATCGTCTTTATAACCACACTCATGGATGCTACTCGTATCCGATCCTTCACCTTTTGGTTATTGGGGGATCTTTCCGGCGCTACCGCGAATTTGCTCGCCATAACCATCTTCATAGCCATCACCGGGACCATCATGCTCTCGGCCAATGCCCGCTCTTTGAATTTGCTGATGCTGGGCGAGCGTGATGCGTTTGATCTGGGTGTCGAAGTTTCCCGCGTCCGTTTACTGGTCTTTATTGCCGCGAGTCTCTTGGTGGGGAGCGCCGTAGCATCGAGTGGTTCCGTCGGATATGTCGGATTGGTCGTGCCGCATCTGGTCCGGCTCTCGCTCGGAAGCGACAATCGCATGACCATCCCGGCAGCAAGTCTCTGTGGCGCGATGTTTGTGGTTCTGGCCGACACGCTGGCGCGAACTTTGATTGCCCCGCGCGAATTGCCGGTGGGGGCCATCACGGCGCTGATCGGTGCTCCACTATTCATCTATTTGTTGAGAAGAAGGTGAGTCCAGATTATCAAAGCCAGTCGAAAAAGACCTCCGGGAAAGCGTCCTCGGATGTCTTAGGCGTGGCCGCGCAACGAAGACTCCTCGAGGCTCGTGAGGTGTCCATCAGATACGGCGCGCGGGTCGCGGTTGACCAGGTTTCAGTGGTCTTGAACCCGGGTGAAGTGATAGCGATTCTGGGACCAAATGGCGCGGGTAAGTCAACGCTGTTACGCGCCCTGAATGGCGGCCTAAGGCCAGACGCAGGCGCTGTAATATTGGACAACAAACCTCTGGAAGAATATTCACGTCGCGCAATCAGCAGACATATAGCGGTGGTCGCCCAGGAAAGTGACGTTCGCTTTCCTGTAACCGTAATGGAGTTTGTGCTTGGGGGACGATATGCCTGGGCTAATACGGCAGGCTGGGCCTGGGAGACTGAAGTGGATGTACAAATTGCTCGCGAGACTCTGCTTGAGACGGAACTGGACCAGTTGGCCCGGCGATTGATGAGCGAACTTTCAGGCGGTGAACGACAGCGGGCGGTGCTGGCTCGCGCCTTGGTTACGCAAGCAGGTATTTTATTGCTCGACGAACCGACAGCTAATCTCGACCTTGCTCATCAGGCGGCAATTCTCGCGCTGGTCGACCGACGTCGCAAACAACTTGGCACCTCAGCGCTAGTAATTACTCATGATGTAAATCTCGCAGCCGAATTCTCGGATTATATTCTGTTGATGAAAGATGGCCGAACTCTCGCATTTGGACGACCCGATGAAGTATTGACATCTTCGCTACTGGAAGATCTTTTTCAGGTGCGAATTTTGGTAGACGCACATCCGATCACGGGTTCGCCACGTATTACGCCGGTGCACGAACTACGCCGGTAATGTTTGAACCAAGAGTGACGCGCAGGGGAAGGCGGTGCAAAACCGCCACTGCCCGCGCAACTGTAAACGGTAACAAAACTCCTTAGTTTATTTTGCCACTGGGAACAAGGGATGAAAGGGCATTAGGAATAAGCAATGAAAAGCAGAGTCAATTGAGTCCGCAACTCACTCGATTGTTCTCTCATTCTATCCTGCTGCCTCAAGTTTTTTGGAAACCCGGGAAGGTAGGAGCGTAGGCGACTCTCGTTGAGAGTTATAACCGTGAGTCAGGAAACCTGTCGTTACTCATTTTCAGCTCGCACTGCGTCGGGCAGGAGAAGCTATGAGAATTAGACGACACTCTTACAATAAAAAAGATTGCACCCGTAGAAGTTTTCTTTCACTAGCAGCCATGGTCATGTTCACCTGCTGCTCTTATTTGAGCACTGTTGCCCAAACCGCCGCGTCAATCCAGGGAACCGTAGTGGACCAGCAGGGCGGCGCGGTTCGCCTTGCTCAAGTATTGTTACAGTCTCGTGGAGGCACGCGACTCTTAACTACCACTGATTCGACCGGCTCTTTTGCCTTTAACAACTTGAAGGCAGGCGAGTATCTGAGTGAGGTCAGGGCGGAAGGTTTCGCCATTTTTTCCTCCGACCCTGTGTCTATCCAACAGGGTGAGGCAAGGCGCGTTCAATTTGTGCTTAGAGTTGCGGCTATCAACGAGAATGTTGTCATCACCGGCACGGGCACTCCACAACGGGCCGATGAAGTTGCGAAAGTGCTTACTTTGGTCGATTCGCAGGAGATCGAATCGCGGCACGAGCTTGGTATTGCGGAAGCACTGAGGGGAACTCCTGGAGTGCGAGTGCAGCAACAAGGTTCGCCAGGCGCGTTGACGACCGTGCGACTCCGGGGTTTGCGAAATTTTGATACTGCGATCCTGTTGGATGGGCTGCGGGTTCGCGATGCCTCAGATATCAACGGCTCGGCCGTCTCTTTGATCACTGATCTCGTGCCCGTTGCCATCGACAGATTGGAGGTTCTTAGAGGCTCAGGTTCTTCGATTTACGGAACCAATGCCATTGGGGGCGTCATCAATATTGTGCCGGCATCTGGCGGGGACCGGTTTCACTCAGAAGTCGGATTTGAGGGCGGGGGCCTCAGAACTTTTCGCGAACACCTGCAGAATTCTGGTGGTGGTAACCGGATCGCTTATGCCATTGGCCTAAGTCGTCTCGATATTCGGCGCGGCGTCGATGGCAATGACGAGTACGGTAACACTGGTGGTGGCGGACGGCTCTCATTTACCTTATCACCGTCAATTAATGTTAGCGGCAGTCTGTACGGCACAATTTCCAATGCGCGGCAGAACGATAGTCCGTTTGCCTTGCCTGCGGCCTTTATATCGGGCAAGTCTTTTTCACGAGCCAGGCCTGGTTTCACCTTTCAACCTGATTTCAATAATCCTGACCAGGGTCGGCGTAATCGTTTACTGGTTGGTTCTATCAGATTCACACAACAGATAAACGAAGCATTGTCCTACGCGTTAGCCTATCAACACGTTTCCAGTCATCGTAGAAACTACAACGGAACGGAAATCGATCCCCAGTTTATTTCTTTCTACCCATTCGGTGATTTCGCATTCACTAATACGAATCGAGGTATTACGGACACGCTTGATGCCAGACTCAACACTCGATTAGCGCGGTCCAATCTTCTCACCGCAGGTTTTGAATTTGAACAGGAGTCGATCTTTCAGCAGTCATTGCCGTCTTTTAGTGCTTTCAACAACACCACCGACAGACAGCGTACGTTTGGTCTATTTGGACAGGATCAGCTCTCTTTGTTGGCCGAACGATTGCAGATTTCCCTTGCAATTCGGGGTCAGTTCTATCGTGTGCGACCGGCGGATCGGCCCGATTTTCTGAGCGCCTTTAAGCCCGAACGGTCTGTAACGGGTGACGGAGCTATTGCCTATTACTTTCGCTCGACGGGCACAAAGCTACGAGGTCACATTGGAAATGGATTTCGTGCCCCATCGTTGTTCGAGCGGTTTGGTGTCGGCACGTTTCCCACGATAGGGTTTGTTCGCTTTGGCGATCCAACCCTAAAAGCCGAGCAATCCTTAAGCCTCGATGCTGGTGTGGACCAAAGGGCAGCGCACAATCGCGTTTTGTTAGGTATTACGTACTTCTATACGCGGTTACAGAGAGTGATTGCGTTTAGTGGTTTTACTACCGATCCCTTAGGAGTCGGCAGGTTTAGCGGGTATGTAAATCAGTCGGGCGGGTTAGCACGAGGCATTGAAACATGTGCTGAGACAACCCCATTCCGCGGCACCGAGATTCGGAGCTCCTATAGCTATACGAATAGTGATCGCTCTCGGTCACCGCGCGGTTTACAACCTGAGTACGTTATCCCAGCTCATCTGTTTAGCTTTAGCGTGAATCAACACTACCGTTCCTTTGCGCTGAGCCTGGATCTGAATCGCACCGGGTCATATATTGCCCCGGTTTTTGAGAACGATTTTCCTTTTCGAACCGCAGAGCTGACCTTTCCTGGCTACACGAAGGTTGACATATTTGGCAGCTATAACCATGCCCTCTCTGAACATTTAACCGCTCTGTTATTTGCTGGGGCTGAGAATCTCCTTAACCAGACGTACTATGAAAATGGATTCCGAGCCCCGGGAATAGTGGGCCGGGTTGGGATTAAGTTGCGATTCTAGGCTTCAGTTCAAAACGGAGAGAGGCTTTCTTCAACCTCTCTCCGTTTTGACTACACTGCAAAATACAGCTGAAAACTGGTGGAGTCAGGAGCTGGTGTTCTTTGTAAACAGACCGCCGGCAAGGAAGATCGCGCCCAACAGAATGTGAATCAGATGGTCCACCTGACCTAATACCAGCGGGCCCACCTGCCACATCCGGTTCATGGCTGCGTCACCTAGAACAAACATCCCTAGGAATCCAAGAGCCAGATAAACAACTCCGAACAGCAGACAGAATCCTTTCGCGCCACTTAGAGATCCGGCAAAACCGAAATACAGCGCAACTATTCCAGAGACGATGTGGACCAGATTGTGCGGCGGAGTTAAATGGGCACCTAACAAGGTCGGGGCTGCAAACCCAACTATGCCAACCAGCAAGAAAATGACGCCCAGAATCTTGCAAATAGTCTTTGCCATGATTTGTGTTTTTCTCCTCTGCAAAAGGTTGACAACGGAGCGGCCGCGATACGAGGACCAAAGCAGGCCGCACACAACGGGAATGAAACGATCGAGCGGAAAGGATTGTATACCAAGTGGCGACGCAGTTTGCAAAACAATATTGGATGGCTCTGGCGCTCCGCAGGGATTGGAAGCTGGTTTTGCCGGGTATATACTGCTCAGCACAAATCCCTCAAACTAATCAATTTCTCGGCTCCAAGGAGGGGAGAGTATGACGAACAAGAGCAGGTTTAGTGTTGGATTAAGGCACTTTGGGCCCATGCTGTTGTTGCTTACCTTTGTCGTTACTGCTGACGCGTATACGATAATTATGAAAAGCGGGCGGCGCATAGAGATTCCGGCGCAATTCAATGTCACCCTAACAACGGTAACCTATGACGCAGGATCCCAGATTCAAGTCACGTTAGAAACGGCTGCGATTAATATTCCCGCAACAGAACGGGCCAATAACGAGGCGCCGGGCAGTCTGCTGGCCCGTATTGACAAGGCCTTGGTGTCGCCCGCTGAAACGTCAACTGAGACTATCAGTATCATTCCCAAAGCGCGGAGGTCAGTCACAAATCGCGATCTGGAACCTTATGCTCAAGCCCGGCGGGCGAGTGAGGTCGCTTACGAGCGTAGGCGTAAGGAACTGGGACTCCCCTCAGTAGCTGAATCGCGGGCCAGAGCAGCCGCTGACGCCCAAGTGATTTGGCAGGAGTTGGATGAAAAGCGTTTGGCAGAAAGAGACGAGGAGAGTTACTGGCGCTCTCGCGCCTCAGAGTTGCGAGCACAAATCAGTGGCGTCGATGCAGAAATCAACTACGTTCGGTCCCGATTGGATGAGGTTTCATCGAATGCGTCTTATAGCGCAGTGAGTAGCGTATCTCCCTATGGGGCAATTGGCCCTTTCGGCCGCTTTGGTCGCTCCAATATTAATCCGTTGTTTGGCAATCCGCTGGGCGCGTCGGTAGGGGCACCATTTGGCGTGCCGTTTGGTGCCACTAACCGTTTCCGGCGTGCCGCTGTTTTTGTTGCGCCGGGATCACGTTCCGTAAGTCATAGAGGGTTTGGCATCAGAAATCGCGGTCGCAATCCGATTTATTTTGGCCGAGGAGTTTTCGGTCGTCCTTTTTCGGTTGCGTCACCGATTCTGCCGTGGACAGATGTTACGTCTTTCAACTCACCCTTTGGTTTTTATGGCTCAGACTATGACTCCTCGGCCCTTGTGGCCCGCCTGGACGAATTGGTTGGATCTAAAGCTGCCCTTAACGCCAAGTGGCGGGAACTCGAAAATGAGGCCCGGCGGGCAGGAGTGCCTCCGGGATGGATGCGTCCGTAGAAGCAATACGCCCATTTCTGGTTGCCACAATGGAAAGGCCGGTTCTGGCAATTAAACTCAACAACTGCCTTCGCTGTAGGGGCGTCCCTCCGTGGGCGCCCGCTTTCCTTCGCTACAAGCCCCTGCGTTCGCAGCAGGGGCGCCCACGGGGGACAAACCTTTAATGCCAAACACTTGGGAAACAATTATCGGTCTCGAGATTCATGCACAACTGAGCACCGAGTCTAAGATCTTCTGCTGGTGTTCCACGCGTTTTGGTGATGAACCGAACCAGAATACTTGTCCCGTCTGTTTAGGGTTACCTGGAGCTTTGCCCGTATTAAATCGTAGAGCTGTCGAGCTGGGCGCTCGCGCTGCACTCGCGCTCGGTCTGCGGATAAACAACCGGTCCATCTTTGCTCGGAAAAACTATTTCTATCCCGATCTGCCAAAGGGTTACCAGATCTCCCAATATGATCAGCCATTCTCAGCCAATGGAGAACTTGAAATTATGACGGCGGAACGGGATGAAGCGGGACATCCAGTCGAGTGGCGACCGAAGAAGATTTCAATTACCCGGCTGCACCTGGAGGAGGACGCCGGCAAGAATGTTCACGAGGGACTTCCCGAGGTTGATCGGTTTTCATATATCGATCTCAATCGGGCGGGAACGCCGTTAGCCGAAATCGTGACAGAACCGGACTTTCGCTCATCCTGGGAGGCTTACGATTATGTGAACCATGTTCGCCGTGCTTTGCAGTGGGTTGGTGCGTCTGAAGCGGACATGGAAAAAGGCAACCTTCGTTGTGAGGCAAACGTGTCAGTGCGCCGCATTGGCGAGGAGAAGTTTGGCACAAAGGTGGAGTTGAAGAACTTGAACTCCGTGCGTTTTATGCAACGGGCAATTGAGTTTGAAATCCAAAGACAGCGGGCAGTCCTGGAATCCGGAGGCCGACTTGTTCAAGAGACGCGGCTTTGGGACGACCGCGCTGGCGAGACAAGAGTTATGCGATCTAAGGAGGAGGCCCACGATTATCGTTATTTTCCCGAACCGGACCTGCCACCACTCATTGTTTCTGATGAATTTATTGAGCAAGTACGCGCGTCAATGCCTGAACTACCAGAGGCGCGTCGGCGGCGTTTTGAGCAGGAGTATGGCCTATCGTTCAGTGATGCCGCACAACTTACCTCCGATCGCGCGCTGGCTGATTTCTATGAGAAAACTGCAGAGCTTTCCGGGAATTCCCGAACGGCGGCGAATTGGATCCGATCAGAGTTATTGCGCGAATGGGAGAAGGCAAACCTGCCGGCCGGTTCCTCTCTGGTATCGCCAGAAGACCTTAGCGAACTGTTGCGGATTATTGATGACGGCAGGATTAGCGGAACACAAGGTAAAGAGGTCCTGGCTGAGATGTTTGAGACGGGCAAGGGCGCTGACGTTATCGTGGCGGAGCGTGGACTCGTTCAGGTGAGTGATACCGCGGAGATCGATAAGCTCATTGATACAGTGCTGGCGGACAACCCCCAGCAGTTAGCAGGTTATCGGGCCGGAAAGGAAGCATTGGTTGGCTTTTTTGTGGGCCAGGTTATGAAACTCTCTAAAGGAAAGGCCAATCCTAAAATCGTCAATGAAAGACTGCGGGAGAAGTTAACCAGTTAGATTGTCGCTTGAGCAGGCAATAGTGGGTTCTTAAATGGCACAGGAATTATGAGTCTGAACGGTAAGGTCGCAATCGTTACGGGTGCTACAAAGGGAATTGGCCGAGGCATCGCGGAAGCACTGGTCCGGGCAGGCGCAGACGTCTGTATTACCGCGCGCAAACCAGCAGAAATTGAGAATACGGTCCACGAGCTCAAGAGTCTCGGTTCAGGGCTGATAAAGGGGTTCGTTTGCGACGTTCGAAACTACTCTCAGGTGAAGGAGTTATTTGCGCTGGTAACGCGGGAACTCAATGGGCCAGACATCCTGATTAATAACGCCGGTATTGGAATCTTTGCTCCGGTTGCCGAGACATCGCCTGAGGAGTTTCGCGCCGTCCTGGAAACAAATCTTTTTGGCGTCTTCTATTGTTGTCGCGAAGCCATTCCACTTATGAAGAAACGTGGCGGAGGTTACATCATCAACATTTCTTCGCTGGCGGGCGTGAATGCACATCCAAAAATGGCGACATACAATGCCTCTAAATTTGGCTTGAATGGATTCAGTGAGGCGTTGATGCAGGAAGTAAGACACGATGGTATCAAGGTCAGTTATATCATGCCTGGTTCTGTGAATACTGAATTTGGCGGGGACAGTCCCAGTGCGGAAAAGAGCTGGCAACTACGGCCGGAGGATGTCTCCCGTGTTGTCATTGATCTTCTTAATCATGACGATCGTTCATTGCCAAGTCGTGTCGAGATCCGTCCCAGCAAACCTCCGAAGAAATAATCGACACCAATGATGGCAGTTCTTCTAATCACATTCCTGATTTTGCTTAATCAAATTACCGCCCAAGTAGTTGCCCGCGTACAACACCCTAATCTACGATTTTGTTGCACAATAGGCAGATGAGAGCGGTCGTTCAGCGCGTTAGCGAGGCCAGTGTTACAGTCGCAGATCAGGTAGTAGGCGAGATCGCAAACGGTCTCGTCGTTTTGTTGGGCGTGGCGTCCGGCGACACAAAAGATGATGCACTATATCTGGTTGAAAAGATTGTCGCACTGCGCATATTTGATGATGCCGAAGGACGAATGAACCTATCGGTGAAAGATATTGGCGGCGCCCTATTAGCAGTTTCCCAGTTTACCTTATACGGTGATGTGCGACGTGGGCTGCGGCCATCCTGGAGTGAGGCCGCACCACCGGAAATTGCCGAACCACTCTACGAATTTTTCGTGGCAGAAGCGAGAAAGAGAGTGAACCGGGTGGCTACGGGAAGTTTTCGCCGCATGATGAGGCTTGAGTTGATTAACGACGGCCCAGTAACCATCTTGCTGGACAGCCGCAAGCTTTTTTGAAATTGTCTTCTTATGAGGCTGAATCCGCAAAGCCGAGAGAGACCTCAAAGTGTGGTCTGTTTTCCGCTTCGAACAATCACAATGACAAAACAATCCAACCTTGCTTCTGAACGGTTTTCTAACCCGAATGGCGCAGCGGTTCAAGTTACGGGGCCGTACCCTCTGAAGCGGTTAGGATTCTTGCTGGTGCCATTTTTGTTGGCTGGACTGCTTATCGCCTGCGGGAAGAAGACCGCGGTAAAAGATTTCGATACAGAATCCAGCGATCCTGCGCTGGCGGCAAATGTTAAGAAGGGTGTAAAGCCGGAACCGGACCAGCAGGTAGCGGTCATTGAAACTGCTGACTTCGGCAATATCGTGGTCGAACTATATCCGAATATTGCGCCAAAAATGGTAGAGCGGTTCAAAAAGCTGGTCCAGGAGGGGTTCTATAATGGGACCACTTTTCATCGGGTAAATTCTGACTCGGGATTAATTCAAGGTGGCGACCCGCTATCCAGGGACAATGATCCACTCAACGATGGGAGTGGCGATTCACCTTACCCCAATGTTCCGGGAGAGTTTAGCGATATTCCTTTCGAGCGTGGAACGCTCGGTGCCGCAAGGCGCGGAGCGGCGCCCGAGATTCCAAGCGGAGGCGGGTTGACGGAAGCGCAAGCCCAAGACACGGCGAATTGCCAGTTCTTCATTACCTTAAGGCCCGAGCCTCAATTCGATAGGGACTACACTGTCTTTGGCAAGGTGATCCAGGGTATTAACAATGCCGAGGTAATCATGCAGGCGCCGGTTGAAGAAGGAACGGAGAGACCGGCCGATAAAATTGTAATCAAGAGTATTACATTGGCGCCGCGCACCAATTTTCTCGCAGGTTGAGCGGCAGCAATTCAGATTGTATCGTCGTCCGTTTTAGAGCGCGGGTCTAGCTCGAAACGCTCGCGATCACGTTTTTCAATCTTTTCCAGAAATTCCAGCTCTTCATTATCTTCAAAGTTCACGCCGACGGCGTTGGCGTTCTCCTCAACTATTGATTGGTCTGGCGTAGGGTTGTCGCCGGTAACTGCTTCCGAACCGCTTTCATTAACGTCTTCCCAATTCGCATCGAGATCGCCGCCGGCATCTCTCGGAGAAGCCGCAGTGTTGTTGCGCAATCGATGAGCCAGCAAGTCGGGGTCCTTCGGAGCACGCGAAATCTCTTCTTCCATAAATTCTTCGATTTCTGGATCAGGAACATAATCGGGGTTGTTGCTTAAGTATTCGAAATCCCCCGCCTGCTTCTTGCTCATACCACTTCTCCTTTTCGTGTCTGCCACAAACTCAACCAATGAGTGTTTATTACGTTTGCTTTCAACCTCGAGTTGCCATACTGAACTATAACAAAACGCAAGAAAAGGGAGCAACAAAGCAGGGTGGTGTCCTAGGCTGACGTAACACCGAAGGTGTTCGCGAATTCCAGCCCAGGGTTGCGCTTTGGCAACCCTGGGGAAAACGCCTCCCATTAATAATAGAAGACGCAACCCTGAAAGGGGTTGCGTCGCCGCGCGTTAACCGCAAAACCCGTCGCAACTCCTTCAGAGTTGCGACTAAACAAACATGCACCGTATCCCCAGGGTTTCAAAGCAAACCCTGGGCTGGAATTAGCCAACGCTTTCAGCGTAAACCTCCTGGACCACGCCCTGGGTCCCTTTCCGCGAAATGGGGTTGCTTGACGATTGCCGATCGTAACCTTAAACTGAACTTGCTAGCAAAAAAGTTAAATCCCATCCAACACGTTGAAAAGAGCCGGTGTCTTTCTTCGTGCGCGGCGTCAAACAAATGCCATCAGGACCTTTCAATTCCCTTCAAAGTTTCAGCCTTTCCCAAAGACAAGTCGGACAATTCTACTCGTTGCCACAGCTCGAACAAGAGGGTATCGGGCCAACATCCACTTTACCGGTGAGTATTCGTATTGTTTTGGAATCGGTGCTTCGTAATTGCGATGGTCGAAAAATTACGGAAGCAGATGTTCGCAACCTCGCGAACTGGCAGCCAACCTCCGAACGAACTCAAGAGATTCCCTTTGTGGTAGCCCGGGTCTTGCTCCAGGATTTTACTGGTGTGCCGCTGCTTGTGGACCTTGCGGCGATGCGTTCGGCCGTCGCCAGGTTAGGAAAGAATACCGAGATCATTGAGCCGCTGGTCCCTGTCGATCTCGTAATTGACCATTCGGTTCAAGTGGACTTCTCAAGCACGCGCGATGCGTTTGGGAAGAACATGTTGATGGAATTCAAGCGTAACAATTCGCGCTACCAGTTTCTTAAGTGGGGCACAAAAGCTTTTGACGGCTTTAACGTCATCCCACCAGGTATCGGAATCTGTCATCAGGTCAACCTCGAGTATCTCGCAAAGAACATGTGGGAAAAGAACGGCGTTTATTATCCCGATACACTGGTCGGCACTGACTCCCATACCACGATGATCAATGGTCTCGGTGTTGTAGGTTGGGGAGTAGGTGGCATTGAAGCTGAAGCCGCAATGCTGGGCCAGCCGGTCTATTTCCTTGTCCCAGATGTCGTAGGAGTTCACCTGAGCGGTATTCTCCGTGAAGGTGTTACGGCAACAGATCTGGTATTGCGGGTTACGCAGATGTTGCGAGAGGCGAAGGTGGTGGGAAAATTTGTGGAGTTTCATGGCACCGGGGCCGCCACCTTGTCAGTAACTGACCGAGCCACGATTGCAAACATGGCGCCTGAATATGGGGCAACGATGGGCTTCTTTCCGGTTGACGAGGAAACCTGTGTCTATCTTGAAGCCACGGGCCGTTCACATGAACATGTGGATGGAGTGAAAAACTACTTTACGGCACAGGGAATGTTCGGCATTCCAAAGGAAGGCGATTGTCAGTACAGCCTGGTATTTCATTTGGATCTGGCTTCAATTCAGCCCAGTGTCGCTGGACCAAAGAGACCGCAAGACCGGATTGAGTTGCCGGATTTAAAAAATCAGTTTGTCAATTTGCTACAAAAGCCTATAGCGGAAGGAGGCTACGGCAAGGATCCAAAGGAATTGCACTCACGCTACTACACACGCATTGGTACTATCGACGTAGCCAAAACATCGCTCATCGGTGGTGGCGAGCAGAGACCAAATACAGTTCCTGTCTCGGTTGCCGCGGGAGGCGCTGTATCTCCTGCAAATACCAGTGTCTGGACGGAAACCGAGATGGTGAATAATCGACCCACTCCCGACCGGGTTGAGGAGGTCCATCCTGAGGAGTTTCCTCATGCTGAGCTGGATTTGGGCCATGGCGACGTTCTCATTGCTGCAATTACCTCGTGCACCAACACTTCCAACCCGAGTGTGATGCTGGCTGCAGGATTGCTTGCCAAGAAAGCTGTCGCGTTGGGACTGAGGACTCCAACCTCGGTTAAGACATCGCTGGCGCCCGGGTCTAGAGTTGTGACTGCGTACCTGGAGAACACGGGCTTGCAGCCTTATCTCAACCAACTTGGTTTCAATCTCGTTGGTTATGGCTGCACAACCTGTATTGGTAATTCTGGGCCGCTCGATCCTACTATTGAACAAGTTGTTACTGAGCACGACCTTGTAGGAGCAAGTGTTCTTTCCGGTAATCGAAATTTTGAAGCCCGTATCCATCAAGGCGTGAAAGCTAATTTTCTGATGAGTCCGCCACTGGTGGTTGCCTTCGCGCTTGCCGGTAGGGTGTTGGTCGATCTGACAAATGAACCGATTGGCAAGGGAGCCAATGGCGAGGACGTTTACTTACGCCAGATCTGGCCCTCCGTTGCGGAGATTGACGATCTCTTGCGTTCTGCTTTTGACCCGGAAACTTACCGCCGATTGTATAGCGAATTTGCAGAACAAAATCCTCTCTGGAACGAAATTCCGGCCAGCACGGGCAATGTTTATGAGTGGGACCACGAATCAACCTATATTCAGGAGCCTCCTTATTTCGAAACGTTCAGCAACACGGTAGGCACCTGGTCAAATGTGCAAAGCGCCCGCGCCCTGGCAATATTCGGCGATTCGGTCACCACAGATCATATTAGTCCCGCCGGGGCCATTAAAGCCTCGTCTCCGGCGGGCCTTTATTTACAGTCTAAAGGCGTAGCGATTGAAGATTTCAATAGCTACGGTTCGCGCCGGGGCAACCATGAGGTAATGGTTCGCGGCACCTTTGCCAATGTACGCATCAAGAATCTTATGATCCCAGGCGTGGAAGGCGGAGTCACAGTTCATCAACCTGATGGCGAGCGACTGAGCATTTATGATGCCGCAATGAAATACCAGGCAGAGGGAATCCCGCTCATCGTAATAGCGGGCCAGGAGTATGGCACCGGAAGCTCACGCGACTGGGCTGCCAAAGGAACTCGTTTGCTGGGAGTCAAGGCAGTGTTGGCCCAGAGCTTTGAGCGCATACACAGGAGCAATCTTGTTGGTATGGGCGTCCTGCCTTGCCAGTTCAAGGAAGGCGCCAGTGCTTTCTCTCTTGCTTTGGACGGCAGCGAAGTTTTCGGTCTGTTGGGATTGGACCACGGGGTTAAGCCAAGGATGGATTTAACCCTGGTGATGAATCGCCATAATGGAACGACGGACCAGTTACCCCTTACATTACGCATCGATACGCCAATAGAAATTGAGTACTACCAGCATGGCGGCATTCTGCCTTTTGTCTTGAGACAATTATTGGCCGGCACGACAGACTTCTAACAGCTCGAACGTCGCCATTCTAAGATCGCGAAGGGCAGGAAGGCTTCACTGTTGGGGCTCAGGCGTGAACACACCAAAATGTACCTAGGGAGCAACTAAATGTCCTCTGCACAGCTGGCGGAAACAAACAACCCGCGCAAATATCAACTCTTTATTGATGGTCATTGGGTCGATGCGGAATCCGGCAAGACCTTTACCACTCCGAATCCTGCGACTGGCGAGACTCTGGCTGAGGTCGCTGAGGCAGACAAAGCAGACGTGGATAAGGCGGTTAGCGCCGCACGCCGGGCTTTTGAAGGGAAATGGGGAAAGTTGAGCGCCCGTGATCGGGGTCGGTTGCTCTACAAACTGTCGCAGCTGATCGAGTCACGCACACAGGAGCTTGCACTTCTCGAGACAGCAGATAATGGCAAGCCGATTCGTGAGTCTCTCTATGTCGATCTGCCGCAGGTGGCGGAGAATTTTGAATATTTTGCGGGATGGGCCACAAAGATTGAGGGCGAAACAATTCCGGTGCCGGGACAGATGTTCAACTACACTCTTCGTGAACCGGTGGGTGTCTGCGGACAGATTATCCCGTGGAACTTTCCTTTGTTAATGGCGGCCTGGAAACTGGCTCCTGCACTTGCCGCGGGAAATACCGTAGTACTAAAGCCTGCCGAACAAACTCCCGTAACGGCCCTGGAGCTGGGGAAGCTGATTCAAGAGGCAGGCTTTCCCGATGGCGTAGTCAATATTATCCCCGGATATGGCGAAACTGCAGGCGCTGCGCTGGCTGCACATCCCGGCATCAACAAAATCGCGTTTACGGGTTCTACTGAGGTTGGGAAGCTTATTGCCCGGGCCGCGGCAGATAATCTGACCCGTGTATCGCTGGAACTGGGTGGAAAGGCGCCAAACATCGTGTTTGCCGATGCTAATCTTGAACAGGCAGTCAATGGTTCAATGATGGGAATCTTCTTCAACCAGGGACAGGTCTGTTGTGCTGGGTCCCGGCTTTTTGTTGAAGAAGCAGTAGCGGATGAATTCCTCGATCGATTGAAAGAAAAATCGCAGAAGATAACCATAGGAGATCCGCTCGAGAAAACCACCCAGATGGGGCCCCAGGTTTCAGCAGAGCAGCTGGATAAGATAAAAGGCTATGTCGAAATTGCCCGGCAAGACGGCGCCACGGTTTTCAGTGGCGGAGCACCCCCGGTACTTGAAGCTGCTTTCCAGAACGGTTACTTCTTCCAACCAACCATCTTCACGGCAGTGAAGAACCAGATGCGCGTGGCCCAGGAAGAGATCTTTGGACCCGTGGTATCGGTGATCAGTTTCAAAGATGAAGATGATCTGATCAAACAAGCCAACGAGACTATCTATGGACTTTCCGCAGGAATCTGGACCCGTGACATTACTCGCGCACATCGTTTTGCGAAGGAGCTCAAGGCAGGCGTGGTATGGATTAATACGTACAATATGTTCAATGCCGCTTCGCCCTTCGGCGGCTATAAGCAATCGGGCTATGGCAGGGAAATGGGCAAGCAGGCGCTGGAGCTTTACACGCAAATCAAGAGTGTCTGGGTTGACCTTTCGGGTAAACCCATAGCGTGGTTCGGCAAATAGTTGCAATGTGAACTGGCCGCAGAAACCTGTTCTCTACTAAAAAGCATCTTTAGATTGCCGCCAGTGCCCTTTCAGCGTACCCGACGCGGCGCTCTCCCGGGAACTAAGACTTTCGAAACAGTAAAGGAGATGCGTATGCGAATACGACGTAGATTTGCCCTTTTTTCACTTATTCTTGCCGGCACACTTCTATTAACAGCTTGTCCGCAACACGAAACTATTTCCCGCATCAATGCTGATCCAGGTCGTTACCGAAACAAGGAAGTAGGTATTGCAGGCAGTGTAACGGACAGCTATGGTTTGGCGGGAAGAGGTGCTTATGAAATTGACGATGGCACCGGCCGGATTTGGGTCGCTACTGTTCGTGGCGTTCCCTCACGCGGGTCAAAGGTGGGAGTAAAGGGCCATGTTATTAATGGCATCAATATTAACGGCAGAGGTTTCGCGACGGTACTTGAAGAGACAGGTCGCACAGCAAGAGGAAGGTAAGCCGGCGTGCTGGCAATGGGCCCCACGAATGATTCAGCAGCGAACCAGAATAAAACGGAAAAGAGAACCATAGAAGCGCTGGATGCAGTATTTGCGCTCTTGCACCAAAACTCTTGCGCCCTGATTCAAGAGGTGACGCCGCGCAATCTTTACCGGGTTCCTGGTGCCACTGTCCCTGCGGGCCAGGTCGCAGTCGCCTCTGTGGGTGAGAGTATCCTCAGGAGCGCGGCCGCGGTCGAACAGACATTCGGTGGTCTCACTGCGAATCTCTGGGATGACCCCTTTGAGTGGACCTTACCTGAAGCTCTCGCCACTCGGGAGCTGGTGATCGAGTATCTCCGTGAAGTCGAAGGAACACGTCGCCATGCCTTTCTAAGTTTCAGTGAAGACGCCGATCTGTTGAAGAAAGTAGCCATCCCTTCAGGTGACACGGAGTATCTGCTTACGCTGCTGTTAAATACTCTGGTGCGCGCCTCTGAGTATCATGGGCGCGCTCTCGCTATTCTGAAAATGCTTTCCTAAGTGTGCCCGCCTGGAGTTATCATCTATCCTGCTTGTTGCCGGTATTATTCTGAGTTGAGGGCACGTCGATGTATTGTCCACAATGTGGTCAACAGCAGGTTTCAGAAGTTGTAAGGTTTTGCCCGCGGTGTGGGTTTCCTCTGGATGGTGTGATTCAACTCCTGCAAAACCGGGGGCAATTGCCTATATCCCAACCGCCCGAAGGGCCACAAACAATGTCGCCGCGCAAAAAGGGCGTGCGGCAGGGAGGTATTCTACTGTTAAGCGGAGCTTTGGTGGTGCCAATCCTTGGCGTGTTGGATTCCTTCGCCCGGAGTTCCGAATTCCTTGACATCCTTGTAGCTATTGCCGCGATCATCTGCTTTGTCGGTGGTCCATTGAGAATGCTTTATGCGGGTCTTTTTGAGGAAGGGGCCCCCTTGAAGACGCAAATTCCAGCACCTGCGTACTTTAGACCGGCGCTACAGCCGCCTCGCGGTACTTCCCATTCCGCCTTGCCCCCATCAGCGGTTAGTCCTGCAGCCGGATGGAGGGCTCGACCTAATACTGCCGAACTGGTCCAACCTCCGAGTATTACCGAAAACACCACGCGCTTACTTGATCAGGAAGAGCCACGTGATCGCTAACCCGCAGTTAGTCGTGGCTCAGTTTCGAAAGACGTCCTACGAACTTTAGTTTGTCCGAGCCATTAGGAGCCTCCTCGGTAACGACAAGCTATAAGTTATCGAACATCACGATAAAATAGTGTCAACTGCTTCACTTTCGGATCGTTTGCGCAACCGCATTAAACGCGAAGGTCCGATCACTTTCCGTGAGTGGATGGGAGCGGCTCTTTATGATCCGCAGGAGGGTTACTACTGTCGTCGTGACCGACAGCGGTGGGGGCGACAAGGCGATTACCGCACTGCGCCGGAACGTAGCGTACTGTTTGCCGCAACCTTTGCGCATTATTTCAAGAGTCTCTACCAGAAGCTGAACTCACCCAGCTCGTGGGCCATTGTAGAAGCTGGTGCCGGTGCGGGCGACTTCGCGGCCGCTGTTCTCGAAACTTTCAAGCGAGAGAATCCACAGATTCTGACAGCAACACGCTACATCATTGATGAGCTGAGCGGCGCTTCGCGGTCACTCGTAGCTACGCGCCTGGCACCCTTTGAAGACCAGGTTAAGTTTGAATCAATTGAGGAAATGGGAGTAATCGATAACGGAATCATCTTTACGAACGAGTTACTCGATGCTTTTCCGGTCCATCGTGTCACCGTGATGGGAGGGCAGCTTGCTGAATTTTATGTGCGCCTCGACGATAACGGCGCATTCGCGTGGTCGCTTGGCTCCCCCTCAACCCCGCGACTCGTTGAATACTTTGCGGAACTGGGTTTAGCACTTGTTGAGGATCAAGTTGCTGAAGTGAATCTTGCAGCGAGAGATTGGATGGCCCGGGCTGCGGAAATACTGCAGGCTGGGTATTTGATCACCGCTGATTATGGAGCCGAGGCGGCGGAGTTGTATCAGTCATCGCGGCGCCGAGAGGGCACCCTGCGGGCGTTCGAGCGACATCAGTCTGAACCCCACTTGCTTGGTCGGCCCGGCAATCTGGATCTCACCAGTACGATTGATTGGACCACGATCAGGCGGGCCGCCGAATATGTGGGTTTCGAAACTATTGAGTTCGAGCGTCAGGATCGTTTTCTTTTGCAGGCCGGACTGCTTGAAGTGTTGGAGCTACTGGTTGAGCAGACGAAAGACGAGGCAGAAAGAGTGCGTCTCCGAGCTGAAGCGCGCGAAATGATTCTGCCCGATGGTATGGCTGCAAGCTTTCAGGTGTTGATACAGAAACGAATTGGTTGACCACTAATCCCGAAGCGATGCCAGCTGTCAGGAGCCAAGTTGCTGAGATTGACCGGGCGCTACCGCGCACGGTTCTGTAGTGCCTGGTCCCTTTTAGTAAAAACTAAATTAGACGAACCGCACGGAATATTTGGTCGTGTCTTAATTTGAGTTTTTCTCTGCGCAGTCTCTGCGACCTCTGCGCCTCTGTGGTGGATATGTCTAACAAAGCAATCACCGCAGAGACGCAAAGGACGCAGGGGAAGCGCAGAGAGTTGAAACTAGGACACCACGGAATATTGGTCAATTCGACATCCTGCTGGATCTCTACTATCCTGTCCATTTTCAAACAACAATAAGAGCACGGAGGTCCATCAATGGCTATAAGTGACGCTATGTTGCCCGAGTTCGATCACGAAATGGCGAACACTCGGAAGACTTTGGAGCGAGTTCCGGAAGATCGATTTGACTGGAAGCCTCATGAAAAATCTATGCAGTTAGGTAGACTGGCGACGCATTTGAGTCATATCCCCAGCTGGATTGTTCCCACTGTGGATCAGGATTCTTTGGATCTTGCGCCCAGCGGCGTTCCCGAGCCTCCTATACCACCGGCAAGTTCGCGCAGCGAGCTACTTGAGCAGTTTGACGAGAACGTCAAGAACGCGCGAGCCGCTCTGTCCCGCGCAAAGGATGAAGAACTGATTAAGCCGTGGACACTGCTGCACGGCGGCAACGCTATTTTCACCATGCCGAGAGTTGCTGTTCTGCGAAGTTTCGTCATGAACCATCTCATCCACCATCGCGCCCAGCTTGGTGTTTACCTGCGTCTCAACGACATTCCGGTGCCCGCCATTTATGGTCCCTCTGCCGACGAAGGCGGAATGTCGTGAAAACGCAGAGATCCCACCCACAGAAGAGATTGTGTGAAAACGCGAATTGCAATGGGATGAGGTCAGTACCGTTGCCGTTAGAACAATTCAAACTTGATCGTCAAATACTTCTTGGGATTTTGGCGAAAGTCGTAAATGAGTTTGACACCTTCTGAAGATAATTGATTGACATTCGAATACAGAGCCTCATCGGTCAGTAGTTTACCGACCGTGCCCTCACCGCGTTGAGCAGCCGAAACCATATTGTCCACGCGTTCCGCGGTGGTGTTAAATCGGGCAATAGCTTGTCTCGCCTCGTTGTAAATCTGTTCATCCTTGAGCAGCTTTCCGAGTGTTCCTCGTCCAGCATTGACATCCACAATGAGTGCGTTAATTTGGTCCACTGCTCGATCGAGCCGATCTGCCGTATGATTGATTCGGTTGTAAAGCTGATCATCGGTCAGGAATTTTCCTGCGCTCCCACGTCCGGCACGCAGATCTTCAGCAATTTTTCTCAGTTGTAACGTAACTTCATTAGCATTATTGTAGAGGGCCGGATCGTTCAGAAGTTTTCCGGCGGAACCTTCTCCGGATTTCACCTGCCGCATCACATCTTCAGTCTCCAGAATAGTCGCGTTCAGGTTGTTGTAGAGTGCTTCATCGTTAAACAGTCGTCCGACCGTCCCTTTGCCCGCCTTCACATCGCGAACAATCCCGTTGATTTCATCAGATAGTTTACTGAGTCTTTGGGCCAGATCGGTTCCTGAAGTCGCGAAGTCATTAACCGTGTTGGACGACGAAGACGGAAGGATTGCGTAATCCTTCACCGACTGCCCCACTGAAGTACCGGGAGAAATATTTATTAACATCTCATTCCCGAGTAAGCTGGGTGAGCCCTGCTGCGCAGTTGAATCGGTACGAATTCGCTCGCTGGCAGGTCGGCCATCAATCGTCGCGTCGATGGTCATCAGAGCTTCAACACGTGGTGCATTCGGCACATCGGAAGGTGACAAGATCGTGATCTTGTCGACCTTGCCCACTCTTACACCAGCCAGGCGCACTTCGGACCCCTCGCGCAAGCCATTTGCGTCGATGAAGCGTGCCTTAAGGTGGAGTTTTTTGCTGAAGGGGTTGATATCGCCCGAGGCGTTTAAAATCAGGAAGATCAAAATAGTGATAGAAACGAGTACAAGAATTCCCACGCGCAATTGGCTCAGGGAAACTGTTTTTGTTGATCGTGGCATAACTCTCAACAGGGACAGAACGATAAAGGCGGAAGGAGGAAAACAAAGAACAGCTTCAGAAAAGTCCGACGCACATTCCGGTTTCGTCCTTATCCTTCATGCTCTCCCTGGTCCTTTCTCAATGTCCGCGCAGAAATCTCTGAATATAGGCATCTTCAGCATGGCGTAGGCTCTCATCAGTCCCGCTAAAGATAATATTACCTTCACGCATCATCATCACCTTACTATTGATCAGGCACAACCTCTCGCCCTCACGCTCAAATACAACCTGCCCTTCTTCGTTCACCACTGCATATTCGGAGCAGAGATAGTCAAGATTGTTCATCTCATGGGTAACAAAAATTGAAGAGACATCCTCGAGATCGCGCAATTTCATAGCAAGTTCACAGATAGTACGAGCCGTGGGAGGATCAAGCCCGGCCGTGGGCTCATCAAAAAGCACTATCTTGGGATCCCCAATTAAAGCCCGAGCAATACCAACCCTTCGTCTCATGCCACCAGAGAGTTCGGCAGGCATCTTATCGATCGCATCTTCGAGATTGACGAAACGAAGCATGCGCCGGACCTCTGGCTCGACTTCATCTTCGGGAACGGCCTGTTCATGCAGACGATAAGCAACATTGTCATAGACCGAAAGTGAATCGAAGAGTGCGCCTTCCTGGAACACCATGCCAATCTTTTTGCGCACCCGCATCATCTGAATTTCGTTATAATTGGTAACGTCTTCGCCATCGACAAAAACCTGCCCGGAATCTGGCTTTAACAACCCGAGGACGAGTTTAATAATTGTCGATTTGCCACCGCCTGAACCTCCAAGGATGATCTTGGTTTCGCCTTTCATCACCCGAAAGCTCAAGTGATTTAAGATGACGCGGTCGTCAAACGCCAGCAGCACGTCTCGAAACTCAATGGCGGGAATCGCACGATCCCGATCGTCAACCTCATGAAAGGTCGATCCGGCGGCGCTGTCGCTGACTCGGCCGTCAGTCACATGGATCAGGGTATTGCCTTCAGTTGCAGCCATGGCTCAATACACTCTTAGGTGGTGCCTAGAATAACCTGAAGCGCTTTTGCAAGGAAATAATCCGCTATGATCACGATTATGGAAGCCATCACGACTGCGCGCGTGGTCGAGCGCCCCACGCCTACCGTGCCTCCTTCCGTGCCTAGCCCCTGGCTGCACGCTACAGTGCCTATAATAAACGCGAAAACAATTGGCTTAATCATGCCACCGATTAAATCGTCGCTGGTAATACCGTCACGAACGGAGGTGATAAAGACACTTGACGGAATTGAATACAGACCAATGGCAGTTACCCAACCGCCACATATGCCGAACATGTCAGCGATCACTGTTAAAAGTGGTAGGGTGATTAACAGTGCAATTAGCCGAGGAGCTACGAGTTTGCGTATGGGATCAGTTCCCAGAGCGCGCATTGCGTCTATCTGTTGGGAAACGACCATCGAACCGAGCTCGGCGGAAATAGCAGAGCCGACCCGGCCCGTGACCATCAATGCGCAAAGCACAGGTCCAAGCTCACGTACAAGGGAAATAGCCACCAGATATCCAGTTTGGCTCTGCGCGCCGTAGGTTCGCAGAGTGGGGAACGTCTGAACGGTGAGAACACCGCCCGTAAAAAAGCCCGTAAGGATGATGATGGTTAACGAACCGACGCCAATGAGGTCCATCTGCGCAACAGTTTCCGGAATGTAGCGGGGGCGCTTGAAAAGACCACCAGCGGCGCGAGCGGCCATTACGGTAGTCTCCTGCAACTCGACCAGAGCGCGTGTAACGAAATTCATTTAAGGATTATATGAGTGTCAGCTTTCAACGACGCTAGACTCTTACGCAGTCTGCCAGCAGTTTTGCGAAAAAGACCAGAGTGTACTTGAGCACCGAATCCCGAAACGAGTTTTGAACCCTCGTAAAAGACAGGTGCAATTGAAAGAGCGAACTATCATGCGCAAATTGTGCGCGATGCGTCAAGCTTTAGCGTGGCCGGAAGAGTAGAACTGGACCAAAATAGGACGGGCCGGTCACAACTCACGTGGCCGGCCCCAAACTAGTACTAAAGAATCTTTGTTGTTAGCGAGGTTGCCTGGGTTGAGCAACGTTTCCCCGAGGTGATAAATTCTCGAAGGTATTTCCACGATTGGTCAAAATGCGTCCCCGCCTAAATTGCCGCCCATTACTATTAAGAATGTCCGACTGACGCTGGCGTTTAGCTTCGTCGCGTAAGGTTCGAAGGCGCTCTTGCTGCTCAGGCGTCAATACTCGACGAATTCTGACTTCCATCAAGACTCGCATACGCATCTGAGCTGCCTGCGCGGCGGCAAGTTCACTGAGGCGTTGTTCTACAACAGCTTCGTCTGGATCGCTGGTATTGAGAACTTCTTCCAACGCTCGATTTGCCTCTCGAGCTCGTACATTGATTGTCGCCCTCTCGTCTTTGTTTGCTTCACGAAGGGTCCTGATTTTTGCTCGCTGTTCGGGAGCCAGACCCAACAGAAGGATTGGATCCTGAGGAAGAGCGCCCTGTTGTGGTTCCGGCTGTTGTTGAGCTGAGCAGTATTCAATACCAATGGGTGCGGCAAGAAGAATCATGCCAATTGCCGCGAACGGCAGCACCATTGCTTTAATTGTATTAACCATAAATTCCTCATCCACAAATTTTCTTAGAAGTTTCCGCTTCAATTCGGTCGATTAGCTCGATCTTCGACTAAATCCAAATCCACCTCGTCATCTGATGGCAGCAGCCGTAAGTCAGCAGCCAGTTGCTCGCGCTCGGTTTTGGTCAAAGGCCGCCGCGGCTTCAGCGATGCTCGGTGGGCAATCTCAGCGGCAGACTGGCTCGGTTGATGCGAGGTCTTACGTTGTTTGTTGGCAGGCGTCCTGTCAGTCAATATCTCAGTTGATTGGCTCTTATTCGAAGTGAGCTCTGCAACCCTTTTCTGGGCTAAATTCTCGATCGTCGCATGGAGTTCGTCTGGCAAATAAGCTTGTTCGTGTGTAGCCATAGTCACCGAAGTGGGTTTCTCACGCAAACGCGCCACAGTCAAAAACGCGAATAAGCAGAAAAGAACTGAACCTAAAGCTACGGCGCCTTTCATCCACAAAGGTGAGAGAGCAAAGAATTCACGAATAGCCGCAACTGCGGACGGCTGGCGCGCGACACCTGAAGTCGTAAGGGAAAACGTCGGAGCAGCGGTGGGAGTGAGAATATTTCCCAGCGTTTCTTGCTTCCATTCGACAATCGAATCTCTCAAGTTACGAAACTCTATCAGTTCAGAATGGCAGATGCTGCAATGCTCGATGTGACGCTCAATATCGGCACATTCGCTGTCACTTAGCTCGCCGTAGAGCATGGCCATGAGCTCACTTCCACGGTCACAATCAGGGGGAACTTCTCTTTCTCTCATTTTTCTCTCCCGCAGCACAAGCTGTTTTAGCTGAACCGTTGCAGGCGCATCTGCAGTTGTCTGAATGCTGTATACAAGCGACTCTTGACGGTGCTCAGTGGCAGATCAAGAACATCGGCAATTTCTCTAAAGGTTAGCTCTTCAAATTCTTTCATCACGACCACCTGCCTTAACTCTGCAGGGAGGCTGTTCACTGCGCGTCTCACCGCATCAATCTCTTCGCGGCCTTCGGCGGTACGGGCCGGTGAATACCGGAGGGAAGCTGTGAAACTCGCATGATTTTTGTCCTCCTGATCCTCAAGCGCCGATTCACCTCTAACTTTTGACCGCCGCTGGCGACTTATGCATTGATTTACCGCTATCCGATGCAGCCAGGAAGACACCTTTGCCTCACCGCGAAAACCGCGGAGATTCCGAAAAGCAGCAAGGAAGGTTTCCTGAGTCGCATCACGCGCATCCTCTTCGCGGCCGAGCATGCCGTAAGCGAGCGCGAAGATCTTTCGCTCCCAGCGCCGTACTATCTCGCCAAAAGCCTCAGCATCTCCGGTTAACGCCCGTTCTACGATGTGCTCGTCGCTCGTAGCCGTGTCCATTCGGTATTATTAGCCCGCAAATATCCCTTAGCCGTCGCTTCCCCCTTATCGGCAACTGCAGCGGGGCCCCTGGCAACTTGTTAGACGCCAAAAATGCTAATTGAGTCGATAAATCGCTAAAGAGACGCTGTATCAGTTATTTCGCCCAGGGGTGTTAAACACATCCAAAACTCGTTGACACTTCTGCACGAGCCCGACATAATAAAAGACCCGCTCTCGCAGCGGGCTCGCTAGGGAACTGCCGAGAATGCTTCACTCAGTTTAGCTTATCCGTCCTACGAACCTTTTCAATGCTGGAAAATATCAGGCGAATTCGCCTCCTCTACATCGTCCTCGGTGTCTTGCTGCTGGTAGGACTGTTGCCGCTTGCCTTCGCCGGGGTTTTGCTCTCCGGACGCACTGCCGACGAACTGCGGTCTCTTGAAGGAAGATATCAGGCGCAACTGGTGCATGATAAAGCCCGCCAGATTGAGCTCTATGTGCAGCGATATCGAGATGCGGTCACTGGCCTCGCTCGCGCCTTTGAGATTGCCGGAGGCATCAAGGCACTCGATGATGCGGGATACGATGCCCGCTTAAAAAAAACGCTGCAGGAAGATCCCAACCTGATTGCGCTGGCTATTTGGCCAGTCGACGGCGAGCTGCGAAAGGCTTTTCAATCCTATCTTATTAAACGCGAAGAAGTGGACCAGCGCGTCAGTGAAGTGCTGGCAAAAATGAGTACCCGCGGTCTCGTGGTTAGTCGACCTCAAATAATACGGTCCAGCCAGGAAATGGCTTTAACCATTGCGGCCCCGGTAATGGGGGGCAACGATAGTCAGAACATTGTGGCGGCGGTGGTTGCAGTTGTCTCTTTTCAGGAGGTGTTTACTGCGGTTCACCAGACTACTTTCAAAAGCGAAAGTGAACTACTTGACGCGGGTCTTCCGATGGTATTCGTGGTTGACCAGAACGGACGCGCCGTGGCCCAGGCGGGCGTGGCGTTTTCAGAAAAGCCGATGACGGATCTAAAGGTAGTGCAGGATTGGCAGGAATCCGGCGCTCAGGTGCAGTCAGCACTGGCGCCGTTCACCGCCTTGAGAGATGGGCGCAAGGTGGAGATGCTCGGCTCCTATGCCACCGCAGAATTGGACAAGAATCTGCGACTGGGAGTGATCGCAATTCAGGATGAAGCGGCGGCACTCGCTTCAGTCTCCGATATGCGCCGTCAGACCGTCTGGATAAGTGCGGTTGTGGGTCTGTTGACGGTTTTTATTGGTCTATTCTTCGCGAAGAAATTAACTGAGCCCGTTCGAGAGCTCGCAGCCGGTGCCCATCGAATCGCTGCTGGAGATTTTTCACAACGGATTCGGATCAGAAGTGGAACTGAACTGGGTGACCTCGGCAACTCCTTCGACCTGATGACGGATAGGATTGAGCGCTACATCAACGATTTGCAGCGTTCAGCTAATGAAAACCGCGAGTTGTTCGTGGGAACCGTGAAGAGTCTGGCGGCCGCCATCGACGGCAAGGACCCGTATACGAGAGGCCATTCGGAGCGTGTGTCACGAGTCTCGGTGGCGATTGCGCAGCGTTTAGGCTTAGCAGACGAAGAGTGCGAAAAGATTAGAGTCAGTGCGTTGCTACACGATGTAGGTAAGATAGGTATTGATGACAAGATCCTTAAGAAGCCATCAGCCCTGACGGAAGAGGAATTCGAAATAATGAAGCAACATCCGCAGAAGGGCTACAAGATTATGTCTCAGATTCCGGCGATGAAAGAGTTCCTGCCGGGTATGTATATGCATCACGAGATGATCAATGGAATGGGATATCCGCAGGGTCTCAAAGGCGAGGAAATTCCGTTAATGGGTCGAATCGTTGCCGTCGCGGATACGTTTGACGCCATGACCACGGATCGGCCATATCAGCAAGCAATGAAATTTGAAGATGCAATTGAGCGGATCCAGAGTTTTGTAGGAACGCGATATGATGCCCAAGTCGTAGCGGCATTCACTCAAGCTTGCAGTGACGGTCAAATTCGCCCCGGTTCGGTCCGACTGAAGAGACGGTTGCCGGAATCGCAACCCGCCGAGTTTAATCCTGCACCGAATGACGCGGAACTCTTGTCAGTCGGGTGATTCTTACTCTCACCGTCCGATAAGCTTCAGCTGGTCGTTGTACAGGATTTGGACAATTCAAGCTGAGTAAATTTGCAGGTCGGGAAGGGGGCAGTCGTTAGTTTCAAGGTTCGGCAAATTCAAGGCGCCCCCGCTGGAGTTTGGACATTCGACTCTGTTTAACGCTGAAAGCGTTCGCGAATTCCAACCCAGGGTTTGCTCTGAAACCCTGGGGAAACGAGCAGCGTCACTTTGTCGCAACTCTGAAGGAGTTGCGACATCGCTGGTCCGCAGGAAGCATGGGTATGGCGACGCAACTCCTTCAGAGTTGCGACCTCGAAAAATTGACCGGCATATGCCCAGGGTTGAAGCAACCCTTGGGCTGGAATTAGCGAACGCTTTCAGCGTAAAAGTTTTGGTTAAGCAATGTCCAAACTCCAGACACCGGGCTTCAGCCCGGTGGAGGCCGAGGCTATGCCTCGGCTTCTCATCCGACGATCGCGCAGGGAACAACGCAATTAGGACACTTATTAGCTGGGCCCTTTTTGTGAGGACTCGGCTATTGTGTTTATAATCAAAAACAAATTGTAAAAACCGATACTGGGTAGTCTGGTCGAGCGAAATTTATGGCATTATTTTGGAGACGCAAAGGTAGAGATCAATTTGTAACCCTGGGACTAAATGAGCCTGCCGCTGAGCCGGAGAAGAACAAGGATACGGCAGAAAGAACAGCGCCGGCTCAACCGGAGTTAACCGCACGAGCTGAGTCTGTAACCACCGCAGCCGAACGAGTTTCTCCTGGTCCACCATCCGTTGAGCGAGTCCAGGTTTCAGGTGGCAATGCGGAGAGAGAGCCTTCTTTTAAAGAAACTCAGGGTCTTCCGCCGAGTGCAGCTCGTTCGCCAGCAGAAGCCGAGATCTTAACAGTACCGGTTGCCTCCCGTTCACCTTTCGCTACCTCTGTTTTAGGGCTCAATCTCTCGATGGAGGAGTTGCAAGCCCAGGAGGCTGCCCTCGAGCAGGAGTTTTCCGCGCGATTTCGTCGTGCCGTTGCGGCTACTCGCGAGTCCCTCTCGGAGAGACTTGACACAGTGTTCCAGGGCAGCAAACAGATCGACGAGGATTTGTTGGATGAACTGGAGGAGGCATTAATCGCCGCCGATATCGGAATCACGACGACGCAGCGTGTGTTGGAGACTGTCCGGCGAGGAATCGCTCGCAAACAGATCGACGATCTGAACGCACTAAAACAGTCAATCAAGAACGAGCTACTCAAAATATTGCGGGCCGCTGAAACCAGAGGTGTGGCCTCAGAAACCAGTATTGCTGATGGCATATTGCCCTACACAATGATGATTGTTGGGGTAAATGGTGTCGGTAAGACCACTACTATCGGCAAGTTGGCCCAGCGAATCAAGGCGGAGGGAAACGATGTGTTGATCTGCGCAGCTGATACGTTTAGAGCCGCGGCTTCGGACCAATTAGCGATATGGGCTGAGCGTACCGGTGTTCCGTTGATCCAACAGAAGCAGGGAACTGATCCGGCGGCGGTGCTCTTTGATTCGTTGAAAGCTGCTAAAGCTCGCGGTTCTGATGTGCTGATTGTGGATACCGCAGGAAGATTGCACAACAAATCCAATTTGATGGCGGAACTCGAAAAGATGAACCGAGTGGCATCCCGCGAGGTTCAGGGAGCGCCTCACGAGACTCTGCTCGTAATCGATGCGGTTACAGGTCAAAACGGTTTAGAACAGGCGCGACAGTTTCTCAAGATCGCTGGTGTTACTGGAATAGTTTTGACCAAACTTGACGGAACGGCCAAGGGTGGTATCGCGATCGCAATTGCCAATGAACTCAATTTACCGATCCGTTATGCAGGAATTGGTGAGAAAGTTGACGACCTGGTGGTTTTTGATCCGGAGCTGTACGTAAACGGCTTGTTCGAATAACCGTGCCCCGAAGCACCTTAAATAAAAACAGTAGTCACAGCGATTGGAGCGAGTTTGATTGTCGCATGATGGCGCGTACGCTGGCGCTTGCCGCAAAAGGGATCGGGCAAGTCAGCCCTGGTCCATTGGTTGGCTGCATTATCGTGAATCGTAGCGAAGAGATCGTTGGCCAGGGTTATTACATCTATGAGGACGTTAAGCATGCCGAAACTCTGGCAGTCGAGCAGGCTCGATTCAGAGCCAGAGGTGGGACCGCTTATGTGTCTCTTGAACCCCATGCACACCATGGCAGGACCCCGCCCTGTACAGATGTGCTGATTGAGGCAGGTGTGAGACGAGTGGTAGCGCCAATTGAAGACCCCAACCCCAGCGTATCGGGCAAAGGTTTTGCGCACTTATGCGCGCAAGGTATCAAAGTAGACGAGGGCCTTATGGCAGTTGAAGCAGAACGGCTCAACGAGAAATATCTACATTTTATGCGCACCGGTCGCCCGTTTGTCCACCTGAAGCTGGCGACTTCACTGGACGGCAAAGTGGCCACCAGAACGGGAGACTCCCGCTGGATTACGGGAAAAGAATCGCGCGCCCGCGTGCAGGAATTGCGTCACGAATACGATGCCATTCTAATCGGTGCTGGTACCGCTGCGACGGACGATCCGCTACTGACGGACCGATCCAGCCGCCCCAGAAGGCGGCCCTTAGTTCGGGTGGTGCTGGACGAAAATCTGCGTCTTTCTCCTCAATCGCAGCTGGCCAGGACCACAGCGGAGGCGCCTGTGTTAGTTTTCACGGGCGCAGAAGCCAAAGCTGCGAAAGCAGCGCCTTTAGAGGCTAACGGCGTGGAAGTTGTGGCTGACGGCGCAAATGGACGTGATCTGTTCGCACTACTTACACAACTGGGCAGTCGTTCTCTGCAAAGCATTTTGGTGGAAGGCGGCGCGGGGGTTGCAGGCAGATTTCTGGATGCTGGTCTCGTAGATAAAGTGACTTTCTTCATTGCGCCCATGATCATTGGAGGTCTTGACGCACCAAATGCCATTGGGGGCTCGGGCGCGGAGAGCATTGCGAACACTTTTCAGCTGCGAGATGTGGAAGTGGTGCAGCGTGGCAGCGATCTTGAAATTATCGGATATCCCAAGAAATCGGAAGATAAAGGGCGGATCAAGAGTAGATGCCAACGCCCGGAGGCGCGGTAGCGCATAAAGAAGATCAACTCATCCGGCCGACGCGACTCCGATTTTTCCCGGCGACATCTCACCGAGTCGCCACGTCACATTAATGCTTCGTCCTCCATTCCTGCCCCATCCAAGCGGCTCGGACAACATTTTCTCCATGACCCTCGCGTTATAGATCAGATTATTGAAGCGGTAACTCCCAGGCAGGACGAAACCGTCATCGAAATAGGACCAGGTAGAGGCGCACTGACGGAGAAACTATTGCAGCGAGCCGGTACGCTTGTGGCGGTGGAATTCGATAAAAAACTGGTCCCCCAGCTAAGAAGAAGATTCGCATCACAAACGAATTTCAAGTTGGTCCAGGCAGATGCCCTGGCGACCGATTTTTGTCTGGAGATTCAGCCTGCCACAAACGCTCGTCTGGTTGCCAATCTCCCTTACAACATTTCTACAGCAATACTTCAGCGCTTAATCGACCAGCGTTCCTGTTTGTCTGAGATGACTCTGATGTTGCAGCGGGAGGTGGTCGAACGCATAACGGCGGCGCCAGGATCGAAGAGTCGTGGGTATCTATCAGTCTTGATCGAAGCGTATGCTACGACTGAAAGACTATTTGACGTGGCGCCAAAAGCCTTTTATCCAGTACCAAAGGTCTGGAGCAGTGTAGTACGCGTTGTTCCCAGGACGCGCATCGGTGCAGAAGTTAAGGATGAGGAGTTACTGAAGCAAATCATCAGCGCCGGATTTGCCAAACGACGCAAGACCATCCTTAATAATCTGCGACAGGCCCCCACCAGCTTGGAAGAGCGAATTAAGCAACATGGCGGAGCGAGTATCCTACTCTGTGAGGCAAAGGTTGACTTGCAACGACGCGCGGAAACACTGTCACTCGCAGAATGGGGACGAATCACGAAGGAGCTGGAGTAGGGAAGGGAAATTTGTGAATGGTAAATAGTAAATGGTAAATGGTAAATCGTGGTCCAAAGACCACGATTTACCATTCACCTCCTTTCGTGAACCACAACCTTGATGCCATCGCGTGGTCTCAGTGACATTGCGGGATATAGAGTTATTGCTTGTTCCGGCACCAGCGATAATCGAAACCGCTGCCCGATGTTTGCCAGGACCAGAATGATCTCCATAGTTGCGAAGTAGCTGCCAATGCAGACGCGAGGGCCGCCGCCGAAGGGAAAGTAAGCATACTTCGGCAGGCGGTCTATGAAATCGGCAGTCCAGCGGTCCGGATAGAATTTGTTCGGTTCATCAAAGAACCGCGGATCGCGTTGCGTCGCCCATTGAAACATGAATACTTGCGACTTCCGCGGTACTCGAAAACCGCCGATTTCACACTCCTCAATGGTCTCCCGTCCAACACCATAGGCGGGTGGGTAGAGTCGCATCGCTTCCTTTGCGATCATCTCGGTGTACTTCAGCATCGGGATATCGCCGGCAGCTGGTGGTCTGCCATTAAGGACCTGCTCAAGCTCCAGATGAAATTTCTTTTCCGCTTCAGGGTTGGTTGACAAAAGGTACCACGCCCAGGAAAGAGTGATAGCCGTGGTTTCATGACCGGCCAGAAAGAGTGTCATCACTTCGTCGCGCAGCTGCCGATCAGTCATCTGGCTTCCATCTTCATCTTGTGCCTGAAGTAACATTGACAACAGATCGCCTTCATCGGATCCGTGCTCTCGTCGTTGGGCAATGATCCGATAAACCACGTCATCAATCTCCCGAGTAGCTCGATGAAACCGTTGGTGCGCCAGCGTTGGCAGACGATTATCAAGTATCCATTTCAAGGTAGCTTGCGAGGCGAAGGGTTTGACCAGGGTGGAAAGAACCTGGCCCACCCGATCAGCTTCGCCCGAGACATCGGCATTGAAAAGAGTCTTCACCACAATTTCCAGGGTCAAACGCATCATATCGCGATGAACATCACGGACTTCGCCTCCCTTCCATGCCGCTATGGCCCTATTGGTATACTCGATCATGACTTCACCATAGATGCTAACGCGTTGTCTGTGAAATGCCGGTTGGGCCAGTCGACGCTGGCGTTTCCAAAAATCTCCTTCGCTGGTTAGCAAGCCATTGCCGACGAGCCGCTGGAAGAAGTTTGACCGAAGCGATCGGGATTTTATGAAGTTCCTGGCGTTGATCGAGAGAACATGTTCGATATCGATGGGGTGGTAGAGGAAGAACGCTATTACATAGAGGAAGCGCATCCGCACTACGTCTCCATAGTCTCGGCAGCGCGTGATGAAACCCAAAGTGTCGCGATTAAACTCAGGCATAACTCCGAGAATGAAGTTACCTGTAGGTCCCGGCGGCAACTTAGCTGGTAAGCTTGGATATTTGGTGATTGGACGGCTCCAGATGGTAATTGGTCTTGGGTCTTGGGCTTTGGTCTTTGAACTTTGAACTTTGAGCTTTGAACTTTGAACTTAGTGCTTTGAACTTTGAACCTTGTACTTTGTTCTTTTTTGCTAACCCTCCCGGTCTAACTCGCAACAGCAAAGTTCAAAGCACTAAGTTCAAAGTTCAAAGCACTAAGTTCAAAGTTCAAAGCACTAAGTTCAAAGTTCAAAGGCCCAAGACCAAAGACCGTTCTTCTTACTGTCTCTTGATGACCAGCCGGTCTGGGCCGATAGAAGCAATTCGGAATTCCTGAATTGCTTCCCTGCCCGACTCTGGATAGAGGATCAGGCTATCGTCTTCCAGCGTCCATCTGCCCTTTTGCTGTTCCAAACTATCCGACGGCGATGCTTTTCCTCTGGAGAGTGAGCCGTCAGATTTGAAATCAAAGGATTCCCGCGGACGCCGAGTGAGAGGAAAATCGTAATCAGCTGGTCGCAATACCATCTCACTTTCAGTATCTTCTTCACTTGAATGAAGCCAATGTTTCTGCAAAGCCGCTTTATCGATCTTCGGCATACAAACTACTCGCTCCCAGAACTAGGGATTTACAAGTGTGTCTCGTTCAGCTTCTATAGCGGCATGCATCCTGACTACCTGCTCCAGCGTAAACATGAACATAGAGTTGTCATCGGAGTAGTCCATGTAGTTCACAAACATGTCGCCATTCGGTCCATTGCTGCAGGTAATATGCGGGAAGACCGGTTTACCAAAGTTTGGCCCGGCAGCATTGGGTGTATCTTTGACAAGATCTGTTCCGCTACAGTCCTCAGTATCGCCCCAAATGTGGCGCAGGTTAAAAAAATGTCCAATCTCGTGGGTTGCTGAGCGGCCGAGGTTAAAGGGCGGTGCTGCGGTTCCGCTGGTACCAAAAGCTTTGTAGTGGATGACGACACCATCAGTGGCTGCCGGTCCACCGGGAAATTGCGCGTACCCGAGGAGACCACCGCTCAAATTGCAGACCCAAATATTCAAATACCTATTAGTGGGCCAGGGACTCGCTCCCCCAGCAGCCGAAGATTTTACAGAGTTGTTGGTGCCAAATGAACTGCGTGTCGTTTGCGTGCGAGTAATACCTGACGTCGGATTTCCCTGAGGATCCTTCTTGGCCAGAACGAATTTCAGATTGGATTTACCAACAAGTCCCTTCCAGGGATTGGGCACCTTTGCTTTGTCTGGGTTGGTAGCGCGAAAGTCGCGATTAAGCACTTTAAGTTGGCTGTTGATTTGCGCCGCAGAGATGTTTTGTTCAGTCGTATTATAGACGACGTGAACAACTACCGAAATGCTCATTGGGCCGACGGTTTTCAAAAGAGCATCTACGCCCAGAGACATTCGTCGCGCGGTTGCATGTTCCAAAGATGTTTGCCGGGCACGGAAGGTCGGGTCCATTTCGAGGAGCTGGAAATGCGATTGCATCGTACCGCATTGTCGTCTGAGGGTAGGGACCTTTGCCTTCCCAGCCTTTTTCACTGCACCTTTCTTGCTGCCCTTCTTCGTTGTCATATGCCATTCCTTTCGCTGTGGGGAGGTGGAAGTTTGAATCAGCCACAACGGTTCGGCCTCGCAGATTATTCAATCTGAAAACTCGCCCGCTGAGTGGCCGTTGTGTTTGCCAGCCGGTCTAAAATAGTTACTTGCAAGTCATAGCGCCCAATCGTTAAGGAGGCAAGGGGAAACTGACCGCCGTAGGGAATACGGGCCAAGTCCGACATGCCATCGGTGTTTAGCTTCCGCGGTGGCGTCGATACAACAGTCTGCTTATTGCGAAACACTTGAATCTGGGCAGTAAGATCAGGAGCCGAAGGACCACTATTCGCTCGCGTGGCGTTATAGATGAAAAGCCAGAAACTGAGCTGCGAGGCGTGTGTGAAACGATTGTAGACTCTGAATTGGACTTGCGGCGTTGAATTAACGCCTGCACTCTTCTTGTCGCTTAAACCGATGCCCAGCAGTAGACTGCTTAAGGTCAAATGCCGTCCCGAGAGATCCGGAATTTCGACCCATTGCATTCCACTCCCTAACTTGCCGGTTTTTTCTTCTCGCGCCGCTGCTCTGACCTGATAAAGGCCTGGCTTGAGTGGGACCTTATAGGTGTACACAACTCCTGCTTCAGTCCCGGCGATTGTTGTTGGCAGCGGAGCAACAGTAAGTCTTGTCTTGAAACTGGCTGCAGTTTTGCCCTGATCGTTTAAGACCACACCAGCAACGTCGATAGCCGCTATCTGCTTGCCGTCAGCTCCGTAATCCAGACCCGCAGTCGCAGCCTCGACGGAGGCATTAAGGATTGGTCCATTATTTGGTGTGTCCAGGAAACTCGCTGAAACGCCAGTGGGCAAACTCCTTCGGGGGGCGAAGGCTAAGAGCGCGGATCCGAGTTCGTTCTCGACCGACTTAGTGGCAACTGGTGCTGGTTTTGGGCTACCGCTAACAGTTTCGCCGGCATTCTCAGTGGCCATCCTGGCAACCGCCAAATAACCTTTTGGAAAACGCACTGCCAGGTCGGGTCGGGCCACTATGCTGACCTGAATTTGTTTAAAGTTGCCAGCTTTCTGTTCCTCAGTGGTTGGACGCCACGCTAACAAGTAGTAGTGGGAGGTTTCATTTAGTGCTCTGCTGATTCCATCACCGATTGCATCATAGTTAAGCAGTGCCCGTCCGCCGGTGTCTTCTGCCAGCGCGTTCAAAGCGTCCTGAGAGGCCGCGAGCTCGCCAATGTTTGAACGCCCTAAGCGACCCTCTGGATCGCTCCGGTTATTTGTTGTATCGGTAAAATTGGTGAGTCCCCGAGCATCAAGACTGTAAATCACGACTCCGGCTCGGATTGCGGCATCTGTGATCTCGTGTAGTTTGTTGGCAAAGCCCGTGGTCCGGTCATTCAGATAAAAACCGTCTGATAAGAAGAAGACCAATTTGCGACCGGAGTATTGCGCCGAAGAACGCATCAGGCTCTGGAGTCCAGCAAGAGTATTACCGGTGATTGTGGCCGCCTGCTTGAGCATTGACTGGGCGCGTTGTTTGACCATAAGTTCTGCGGACTGGCGACCAGGTCCGGACGTGGGTCTTCCCACATTGATACCGGCACTGCTGGCCGCTGGCCCACCACCTGGTGGCCCAATAACGCCGCCTCTGGAGCTGAATGTTGTCGCTTTCAGCAGCTGACTGGTAAAGTAATCGATTGCGTCGCGATCTCCTTGCTCCACCTTGAGAGCGGAGTATTCGCTCATAGTAATATTTTCCGCATCCACCACCGTGTACGGATGATGACTTAGTCGCGCTATTGCAGCGCGCAAGACCTGTTTGTTATCAGTAAATTGCTGCAGAAAACCTATCTGTCCGGAAGCAGACGCAATTGCCACTTGATCGATCGCGCCCATCTCCCGGTCGATAAAGCGCAGAATAGTCTGACGTGTGCGTTGAACGCTGTCAGCAGAAAGGTGTAGGTCATCAATAAAGAAGATAATCGTGCGGGCCAGGTCATTACCGCTAGCCTGCGGCAAGTCTGTGACTGCAGTCTTATTACCGCGTGCGGGTACCTGCCTTGCCTCTTTTTCGGAACCGGCAATTAAGCGATCAAAGAAGGAGATAGTCTGTGGCTTCCCATCCACGCGCAGCTCAAACTGGTCACGTTCCAGGCCATCAACAAAATGTCCGGATTTGTCAAATACCGTCACATCGGTTTGGACCAGATCCGCCGAAACCCGCACCACTTCTATGCTTTGATTAGTTTTTTGGCTTGATTGTGGTACCTGCTGACCGGGCACAGCCGGAGCGGCGACACCGTAGAACAACACTGCTGTCAAGATTTTCTTCAGCATTGGATTCACCTCTGGGGCGCAAAAACTTAAGCTGCGGTTAATAATCGTTCTAACCAACGGACCTGCAGTTTAGTAATTCACAGTCTCGGCGCAGCCGGTTTAATTGGTGGGGACCAGGCATTTGCTCCGATCACCTTTAGCTTGCGTTTGTAGACTTTGTCGCCACTGGTCGTGAAGAGCGTGTCGAAGTTCTGACCTCCAAAACAAACGTTAGATACTCTGCCGTTTGGCGTGGGAATGATGCACTGCACTCTGCCTGCCTGGTCACACACCTGAATGCCCATTGCCGTTGCTACATACAATCTTCCGTCGCGGTCAACCCGAATCCCGTCGGCGTTGCTTTGATCGTTGGTGTCTGGCACGTGCAGCCAATAGAAGCGCTGCTTCGCCTGCAGCGAGCCATCGGGTTTTATTAAATAACTATATACCCAATGAGACCGATAGTCGGCTACATACAATAGTGTTTGATCCGGCGATAATGTGATTCCATTGGCGTATTTCAAACCGGTGTCGACTACACTCTTTTCACCATTGGGTTTAATCAGCCAAACCTGGCTCGGTTCATTTGAATTGTTCGCCGGCGGGTTGGTCACATATACATTGCCGTTGTGGCCCACTACAATATCGTTACCCGCAAACCCCTCTGCAACGACGGTTGGCCTGGCCTCGGTGTCGTAGGCAATGATCTTCAACTCGCCCGTTGCGACTGCATAGAGCTTACCGTTTGGGCCAAAAGCCTGACCATTAGCTTTACCGGAATCAGCCAGGAGCAGGGTGACTTTGCCGTCGAGCCCAATTTTATAAGTTTTGGAACCGGCAAGATCATTGAAGAAAACTTCTCCCTTTGCGTTGACCGCTGGACCCTCCGTAAACTTGTAGCCTTCGCTCACAAGTTGCCAACTTTCACCAGGAATGAGGATATCGGTGAGTGTGTCATTCTTCGTTTGTCCGCCTTTTACGTGCCTGGGCCAATCTTTCCATAGCCAGCGCATAGCGTCGGGAAAAACGGCAATGGCCTGTTTGCCAGTATGACCACCATCGCCCCAGGCGTGTTGCACTTCGTATCCGGCAAAAACGAGTGCGCGTTCCATTGTTTGATTAGCCATCCACCAATCGCCACCGTACTTGTCGAGATCATTCGACCCGTCCTGCAAAAATACGCGAATTGGCTTTGGTTCAAACTTCCGTATCAATGTTGGATAACGCATACCGCCGCGTAGATCCACGTAAGTTCCGATCGAGCTGAACACGCGACTAAATGCGTCCGGCCGCTCCCAAGCTGAGGTGAATGCAGCAATGGCCCCACTGCTCGCACCCCCAATAGCGTGATCGTTGCCTTCGTGCGAGAGACGAATCGGTCTTCCGTCAGCGGCTTTCTTTGTTTCCACTTCAGGGAGGAGTTCATCCAACAGGAAGTGGGTGTAATTATCGCCGAGCCCATCATATTCATAACTGCGGTTGAACCGATTTAGCGCGTTGCTTGGGCCCACGGCTTTTGCCTCCCCCGGCATCACGAACACGCCAATTGTTACCGGCATCTCTTTCTTATGAATCAGATTGTCAAAGACGGTAGGCGCTTCGAAGCGGAGTCCATCCTGGCCCACATACACGCACGCAGGTTTCTCAGGAGTATATTGCGCGGGGATATAGATCGAATATTCGCGGGTTGTGCCTGGGAAGACCTTTGACTTATCAAAGCTCAACTTGAGCAGTTCACCTTTTGGTACTCCTGATTGCGGTTTGGAATCCGGGCCCGGACTATAGTTGTCTGTTGTCTGTGCGAACAGGCCAGTGAACAAACAGAATACAAGCGCAAAGGGAATGGTTTTTTGCCCCAGTTTCATGAGTGTAACTTCCTGACGGTGCGGACTCCGTTTCATTTAACTTGAACCACCTCAGTTGTTGTAACAACTACATGGGAGGCAATAAAATACCACAAAAGTACCCTTAAGTTTTCTGGGCGCCGAATGTTTTAGAGAAGTCGGGAAAAGAAAAATGCCGCGACCCTGATCGCGGCATTTCCTTGATGCACGTTTTCCTTTATTGACGTTTTCGGTCCCTTATGCACGATATCCGTTTTCGTAACCGCGCAAGAAACCGTTACGATAGGCTTCTGCGAAGTTGCCGAAACCGGAATCATGGAAATAATGAGACCTTTCAGGGTCATAGCTCTTGCCTTTTCGTCCGTCCTCAGAACCTGTCTTCAAGCCATCGTGGTATCCTTGATTTTCTGCAGCCTCACTGCTGCTGAACACGTACTGGTTATAGTATCGATTGTAGCCATAAGGACTACCGAACCGATACCCGTAAGGCCGGAAAGGACGGAAGGGCCTGATAGGTCGCACAATTACCACGCGACGTTGTGCCTGCACTGTCTGGCTATTAAAGAATAAGGCCGATCCGGGGAGTAGTAGAAGTCCGGCCAGCAGCACTCCGCCAATTTTCCGCAGCAAGTAATTGTTTCTCATAATCCACCTCCCTTGGTCACTGGATATCTTTACAAGTTTCATGCCGCTTTTGGTGCTATGAGGGTCCGTAGGAGTAATTGCCAATGCAATCCGGTTGTCATTTGCTTGCATTTCGTTTCAGGGTCCGGCGAGGTTTAGGGGAAGAATTTGCGCAGGAAAGAACCGAATTTAGAGGTGTTTGGCTTCAATTCATGGCTGTTTTTGTTGCGAACAACATTCGGACTGTAAGTCTCCTGGCTCAGTTTTGGCTCTCAATTTGCCTCCTAAATAGGCGTCGAATTTACGCGTTGAGATCAACGGAGGAGTTCGACTTTATTCTTTTAAGGAGGGGGAAAATGAAGAAATTACTAGCGCTTACATTTTCATTAGCGGCATCATTAGCGTCGCTGGGTCTTGCTGCCTCACCCGGACTGGCAAGCGAAAAGGGAACCTTGAATGCCCGTGAGGTCACCATGGCCGCGCACGCGACGAATCCACAGTTGCGAATTCAAATAGGACGTGACCGACGCGACCGACGCGACAGACGATGGGGCTGGGGTCGTCAACGAACGGTGGAGCAAACACGAATTGTTAATTATGGAGGACGAACGTTTCGCGAGACTTACATGGTGAGGTACTTTCCCGATGGAAGGACAGAAACAACCCTAATTAACCGAGAGAGGTTGCGTTACTAAAATCGAAGCTCAGCCTCGAAGAGTCTGTCGGTAAAAGTTGACTTCGCTGGGTAATCGTCCTCTCGTCTCGGCGATGAATTTAGAGAATTCACTGCTGAGACGCCGAGGACGTACAGGACCCAGAGTTGATCATTTCGATAGACTCTTCGAGTTTTGCGTAAACCTTTTTCGCGCGAATTCGGCGTTAACGCTCGATTTCCTTAATTACTGGCAAAGTTATATTTGACGGGTAGCGAGACGACTGATAGATCTTTTGCGTAGCAACGTGGTAATCCGAGGCTGCGGCCTTAAATATGTTTTCCACAAACTTCTGCGGGTTGCGATCATAAAGTGGGAACCAGGTGCTTTGTACTTGGACCATCATCTTATGTCCCTTTTTAAAGCAGTGATTGTTGCTGTGCAGATCGATTTCATATTCGTTCACCTCTTCAGAAACAATCGGGATTGGAGCTTCGAGACTACTGCGAAATCTGCCGCGTAGGATTTCATCGGCAACCATCAACTGAAATCCAGCCAGTTTCTGATCTTCGGGATAAAACTCAGGATAAACATCGATTAATTTTACGACCCAATCACTGTCGGTTCCGCTGGTGGAGGCAAAAAGGTGCGCGACAATGTCGCCGCTCACAATCAAATCACGGCCCAGCGTCTCGGTTTGCCAACTCAGCAAGTCTTTCCTGCCCTGAAGGAAACGCTGATCCTCGACCAGCCAGGTATACCAGCCCGAGCCATTTGGATCGTAAGTAGCTTGGATCGGACGCTTGCGGTAGGGAACTGGATTCGCAGGATCTGAAATGTAGGTGTCAAATCCCTGCTCGTTTTCCTCAATTGCTTTTTCGAAGGAAAGCTTCCGGGAGTTGCGTAGAAACAATGCACGTGAAACTGCTTCTGTCGGCGGCCAGTGATCATAAGAAACCCATTTGTTTGTGCCACTTTGAAATGTCAGTGCTTCCGGCTCATTTAGTTTTCCCTTGCCCTTAAGATAATAGGCAAACCAGGGCGCCTGGACATTACGACGGTAGTAGAGTCCAGTCGAGCTGCCGAAGTCTATTGCTCCCAGTGACCTGCCGCGACCGTCCCAGCCGCCGTGGTTCCAGGGACCGAGCACGACGAAGTTGTGGTGCTCACGATCGTCCTTCTCCAGCGTTTCATAGGTCTTCAGCGCACCGAAAAAATCCTCCTGGTCCCACCAGCCGCCCACCACGAGTGTAGGTACAGGTGTTCGATTCAGATAAAAGGCAACTGAGCGATCCCGCCAGAAATCGTCGTAATTTGGATGAGTAACAAAAGCGTTCCAGGTGGGCAATTTCCCCTGGGATTCATTGGTAATATTCGCTAATGATCCCAGCGCCAGATACCAATCGTAAGCATCCTTATCAAAAGACAAGGGGGTTAGTTCCTTAGAAGACTCCATCGACTTCACGTACTCATAGCCATATGTCTGTCGGAAGGCGCCATTATGAAAAAAGTCATCTCCAAGATAGGTATCGCCCATTGGAGCTTGTGGTGATGAAGCCTTTAGGGCTGGGTGCGGCTCGACTGTAGCGACTGCTGCCAACCAACCATCATAAGAGACTCCCAAAATACCAACTCGGCCATTGTTCTTTGCAACGTTCTTTACCAGCCAGTCAATAGTGTCATAGGTATCCGTGCTTTCATCAATTGATTTGGCATCGGTTGCATTGCGTCGCGGACGATTCATAACGAAGTTGCCCTCTGAGTTATACCGGCCGCGAATGTCCTGGAACACGAAGATGTATCCGTCTTTGATTAATTCGCTGTATTGGTGATTGATGGAATCCGAACTATAGTCATTCACACCATAAGGTGTTCTGTTGATAACTATCGGCAGTTGTTCACGCGCGTTTCTGGGTGCAAAAACCACCGTATGCAGGTGCACGCCATCGCGCATGGAAATCATTGCTTCGCGTTTTTCGAACGGCACGAGTATTTCGATCTTCGGCCGGTCGCTGATCCTCCTTAGGGCTGTCTGCGCCTTTAGATTGTAAGAACCGATGTGAGCTGACCCAGACTCTCCCGCAAGGGTGGCGAGCGGCCAGGAGAACGCTAGTAATAGAAGAATGGGTTTCAACATAATCGGTTCCTTCTGGATTGGGCCCTGGGTCTTTGAACTTTGAACTTAGTACTTTGAACTTAGTACTTCGAAACTTGTATTTGATCTCTCAGACTATCCCGAGTGGGATGAAGTCAGTAACCGTCACGCGGTAGCGTCGGGTCAACCTCACCGATCAGAATGCGTTGGCGGAACATTGACCCGACGCTACCGCGTGACGGTACTGACCTCCTTGCCCCATCCTTCAATTTATTCACAGCTTCTACCGCGTGGCGGTATTGACCTGGTGCCATCGCAGGGAGTTTTCACACAAGCTCTACCGGGTGCTGATACGGATGTGTGCTCGCCAGGCTTCTCCCACAATCGTGAACCCGCGGTGTGATGAAAATTTGCGCATTGCAAAATGCAAGGTACTCTGTTCCAGGCTATAAAAGCTACAAAGTACAAAGCTACAAAGTACAAAGCTACAAAGTACAAAGCTCCAAGTACAAAGGGCCCAAGACCCAAGACCAACCCTCCCCTGCATTAGAACAAGTCAGGCTCTGTAGCATGTCGAATGTAGCAACACCATTTGGAGTAATTCCAGCGATATAACGCGCTTTTTTCCCTGTTTTCGCGAATGGCATGTTCATTGCCAGAATCCCTGGATGGAGGGGATAAAGATGAAAACAAATTCCTTGAGAAATAAAGTTGGAGGCTCAATCCTGGGGTTCTCGTTATTGTTTGGCATCGCTATTATGTCGAGCATGACGGCCCAGGCGCAATACAGGAACGACGATTACTATCGACGCAATAGTGATTACGACCGCGACCAGCGTCGCCGCGACCGTGACTACGCACGCGAACAGAGACGGCGGGATGATTCGAGCCGTCGGCGGGACGATGGTTACGGGAACTATGGTGGCTCGTACCAATTACGGCAGACAGCTCTCAACGCAGGTTACAATGAAGGCCTGAAGGAAGGTCAAAAAGATCGGAGCCATGGTGACCGCTTCGAATATCGAGATGAGGGCGCTTACCAAAGTGCAACAAAAGACTATAACTCACGCTTTGGCGATCGCAGACTCTATCAGGAATATTTCAGGCAGGGATTCGTGAACGGGTACACTGACGGATACAGACGTTACTAAGCGTTTTAAACTGCAAAGCCGGAAAAAGAAGTAAGACGGCGGGACTCGCTGCTGACTGGTCGCGGTCCCGCCGTTTTCGTTATTTTTCCAATTCTGCAAGTATGCGGTCTACGTGAATGCGCGTGGTATCAAGAAAACGAATTCCGTTGTACTCTTCATCTTCCAGACTGCTTGCTGCCGAGTTCCTTTAGTCTCGCTCCATTGAGGACATATCGAGTCGAGCCTTCAATCGTTGGACAACAAGTCGGGTCCTTCTCTCCGTAGTCAGTAGTTTTAAGCATGATTACATTGTCTTTTATTGAGGTGAGTTCGATTGCACGGAACGATTTGCCGCCAACTTCTTTATGCGCAATGTGAACCAGTCGGCCGTTGCGACGTAGGAAGACGGCCAGATACTGCAGATAGTTATTGCTCCTATTCTGACCCTCCAGTGTGTAGAGCACCGCTGTATCGGGAACGCCATCATGGTTTAGATCGCCAGTTACGACGGTCCTAATGCCTTCCGCCTGATAACCGTTCTTTAGAGACTCCTGACTCGAAATGAACCGATTAATAGCCGCAGTATCATTGTCTTGCGCTGTTCCTAGGAGGAAAGGCGACCCCAAAAGCAGCAGCACCGCGAGCATTCTCTTCGAAGTTTCAATCATTCTCTCTTCCCCATTGCCGACCGGATTGAAGACATTGCCGAGCCAAGGATATGTTATTTAAACCCTCTCAGTCGGCAACTTTGTGCCCGGGAGTGCTATACTACGCTACCAATTTCATGATGGAGTAGTCTCAAAACTCGTCTCGAAAGCCGAATATTTCTCTTTTCGTAAATCCTCGGAAAGATTAGCGCCCGATAGATTTCAGCGAACTTGATCCCAAGTACCTGGGCCCATCTCTTGAAAAGAATATCGTTAACAAGCTGGTCCCTTGTGGCCCTTGCGGCCGGTCTTTTGCTCGGTATTGTGGGTCATGCTTCAGGAAACCCAGCTTTCGAGGGGTTTGCACGGGGAGCAAAAGCCATCGGTGAATTATGGGTAGCCGCGCTGCAATTAATTGTCCTGCCACTGGTTATAACACATGTTTTGGCCGCCATCGTTGGTGCAAGTGCGAAGTCGGTGGGTAAACTCGGTCTTCGGGCTTTTTTATTGTTTCTTGTGATGCTAATAGCCGCGGGACTTTTTACGCTGCTGCTTGCTCCACCGCTCATCGCGCGCTTCCCAATCGATCCCGAAACGGTTGTTTCGTTTAAGGCAGCTACGCCACCACCTCAGGCGATTGGCGAAGCTGGCGCCTCTGGTTCAATCACCGACTGGATTGGTGGTCTGTTGCCGCGGAACATATTGGACGCAGCTTTACACGGCGACATTTTTTCACTCCTGCTTTTCACAGTGTTCTTTGCAATTGCCGTTACTCGGTTACCAGAGGATCGACGGCGGCCCCTGATGCTGGCGTTTCAAGGGTTGGCAGAGGCCCTGTTACAGATGACTCACTGGGTGCTTTTAGTTACTCCGGTAGGAGTTTTCGCTCTCGTGTACGTTCTAGCTCTTCGGAGTGGTGGGTCGACAGCGCAAATGCTGGTCGTCTATGTGGTAGTTGCCTCGACTCTAATGGTGCTTTTTACAGCGCTGCTCTATCCGTTAACCGCAGTTGCAGGTCGTACCACGCTTCGGGCATTCGCTCGCTCAGCGGCGCCGGCGCAGCTTGTTGCACTGAGTACTCGCTCTTCGATAGCCGCACTTCCGGCCCTCGTAGAAGGTGGTCGAGAGCACCTGCGTTTGCCAAAAATCGCAACCAGCTTTGTGCTTCCTTTCAGCGTCTCACTATTCAAAGTCAATCGACCGATGTCCAGCCTTGTGAAACTGCTCTTTCTGGCTCATGTGTACGGGATCCCATTGCGGCCCACGAGCCTTGCGATTTTTTTGATTACTGTAATCATCCTGAGCTTCGGCACAGCTGGCGTACCCCAAAGCGGTCCGGGTCTCAGGACCTTGCCGGCTTACCTCGCAGCGGGTGTTCCCCTTGAAGGCGTCCTCGTGGTTGAAGCCGTTGAGACCATTCCCGACATCTTCAAAACATTGCTGAATGTAACTGGAGACATGAGCGCGGCCGCACTCCTATCGCGAGGAGACCGCCTGAGTGCCGCGGATGTTTCCACTTCAGAAGACCCGCAGCCCTCGGAAAGCATTGCGTGAAGTGCAACTACTTCTCTAGCCCCGTGAGATGTCTGCATCATGATCCATTTCGTAGTACCGGAGAAACATTCCAAAGGAATCAGGGAATACTTGGGGCACTGGGGACTGAGCCTCGCAGAAAGGTGCCGGATAGTCCACACTGAGAATCTTGTTAGGCAGAATACGTTCAGTCGAGGCACGTACGTTCTGATGGCTCTTGATCAGTGGGATCCAGCTACGGAACAGTTAATGATGCAATTATCCAGCAGCCTTAGCTCATTGAAGGATGTACGATTTATTAACAACCCGGTTCGCACGCTGCGCCGATTCGAGTTACTGAGAGAACTCCATCGGCAGAACCGCAATGAGTTCCGAGCCATTCGTGCGGGTCAGGACCTGTGCAGTCTTCGATATCCTGTTTTTCTTCGTGAAGAGCGCTCGCACGATGGAGCTATTTCTCCGTTGCTTAAATCCTCAGGAGAAGTCGAGAAGGCGATTGGACGGGCATTGGTTCAGGGTCATCGGCTCCGAGACCTCCTGGTAATCGAGTTTTGCAACACGGCAGATAAGGAAGGCTTCTATCGAAAGTACGCGGCATTCGTTGTGGGGAATAAAGTAATTGCCCGTAGTCTCAATTATGGAACTCATTGGATGCTCAAACATGAGGGTACCGAATTCACGCAGTCAATGGCGCTGGAGGAGCGAAAATTTGTTTTCGAGAATCCGCATGAGGAGAAGCTAAGGAAAATCTTTGAGATAGCTGGAGTGGAATATGGTCGCATAGATTACGCGCTAAAAGACAGCCGGATACAGACGTGGGAAATCAATCTCAATCCCACGATAGGCCGCGGTTTAGGTGCGACGAGTGGTAACGTTCCTGCAGAACTCGAGCCAATACGCACAGAGGTTAAGCAACATTTCTATCGTTGCTTTCAGGATGCGTGGGAAGCTGTGGACGTCACTCCTACGGAAGACGAGGCGATCCGAGTCTCTTTGGATGTTTCCGGCGTCCGAAGCAATCGGTCGAGTTCAGCTCGTGGACCGCTACTTGCCGCAGCTCGCGCTTTGGTGCGACCAGCAAAGTCGCGGTTGGAACCGCTCGCAGCTCCTTTCCTGCGGCTTGTGGGTTGGTGTGCGTTAAGACGAAATCGTATTTGCCTTTAAACCTTTGGATCTGGTCTTTGGCCTTTAGCTTTCGGCCTTTGAGCTTTGAACTTTGTACTTAGAACTTTGAGCTAAGAACTTAGATGAGCTTTGTACTTTGACTTGGTCTCATTAACACCGGAGCTTTAACGACTGCCCCCTTCCCGACCTGCAAATTTACTCAGCTTGAATTGTCCAAATCCTCAGCTTCAAAGCTCCCACGCCGACTCAGAGTTTTACAGTCTCTTTAGCCAGGTGATACACCGGGGCTTTAGCCCGGTGAAAGACCAAAGACCAAAGTCCAAGGTCTATTTCTTGCGCAAAAACTGCGGTATCGTTCTCCCTTCAGTAGAATCCGCAATCAACTTCTCGAGACGTTTCAAGCGCGTTTCTTCTTTTTTCGCGCTCACTACCCACCAACTAGCGACTTTTCGATATGACGGAGGCTGTGCTTGAAAGAATTTCGCCGCAGCTCTGTTCTTCTCAAACTTCTCTTTGTAAGGACCGGGCAATTGGTCGGATCTTTGCTCGTAGGAATAGATTCCGGACCGGTTTTCTCTGCGCGCTTCGAACGCCTTGAGACCGGAGCTGTGCATTAGCTTCTGGTCAATCAGTTCCTCTGCTCGCTTTATGTTCACGTTACTCCAAACACTTCGGGACTTTCGTGGCGTAAAACGTATGGTGTAGCTAATGTCGTCAAGGCTTTTGCGCACACCGTCGATCCAGCCAAAACACAGAGCCTCATCAACAGATTCCGGCCAAGTAATACTCACCTTGCCGGAGGCCTTTTTGTAGTAGCCGACCCATAGCTCCTGACTGGTGGCATGATGAGTCTCGAGCCATTTACGAAACGCTGCTGCGGATCTAAAAAACTTGATCATTAAAAAAACCTGCTCCATCTTCATAGACGCGATCTTTATAGACGCGATCCCAATGAAGAGGGATCATTAGACTCACACATCGTGTACTTTTTAAACGCAGTCGTCCGCATTCGATGCTACAGGGGTCGACACCATTCTTGCACGACTCTTGGGCGTTGCGTAGCGTTCGCCCGTGGTTTCCTGGGGTCGTGTTATACTGACAAATTCTATTTCTTTGCCAATGGATTCGAAAAGACCCTGCGTCACATAATGATTTGAGAGTTGAGTAAAAGCAAAGGTGAGTAGTGTGCTAGAGATTATCCCGCTCGGTGGAATCGGCGAGTTTGGGATGAATTGCATGGCCGTTCGGTATGAGGATGAGATGCTCATTCTCGATGCCGGCATGGGGTTTCCTGAGGAATCGGCGTACGGTGTAGATGTTTGCATTCCTGATTTTGGATTCCTTGAGGAGTATCGCGACAATATTACGGCGATTGTTCTCACTCACGGTCACGAAGATCACCTTGGAGCCCTGCCGTACCTTCTGAAAAAATTTAACGTCCCAGTTTACTGCTCGCATTTCACAGCCGGATTGGCCGAGAGCAAGCTCGAAGAGCACGAGCTTGTTGCCGACACACTGATTCATCGAGTAGCGCCCCGCGATGTTGTGAATCTCGGCAGGTTCAGCGTTGAGTTCATTCGTGTTTCCCACTCACTGGTTGATTGCTTCTCATTGGCTATCAGTACGCCTGTCGGTACCATCATTCACACTGGCGATTATAAAGTTGATGAAACACCGGTAATTGGAGAGGCCATCGATCTCCGGTCCCTGAGGCGCTACGGCCAGGAAGGTGTCTTGGCTTTACTGTCTGATTCCACCAATGCCACAGTTCCAGGTCGGACGCCTTCTGAAAGAGCTGTCATTCCCGCTTTTGAAGAGATCTTTTCGGAAGCTCAGGGCCGCATAATTGTGGCTGCTTTTGCTTCGTCAATTCACCGACTGCAGATTGTCATGGATGTCGCGCAGCAGTTTGATCGGAAGGTTTGTGTGCTGGGAAGATCGATGCAGAAGAACGTCGAGATTGCGGACCGGCTGGGATATCTTGATATTCCGGATGGTCTATTGGTCCCCCTCAATGACGCGAAGCGGATGAATCACGAAGAAATAGTCTTTTTAGTCACGGGGTCACAGGGTGAGTCTCGCGCCGCACTCTCGCAAATGGCCACGCAGGTTTACAAAGGCATAACGATCGAAGAGGACGATACAGTCGTACTTTCAGCGCGCATTATTCCCGGTAACGAACGATTGATCTCCCGGATGATCGGCTTTATTTACAAACGCGGCGCGAACATCATTGAAGAGAAGCGCCGGTTGGTCCATGTCAGTGGTCATGCCTCACAGGAGGACATTCGGATCATGACCGAAGCGGTACGACCAAAGTTTGTCGTACCGATCCATGGCGAGTATCGCATGTTGTTTCGGCATAAAGAGTTTGTAAAGAACCATCTGGGATATGCTGAGCAGAATATAATTCTGATTGAAAATGGTGATGTGCTCGAGCTTGATGGCGAGCGAGCCATGGTGGTTAACAAACGCGATATTGGCCGCACCTTCATCGATGAATCGGGTTTCGAAGAAATTGACAGTGAAACAGTGCGCCAAAGAAAGCAGCTCGCTTATGAGGGCATTTGCACGCTGATCGTAACGATTGACGCTGATACCGGAGCAGTACGGGGTGAACCGGAAATTGTCAGCCGGGGTGTGCGTGCCTTCGGGTTATCGAATGGGAACATGAGAGACGCACAGCGGGTACTCTCTCAGTCAATAGGTGAAGCGCCACGGGAGACATTGAGAGACGAAGGACTGCTCAAAGAGCATCTGCGACTGGAGTTAAAACGATTTATTCAGAAATTGACGGGTTCCCGCCCAGTGATATTGCCAGTAATCCGGAGAGTCTAACCCCTCTCTGCGTAGCAATTTCGTAAGTTCTTATTTTTTTGAGCAAGATTTTGGCTGAATGCGCACTCTCCCCTGGGGTCTTTGTCGAGCCCGTTAGTGGCAGAACAGGTTTCACCCCGCTAGAGTGGGTCGGGGAAAAACGTTTGTCTCTGCGTAAACTCCGCGTGGCGCCTCGGTGGTGAATTTTGGTGCAAAAGGAGCTCACCGCAGAGACGCCGAGGTCGCAGATAAGACGCAGAGTTCTTTTTCCGACAGGCTCGTTAGGGGTCGAATGTTTATAGTTTGGGCCAAGCAAATACCTCCGGCGCCGTACGATGGAGCGGAACTCAAGTTGACAAGTATTCATCTAGCAAAGTTCCGCTCCTTCGTACGGCGTTGGTTTATTCGGGATGTCCAAGTCTATAAATATCCCACTCCTACGGAGTGAAGATCATTTGCTCGATCGTCGCGTTACTCTCTCAAAATTCTATGTGGCAGGCGAAAGTGGTAATGATTACCGGCGCGTCGTCGGGAATTGGACGCGGTTTGGCGCTGGAGCTAGGCAGGCGCGGTGCGAGATTGGGCCTGATCGCGCGTCGCGCCGAAATCCTGGAAGAGATTTCGAGAGAGATCAGAGCGAAGGGCGGAGAGGTTTTACCTTTGCCGGCTGATGTTCAGTTAGCCGAACCAATTAGCATCGTTGCTGATCGATTGCGCAAAGAGTTTGGGCCGATCGACGTGCTGATAGCTAATGCAGGAATTGGTGCCACTACCGATCCCGCGAAGTTAAACGCCGATCAGGTCGCCAACGTTGTTGGTGTCAATGTGCTCGGCGCGGTTAATAGTGTAGCCGCGGTTGTGCCGGAAATGTTAAAAAGTGGGGGCGGACACCTGGTTGCTATTTCAAGTCTGGCCGCTTACCGAGGATTGCCAAAGTCGGCGGCGTATTGTGCCAGCAAAGCAGCGTTATCAGCATTTTTTGAAAGTCTGCGTTTAGACCTCCAGCCGAGAGGCATTGCGGTCACGATAATTCATCCCGGATTCATAAAGACTCCGCTCACTGCGGGACGACAGGCGAAAATGCCATTTTTGATGGAATTAGATACTGCCGTGAAGAAGATTGTGCTGGCGATTGAGAAACAGCGAAAGTCGTATGCCTTCCCCTGGCAGCTCGCCACGATAGTTCGCACTGGCATGATCATGCCGAATTTCATGTATGATTGGATTTCGCGGAGAAATTCGTTTAGGGAGTAGGTTGGGTCTTTCATTATTTTGTCTCTCTTACAAGCAATCGTCCTCGGTATTGTTCAGGGACTGACTGAATTTATCCCAGTCAGTTCGACGGCGCATCTGGTTTTCGCGGCACGGCTTGTTGGTCTTTACGATGGTATGGAAACTGCGCTTAAGGCCCAACAAACAACTGCTACAATTGCTGTCGTACAGCTTGGCACGCTACTAGCTGTGGTGATCTATTTTGCACGCGATATATTCAACATTACTCGTGCATTCATTGCCGACCATTTGGCTCTATTAATTGGAAAGCGAGCCGTCGTAAACAGTAGCTCTACTGTCGCAACAGCAGGCTGGCTATCGCAGGATGCCTGGCTTGGCTGGCTGGTTATCATTGGGTCCGTTCCGGTGGGCGTTGTGGGCCTACTCTTTAAAAAACAGATTGAGGGAACATTTACAAAGAACCTCTGGGTGATCGCGACCATGATGATTGTGGTGGCCCTCCTGCTCGCGTTGGCGGAGCTGGTGGGAAGGCGAAAGAGATCAATGGCCGATCTTGGCATGGGCGACTCACTGGCGGTGGGTTGCGCTCAATGTCTGGCATTGATACCTGGTTCGTCTCGTTCAGGCTCGACAATTATGGCCGGTCTATTCGTCGGCGAGTTGCGTGAGACCGCGGCCCGGTTCTCGTTCCTGCTTTCTATTCCAGCAATTGCGGCGAGTGGCGTTCTGGAACTCAAAGAAGCAATTCATAAGCTCCCACATGGTAGTTATTTGGCACTCGCAGTCGCCACAATAATTTCCGGAATCGTCGGCTACGGTTCAATTTGGTTTTTGCTTCGTTACCTGCGCACACACTCCACTGGAGTCTTCATTATCTACCGGGTCATCGTCGGCGGGTTAATACTGCTGGCACTTTCAATCGGATACATCCCAGCGGCTGTTGCTTAGTTCTGGCGTTTCCTCTGATCGAGAGCCCTGCAAATTGTTTCTGACGTAAAATACTATCGATAACTTAGCGATTTCGGGTACACTAGTTCTGCCCCTCATCCTCTCCGACTTTAACCCAGTATCCATTGCTTAAAAGGCGGTGAGTTTAATGAACGAGAAAGACAGTCCAGGCACTGAGGCTCCCTCTCAGCGACCTCGGAGCCCGCGAGTTCCAGTCGAGTTCGCCTTAGAAGTTGAGGGCCAATCTGCTGCCGGCAAACATTTTCACGTCAAAGCGCAGGCTACCAAAATTAGCCGCGCGGGTGCCACCATAGTCCTTGATGCCGACCTTGAGTTAGGAGCTGTAATTACGTTAACACCTCCATTCGGGCACAAATTGAAGGCTGAGGTTAACGGTGTTTGGACCGACCAGGTGGACGGCCAGCGCCGAATCGGCGTGAAGCTTCTCGAGCCGGACGGGTGGTTTGCGGAGTAGACCACAGACCTCTTAAAAATATCGATGATAATTTGAACTTAGTACTTAGTACTTAGTACTTAGTACTTTGTACTTTGTACTTTGAACTTTGAACTTTGAACTTTGTACTGGCCTTTGGCCTTTGGTCTTTGGTCTTTGATTTTTGATGTTTGACCTTAGGCCTTAATCTATGATTCTGTTTAATCAAAGGGCGAGGATCAAAGACCAAAGACCAAAGACTTAAGACCAAAGACCAGTACAAAGTACAAAATACAAAGTTCGTAGTATGCAAGCACTAACCCGAAAAAAAGCGATCAGCATAGGTCTGCGGGCGCGGTTTCCGCTGTTTGCCCGGGTCCTGGGACTCTCAGTACTTGTTGCCGGAATTGCCTTTGTGGCCATCTCTTACTACCGCTTACGCAACAACAAGCCCTTTCGACTGAAATCGGAAACTCCAGAACTCTCAAAAGAGATTACGGGCATTATCGAAGGCTATGAACAACGGATGACCAAAAATGATCGCTTGTACCTTTTGTTAAAGGCTTCTCGCGACATCACCTTTTCCGATAACCATCACGAATTGGAGAATGTTAACCTTTCTGTTTATCCGCCTGCGGGCGACAAACCAGATCAGATCTCAGCCAATCGAGCCATCTATGATCCACAAAAGTCTCTGATCACGTTTTTGGAAAACGTGAAAATTGAGAGTAAGGATGCCCTTAAAGTGAGCACGGAATCCCTTGTTTATAACCGCGATACTGAGGTTGGGCAGACAGACGCGGCGTTTAGTTTCAGCAGGGAAAATGTCTCTGGGCGGGCAGTTGGTGCCGTCGTTGAGGCCAAAGCTAAAAAGCTGGAAATGAAACAAGACGTCGAGATCATAGTTGCACCCCAGGTTTTGCAAGACGCAAAAGCACAACTTGCTTCACTTCGTGCACGACCGGTAACTATTCATGCGGCTCATGCGCTGTTTGAACAGCAGGTAATGAAACTCTCATTTTCGGGTGGGGTAACAGCAGAACAGGAGCACGACGTACTGAGTGGCGATGCTCTCAATGCCACGCTAAATGACCAGAAGCGGCTGCAGAAAATTGAAGTACGGGGAAACTCGTATCTGCGAACAATGGAGCAGGGCCGCGCTGCCGAAGTTCACTCCATCGACATGGATTACTTTCTGGATAACGATCAGCGGGTTGAACGTGCTGTTGCCTTGCGCGACACGCGGGCAAGAAGTCTCGATACGGATGCGCAGATGGAGTTGAGCGGGGCAAATCTGCTTGAGGTCACCTTCCAGGCGATGGATGAACGCAGTTTGTTGAAGCAAATGCGAACGGAAGGGAGATCCACTGTGGATCTTTTCGCGCCGAAGTCAAGAATGGGAGACCCGCGAGCAGCTAACAAGCGACTTACTGGTGATTCCATAAGGCTCTTCTGGCGTCTCAGTGGCAAAGATCTGGAGAGGGCTGAAGCTGTGGGAAACGCGGAGCTGGTCATCGATCCGGTTGTTAAGAATGCCTCTACTGATCGCAAAACTCTTACCGCTCCGCGTTTCGATTGTGAATTCTTCGACAGTGGCAACCTGGCTCGGACATTCACGGCCACAGGCGGCGCCAAAACCATAATTGAGCCAACGCAACCGGCCCAGAACCGGGGCATCAGAACGCTCTCCTCGCAAAAAATGACCGCCAACTTCCTAAAGGAAACGCAGGACGCCGAGCGGATCGACGCGCAGGGCGAGGCAAAATTCAATGAGAATGATCGCAACGGTCTGGCTGCAAGCGTCTCTTATACCACCGCTGACGACACGGTACGCCTGCGCGGCGGTGAGCCCACTGTCTGGGATGCGCGAGCAAGAACCAAGGCGGTCGAACTGGACTCTGATTTACGAAACGACGTTTCCTACAGTCGTGGTAAGACAGCAACAACTTATTACAGCCAGGAACAGACAAATGGCGCGACACCTTTTAGCAAGGCAAAGAGTCCCGTTTACATTGTTAGCGATCGTGGAGAGTTTCATCACGACAGTGGGCTGGCAACCTATTTCGGTAATGCTCGGGCCTGGCAGGACGATAACTTCGTCCGCGCTGAGAAACTCATGATCTACGTAAACGATAAAAAGATGCAGGCCGAGGGCAACGTTCAAAGCGCTATTTACAACTTCCGCCACCACCGTACAGAAACCGGGAACACGACGGTGCCGGTTTTCGCGTCAGCTGATTCGATGTTTTATTCCGATCCAAATCGCACACTGCGTTATGAGGGTAATGTCGACATCCGCCAGGGGACTGATCGAGTGACCAGCGGTGTCGCTGATGTCTATCTGAGCGCAGAGTCCTGTGAGGTTGAAAAGACGGTGGCCCAACGTAATGTGATTCTTACGCAACCAAATAGAACCGGAACCGGCGATTGGATGCAATATACGACGGCGGATGAGGTGGCTGTGCTGACTGGTCATCCAGCACGGGTTGAAGACGTTCAGCAGGGTAGCACTCAAGGTGGTCGTTTGACCGTCAATATGCGAGAAGGTAGAGTGACAGCTGATGACACTCGTGGACCACAATCATCGGGGCGGGTCCGATCCACGCACAAAATCAGGAAGCCATAAGCAACGGAAACAAGAGATCTGAGCGATTGCCGGCAGATGACTTCGCAAACGGAAGAACTTGAAATCGCAGACAAACCTCGGGAGAAGTTTGCGACTGAAGCTCCGGTCCGGTTAGCACTGTCTCACGAATTCCCCTCTGGTTCCGCTCTGACCGCGGTTGATTTGCAGAAGACTTACAACCGGCGCCGAGTCGTCGATAACGTCAGTTTACATGTCGAGCCGGGCGAAGTGGTGGGGCTCTTGGGCGCAAATGGAGCCGGAAAGACCACCACATTTTACATGATCGTGGGTCTCGAGCAGCCGGATTCGGGTACTGTTCGTCTCGGCGACCGAGATTTGACGCGATTGCCCATGTACCTGCGTGCTCGTTTGGGAGTTGGTTATCTTCCCCAGGAGCCATCCATATTTCGCAAGATGAGCGCCGCCCAGAATATTCTCGCTGTGCTGGAAACTATGGGATTGCGTCGGAGAGAAAGACTCAAACGCCTTGAGGAACTATTGGAGGAATTCGGCATTGCTCAAGTGCGAAATACTCGGGGCGACGCACTTTCGGGCGGCGAACGTCGGAGAACCGAGATTGCTCGGGCACTGGCCACCGAGCCCCGCTACATTCTGCTCGATGAACCGTTTGCCGGAATTGATCCAAAAGCAGTCGACGACATTCAAAATGTGATACTGTATCTAAGGAATCGTGGTATCGGTATTCTCATTACTGACCACAATGTTCGCGAGACCCTGGGTGTGACTGACCGGGCCTACATTATGGCAGAAGGCCACATCTTCCGCTCCGGAGCGCCGCAATACTTGACAGAAGACGCTGAGGTTCGAAGGCTCTATCTCGGCGAAAAATTCCGAATGTGAATCTTCAGGCGTACAAGCGGTTGCGGATCGGTTATAATCTTCCTTGCGCATTCAGGCGCGAAAACAAGAACATACAGTTGATTTCAAGTAAGGAATGTCGCTTAAACTAACTACCAGCCTCTCACAACGACTCGTGCTCACGCCGCAATTGCGGCAGAGAATTGAGATGTTGCAGATGACTACGCTCGAACTGAGCGATCTCATTCAACAACAGATCCTGGAAAACCCTGTGCTTGAAGAGGTGCCCACTCAGGAAGAAGCTCGCGAACTTGCCGAAAAAATTCTCGATCACCTGGCGAACGCCGACCCCGGTGCCGGTCCTGAAGAGCAACCGGTGGAGGCTATTAGTCCCGATCCGGGCAGTCCTTCAACCAATGGAGACAGCGACCCTGCCGATTTATTGAGCTCCGGCTTTGCCGACACTGAAAACGAAGTGACCGATGCAGCAGGCGCTGACGTGAGCGAAGATTCGATCGGCGATGAGATTGTGGGCGACGAATCAGCCCGCGATGCTTTTGAAGAGATCGATTTTGGCCGCGAATTTCAGGACTACCTGGACCCCGGCTATAAGACTCAGGAAGTCGAGTACAAGGAAGACGCTCCCACCTTTGAACAGTTCCTTACCCGCCCTCCCTCTCTTGCGGACCACCTCGAATGGCAATTGCAAATGAGTCCCGTAGAGCCCGAGATATCTGATGCGGCTATATGCGTAGTTGGGAATCTGGACGCCGACGGGCGGCTCAACGCGACCAATGAAGAGATCGCGGCAATGGGCCGCTGGACCGAGGAAACAGTCGAAAGGGCCCGCCAAACTGTGATGCGGCTTGATCCGGTCGGATGTGGCGCCCGCGATGTTAGAGAGTGTCTCCTGGCGCAGCTGGAGGTGGGCGGCCACAATGAGCGTCTTGCGGCTTCGCTGATAAGCGAACACCTGGCCGATTTGCAGCAGCACAAACTGCCCAATTTATCCAAGCAGATTGGCGTCGATGTCGATACCCTTCTAGCTGAATTGCAATTTATTCGCACACTCGATCCGTATCCAGGCAGACGCTACTCAGCCGAAGAGCCGGTGCTGATTACCCCGGAAATCTACATCGAAAAGCTCGACGATGATGACGATGAATACATTATCTATTTTGCGGATGATGGCAGTCCGCGGCTGCGCATCAGTCAACAGTATCAACAGATGCTCGGCCAAAATTCGGTGAGCAATGAAACGAAGAGTTTCATCCGAGAGAAGATGCGGTCGGCCGTTGATCTACTGCGAAATATCGAGCACCGCCGGCAAACTATCTATAAGGTTGTCGAGTCAATTGTAAACCGTCAGAAAGAATTCCTGGACAAAGGCGTCCAATTCATCAAGCCAATGATGCTGAAAGACATCGCCGAAGACATTGGCATGCACCTTTCCACCGTCTCCCGCGTTGTCAATCGTAAATATGCTCATACTCCACAAGGTGTAATAGAACTACGTCGCTTCTTTACAGAAGGTATGATGAACGAGGATGGAGAAGAGATCTCCACCAGGATTATTAAGCTGAAGATCAAAAAATTGATTGAGGAAGAAGATTCACACAGCCCAATAACCGATGATCATGTGGTGAAGATATTATCGAAAGACGGAATTAAACTATCGCGCCGCACGGTTGCCAAATATCGCGACCAGATGCATATCCCCGGATCGCGCGAACGACGCGCTGTGGTTTAGCCCCCCTTTGAGCAGCGCGTTTGCCAGTTGAAGTTCATCACAGTTGATTGAACGGCCAGACAATTCGAATGTCTGGTGAAAGCGGTAGTCTCTCTAAATACACGCAGGAGTGAACCCAATAGCATGAGATTCGAGTACACGGGCAGGCACGTTGAAGTCTCTCCCGCCATTCGCAGCCATGTAGAAGATCACTTTAAAAAACTTGCAAATATCTTCAACGATGCAACCGCCTCGACCCACGTCATAATAGATGTTGAGAAAAACCGGCACATTGGTGAGTTGATCGTTCACTGGCGCGATCATACTTTAACGGCCAAAGACATTAACGCAGACATGTACATGGCCCTTACCAGAGCGATCGGGAAAATAGAGAAACAAGCACTTAAACTTAAAAAGAAAATAATTGATCGAAAACAAGGGGCCCGGTCTCTGGCTTCAGTGGCGCCGCCTCCCGATGGGGATCTGGAAGCCACCCCCCGCCCGCCCCGAATTATTGCTGCTCGGCGCTACTTGGTTAAGCCTATGACTGCCGAAGAGGCCGCACTCCGCCTTTCCTCTGAACAGGACCAATTCGTCCTCTTTCGCGATGCGGAAACACACCGGCTGGCAGTTCTTTACAAACGACGCGACGGCAACTTCGGTTTAATTGAACCTTGAGTGAATTGAAAAAGAATCCCGGGCCCACCTAACGGTACAAAGAATCTTACTGCTCTTACGGCCGCCTTCTCGACCTGAGAGCTTCCTGACCTGAGAGCCTTCCCGACCTGAGAGTTGCCGCAGTTGAATGGCTGACTTTTGCATGCCGACGTGCCTAGCCAAATTAAGACAGTAACGCGAGGGCCACAAATGCCCGATCACTGCATCTCGTGTAAACTAAGAGCCATGCAGATTTCTCCATAATGGCAAAGGGGCCCAAAGCAATTTCACAGCAGAATGAAGCTGCGCCGGATATCGTAATCATCACGGGACTCAGCGGATCCGGGATGTCCTCAGCCACTAATGCCTTTGAGGATCTCGGATACTTCTGCGTCGACAACCTGCCTATAATGATGTTGCAGACTTTCGCGCGTCTTGTCACCGGCGGGGAGGAAGACAAGGGCATCGAGAGAGCGGCGTTGGTAATCGATATACGCGAAGGTACCTTTCTGGCCGATTTCCAAAAGCAGTTGACCGCGCTGCGTGAAACAGGATTGGCTATCTACGTCCTGTTTCTAGAAGCTTCCGACGAGGTCTTGCAGCGGCGGTTTAGCGAAACCCGTCGACCTCATCCCGCAGAAAAGGGACAGGGCTTGTTGCAGGCCATACGTGCGGAACGGTCGGCGATGGCCCGCATCCGGTCTGTGGCGGATCAAATCATCGATACCTCAGACCACACGGTCCATACACTGCGCAGCTTGCTGCTTGAGCGGTTCAGCCCGGATAGTAAGGGCGGGCCAATGCGTGTGCAGGTGTTGAGTTTTGGCCATCGATATGGGAATCCGAGAGATCTCGAGCTGATGTTTGACGTTCGCCACCTGGCGAATCCGCATTTTGTCCCTGAGTTGAGACGTCTTTCGGGACACGACAGCCGCGTGGTTAAGTATCTCCGCTCCCAACCGGAGGTTGAGGAAACCCTGAAGCGTTTCAGTGATCTGCTGGATTATCTCCTGCCGCTATATAAGCGTGAAGGGAAGTCTTACGTCACGGTCGGCATAGGCTGCACCGGTGGTCGCCATCGTTCCGTGATGATCGCAAACGCCCTTGCGCGCCGTCTTCGGCAGACAGGTTTCGAGGCCCATGCGGTCCATCGTGACGTGAGGAAGGCAAATCAGCGCGAACCTCGTTCGCGGGTCAGAAAAAGCTAGTCGCGTGATCAATCCGGCACTGGTGGAGAGATAAAATGAGCAACGATGCACAATCAACTACAAAACAGCACGACTCACGAAAGGTTGCTGGAGTAATCGTAACCCATGGACATCTTGCAGGCGAGTTACTTTCCGCCGCTGAGATGATTATTGGTCCAATATCCTTTATCACAGCGGTTTCCATCGGTTGGCATGATGACGTTGATGCGGCACGCGATGAAGTTCAGCGAGCAATTACACGCGTTTCCCAGGGCGCAGGAGTTTTGTTGCTTACTGATATGTTTGGCGGCACACCCACCAATATCGCCTCGATGTTCCTGGAAGACGGTCGCTTAGAGGTAGCTACCGGAGTCAATCTGCCTATGGTAATTAAGCTGGCCACACAGACCGGGCCAGAATCGCTGGCCGAAATCGCTCGTCGGGTCTGTGAACTCGGAAGACAGGGAATTTATCTTGCGGGTGATCTCCTCGCGCCGCAGTCAAAAAGCGGATGAGACCGGATGGTGGAAAGTATTTTCACGGTTAAAGGGCGACTGGGGCTACATGCCCGGGCCGCAGCCAAACTGGTCCGCGTTGCAACGCAGTTTGAGAGTCAGTTATCGCTTGAACGCGTTGACGACAAGGCGAACGCGGACGCTAAGTCAATTCTGAGCGTGTTAATGCTGGCGGCAAGCAGGGGAACAGCTTTGCGCGTCGTTGCTGAAGGACCAGATGAGTTGCAGGCAATGCAGGCCCTTGACCATCTCTTTTCTGATGGTTTCGGAGAGACAGAAATGGAAAAGAATTAATGGCTCAGGCTCAAGAAAGTCGTTGGAAAGGAATGGGAGTTTCCGAAGGGCTAGTTGTTGGTCGAGTCCTGCGGATGCATGACGGCAGTCGTTATGTCTACCGAGCACGCATCGAACAAACAGAAATTGAACGGGAATTGCGACGCCTTCGCGCAGCGGTACGTCTAGCCAGACGACAGCTCCTGGCAATCAAAAGACGAGCGGAGAAGGAACTGGGAAAGGACGCATATATTTTTGATGCCCACCTACTATTGCTTAAGGACAAGAGGCTGATTGGTGATGTTGAAAGTTGCATCGTCCAGGAACACGTGAACGCAGAGTGGGCGTTGAAGGTGATAGGCGACCGGCTGCTATCTGTCTATTCAGAAATTAAGGACGATTATCTTCGCGAGCGAGGTTCCGATATAGAAGATGTCGTGCGGCGTCTGATGGTAGCGCTGAGTGGCGAACGTCCACCTCACCGTAGTCTTACTGAAGATGCAGTCATTGTGTCAAAAGATCTCCTTCCGTCCACTGTAGCCGAGTTAGACTTGAAACACGTTCGGGCAGTAGCTACCGACACCGGTGGCTGGACTTCTCACACTGCGATAATTGCCCGCGGACTGGGAATTCCAGCGGTTGTGGGACTCCGGGACTTTTATCGCCGGACAAGAACTGGTGACCAGGTCATAATCGACTCAACCCGCAGTGAGGTCATTCTGCACCCTTCGCCCGAAACTCTGGAGCTCTACGTTGCCAGGGTCGCTACTCCGAACGCGCCACGGTCTCTCGAATACTCAAAAGATGTTGGCCCGGTGAGGACTCGCGATGGCGTGGAGATTCGTCTTCGGGCCAACGTGGAACTACCTGGTGAATTTCCCGGAGTGAAGATCTATGGAGCTCAGGGCGTAGGGCTTTATAGATCTGAGTTCCTGCTCTCGCGCCCGGGTGTCATGGTTTCGGAGGAGCAGCAGTATGCGGCTTATTCGGAGCTTGCAGAGATTGCGGGCGAGGCAGGGGCCATTGTGCGCCTCTTTGATCTTGGAGGAGGCAAGACCGAAGACCCCGCCCACGAACCTGAACAGAATCCTGCGCTCGGATTGCGGGCCATCCGTTACAGTCTGCGGCACCAGGAGATCATGCGGACTCAGGTGCGCGCGATATTGCGTGCTGCAGTTAATGGACATCTTGATATTGTCCTGCCGATGGTGACAGATGTGACAGATGTCAGGCGAGCGCGAGAGATAATCAAGGCCGAAGAGGCGAACTTGGCAAATGAGGGAATTCGCTTTGGCGTAACGCGCATTGGCGCAATGATTGAAGTGCCGTCGGCGGTCTTTACTTCTGCCAGGATCGCTCGCCTGGTGGACTTTTTTCAACTTGGGACCAACGATCTAATTCAATATACCCTCGTGGTAGACCGAACGAATGAAGAGGTAGCCGACTGGTTTAGAACTCTTCATCCAGCCGTGCTTGAGGCGATCGATCAGACCCTTAGCTCTGCCCGTGAGGCAGGGATTCCCGCTATTGTTTGCGGCGAAATGGCTTCTACTCCTGCATACGCCGTTCTCCTCGTCGGGTTGGGCGCGGTGGACCTAAGTATGACGCCCTCAACGATTCCGGGTATCCGGCGGGCAGTTTCTGGCATCGATTACCAGGATGCACGCCGGATTGCGCAAGACTGTCTCGAATGTGAGACTGCCGATGATGTCGAGGCCCTCGTGCGTGAGCGCTTTTTGCTTCACTGGCCTGAACTCTTCCCTCCAAATAGTCTCCCCGCCCCAAGGAAAACCTAAAAAGGTTTGGAATTTCGGCAGATGCCTGAATGGCATGAATTTAGTTACCGTGGGCGCGCGCCTCGCGAAAGCCACGGGTTGCTGGAAGTATCCTCAATACGATAGGGAAAAAAAAGGGGAAAAGGGGAAGAGGGGAAAAGGGGAAAAGGAGATCTGCTTGCCTCTTCCCCTTTCCCCTTTTTCCCTTTTCCCCTCTTTCCCTGTTCCCCTGTTCCCCTGTTCCCCTGTTCCCCTCAAGGATCCGTATTATACTATTGAGATGCGCAGCGTCTCCTCAGATCACCAAGATCAAAAGCGACGGCAATGAAGCTGGTCCATGTACTGATTGGCAAATCCATTATCGAAGCACTCCTGGTTGGCACACTGGCGGTTCTCGCTTTCGCTCAAGCCTTTCCACCGCATTTTTATGGTTGGGGCGAAGTAACGACCTCAGGAATTGCTGGTTGGGCAGTGAATGATGCACTACCTTGGGATCGTGTCGAGGTTCAGGTGTTCGTCGACCAGAAATTTGTGGCGAACGGAGTGGCCAACCTGTCACGTCCAGACGTGCTGGCGGCGGGTTGGTCCAAGGATGAATGGCATGGCTATGCGTTCTCGATTGGCTCACTTCAGCCTGGAACTCACGAAGCAAGAGTGTATGCCATGCACCTCAGTGGCGGCGGAACTCGCCGCACGCTTCAATTGCTTGGGGATCCGATTCCTTTTTCAGTTGATGAGTGGGGCAGGCTCAGCTCGCTTAGCAGGGACGCATTAGAGCTAAATCTGACAGGAAAATGATGCTGACAATAGTTTCAACTCTGTGCGTAGCAATTTCGTAAGTTCTTGTTTTTGTTTGAGCAAGATTTTGGCTGAAAGCGCACTCTAGCCAGGATCTTTATCGAGCTCGTTAGTGGCAGAACAGGTTTCATCCTGTAGGGGTGGAATGTTTATAGATTGAGGCGAAAAACCTTCCGGCGCCGGTTCGGAGGAGCGGAACTCAAGTAGACAGATACCACTCTAGAAACACTCCGCTCCTCCGAACGGCGACTGAGATTCTGTGATCGTCTTGTCTATAAAGATTCCACTCCTACGGAGTGAAGATCATTTGCGCGATTGAGGCTGAGTGGTGGTTACACAGTGAGGGGAAAGCCTCTGTCTCACATCAGACGGCGCAGAGAAAAAACTCTAATAAGGATGCTACCCGGGAAAATGACTCTCGAAGGGACAGTCGCGGACATCAGAGGCCTGGCTCTTTGGGAAATTCTTTCCATCACCAGCTCCTGCCTAATTGCAGAATGGGTGGTTCTTGCATTCGCTGGCAGGGGAAAGTCGATAGCCTCAGTCCCCATTATTCTTGCTATTGCTTTCATGTTTCAGTCGCATCGTGAACGCGCAGAGACACCGGCTCTGATCGGATTTCGAAAAGAGAACTTTTTTGCCGCCGCTCGTATGCTTCTACTGCCCACGATTGCCACCATAGTTCTTATACTGATCGCCGGCTGGGTGCTGAGCGGCAGGAGTTTTATTATAAGGCCATTTAGAGCAAGATTTCTTCTTTTACCCCTCTGGGCCTTGTTCCAGCAATATGTTCTCCAGGGATTTATCAATCGACGTGCACAAATTCTTCTGGGGAAGGGTGTGCTGAGTATTCTCCTTGTCGCCATCATCTTTAGTGTCGTTCACCTTCCGAACCCGCTACTTTCCGGACTCACGTTAGTGGGAGGAGCAATTTGGGGTGCAATTTATCAACGACAACCGAATCTCCCGGCGCTCGCGGTGTCGCATACTGCAGTCTCGCTGACACTGGCGATGACGCTTCCACCCCACGTGCTTAATGGCTTGAGGGTCGGGTACAAGTATTTTGGATAGCGAGGAACAGAAGTTCCTGGTTGTTCGTTTAAGAGCAAACAACAAGTTTACTGTACGTGTTGAACATTGGTTTGCTACAATCGGTATTGCCTTGCAAGACAAACAGGTCGGGCGATCGCTGCTGAGCAATAGTCTCAGGAGAGGAAAGTCCGAACACTAAAGGGCAGCGAGCCCGCTAACGGCGGGGCACCGGCTACCCAGTATTCTGGGGGCAGGTGACGACAAGTGCAACAGAAAACAGACCAGCAAATGGACTTTCGAGTCCAGGTGATGGGTGAAATGGTGCGGTCCCGCGGGACTTAATGTAAGAGCGCACCGGCGCGGGTGGTGACATCCGCGGCCAGGCAAACTCCTCGCAGTGCAAGACCAAATAGGGAGGCGTCAAGAGGGCTGCCCGCCCGAAGCATGTCGAGAGACTGCTACGACCTCCGGGTAGGTCGCTCGATCCATCCGGTAACGGCTGGACTAGATGAATGATCGCCACCTTCGGAACTAGCCGAAGGTACAGAATTCGGCTTACAGGCCTGTTTTCGCTTGCATGGCATTGCTAAACATCACTAGCAGCATTCGAAGCCTTATTATATTGGTCAAGTGAAGGAGAAACCGCGATAGATGGCGAATCGAAAGGGAGTTTTTATCGGCGCTTATGTGCCAAATCATTTGAAGGAATCGTTACGTCGACGCGCCGCAGCAGAACATCGGACACTTTCGCAGGAGATCACCCGAATCCTGGAGGAGGCTGTGCACGGAAAGGGTCTGCCTGCGGGAAGTGTAGACCGAAGAAATAAAGAGTCGATTCCCAGGCGTCGAGCCACTGATCCTATGCCACGCCGACGAGCCGTTGATGTGCCATATGCCAGTGGAAACAACAGGCCCGGGGAGGACGGACTCTAGTCAATCAGCAAAGATCAAAACCTTGAAATATCTGATTCTTGCGGCCGTTCTTTCGCTGCTATTTTTGCTGATTTATGCGCGTTTACGGCCATACCTCCAAATGGCGCAAAAGCTCTTCCGCACGCTGGACGCGGCTGCGGAGCCGCGACCTGTGTCTAATCCCTCAAAAGCGGCAGAGCACAAATTAATTCGTTGCGTTAGCTGTGGCACCTGGGTGCCGACGGGTCGAGCGATTAGCCTGGGGTCAGAACGTGAATTCTATTGTTCGCGTGACTGCGTGGAAAAGCGCGCCAAAACCAGGCCGCGAAAGGTAGCTGGTTGATTTTTGCAGCTGCTAGGGATGACCTCACACTCCACGCAGTTGTCATGCAGTCGTTTCAGTTTTCTGTGCAATGGCGCCCCACAAAAATAGAAGGCTTGAAATAAGAAGCGCAACCGGAACTACGAGTAAGGCAGCAGTTAAGTGCTGGCGCTGAGCATCAAAGCCCAGCAGTCTCGCGGAGGTCGCCAGGATAGCTATCCTTCCAGATCGGATTGAATCTGACAGGACGCCCACTCCAAACCGTGAAATCACATCACCCATAATGTGGATGATTACGATGTTCAGGGCCACTGCGGTAGCGCGTACTAAGGGAGGCACACTGTTGATCAGAATCGCGTGAAACGGCGCGTTGTTGATGAAGAGGAACAGCACCGCAAAGAATACCGCTGGTATGAACACCCACCGGTTAGTTGAAGCCAAAGCAATAAATGTAGGAATGATTCCCAGAAAGCTACTCGCCGCGCAAACCAGAAAGTAAGCATTGCCTAGTCTCGAAATTAATTTATCTGCCAACCATCCACCACCAAAGGTACCTGCGGCGCCAGCCATTAGAGTAACCACGCCGAGAGTAATACCCGCTGCCTGAACGCTCATTCCCTTGTCCCTGACCAGCATCAGGTTGGCCCACGTGGCGAAAGCTCCCAGTACAAAAGTCAGCGCTGTGTACCCGGCAGTTGCAAGCAGCCAGTCTCGCGTGCTCAGAATTCTCCACGACGTAAGGAACCATGATTCTGTCGCTTGAGGCAAACCTGGATAGTTATTGTGGTGATGGCTATTTTCTGGGCCAGTGGATGTGATGTGCGTCTGATGATCCGTGGCGCCTCGCTTTGGTTCGCGCAAATGCCAAACAAACCCAGCCGTGATTAGTCCGGGAACCCCGACGATCATGAAAGCCAAACGCCAGCCGAAAAAGTGAGCAAGGACAACACCGATGACATAGCCAAGAGCGAACCCCATGGGAATTGCGGCCTGAAAAACTCCCAAAGCAGTGGCCCTTCGTTTAGGCGGAAAATAGTCTGCGATAAGACTGGGAGTGATAGTAGAGTAGGATGATTCACCAACACCCACCACGCCCCTCACAATGCATAGCATAACGGCGATGGACGAAAGCTCGAGAGTGAACTGCACCACAGGGAGGCGGAAAAATATGGCGTGGGGCAAGATCGGAGAGTGGTCCATGAGCCCTGTCAGGGCAGTCGCCACACTCCAAATCACAGCCGCGCTGGCCATTAGTCTTGTACGTGAATAACGATCCCCTAATTTGCCGAATAATGGCGCCAGTACGGTGAAGGAAAGCAACAAAGCTGCTTCCATGGCGCCGATTTCTGTATCAGACAGGCGCAGATCCGCTGCCATCAGAGGCGCAACACTGGGAAGGATCTGACGATCGATATAGTTTAAGAAGTTGACGAGTGTGAGTATACCAAGCGCGTAGTAGGAATAACGGGGAACGCGCACGTCCGCGGAAGCAGAATCGCTCTCAGCTCTGGGCGATGCCGGCGCCGCTTTCAGGTCCATCCGTGTCAGTTGTTCTCCACGGTCAGAAAATCAACAATAACAGGGGTGATGTCGGCGAGGTTGTGTATCCGCTGAGCAATGGAGTGACGGCCGGCGCCCCAAAGAATAGTTGGTACGGCATTAAGCGTATGGTTACGCGATGACAAGTCTTCAATATTCCCGTGATCGCTGGTGAGTATAACGGATGTTCTACTCAAATCAATGCGGCCCAACAAAATCCGGATCAGTTGTGCCAGATCCTTGAGAATACGTTTTGCCGCTTCCATATCTTGTGCATGACCAATCTTATCCGTAATGAAATATTCGTAGAGCGTGAAGCGATTTCCGGCGACTATTTCAGCCAGGACAGCGGCAGCGTCCGTGGAACTGCGCAGTTCCACATCTTCACCGCGTTCGCGCAAGATCGAATTAGTGAAATCCTGATAGACCGCTCTGCCGGCCTTCAGATCAGCCACTGTTCTGAAGGGCAAATTGGCCGCTTCTACCGCCGCTGTCGTTGCCGATACCCAGCGAGGACGCTCGCTAAAAAAACGCTCTGTATAAGCATTCGCGAAGGTGATGGGAGTAATTCCTGCACGGGTAAGTTGTAGGAAAATCGAATGCTCGCGAATGATCTCCAGCATTGCACTGTTAGGAAAGCCTTGCTTGTGATAGCCGAGCATGGAAGGGGCATTAATGCCGGTGAGAATGGTGGTTTGTCCGGAGGCGCTTTGCGGACGTCCTTCAATGCCTAAACTGGCGTCAGTAGGAACCACGACGCCGTCGCCGCCCACAACCCATCGCTCGCCCTGGAACAGTGCCAGCGGATCAGCATTTTCGACTTCAGCTAACGGATTCAATGGTCCACGCGAGCCAATCCCGAGACCATCAATGAAAAAAAGCAGGACAGAGCGGGAATCAATCGTCATGCAAAAGCCCACGCCCCCGGTAAAGATTAAGTTTGTTGTGTAGAGTCTTGAGACTGATTCCCAATAGCCCGGCAGCTCGCGTCTTGTTGTGTTTAGTTTTCTGCAGGGTACGCATGATCATCTGTCTTTCCATCTCTTCAATAGGCGTGCCCACAGGAAACGTGATTGTATCTTCACTGCGAAGTTGCTCTCGCTGCTCGATCGGGTAAGGTGCAAAGTGGTGCCTTTCGATCTGCTCACTAGAGGAGATAATCACAGCTCGCTCGATCACGTTGCGCAACTCGCGTACATTCCCAGGCCAGGCGTGAAATTGCAGGGCCTCCAGCGCGGCCGAGCTCAGAAATCGAGCTGGTCTGCCGTGCTTTTCCGCGAGCTGTGCGACAAGGTACTGAGCGAGGAGAGGCAGATCGTCTTTCCGCTCTCTCAACGCGGGAAGATGTATTCGGAACACGTTTAGACGATATAACAAATCCCCTCTGAGATTACCGTCACTTAAGGCCTCTTCCGGATCACGGTTGGTTGCTGCCAGCAAACGAACGTCCACGTTGATTTCCTTGCGACTGCCTAGCCGCCGGATCGCTCTCTCCTCAATTACCCTTAGGAGTTTGGCCTGCAGCAGCGCTGGCATTTCTGCTATCTCGTCCATAAGCAAAGTTCCCGTATCGGCCAACTCGAAGCAACCCTGTCGCCTTGACGCCGCGCCTGTAAAAGCGCCTTTCTCGTGACCGAACAGCTCGGATTCCATTAACGTCTCGGGAATAGCCGAACAATTAATTCCGACAAAGGGCTTGGCGCGTCTGGGACTGAGATTATGAATCGTTCTCGCCACCAGCTCCTTGCCAGTGCCGGATTCGCCAGTGATCAAGACTGAAGCGGAGGATGGCGCGACCTGTTCAATAATTGAATAAATCTCGCGCATCAGTGCAGAGTTGCCGACCAACTCACCGAATACGCCTCTCTCTTGTAATTGGCGGCGCAAGAGCGCGTTTTCGCGCGTGGCCTGTCCAAATTGCACCGCACGGTCCAATACGAGCTTCAATTTGTTTGCGTCCAGCGGTTTCTCAAAATAGTGATAAGCGCCCTCCTCTTGAATGGCGCGAATGGCCATCTCAATCGAGCCGCCGTCAACCAGGAGAACTATGGGAATATCGGGCTGCTGGACCCGCAGTTCCCTCAAAAGACCAAAGGCCTGACTGGAGGCCGCAGAGTTACCGGCGATAATCACAGCGGGTTCGAGTTGGCGTGCGACAGCGATGGCCGATGAAGGATCTGCCTCGAGGATCGGTTTGTAATCACATTGTAAGACCAGGTCTTGAAGAGCTTTGCCACTGGCTTGGTCAGCATCAATGATAAGTATGCAACGGGACATCGTCATGGCAGTTTAGCATGAACGAGAACACGTGTTCCCCGATATCGCACACCAGGTGATGAATCGGTGGTTCGCGAATCAACACTTAAGTGTGCAGATATTTGAGTGATGTGAGTCTGATGAAGTGAGTCTAATCTACTTGGGACTTTGGTGAGAAAAGTGGCCCGCGATCGCGGTCACCAGTGCCGAAATAGTGGACTGCTCGGGTTGAATAGCTACAGTCAGGCCGTATTCGATCGCGGTCTGTGCGGTGATGTCGCCAATACAGCCGACAGCAATGCCTTTGAGAGTTTCACTGAGATCATGAGTGTCAAAGAGCAGGGCCAGGTTTCGAACGGTCGACGAGCTCGTAAAAGCTATGCAATCGGCCCCGCCTGCTAGCAAGGCAGCAAGCCGCCCTCGATCCAAATTAGCTGGGACTACTGTTCGATAGGCAGGAACCACATCCACGCGTGCACCAGCGCCTTCTAATGCCCTGGGAAGGTAATCCCGCGCAATGGCGGCTCTGGGAATGAGAAAATTCAGTCCACACAAGGGCTCAGTTCCACCAGCAAATTGTTGCAGAGCCAGAAACACGCCTTCCGCCTTAAACTCATCCGGGACCAAATCGACATGGATCCGCACGTCGCGCAGTTTCGCAGCTGTCGCGTCGCCAATTGCACAAACCTTCAGTTCATCTATTTCGCTGATTTCATGGTTTTGCACTGCCAGTCGTCGCACAAAATGCTCGACGCCGTTTACACTGGTGAAGATAAGCCAATCATAGCCGTAAAGATGATCAATGGCCTCATCCAGCCGTTCGTAAGTTTCCAGGTCGACAACCTCGATTGTGGGGCACACCACCACGCGGGCGCCTTGTTCTTCGAGCGCATCGACGAACTGATCAGCTTGCGCCCGAGCACGCGTAATCACTACAGTGCGGCCGGCCAGTGGCAACTTACGACCCTCGTGAGATGGCTGAGAACTTGACATGGGTGCAACTCTATTCACGGCTGCAGTTAATTTAAAGTTAATTCGCCAGTGCCCAATCCTGGAACTCTCCGCCAGTGAGGTTGTTCGCACACTGCGTTATTTTATTACGACAGCAAGGCGGCGGCGCCGCGCTCGAGTAGGCGCTGGGCAAGTTGGCTCCCCAGCTTTTCAGCATCGGCGACTGCGCCACTGATCCGTTCCCTAATTATTTTTTTCCCTTCGGGATCTGCAACCAGCCCTTCCAATCTGAGTTGCTGGTAGTAGACAACAGCTTGCGCCGCAATCGGTAGCTGACAGCCACCGCCCAAAGCGTGCAACAAAGACCGTTCGGCTGTGCAGGCGAATCTTGTGGGTCCATGATCGAGCTTCTTCACAGCCTCGATGGCGGTTGTGTCATCGTCACGAGTTTCGATCCCAATCGCGCCCTGGCCCACGGCGGGAAGCATTTCTTCGGGAGAAATTCGCGCCGTAATGCGATTCTCCAAACCGAGCCGACGCAGGCCTGCCGAGGCGAGTATCAACGCATCGAAGAGGCCCTCATCAAGCCTGCGGAGGCGGGTATCGACATTGCCTCGGAGGTCTTTGATAACGAGGTCTTGACGCAGATTCTTCACCTGCGCCAGTCGCCGGGGGCTGGATGTGCCCAGGACAGCGCGTAGCGGCAGGCTTCGGATAGACGCGCCATCCGTATCGCAGTCCTGACGAAGTACCAGGGCGTCGCGCGCATCCTCCCGTTCGCAAATTGCAGAGAGAGTGAGTGCCTCAGGTAGAATAGTCGGCAGATCTTTCAGGGAATGGACGGCTACATCAATTCGGGAGTCGAGCAAAGCGTCTTCCAATTCTTTGGTGAAAACGCCTTTTCCACCGATAGCTGAAAGCGGTTCCCTCCTTACGTCACCGGAGGTCTTGATGACCTCAATATGGACTGAGACCTCCGGGCAGGCGAGGACAAGTCTTGCTTTCACCCATTCTGCCTGCGTAAGAGCAAGTTTGGATCCACGAGAGCCAATTAGGAGATCTTTTTTCATCTGTAGGAATCAAGCTTAATCTTCAAGTCCGAAGATATCGCGCCAGGCTTGGATTGTCTCAGCGTCACTAGTCTCGGAGGAGCGACGCATGTGGCTCAGCACCGGATGTGAGATTTTGTTTACAGTAGAAAGTAAGAGAGATTCAATGGCGCTCTCCTGTTCGGGGGTCAACGACCCAAGGCGGTTCCGTTGTCGATTCATTTCCAAGCGAGCTATGTCTTGTAATTTCTGACGTAGAGCACCGATTGTTGGCCCAATATCGAGCACGCGTAGTGCTTGCTGAAACTGCATTATCTCTGATTCTACAATCAGCTCTGCCCGTTCGGCTTCGCGCTCGCGTTCACGAATATTAGAAATGATCACCGACTCAAGATCGTCAATATCAAAGACGAACACGTTAGGGATCTGGCCAATAAGCGGATCTATATTTCGCGGCACGCTGATATCAATGAAGACGGCTGGACGATTCCGTCTTCTGCCCAGGGCCTCGCGGGCCATAGCCGCGGTCACTACATATTCTTTTGCGCCAGTTGAGCAGATCACGATATCCGCTTCGGCCAGATGATTTGAGATCTGTTCGAGGAGAATTGCCTCACCGGCAAATTCTTGCGCCAATCGCTCTGCTGATTCCTGAGTGCGATTCGCAATCAGTACCCTCGTCACTCCAGCGTTAACCAGATGCCGGGCCGAAAGTTCAGCCATTTCTCCGGCGCCTATCAGCATGACTGTCTGACCTTTCAAGGAGCTGAATATCTTCTTACCCAACTCCACCGCCATGTAACTTATAGAAATGGCATTTGCGGCGATACCCGTTTCGCTGCGCACTCGCTTGGCCACACGAAACGCGTGGTGAACAAGGCGGTTCAGCACCCGGCCGGCAGTACCCGCTTCCAGGGCCAGGGAATAGGCGCGGCGCACTTGGCCCAGCACCTGGGGTTCGCCTACCACCATCGAATCCAGTGAAGAAGCTACGCGAAAAATGTGGCGGACCGCCTGATCATCGATATGACTGTAAGTGTGTTGTTTGAAAAACTCGCTCGGTAATTTGTGTGACTGCCCGAGAAAATCAGTAATCCTGTCCCTTCCTTCATTCATGCGGTCGGTTGGCGTTTCAGTCAACACCTCGACGCGATTACACGTCGAGACAATCAAGCCTTCGCGCACGATTTCACCATCAACCAGAGAACGCAAGCCCTCAGCGCAAGCGTCCTCTGAAAATGCCAGAAGCTCACGCACTTCAACCGGCGCGCTCTTATGATTAACTCCGACGAGGACTATAGACATCTTGCTGACAAATCATCCGAACACATGATAGCCACCCATTAATCTAGCTCCAAAAAATGTGCACAAGACCAGAACAAACCCGGCTACACCCATCCAGGCCGCCCTCCTGCCGCGCCAACTTGCACTCGCGCGATAAAGGATCAAGAAGAGATAGAGTAGCCACGTAAGACCGGCAAAGATTTCTTTGGGATCGTTGTGCCATACACGGCCATCTCGCGAAGATCCCCATAACATTCCGGTCGCAATTCCGACTGTCAGGAGAGTCAGGCCAATGGCGGCTGCGCTGGTAGCGATTTCATTGACGGTACTTAGTGAAGGTAGTCGATGAAAAATAGCACCGAAAGTTTTCAGTTTGAGTTCTCTTTCCTGAATTAGGTACATCACACTGGCTACGAAAACAACAAAAAAAGCCGCGTAAGCGAATAGAAGCAACGTGGTGTGTACCGGAAAGAGCCAGGTCGTGGAGAGAATCGTCTCCTGCGAATCTCCGCGCGAACTGGAGCGGATGAGAATAGCAACAAAAGTCAGAAGGGAGACGAGAGGCAGAATGAAAGTGCCCAATGCCGAGGCACGATAGCGATAGAGCACCAGCCCATAACTGGCTACCAGCGTCCAGGCCAAAAACGAGAGCGTTTCGCGCAAGTAGAGCAGGGGGTAGTGCCCATCTATTGCCCAATCCGCAATCAGAGCCGCTGTATGCAAAGCAAATCCTGCCGCCACCGACCATTCACAGACACGCTGCAAAGTGCGGCGCTTATTTACAAACGCGAGCACGGCGTGAATTGCGGCGACGACGTATGCTGCCAGGACGGCCAGAAGTAGGGATTTCATTCGGCTGAAACTACTTAGGACTAAGTCATTCTAATTTATGGGCCGATTTGCTTCAAGGGAAGTTGACAGGCTACTCACAGGCTACTAGTGCAGCTTGGGGAAAAGTGCAGAAAACTGCTGCCGGATCCCCCGGCTTGTCCGGGGGAGTCTCACGTTGGTTGCTACTATAGTCCTAAATTGCGAGTTTCCGACCCGCAGTTTTCCTCAACTACAAATTTTAATCCGCAACCGGCCTCTTTGCGCCAGCGAACTCCACTTTGTGAAATGACATCGTAGTGCTCAGTTCCGTGCGCTTGTTGTCTCAATAGTTTATAACCTTCCTTGAAAAGTCGCGTTACACCCGAGGAGAAGACCATGGTAATTCAGACTGGACGTGTTTGCCTGACCATTCTGACCGTGATAGCGCTCTCCTCTCTGCTGCTCGCGCAGTCGTCGCGGCAGAGAAGAGGAATTCAACGGGCCGACCCAGATGAAAAGGCTATGCCCGAACCCTCTCCTACGCCGCAGAGGGCTACAAATGATTCTCAGCAAGAGATCGAAACTCTAAAAACCGACACTAACCTGGTGTTGGTACCAGTTATTGCTACGGATTCTGCGGGACTCTATGTTTCCGATCTTACTCAGGCTGACTTTGGCATTTCGGAAGACGGAGTAAAACAAGAGATAGCTTTCTTCGCCACCATTAATACTCCGTTTCACGTCGTGCTGATGCTCGATACAAGTGCGAGCACTCAGGAAAAATTGGGTTTGATTCGTCGGGCGGCGACTGCCTTTGTGGAGCAACTGCAGCCCAGGGATCGGGTCAAGGTTATTTCGTTTGACGATCAGGTGCGTGAGCTAAATGAGTTTACAAATGACCGCTCCGCCTTGAAAACGGCGATTAATAAGACGGAGTCGGGTCAGGGAACTAAGCTCTACGACGCAGTGCAACTTGCACTCTCTTCTGTGCGACAGATTGCCGGCCGCAAAGCCATTGTGCTCTTCACCGATGGGGTGGATTACCATAGTGACCAGGCAACATTTAACGATACTCTCCGCGGACTCGACGAAGAAGGTGTGATCGTTTATCCCATCCGTTATGACACGCGGGCCGAGACTGAACGCCTGGCTCGCCGGCAAGCTGAAGATCAGAGCCCACAATTGCCCACCATTGGCGTCATCAGAACTCCACCGAATGGCACGACCGCTCCGACCTTTCCCAGCGATGATCCCGACTCGGTGCCGACGTCCGGAACCGGCAGGACCGGGCCGCTGGGTTTGCCATTGCCAGGTGACATATTCAGACGCCGCCGGGGTACTGATCCCACAATGGATCCGACTATCGATCCTGATCGTCTGCCCCCATCTAATGGACCAGGCACGCGGCCGGACGATAGAAGGCCATCTGGTATACCCGGCAAAGGTAGAAGCGATCCGCGAGACATACCTGGTAGCACGAGCAGGCCTTCACGGCGGAGCGACGATTCCATAAGTTCGATGCTCGATCAGCTCTATCTTACCGCCGACAGCTATCTGCTTGAGCTCGCAGGCAAGACTGGTGGACGACTGTTAAGGGCAGATTCGCTAGGGTCATTACCCGATGCATTTGCGAAAATTGCCGCTGAACTGCGTACGCAATATGCCCTCGGATACTATCCTTCGAATCGCGCGCGAGATGGTCAGTACCGGAGGATCAAGGTGGTGAGCACGCGCAAGCAGGCGATTATCCGGTCGCGTCCCGGCTACCGCGCGCCCGCCGGTGACTAGATTCGTGAGATTCCGCGGGATTCGAATACGCAAAAGCCGTTATCCTTAGACTTATACCGGACCGCATGCCAGACAGACAAGACGCCTGGGAGCTACTCTGTGAATATACGAAGGGCGATAGCCTGCGAAAACACGCGCTGGCAGTTGAGGCAGCTATGCGCGCTTGTGCTAGGCAGTACGGTGATTGGGATGCGGACGCGGATGAATGGGGCTTGGTGGGCTTGCTTCACGATTTTGATTACGAGATGTTTCCCACACCCGACCAGCATCCGTTTACAGGAGCCAATATCCTCTGTGGCCGCGGCTACTCCGAGCGAATGATTCGAGCCATTATGGGCCACGCCACCTACACGGGTGTTCCGCGAGATACAAAAATGGCTCGCGCACTTTTTGCCACGGACGAACTCTGTGGTTTTTTGGTGGCTTGCGCTCTGGTTCGCCCGTCGAAAAGCCTCGATGACCTGACGGTCGCATCCGTGAAGAAGAAGCTTAAGGACAAGGCATTCGCGCGCTCGGTCAATCGCGATGACATTCGGCAGGGAATCGAAGAACTGGGCGTGGACCTTGACCAACACATCCGCTTTGTTATTGATGCGCTACGCCCCGTCCAGTTGGCAATTGGCCTCAATCCCGGATCGATAGACGCTGCTTCCGGTAGTTAGCTTATCGGGCGCTGCCCATTGGGCTGCGGGGGCCGAATTGTGCGATGGGCCGTCATTACCGAGGTGACGACAAAGAATGTCAGACTCAGGATAATCGCTAACACGGCGGTGATAAAAGCCTGCGTCCTGCGCCGACGTGCGGTGTGGCGATAAACAAAAATCGAGGCGCAAATGATTGCCAGGACCGGCAGTAGCAAGCTAGAGAGCACGAGCAACCCGGGCTTTGAGATTGGCTTCCAGGATGAAGAAACGGCCAGAATGATGCCGATGGAGGCGCCTGAGCCGACGGCGGCAGCGAGTAGAGATGAAACGAATACGAGCTTCAGGCGCATTTGGTCCTATCCCATGGCGCAGCTTTTGTGCGGAAAACCTTGCCCTTAGCGAAGACTGTGCTCTGAAGTGCGCTGCCAAGAATACCATAAGGTTCACTCCGGTAAGACAGTATCGTTAGCTTCCGAATTACGTCCAGACCTGCAATTCTGATAACTCGACACCATGGCAACTCGAAGCGCTCTAATCTACCTGTCCGAACGTGAAGGACTCAAAGATTTTGCAACACGCTTCCGTCCCTTCAAAAAACTAACCACGCGCTTTATTGCTGGAGAGACACTGGCCGAAGCGGTAGAGGCCATTCGTCAAATTAATGCAGAAGGCTGTACCGCCTCTTTTGATCATCTTAATGAATCCGTAACTAATGCTGCGGAGACAAAGGAAGAGGTTGCAGAGTACCAACGCATCCTGGCCGCCATCGATCAGTCAGGAATCAGATCGAATATTTCCATTAAGTTGACACAATTTGGTCTGGAGATTGATTGGGACCTGGCCCATCGAAACGCGCGGACGGTTGTCGCCGACGCCGCGCGACGAGGGAAGTTTGTGCGAATTGACATGGAGGGATCCAATGTTACTCAGAAGACTCTCGATCTATTTCTGCGCGTTCGCAGCGAATTTGGTTTGAATGATGTTGGTATAGTGCTGCAATCATACTTGCGACGTAGTTACGACGATGCACAATCTTTATTGAAATTACCTGCCAGAATACGTATCTGCAAAGGCGCGTATAATGAACCACCAGAGGTCGCGTTTCCGACCAAGAGAGAGGTTGACGAGAATTACCTGCGGATCGTGCGGCTGTTGTTAAGGAGCGGCATTTACCACGGGATTGCCACGCACGACCCGCAAATGATCGACGCCACAATCGACTTTGCCCAGCGGGAGGGAATCAGAAAAGAACAATTTGAGTTTCAAATGCTTTATGGTGTGCGTCGAGACCTTCAACGGCAGCTTGCCAAAGACGGCTACAACGTCAGGATCTACGTGCCTTACGGCAAACACTGGTATCCTTATTTTATGCGAAGGCTGGCCGAGCGTCCCGCGAATGTGTGGTTTGTGCTTAAAAATCTACTGAGAGGATAAACTGCGCTGGCGAAGAGTCAGCAAACCAAACTCAGATGAAAGTTCATTGGCGAAAATTGTATGACTGACTGGATCTGGATTTTGTGGTGTGTTCTGGGCGCGATTCTTATCGTTGCCGAAGTTTTTACCACGGGTTTCGTCCTGCTCTGGTTTGGAATTGGGGCGATGGCCGCCGCGTTTGCCGGATTGATCGGAATTCATAATTTCGGGTTGCAATTCCTCATCTTTGCTGCAATTTCAGTGGGTTTGACGGCTGCTTCACGCACCATTTTCCTCAATTACTTTTCCCGGGAGAAGTCTGGAGATCAACTTCGTACTGGGGTTGACGCCTTACCCGGGAAGATTGGGACCGTAGTTTCATCCAGCAGGGGAGCAATGCAGGAAGGCGCTGTTAAAGTCTTTGGATCGACATGGACCGCGTATCCTGCATCAGGCGAGTCTCCATTGGAGGCAGGAGAGCGCGTGAGAGTGGAGAGCGTCCAGGGCGCCTCAATTTATGTTCGTCGTATCGATGCGGAAGCCAATGGCAGCTCTGGTTGGCGACAGAAGACACTCCCGGGAGAAAGCTGAACTAGTGCGGCTCGGTATCAGCTTCGAAATTATCGTCAAGAGTTTTGTCTTCTTCTAACTGTGGCAACTCGATCGTTATGCGATCGCTGGCGGGTTCCTGTAGTTCATTACCACTAAAGCGCGCAAGGACCACCGTAATGTTGTCTTCACCGCCACGATTGTTCGCTTCCGCGATCAATTCATCGCAGGCGGTGCCCAGATCGGGGTTACTGGTCACGATGTTTTGAATATCCTCGGTTCGCAATTTACCGGAGAGACCGTCACTGCAGAGCAACAGAGTATCGCCTCGTTTCAGGCGAATTCTGCCCGTCACTGGAGTGACTTCGCTTTGGGCGCCGAGAGCCTGAAGTATCACATTGCGAAACATGTGGGTTTCAGCCTCCGCCTCGCTAATCTGGCCGACATCGACGAGTTGCTGGACCAGTGACTGATCTTTTGTTGCCAGACGGATCTGGTCCTTGCGAATAATGTAGGCACGACTGTCGCCAACCTGTACCAGATCCAGGAGGTCGTCTCTCACTGCGGCTCCCGTAAAAGTCGCTCCCATGCCGGCGCAGCGCGAGTCTTCCTGGCTACGATGGTGAATGGCCAGATTTGCATAGACCGTCGCGTTCTTAAGACAATCAACCAGCGGTATCTGGGGATCGCAGCCCTCTTCTGACTCACTTCCCATCAGCATTTCGCGTACTGAATCAACGGCCATGCGGCTGGCAACATCGCCGGCGAGCGCGCCACCCATTCCGTCAGAGACTACCAGGACCAATCCTTTATCGCCCAGCTCAAAGCCGGTCAATTCCTTCGGTGGTTCGACTCCATCGGAACCGGTCCAGGTTCGATGCGCGGAAAGTTCCAGCACCAGAAAGTTATCTTCGTTGCCGCGACGGACACGACCTACGTCGGTTTTTGCATGCAATTCTACGTGCATAAGGAGAGAAAAAAAGGATCCAATTAAGGCTGGATTTTAACTCTACTATACTTTGGCTGTCACTTTCTCTGCTAAATTTGTAGATCAGTTTTAGATGTCCGATAAGCGTTAGCTGTCGTTTCGGTGGACAAACTCAAGTTTGGCGGACAATGACACGTTATATTTTTTCTAAGGCCTGGTCGAGATCGGCGATGATGTCATCCGTGTCTTCAAGACCGACTGAGATTCGAATCAAACCTTCCGTAATACCTAAACGCTCCCGTTTCTCAGTATCGACAGACGCGTGAGTCATGGTCGCCGGGTGAGAAATCAGGGTTTCCACTCCTCCCAGACTTTCGGCAAGCGTACATAGCTTAACAGATTCGAGAACCGTGCGCGCTGCCGCCAGTAATCCTACGTCAAATGCGACCATCCCGCCAAAACCGCGCTGCTGCCGTTTGGCCAGAGCGTGTTGTGGATGAGAAGCTGAACCGGGATAGTAAATCTTCTGAACCTTGGGATGTTCCTCCAGAAAAGCAGCGACGGCGCGTCCCGATTTGTCGTGCTGTTCCATCCGCAGCGCCAGCGTCTTGGTACCACGCATGACTAACCATGAATCGAAGGGCGAAAGGATGGCCCCGGCGCTGTTTTGAATAAAGGCGAGCGCGGTTGCATCTGCTTCATTGTTTAGAACGACAACGCCACCAACGCCATCGGAATGCCCATTCAAATATTTTGTGGTGGAATGGACCACGATATCGACGTCGAATTCAAGTGGGCGCTGCAGGTAAGGCGACATGAAAGTATTGTCGCAGACCACCCGAGCGCCTGCGCGATGTGCAATGGCGCACACTTCGCGCAAATCTGTAACGATCATTACAGGATTAGTAGGGGTCTCAATGAACACCATTTTCGTGTTCGGTTTGATTGCGGCTTCGACGTTAAGCGGATCAGACGTGTCGACGAAATCAAATTCGAGATTGTAGTCAGCCAGGACGCGAGTAAAGAGGCGAAAAGTTCCGCCATAGGTGTTGTCAGATACGACGACGTGTTGGCCGGATTTTACCAATCGCAGGGCAGCGTCGATCGCTGCCATTCCGGAGGCAAAGGCAAAGCCGAACTGAGCGCCCTCAAGAGCGGCAAGATTCCGCTCCAGCGCGAAGCGCGTCGGATTTTGCGTTCGCGCATACTCGTAACCCTTATTTTTGCCGAGCGCCTCCTGTGCGTAGGTAGAAGTCTGGTAGATGGGAACTGTTACGGCGCCGGTAGTTGGATCGGGTTCCTGACCGCTATGAATTGCTGTGGTGGCGAAGCCCATAATTAGTGAATGGTGGCCTTGGGGCTTTGGTCTTTGAACTTTGGTCTTTGAACTTTGTACTTTGAACTTTGTACTTTGAACTTTGTACTTTGAACTTTGTGCTTAGAAGTTTGCTGTTTGCCCTTATTTTGTTTTTTGCGAATTAGAGTTCGCTATTATCAAAGTACGAAGTTCAAAGCACAAAGTACAAAGTACGAAGTTCAAAGCACAAAGTACAAAGTACAAAGTTCAAAGCTCAAAGCCCCGGTTCTCTTACGAATCAAGGATTCCCTGGCTCAAATACCTCTCGACCCCATCGGGAAAGACAGTTGCTATGCGTTTACCGCCACCTAATCGCTCCGCAATCCGATAGGCCGCGGCGGCGGCGGCACCAGAGGACCATCCCCCCATTATGCCCTCGGTACGGGCCAATCTGCGAATTGCCTGGCACACCTCATCGTCCATCACCATCATGACTTCGTCAGCCAGCTTTGCGTCATAGATGAGCGGCAGGAAGTCGACCTGCCCGATTCCCTCAATCTTCTTAGTACCAGGTGGCCCACCGCCATAGATTGACCCCTCAGGCTCTACCAGTACGCAAAGCACCGCAGGATTTATTTGCTTGATCGCTCGTGAAACCCCGACGAAAGTTCCTGAAGTGCCGGCGCCAATGACCACTGCGTCAATTCTCCCATCCATTTGTTCGATAATCTCGCCGGCAGTCGTCCTCTGGTGAAAACATGGATTCGCTTCGTTTTCAAACTGCTGCGGAATGAAACTGTTTTTGATCCTGGTGGCCAACTCACGCGCACAGGCAATTGCCCCTTTCATTCCCTCCTCTCTGGGTACGTACTCGATTTCGCCGCCCAGAGCTTTGATCAGTTTCATCTTCTCCACGGCATAGCCGCGTGGCACGCAAAGAATAACACGATAACCGCGGGCGACGCCGATTAGGGCCAGCCCAATGCCCGTGTTGCCCGCAGTTGGCTCAATGATCGTAGAGCCCGGCGCCAAAAATCCTCTGCGTTCCGCTTCCAGAATCATTCCCAGTGCTGCTCGGTCCTTAACGGAACCTCCTGGATTGAACCATTCCAGCTTGGCATAAACATCGGCGAGAGGGGGAGGTGCAAATCGTGAAAGGTGGAGCAGAGGAGTATTACCGACCAGGTCAATAACGCTTTCAGCGATGCCGAGAGTCATCTACTTTTATTTGGGCAATCTATTTATGAAAAGATATAGAAAAGACTCTATTCGCGTGAGGCACGATGGTAGCCCGCGTGTTAGGGAGTGTCAAACTGCTTTTCAAAAGAAGTCATTGTGATCGCAACTCTGAGTCATCTTTCACGCTGGCGCGGATCCAGATATTCACGAAGACCGTCGCCAATGAAGTTGAATGCCAGCACTGACAAGGCTATTGCGAGACCAGGAAAGATAAGCGCATGAGGGGCTGATTGCAGAGTCGAGAGATCGCGAGCCTCTTCAATCATTACACCCCATGACGGTGCTGGAGGAGGTACACCTAGACCCAGAAACGAAAGGGAGGCTTCTGCCAGAACCGCTCCGGCCATGCCTAAACTCGCCTGCACAATTAATGGTTGAATGGCATTAGGCAGAATATGGATAAAGAGTATGCGAAAGTCAGTGGCGCCCAACGCACGCGCCGCCTGAACGAAGTCATACTCTCGCACTTTCAACACCTGGCCTCGAATTAGTCGGGCATACCCGACCCAACCAATAATGCACAGCGCCAAAATCAATTTGTTCAAGCCGGCTCCCAAAAAGGCAACCATGGCGATAGCTAAAAGCAAACCAGGAAAGGCAAGAAAAACATTGAAAACGTATCCCGAGATAAATCGATCAATCCAGCCACCGTAATATCCCGCAAACATGCCCAGCACCGTGCCAATTACTGCAGATACTGTTACTACGACTATGCCGACTTCAAGCGAGATACGCGTACCGAACACTACGCGTGAAAAGATGTCGCGGCCGGTCGAATCCGTGCCGAACCAGTGCGCAACCGAAGGAGGAAGATAACGAAGCGAGAGATTGGTTGCCCCAACCTCATGCGTAGCGATCCAGGGAGCAAAGATTGCCACCATCACGAAAATCGCGACGATTACAAGGCCGACGATGGTCAGACGGTTCATTTTTGCGGTGGTCTTGGGTTTTTGGTCTTTTGGTCTTTGAACCAAGACCCAAGACCATTTCGTGTTACGAAACCCTGATCCGAGGATCGAGCCATCGATACACCATATCGGTAAGACTGTTCGCCACAATGTAGGTCATACTGATCACCAGGACGCATCCTTGAACTACGCGATAGTCTCTCTTGCCGATTCCATCTTCAACCAACAGCAAGCCAAGACCGGGCCAGCCAAAAATCTTTTCAGTAATTATCGCGCCTGCGAGCAGCACTCCAAGCTGCAGACCCAGTATGGTCACGACCGGAATTAGACCATTCTTCAACACGTGCTTATATACTACTTTGGTTTCACTGAGACCTTTGGCACGCGCCGTTCTAACGTAGTCCTCGCCGAGCTCCTCAATGACCGAGGAACGCACCATTCGAGTGAGGATCGCCGAAAGAGCCGCACCCAGCGTAAATGAAGGAAGAACAATGTCACTCCAGTCGAACCGGCCGGACGGCGCAAGCCAGCCGAGCTTCACCGCGAAGACGTAAACGAGCATCGGGCCAACCACGAAACTTGGCAGACTAATTCCCAAAAGCGCCACTACGGAAGCTAAATTATCGATCCAGCTGCCGTGATTCTTTCCCGCAACTACGCCGAGCGGAATAGCAATAATCACGGCTATCAGAAGAGCAGCGACGGCAAGTTCAATTGTAGCCGGATACCGTTCAAGTATGAGGTCCACAACAGGTCTGTCGGTCCGAAAAGAAAGACCCATATCGCCGTGAAGGATTCCTTGCCAGTATTCGGTGTAGCGATTGTTCCAGCCGAACCATTGAAAGTGTCTGGAACCGGCAGTATCACGAGGGAAAGAGAAGAAGAAAGGGGGACGATCAAGACCATGTTTCTGCCGAAACTGTTCGAATTGCTCGGGCGTGGCCTGCTCTCCCAAAACCGCGACGGCTGGGTCACCGGGCACGAGCTCGATAAGCAGGGTCACCAAAGAGACGACGGTCCAGACAACGAGCAGCAGAATGCCTATCCGCCGAAGGGTGCCCAAAGTTCTATACTTAAGAGTGGACCGCACCAGGGGGTATCTCGGACGAGCAGCTTCGGATATGACTTCGGCAGGATAATAGCATAGCGGAAGATGGTCTTTGGCCTTGGGAGATGGCCTTTGGCCTTTGGTCTTTGAGCTTTGTGTTCTCGAAGGCCAAAAGGCAAGACTACCAAGTTCAAAGCACCAAGTTCAAAGCTCAAAGTACAAAGACCAAGCTCTTAAGCAAAAAAGAACGTAGCCCGCAAGAAAGCTGGTATGAGTCGCGTGGCCCCGACAACCGCGCGCTCAAAAGGCTAAACTTCGCGGGCTACGTCTTATGGCTGCAAATTAATGTTGAATTGCAACCAATCTCGTTAGAATCTCTTAGGACGCTTTCCCAAGTGGAGCGCCGCAATCCCTCCCGTCAGGTTCCTATATTCCACCTCTTCGAAACCAATTCTTCTCATCAACGAAGCGAGTTCTTCTTGGCCCGGAAAGCGCGAAACAGATTTCGGTAAATACTCATAAGCGGCTCTTGACCCGCTCAATAGGCCACCCACAAAAGGCAGCAGCCTCGTAAAATAAAGGTGGAACAGCGAACGAAATCCTAGCAACACGGGCTGCGAAAACTCAAGCACCGCGACTCGACCACCTGGCTTCAGCACTCTCAAGAGTTCTCTAAGACCCCGTTCTACGCTCGCCAGATTCCGCAACCCAAAAGCAATTGTGGCTCCCTCAAACGAGCAATTAAGAAAGGGGAGGTTTAGAGCATCGGCCTCAATAAAAGGAATTGTCCTCTGGAGCCGCAAGGCTTTTGTCGAGGCAATTTCCAGCATCGGTCGACAGAAGTCCGTACCTACAACCCGCGCTCCGGTAATTTGAAATAACGTGAGCGAAAGATCACCAGTACCACAGGCAACATCGAGAATTCGAACCTCACCGGGCGGAAGGTTCTCGCGCAGCCAATTCGCGGTCACTCGTCTCCATCGCCTGTCAATGTTGCCCGACAGCAGATGGTTTAAAAGATCGTACCGAGTGGCGATTGTCGCGAACATCTGACGTACGCGACTGGCATGCTCATTCTCGGCTGCAGTTCTATCCTCAGTCACAGTTAACCGGAACTTAATTGAGGTTTGGTTGCAACGGGATTGCGAAACCTTTGTAATTAGTCTGGTTTGGGTAAACCTGGAGACGGTGTTGAAGGCTTTGCTGCAGGCTGAGACGGCGCATTGGCCTTAGCAGGCATCTCTCCAATCACTTCCAGCTTCAGATGCGGCTCGAGTTCCACTCTCAGCTGGTCAGAGTCTCCCAAGGCTATGGACGCGATGGAGGCCTCTCGAAAGAGACGACTGGCAGTTCGTTGCAGGTCGGCAGCCGTCAAACCCGCCAAAGTGCTTCTCTGCTCCGCAAGCGGCGGGAGATTGTAGGTATGAATATCCAACCAGGCTTGGGCCAAACCGTCCGCCGTCATCAATTCTTTAGTGGGTTGGCTTATATATTCACTTTTTGCTTGTTCCAACTCAAGGGTAGTAACGGGTGTTTGAGTGAATGACTGCAACACGTTTTTGGCCGACTCAAGGGTCTTGGCCGCCAGTGGAATACTTACTGTTGCACCCATGACAAACATGCCCGGAAGAACGTGCGCCTCATGTCGGGCGAAAACCGGTTTCCGGGATAATTCTGGGAAGCCATTTTCCCAACGCCGACGTGCGACTGCGGCCAATAGGTTAGCAGCAGGACAATCCCGATCGGAGCGAGCAAGTCCCACTACCGCGACTCGGATTTCAGCAGTCTGGTCCGCTGGCGCCTTGATGAGCATGGTACGAGTGTCGGGGGGCTGAGGCTGACGAAAAGTGGAGGGAACGTTACGTTCGCCCTTCCGCCAAATCCCCAAAAGCTGGCGCAGTGTCCGCATAGCCCTGCTTCTTTCCAAGTCTCCGATAACTGCAAGAGTTGCATTGTTTGAATTCAAAAAACGTTCTCGTGCCAGGAGCAGATCGGACCTATCCACTCGTCTAAGAGATTCGGTAGATCCGGCCTCCGGTGCTCCATAGGGGAAGTCGCCAAAGAGTCGGGCAGCGATCGCACGATCGGCTAACATACCAGAGGACACGGCAGTTTCCTTTACGAGCTTTACACGGCCTTCACGAACCTTGATCACATTTTCTGGAGTGATTTGAGTTGTCACCAGGGCGTTGCGTAGACTTTCCACGATTCTCTCAAAGTCGCTGGCTCGGCCCTGCAGTGTGATGGTTAGGGAGTCATAGTTTGTAGTGACCTGAAGTCGTCCCTGCATCTGTTCCGTGAAATACTCTCGCGTCGCTGGATCGGGAAATAGAATGTCACCCAAAAGCGCCATCTCTCCAGACTTACCCGCAAGGTCAAAAGCGGCTCCGCTATGAATGCGAAGTTTCAGGATAACGTCCTGATCGCCAGGCCGCAGCCAAAGCAAGATTCGAAGACCATTGAGCAGTTGTTCGCTTTCCGGTTCGGGGAGCGTCTGAGCAATTCCTGCGGCTGGCAAAGTCAGGAGTGGCAAAAGCACAAAGACCGCGATGGAAAACGTGCGTATTGGGCTGATAGTTGAGCGTAGACGCATAAATATTGGTTTGAAGCCCGGTTGGCGAAACATTGGTCTGTCGAGAAGGAAACTTGCCAGCCACCTCAAAGGAATTAGACCGAAAACATCTTAGAGGCGGCCTATTTCCCCGTCAACCGTTTGGTAATTAGATGCATCCAATCCTAGATTCAGACGTGGAAACAGCGGCCGAACAATGCCTGCGGATAATGTCTGACTACTCGATGAGAAAACGATAGTATAATTCCAGATCGGCTGCATTCTTGATTTTCCAACACAAATGGTGTGAAACAGAGTATCTTTTGGCGTTTTCTCGGTAATAGAAGTAGGAAGCGATTCCTGCAGGATCGAGTGCTTGATTGCCAGATAGAACAACAGACGAACTTTTGCTTGAAAGGGCAGGAGGCGGCGACCAGGCAGCTTTTGTTCGGCTGTACGAGCGGCACCGGGATGGAGTCTTTCGATTTGCCTACAGACTTTTGGGCTCGGTCGAGATGGCTGAAGACATAACACATGATTGTTTTTTGAGCCTATTGAGAAAGCCAGGCAACTTTGATCCGAAACGCGCATCATTACGTACCTATCTTTACGCCGTTGTCCGAAACCTCGCTTTTAAGCACTTTCGGAGTTCCGGGAGGGAGGCGGCGATGGATGATTTGGTTGCGGAGCCGGTGGCTTCCCAGCGGGAGCAGCCCCTGAGTAAACTGCTGGATAAAGAGCTATCTCAGAAGGTGAAAGACGCAGTTTTGGATCTGCCCCCTCTGCAGCTCGAGGCATTGGTGCTCTTTGAGTATGAAGGGTTGGCCCTCAGCGAGATTGCTGGTGTCACAGGAACGGACGTGGGAGCGGTAAAGGCCAGACTTTATCGGGCGCGTCAACGCCTGAAAAGCAAACTAGAACCATATTTGAATAGTAGGCAGGAAATTGTTACTTTGGAGAAGGCTTGAAATGAGCAGCACCGAGCCAGAAGACCCGTTTATTGCGGAAGATGAGCTTAAGAAGTTGCTTGAGTGCTGGGTTGCCCCAGGGCCTCCCAAAACGCTCGATCAGCGCCTAGTAACCAGTTATCAAAGGGAGTTTGGACGCGCTGATTTCGCGGCAAAGCCAGTACTGCTCCCCCAAAGGCAAAATGAGGTAGTTGCAATGAAGTTTTGTTCCACATGCCAGGAAAAGTTTGCGGATAGATTTAGTTTCTGTCCGGTGGATGGAACTCCCCTGAACGTATTCGTCCCGAAGGACGAGAGTACGGTAAAGGCCGCGGAGATCCACAAACAAGAGATCCCCGAGAAAACAGAAGCTGCCGCTGTGTTCACCAGCGAAAACGTGGCGGCCGCGAGCACACCTGTTGATGGTAAATCGGCAGTTGTGCCTGTTCCCTCTGAGGCCCTGGTTCAAAGAGGCGAGTATCACCTGACCATCATGGAAGACACCGGTCTCGCCTCACGATTGGCTCATGAGATCAAGGATGTAGCTCACGAATATGAGTTGACCTGGCCCGAATTCAAGCGCGATCCTTCCGGCTTCATAAAGCGGTCCATTACCGGCTACGGCCAAATGGCGGGCCGCTTTTTTGGCAATCGAAACGTCGTAATCGCGATGGTAACTGCCGTATTGGCCATGGCTGCATTGGTTGGTGTGGTTGCCTTCATAGACCGCTCCCAGTCGGCCGGCAGCTCCCGCGCTGGATTGATATTGTTTGCGCTCGTGGCCTTTGGTTTGCTTGTCGCCCTCTTTGCAACCTGGCTGGGTGGCGATAGGGGCGCTGCTGTTGCCGGAGCTGAGCCAAGCGACTCGCGGAATGTCGTCTTCGCGATGATGGCTTCTTTTGCGTTTATCTTTATGATCCTGGGTGGCGTCGTATTCCTGGACTATTATCAGCATCGGCGGCAGGTGCTGGCCCAAAATGCTGAGGAGCAACTTGAACTTCAGCAGGTCTTCGACATTCCCAGCGAACAGCCGACACCCGATCCCGGCACGGCCGGATTCAACAAGGGCAACGGGGGTGGCAGCAAGCCGAAACCCGAGAAGGCCGGCGGTGGCGGCGGTGGCGGTCGCAGGGAAGAGACACCTGCATCAGCGGGCAAACTGCCTCAGGCGTCCCTAACCGTTCCGCAGATTCTTCCTCCGGATCCAAAACCTCCTGTGGTCAAGAATCCTGCTCTGCCCGTTGCTGCAACGGTGGTTGCTGATCCGCTTCTGGTTCCGCCCGATGCTCGGGTGGCGGCTTATGGTGATCCCAAGTCAACCAGCACTACTCCCTCATCTGGACCAGGAACAGGGAATGGAATAGGCAACGGAACTGGAACCGGCGTTGGTCCGGGTGAAGGCGGCGGTATCGGACCCGGTCGTGGCGGCAACATTGGGGGCGGTGATCGTAATGATGGTGGTGGTGGTCCTGGCGGCGGCGGTGGCGGAGACCCGAACAGGATATTCAGCGGTAAAGAAGTTTCGTCAAAGGCGCGCGTGCTTTCCAAGCCTGAACCCACGTACACGGAAGAAGCGCGGAAAAATCAGATCACCGGAACTGTGGTCCTGCGAGCGGTGTTTACGTCCGGTGGACAGGTGACCAATATTCGTGCTGTTCAGGGACTGCCCAATGGCTTGACTGAACGCGCCATAGCGGCGGCACGATTGATTAAGTTTGTACCTGCCACGAAGGAGGGCCGTCCCGTTTCGATGTACATACAGTTAGAATACAACTTCAATCTGTACTAACTCGGTAAGACTGATCCAAAAATCAAAAGCGGCGCGGGTGCAATCACCCGCGTCGCTTTTTGCATTCGACTTACGTTCGACGAAACTTTTAGGGCCGTAGTTCTAGTGTGGCGTCCCGGTTAATTCTTTGCAATGGCGGACCTTCACAGGAAACGACGAGGGTGCCATTGGGCGTCAAGTCTTACATGGGACGCCACACTAGCAGCAAACGTGAACCTCCACGGGGCGAGCCCGTGGCATCCAAAGCAGCATCGTCAGCTTGTTAGTAGCAACCAACGTGAGACTCCCCCGGACAAGCCGGGGGCATCCAGCAGCAGTTCTCTCAGGGTCTCTACCGCCCTGGGTTCTGTGTGATCGCTCAGGAGCCGCGTTGCGTAAGTCCGACCCGGCGCCTGCCGCGCTCGTCTGAAAACTGCTGCTGGATGCCCCGTGAGAACTGCTGCTGGATGCCCCCGGCTTGTCCGGGGGAGGTTCACGTTCGCCGCTAAACGTCGAGCAGTCAACTTTTGCGGATGCCACCGCCTTGCGCGGTGGAGGTTCACGTTCCTTGCTATCTGCTTCGTGCGCTAGTGTGGCGTCCCAGTTAATTCTTTGCAATGGCGGACCTTCACAGGAAACGACGAAGGTGCCATTGGGCGTCAAGTCTTACATGGGACGCCACACTAGCAGACATCTGAAAAACTCAGAATTCGATAAATACCACGGGACCGGAGACCATCTGACAACTCAGGAACTATAGTTTCTCAGCAGGCTCTAGACCACCTGCTCTGTAAACCGTTTGATCCGCCTCACTCCTTCTCGGAGCTGCCCCATGGAGGTGGCGTAAGAAATACGTATGTAACCCTCGGCCCCAAAACCAGCCCCATCCGTGACCACTGTCTGCTCCTTGTCCAGCAGTTCCTGAGCAAACTCGCCCGAAGTCTTAATACTGCCTTTGAAGCACTTGCGCACGTCGGGAAAAGCATAGAAGGCACCTTCCGGTTCACTGCAACGCAGTCCCGGTATCTCGTGCAACGCTGACAGCAGCCAAGCCCGTCTCTTCGCATACTCTGACAGCATGTTGGCAACCGATTCCTGTGGCCCATTAAAAGCCTCCGCCGCGGCATGCTGAGCGATTGAGTTCGCATTGCTGGTCGAGTGACTCTGCACTTTCAACATGGCCCTGGTCCATTCGCGCGGAGCCAGAGTGTATCCCATACGCCATCCGGTCATTGCATAAGTCTTCGAGAACGAGCCGGCGATACAGAGTCTTTCGCGCAATTCGGGTGGCAGGCTTGCAGCGCTGAACACCTTCGCGGGAGGATATACAAAGCGTAGATAACATTCATCGGAAATTACGTAGATTCCCCGGTCCGCCAGTAGCAGCATTATCCGCTGGAACTCGTCTGGTGGAATCACTCGGCCGGAGGGGTTGCAAGGCGAGTTAAGTAGCACGACTTTGGTGCGAGATGTAAGATTCCGCTCGATCTGCTCCGCGGTGACTAGAAAATCAGTTTCCTCAGTTTCTACAAAAACCGGAGTTGCCCGCGCAAACACTACAATCTCAGGGAAAGTGACCCAGTAAGGCTTCACGATCAGCACTTCGTCGCCGGGATTGACCAGCGTAACGACGGCATTGAAGATAGCCTGCTTGCCACCAGAAGTGGACATCACCTCCGAACGGTCATAGCTTGCGGCAAACTCGCGCGCATAAAAGTCAATGATGGCCTGTTGCAGGTGGCGGGTACCCGCGGTCGGAGTGTATTTTGTTTGCCCCGCGCTCATTGCTTCTGCCGCAGCGCGCTTGATATGTTCCGGAGTATCAAAATCGGGTTCACCGGCGCCGAAATCCACCACATTCACACCTGCCGCTCGCATTGCTTCAGCAGCCTGCATCGCGGCCATGGTGGAAGAAGGTTGCATCCGGTTGACGTTCCTGGAAACTGGAAACTGAGAAGTAACCGGTTGGGTCATCATATGTAATAGTCCTTTGCCACTTTTTTGTGCAGCATGCGAGTATACCATTTCCGATTTTTCCGACCACTCAGCTCTGCGCCAATTTCTGCTTCATCCGAATCTCCACCAGTGGGGGAACCAAGCCTTTAAGTTCACCTCCCAGTTGAAACACCTCTTTGACCAGACGTGAACTTACATAAGAGTAAGTTTCCGCGGGCATCATGAATACGGTCTCGATACTGGATTCCAGCCGTCGATTCATGAGGGCCATCTGTAACTCATATTCATAGTCAGAGATAGCGCGGATACCTCGGACAATGGCATCAGCTTTCTGGGCCACGGCATAATGGACCAGAAGCCCCTCGAAATCGTCGACCTGCAACTGACAGGATCCGCGGGAAAGATCTTTAAGCACAATCTCGAGCATTTCCCGGCGTTCTTCGATCGTAAAAAAAGGCTGCTTCTCAGGGTTCACCAGGATCGCAATGATGATTTCATCAAACAACTTGCAACCGCGCTCAATAATATCGAGGTGTCCGTTTGTCACCGGATCGAAAGAACCGGGGTAGATGGCCCGTCTCATGATTGAGAATGGTAATTGTTAAATCGTAAATGGTAAATGAAAATCAGCAGGGTCGCTGCTGGAGGCGTTGGCAGATCGGTTATAATTCCACAATGGCTGAGTATCTTGACACATCGAGGTGGGCCAGACGCGATCTGTTCGAGTTCTTCCGTGGATACGACAAACCCTACATTAATATCTGCGGCCGGCTCGATGTTACCAATCTCCTGATGCTTCTCGGTTCTCGCTCAGGTATTAGCGTGTCATTGGCTTATCATTATTTAGCCTTGCGGATCGCGAACGGTATCGAATCCTTTCGTTATCGTTTAAGAGATGGCAAAGTGCTTGTCCATGATGTGATTCACGCCGGCACCACGGTCTTGTTGCCAAATGAAAGCTTCACCTTCGCGTATTTTTCGTATCACCCGAATTTTCAGAAGTTCCTGATTGAGGCCCAGCAGGCAGTAAAGAAGGCGCAGTCGTTGCATAGTGATTTCAGTCCGCAGGACAATGACGACATGATTCACTTCACCACGCTACCCTGGGTATCGTTTACAAGTATTTCGCATGCGCGGAACTGGGGTCGCGAAGACTCGGTGCCGAAGATTGCGTTCGGAAAATTTTTCCGAGAGAACGAACGCACTCTGCTACCAATCTCGGTCGAAGTACACCATGCATTGGTCGACGGCGTGCACGTGGGGCGTTACTTGACGCAGTTTGAAGAGGCATTACTTTCACCAGAGTCTTACCTGGATTCGCAATGAAATGAAGCACCCCATCTCGCGGCGCACTTTTTTCAAGACCTCGGTGCTCGCTGGCGCCACTGCCGCTTGCGGCGGGTTGTCGCCAGGTTCGGGCCTCACTGAATTTCAGGCAGCGGCGTCACCAACATGGGTAGACCGTCCCATGCGATGGGCCCAACTAACATTAGTAGAAGACGACCCGGGAAAGTTTGATCCTGACTTCTGGCTTGATTATTTCCACCGCACACATTCGGACGCGGTCTGTCTCAGCGCGGGCGGCTGTGTTGCCTATTATCCGACAAAGATTCCGCTGCATCACCGAAGCGCCTGGCTCGGCAACTCGGATCCGTTTGGTGAGTTGGTAGCCGGCTGCCGAAAACTGAATATGGTCGTGATTGCTCGCACCGATCCACATGCAACTTATGACGATGTGCATGAGGTGCATCCCGATTGGATAGCCGTTGACGCGGAGGGCCGCCCCAGACGGCACTGGGCATCACCGGAAATGTGGGTCACCTGCGGATTGGGCCCTTACAACTTTCAGTTTATGACAGAGGTGAAAAAAGAGATCATGGCCCACTACATGGTTGATGGAATTTTCATCAACCGCTGGGATGGTTCCGGGATCTGTTATTGCATACATTGCCGCCAGAATTTCCAGGAAGCCGCCGGGCACGCTCTGCCGCGAACGACAGACCCACAAAATCCAGCCAGGCGCGCTTACATCCTATGGCGGCAGCAGCGGCTCTTTGAGCTATGGCGATTATGGGACGCGGAAGTGCGAAAGATTAATCGTAACAGCTGCGTAATACCCAACACCGGCGGGGGCGCCGGCAGTTCCCTCGATATGAAGCAAATTGGTGAGTTTGCGGAAACGTTGATGGCGGACCGACAGGCCCGCCGCGGGTTAACGGCCCCGTGGGCGAATGGCAAGACCGGGAAGGAATTCCGCTCCACAATGGCTCGTAAACCCATAGTCGGCATTTTCAGCGTCGGACTTGAGGAGCCTGAACGCTGGAAGGATTCCGTGCAGAACGCTGCCGAAATTCAGGTTTGGGTGGCCGAAGGAATCGCCAATGGCTTGCGACCATGGTTCACAAAGTTTTCCGGGTCCATTCATGATCCCCGCTGGCTGAAAGTGGTGGAAGACATCTATCAATGGCATAAGCGTGCCGAAAAATATCTGCGTAACGAAGTCCCGATCGCGCGGGTGGCTTTGGTCTATTCGCAGCAAACGGCCTGGTTCTATGTGAACGATCGTCTGCGCTTGGAAGACCATTCCCTGGGATGGTATCAGGCGTTGATCGAGGCTCGAGTGCCATTTGAAATGGTGCATGACCGATTGCTGGACGCGGAGCACACGGCGAGATTCAAGACTCTAATTCTTCCTAACATCGCCGCGCTCTCGAATCAGCAGTGCGAACAGCTCAAGGCCTTCGTCAGAGCCGGCGGGAGCATCATCGCCACTTTTGAGAGCTCATTGTATGACGAATGGGGTGTGAAACGTGCTGATTTCGGGCTGGCTGACCTCTTTGGCTGCTCCTTCAAAGGCCAGGTCGAAGGCCCAATGCAGAACTCGTATCTTCGTCTGGAGCACGAATTGGCGCCAGGTCATCAGCTATTGAAGGGACTCGAAGATGCGCCGCGAATCATTAACGGCGTATGGCGCCTCGAGGTGGAGGCGCGGGATAACTCAGGAAAGGGACCCCTCACGCTGATTCCGTCCTACCCGGATCTGCCTATGGAAAAGGTTTATCCGCGTGTGCTCAAAACCGATAAGGCACAGCTATTTCTTCGCGAGTTGGCTGGTGGCCGCGTAGCCTATTTTCCTTGGGATATTGACCGCACGTTTTGGGAGGTTTTGGCGGTCGATCACGGAAAGTTGATGCGGAATGCGCTCGCTTGGACCATGAACGAAGATCCAGTGGTGCAGGTTATCGGACCTGGTCTGATTGATGTAACGGTTTGGCTTCAGAACAGATCGCTGACTGTGCACCTGGTGAATCTTACCAACCCCATGACGATGAAGGGTCCTTTCCGTGAATTGATTACCATCGGCGAACAGCAGGTTCGGGTACGGCTTCCTCAAGGCCGGCGCCCTAAAGACGTTCATCTATTGAGCAGCGGCTTCACACCAAAGTGGGAAGTAGAGTCTGGCTGGCTACGCACAACAGTATCGTCTGTTCTCTTACATGAAGTCGTGGCGATCGACCTGGAGTAACAATCAATGTAATTTAGGGCTGAGGCTTGAGTGATAGCGATAAGCACTGGCATTCAAGGTTGAGCGGGGGCGCCTTGAATTTACCGAACCTTGAAACTAATGACTGCCCCCTTCCCAACCTGCAAATTTACTCCGCTTGAATTGTCCCGTCGCAACTGAAGATTCCTAAGAGTTTCGGCCGGAACGACAACCCAAAAGCTTATCGGACATCAAACTGAACCACAGCCTGATTCTGAAACTCCTTGGCCTGAATCTAAATCAGGAATTGATACAGAGATGATTGTCAACTTCGTTCAGCATGATGTAACCGCGCTGGCTGAGCCGACAAATAAACAAACTAAACTGTCTGCGAGATTGCTGCTGGTACTGGCAGGATTAGTGTTTGGGTGCATCGTAAGCGAACTGATGCTGCGGGCTATTGGCTATTCGTATCCACTGTTCTACGTAACTGATTATGATAGGGGATACGCGCCGCAACGGGGACAGGAAGGTTGGTCCTGGTTAGAGAACAAGACCTACCTGCGTTTTAGTAGCGAGGGCTTTCGTGATCGCGAACACACCAAAGCGAAACCTGCCGGTACGATTCGCATCGCGGTACTGGGAGATTCATATGCCGAAGCCAGACAGGTGCCCATCGAGCAAACCTTCTGGGCCGTAATGGAAAAACAGTTACAAGGGTGCCGAGCTTTTGCTGGAAGCAACGTTGAGGTTATTAATTTTGGCGTTAGCGGCTACGGTACAGCCCAGGAATTACTCACGTTGAGACAACGTGTCTGGGACTATTCACCGGATGTCGTGCTACTCACTTTTACCACTCAGAACGACGTCATCGATAATTATCGGCCACTCAAACAGACAGAGCAAATTCCATATTTTGTTTATCAGGACGGCAACCTGGTTTATGACAGCTCTTTCAGGAGTTCGCCCAAATATCGCTGGCACGATTCACGATTATTCAGGTTGTGGGGCTTGGTACACGACCATTCACGCCTGATCCAGCTCATTCATCACGCGCAGTATTCATTACGAACAAACATATCTGACTGGAGAGCAAAGAGGCGGCTTTCCCAACGCAAACAAAACCAGAGTGCCGCTCTAGCCTCTCAAGAGAAGAAAGACGCTCCGGTGGGTGAAGACGTTGAAGTGTATAACATCGTCTATCGTGAGCCGGCTGATAGAGAGTGGGCCGAAGCGTGGCGCGTGACTGAAGGACTTATTGGAGAAATACGTAATGAAGTCGAGCAACATGGTGCTAAGTTTATGGTCGTAACCATTAGCACCGACATTCAGGTCTTTCCAGACCGAGCAGTTCGTGAAGTCTTCATGCGACACATCGGTGTCAGCAATCTTTTCTATCCCAACCTGCGCCTGCAAGCTTTTGTAGATCGCGAAGGCATTGCCTTTCTGGATTTATCAAAACCAATGCAAGCCTACGCAGAGCAAAATAGGGTATTTCTACATGGGTTCGGAAAAGATATTGGGAATGGACATTGGAACGTCGCGGGACATCAGTTCGCAGGTCAAATGATGGCACAGAGATTGTGCGAGGGCACCCCGTAAAGTGTCTGTCGGAAAAAGCGTTTGTCTCTGCGTTAACTCCGCGTGCTCGGCGCCTTTGGGACGACAATTGTGGTGAATCACCTGAGCCCGCCTAATCACGACCGGTTTTACCTACTCCATTTTATCCGTTGAATTTCTCAGCATAGGCCGTTGAGAATCTCAACGCGATTCCCCGTAATATTTGTAAGATCAAAACTCCTCCCGCTCTCTGTCAGTGTTGAGAATCTCAACTTCCCTTTCCGAACACTTCAACTCCTAACAAGCACGTATTCCCTCTTAAATTCTGTGTTTGTTAGCTTTACAGCCTTTGAACCATGCAGTTGTCCAGCGGGAACACCTGTTGCTCTGCAAAGAGTGACTGCTTGCGGAGGCAAACATGAATGGCCTGAAAGCAAAAACCAGCTTCAATCAAACAGCGGATCCGAAATTAAACCATTGCTGGTGGATGGAAGCTGGTGTTGTGGACTACAAGTTATGCGATCGAGATTACGACTGCGAGCATTGTCCCTTTGATGAGGGCCTTCATGGCAGAGCCGCCAAACTGACCACGCGCCCGGCAGACTTGAGTTCTGCCCGACCAGGTAATCAGCAACTACATCCGAGCACTCCCAAAGAATGCGTCAGATTATCGGGAATCGAAATCGGCCAGGCAGCCAACCATCTTTTCTTTCATCCCGGACATACCTGGGCCCGAATTGAGGAAGGCGGGACGGTCCGCTCCGGCATCGATGACTTTGGTCAGCGCATGCTGGGCCGGGCTTATTCGGTCACCTTACCTTCAATCAATGTCAATCTGCGCTGTGGTGAAGAATCATGGAGATTTACCCATCAAACAGGAGTGACCGCATTGGTTGCTCCGGTGTCAGGTACAGTCAAAGAAGTCAACGCAAATCTGATCCAACGTCCCTCGCTGCTAAATCACGACCCGTACGGAGAAGGTTGGACCATTCTTATCGAGCCGACAGATCTTAAGGGCTGTCTGAGACGCCTCCTATATGGGGAGCATGCCAGACAGTGGCGCGAACGAGAGCTTGAAAAACTATCTCTGAAGCTGAGTGGCATTATGAGCAGTGATGAACACAGTTTAGGCACAACGCTGAATGACGGTGGACTGCTGAGACCGGATTTTATGAAAGGATTAAGCGCCGAAGAAATGCGGCAAGTTATCAAATCATTCTTTCCATATCCTCAAGACGAGGATGCGAAACGCAATAATTCTAAGTTAGTTCAGGACAGGAGGTGATCTATATGGTCGCGCTATTTGTGATAGTGACAATTCTTGTATGTGTAGGAATTGACGGCATTGTGCAGTGGCGAAAATCACAGAAAGAGTCTGCAACAAGATTGCTCGCAGACAAATTGGTGCCGGCAGAGGCGTTCGCAAATTTCTCAGCTCCGGCAAACATTTACCTTGACGAGGGACACACCTGGGTCAAGGTCAAGCCATCGGGCGCAATCGATGTCGGACTCGATAGCTTCGCGCAGAGGTTGATTGGAAGAATCGACGGCGTCGTGTTACCGGAGGTGGGAAAGGAAATTCGCCGTGGCGATATGCTCTTCGCCCTGAGACAAGACGAGCACCGAGCAGCTTTTGCGTCCCCTGTGGACGGCGTCGTTACCGTGGTAGATAAAGAGCTGCCCTGGCATCCGGAACTGATTCAAAGTGATCCCTACAAAGATGGTTGGGTTTGCTCTTTGAAACCGAGGAATCTGGCAAAGAACCTGAAGCAACTTCGCACTGCGGAAGAGGCGAGGAACTGGCTACGAGACGAAGCTCGCAGGTTCCAGGAATTTTTTGCGGCAGGGCCGCTTGAAAATATGCGACTCGGGCACGTGATGCAGGATGGCGGCGAGTTGGCAGGTGGCGTGCTCGAATTTGCGGATGATGAAACCTGGAAGAAATTCAATGAAGTGTTCCTGCGGCCGCCAACGGGCGACCAGAGTTGAGAGTATGAGATTCGATTGCCCGCTGAAGTGCTGCAGAGGTCGGAAACTCCGACGCCTATTAGCCCCTAAATAATGGGGAAAATGGAGCAGCCAAAGGCAGTAACTGCGGGACTTTCACCAATGAGCGAGGGTCGAATCTCCTGGCAAAAATGGGGTTGCAAAGCGACGCTGCCTCTAACTTCAGTGCCTGATTAATTTGAAGCGCCGCCGCCGTTTAAGTGATTGAGGGAATACCAGTTGCTATTTTCAACACCCGGAAAGGTGTCGTAGGTGAAAAGATGGACACTCAGACGATATCGAAGAAGGCACTTCTCTTCGACAGTACCCTCTGCACTGGCTGTGGTGCTTGCTACAGCGCCTGTAAAGAAAAGAACAAGCTAGCCCGGACGATTTCGAATATCCTTCGCGACGATCTCTCGGCTGACACCTACACGGTGGTCAACCGTCGTAACAACCGCTACATAAGGCGAATGTGCATGCACTGCAACGAACCGACCTGCGTGTCGGTTTGCCCCGTCGGTGCGTTGACGAAGACAGCCGAAGGGCCAGTCACGTATGAAGCGGACAAATGCATGGGTTGTCGCTACTGCATGCAGGCTTGTCCATTTAACATTCCGCAGTACGAGTGGGATAACTCGATTACGCCCCGTGTCAGGAAATGTGACATGTGCCGAGACCGAGTTGCCGCCGGGCTGCAAACCGCCTGCGCCACCGTCTGCCCCACTGGCGCAACCAAATTCGGCGATCGCGACCAGCTGATCGCGGAAGCTCAATCTCGCCTCCGCAATAATCCAGGCCGTTATTTGAATCATGTGTACGGCATTGGTGAAGTAGGCGGCACTTCTGTGCTGCTGCTCGCAGACGTGCCTTTCGCCACGCTTGGCTATCGCACAGATCTATTACAAGAACCACTACCGCGCCTTACGTGGAATGTACTGCATGAGCTGCCAAAGGTCGTCGGCATTGGCGGTGTCTTAATGAGTGGCATCTGGTGGATCACCAAGCGTCGTGAGGAAGTGCAAAGGGCGGAGCGGGAAGAGAAGCTAAGCAAGGCAAACGATTAGCCTCAAGAGATCGGTGTAAGTGGCATTTGCACACCCGTTGAACGGAGTCTTATGAAGATCAATCTGCGTTGGCCCAAGCTCACTTTTTGGCGAGCTATTCTATTGGCTATTCTTGCGGCCGGGTTGTACGCGACAATATTGCGCTTCACCAAAGGTCTGAGCGCGACCACGAACTTAAGTGCCAGGTTTCCCTGGGGAATCTGGATTGGTTTCGATGTAATGTGCGGCGTAGCGCTAGCCGCAGGCGGCTTTACGGTCAGCGCGGTGGTCTACATTTTTCACATCGAAAAATATCGCCCGATTATTCGTCCCACCATACTGACGGCTTTTTTGGGTTACTCACTGGTAATTGTCGGTTTGATGTTCGATCTGGGCCGGCCCTACAACGTTTGGCATCCCCTGATCATGTGGAACCCGCACTCAGTGATGTTCGAGGTGGGCTGGTGTGTGACGTTGTATTCAACTGTGCTGGCGCTTGAGTTTAGCCCGTTGGTCTTGGAGAAGCTTCCCTGGAAAAAACCCTATAAGATCGTCAAGTCAGTAACCGTTCCACTAGTGATTGTTGGTGTCTTGCTTTCAACGATGCACCAGTCGTCGCTCGGTACGCTATATTTGATCGTACCTCACAAACTGCACCCGCTCTGGTATTCGCCAATGCTGCCCGTCTTCTTTTTCATATCGGCAATTGCGTTGGGCTGCACTATGACGATCTTCGAGTCGTACTTGAGCTGGCGCGCATTTCGCAAAGGAATTGAGTTTGAGTTGCTGAACAAACTCGGCGCAGTTGCTGCAGTTACGCTCCTGGTGTATCTCGTCATGAAGATCCTGGACATGCAAGGCCGCGGTGTCCTGGGTCTGGCTTTCCAACCGACCTACGAAGGAAGAATGTTTCTTGGCGAAATGTTATTAGGAGTTGTGGCTCCGATCATCATGCTTTTTATTCCCCGTATTCGCAATAACCAATTTGGGCTCTTCTTTTCGGCCCTGATGGTGGTGCTCGGATTTGTCATGAACCGAATTAATGTTGCGATCACTGGGATGGACCGGTCCTCTGGCGTGAACTACTTCCCCAGCTGGACCGAAATGGCTGTCACCGCTTCTATCGTGGCCGGAGGTTTTCTCCTCTTCGGACTTGCCGTCAGGTATCTCGATGTCTTTCCTCCTGAAGACATGGAGGCAATAGTTAAGGGCAAACGCCCAGAGCTCCCGGCGCTTGTGGCGCTCCGTGAACCTTTCTGGAGTGCGACTACTTTAGCTCTGGTTCTGGGTGTAATTTTCGTCGGGGCAAGTGTAGCGCTTAGCTACGATGGGATCAGGCGCCGGGTGCCCGTCCAGGCAGGGCTGCCACTAGAGAAAGGTACGGTGGACATTGCCCGCGGCCTGGCTGAGTTAAAGATGCCGGGCGAGCTCCCAATTGAAAAGGGAAAAACGAGCCCGGGTCTGGTGATCTTTAGTCATGCCCGTCACGTCGATGCAAAGAATCCGAATTGCGTGGAGTGTCATTCCGGTCGGTTCAACATGTTATCGAGCAGCGTAGATCTGTCACCAGGCAAAAAAATGCAGCACTGCGGTCAGTGTCATGATGGTGTAAAGGCCGTCAGCACAGTTGACAAGGAGAGGTGCGATTCCTGCCACTCACGGAATTAGGAGCCAACTGCTGACTCTAAAGCTGAGTTTCAAACTGACCTTCTGGTTAGTCGGCGGAATGGTGGTCATTTTTTCTGTTCTCGGCTACCGGATCATTCGGCTACATCGCGAAAATCTCGAGGAAGCCACTTACGCTTCCGGCGATCGCATCACCGAAACCATCAAACGCAGCACACGCTTTGGCATGATGCACAATCGGAGCGATGAGATTTATCAGATTGTCACGTCCATAGGTTCGCAGCCTGGGATAGAAAAGATCAGCATCTTCAATAAGGCTGGCGAGATTAAGTGCTCAACGAATGAGCGAGAACTCTTTACTCGGGTTGATAAAAACTCGGAGGCGTGCGTGGCCTGTCACGCACATGAAGGGCAGGGTTTCCAATTCAGTGGGCCTATCCCGCACCAGCTAAGTCGCGAGCAGCGCACGCGTATTTTCATTGACACCGTTGGGCACAGGACGCTGAGCGTCATCAAGCCCATTGAAAATGAACCCAGCTGCTCGAGTTCTGACTGCCATGCGCATTCGGCTGAAACAAAGGTGTTAGGAATGATCAATGTGCGCATGTCGCTGGACAATGTAGACGTCGCGATAAGCGAGAGCCGGCGGCAGATGATCGAGAGTCTGGTTGCTGCGGTGCTGCTCTTAGCTGTCGTTTTCGTGACGCTCATTCGCCTGATGGTCCATAGACCGGTTCGTCACCTGATCGTGGGCACTAACCGCGTCGCGGCGGGAGACTTGGATTATAAGATAAGAATCTCGAGTCGTGACGAGGTTGGCGAGCTCGCCAGCTCCTTCAATCGCATGACTGTACAGTTGAAGCGGGCCAATGCGGAGATCGGCGATTGGGCCAAAACTCTTGAAGAGAAGGTGGAAAAGAAGACCGTCGAGCTGCGCCAGGCTCACGATCACGTTCTCAGGGTTGAAAAACTGGCGTCGATTGGTAAGCTTGCGGCAATAGTTGCCCACGAAATTAACAACCCTCTAGCCGGAATCCTTGTTTACGCAAAGCTACTGCTCAAACACATGAACAGAAACGGCGAGACGCATGAGAGCGACCAGGACGCCAGGAAATATCTCGAGACGATTGCCGGCGAATCTGCGCGTTGCGGCGAAATCGTCAAAGGCCTCTTGCAATTTTCGCGGCAGACAAAACCGAACGTGCAGCCGAATAACGTGAATGAGATCATTATGGAGTCTCTGCGATTGGTCCAGCACAAAGTCGAACTCGCCGGGGTGCGGACTGAAGTGAGATTGGATCAAAGCCTGCAACCGGTCGTTTGCGATGCCCAGCAGGTCAAGCAGGCACTGGTTGCGCTGTTGATAAACGCTTGTGAGGCGGTGCACCCTGGTGAAGGGATCATTGCCATTGAATCTCAGTACTGTGCGGAGAGCCATCAGGCGGAAATCCGAATCTCCGACAACGGCGTGGGCATGGATGAAGAGACCAAACAACACATTTTCGAACCGTTCTTTACCACCAAGGAGTTGGGCAAGGGAGTCGGCCTGGGACTAGCGGTAGTCTACGGAATAGTTACCGCTCACGGTGGCGAAATTGACGTTGAATCTGCGCCAACCGGCGGCACGAAATTCACAATATGTCTGCCCGGTCCACTAGCTGACAACCCGGTTGAGGTCTCGGCTCTAAATGAGACCGTGGCGATATTAGATGTCTGAAATTGTGCCGGCTGAGACAAATGCGAGAGCCTCACGGGAGGCTGGGAAGGGAACTGACCAATGGAAACAGAAAATGCCCGCATCCTGATCGTTGATGATGAAGCAGTCGTCCGTGAATCTCTGGGAAACTGGTTCCGCGATGAAGGTTACACGGTGGACGTGGCCGAGTCAGCGAAGGTGGCGCTCGAAAAACTTAGCGGTAACAGTTGGGATGTTTTTCTGCTCGATATTCGCATGCCCGGCATTGATGGCCTTGAATTACAACGCAAGCTGAAGGAAGCACAGCAGGATGCCACGGTTATAATTATGACGGCGTACGCCTCGGTCGAAACCGCTGTCGAGGCCATGAAGCAGGGTGCCTATGACTACATCATAAAGCCCTTCGACCCGGATGATCTCGAACACACGATCCGAAATGCCATCGAACGCAAGAGACTCGTGTCGGAAAACAAGCAACTGCGGACGAAGATCGATGAGTTGAACCTGCTCCATGAGGTAGTAGGGACCAGTGCGGCAACACGTCGGCTGCTGGAGCAAGTGGCAATGGTCTCGGCTTCTGATACATCGGTGCTTATTCGCGGTGAATCGGGTACCGGCAAGGAACTGATTGCCCGCGCTATTCACGCTAATAGTGCGCGGCGTTACATGCCGATAGTGGTCGTCAACTGCGGCGCACTTTCGGAAGGCGTGCTGGAGTCCGAGCTTTTTGGCCACGAGAAAGGGGCCTTCACAGGCGCTCAGTACAGGCGCAAGGGGAAATTCGAAATGGCTGATGGCGGCACACTATTTCTCGATGAGATTGGTGATATTGGTCTAAAAACTCAGGTAGATCTGCTGCGAGTGTTGGAAGAGAAAAAGATTTCTCGCGTTGGAGGAAACGCGGAGATTCCAGTGAATTTTCGGCTCATTGCGGCCACCAATAAGAACCTGGAATCTATGAATGTGGATGGGCGGTTTCGCGAGGATCTTTACTATCGCATCAACGTATTTTCCATAACCATTCCTCCCTTGAGCGAAAGACGGGAGGATGTCCCATTGCTGGCCCAACATTTTCTGCAAAAGTTTTCGCGTGGCATGAATCGATCGATAGCGGGCATTTCGGTTGAAGCCGAGCAGCAGTTGATAAATTACGAATGGCCGGGCAACGTGCGTGAGTTGCAAAATGCTATCGAGCGCGCCGTTCTCGTTTGCAAAACACCCAAAATCGAGGCCAACGATCTGCCCTTGCATATGAATGACAGCAAAGGTGAGTCTGCGGGCCAGTCCCTTGCCGAGATTGAGCGACAACATATCAAACGAACACTGCAAGAATCTGGCTGGAATGTCTATCGCGCGGCACGTCTGCTGAAGATTGATCGAGTTACTCTCTACAATAAGATCAAAAAGTACGGATTCAAACGCGAAGCGGCGGTAACGTAGCGGGTGAGGTCAGTACCGTCACGCAGTAGCGTGGGGTCAAACTCAGCGATCAGAATGGGGCCGGAACATTGACCCGGCGCTACCGCGACGGTACTGACCTCATGTCACTATGACTCGGGTGCTGCCTGACCCCGCATTTCCAGGGTGTCAAATTTCCAGGATCAGTAACAATGGACTCCTCATTAAGTATTCCGGAGATTAAGCTAGTCCCGGTCGGCGAAGTAGATCGGGAATTGCTTGAATACCTGGTCCTGGTTATTTCGGCAAACCTCGGCACTCATTGCGTTAATTTGCCGATCTCTGTCGAACCCCGTGATGCATACAATGCGCGCCGGCGACAATACGGCTCAACCCAGCTACTCGCAAAGTTGCTGGAGTTTAACTCAGGAGACGGTGCCAAGATTCTCGGAGTAACTGAGGTGGACCTTTTCATCCCAATTTTCACTTTCGTTTTCGGAGAGGCCCAGCTGGGAGGCGACGTAGCCCTAATATCCCTGCATCGCTTACGTCAGCAGTTCTATGGTCTACGAGAAAGCAAGGAACTCTACTACGAACGTTCTGAAAAGGAGGCCATTCACGAGCTGGGCCACACTTATGGATTAGTTCATTGTCACAGCTATGCCTGTGTTATGCATTTCTCAAATTCTGTAGAGCAAGTTGATCTGAAGAGTGCAGTCTTCTGCAATGATTGCGATAGGTTGTTCCGCTCGAAGCTCAGCGCTCCGTTGGCGGCAGTCAGTTGAGATTCCCACGGGATTTTGCCCGACCCAGAAAAGGACCAGAGACGCGACAGTGTGAACCCTTCCACCACGAAACTGGGAATAGATTGAAGAATGACATGGTCCACAATACCCCCAACGGCAGTTGGGGGATGGTTCAGATCCAGCCTACCAGAAGCGACGCCCTCGAAAGCGAAGAATCCCACCAACGGCAGTTGGTGGATTGTTCAGATCCGGCCTTGCATCTTGAAACTCTTCAACCTTATTCTCCATTCATGTTCCTCACACCCTTCACAAGCCTGGCCTGGGCTTACCAGCTTCACTACTATCTCTGCTTTCGCACGCATCGACGCCGCTCGTTCCCGTCTTCAAGACTCGCACAACTTACGGAAATTGTGAGCGAAATTTGCGCTCGGCATGACTATCATTTACTAGAGTGCCAACCGCACCCCGATCAAATCCGTTGCCTACTCAGCCTGCGACCCCCACACTCGATCTCTGACGTGATCCAGACCGTTAAGACGAACTCGTCACGCGAAGGTAGCCGGCAGTTTGATTTAGCAAAGCCAGTATGGGCGCGTGGGTTTCTGGCCAAAAGCGTAGGGCGTATGCGCATCGGCGCGGTGGGGAAGTATCTCGAACAACAATCAAGGCACCATGGATATGATTCGCGTGTCTTACCACCAGTGTATCGCTACCGCGGATCTCAGCCAGTTGCGCTGCAGGCTAAGCATGCGAGTTTCGATTTGAACCATCACGTGGTCCTCGCTACTTGCCAACGGCAAGGAGTCTTCACTTCCAACTTGGGTAGGGCTTTGAGCGATTATTGGTTGAGAGTAGCGGCCAAGCGCGGTTTCGCGATTGATCAGATCAGCGTGGTCCCCGATCACGTGCACCTGTTAGTCAGGATTGTTCCGAAAATGAGTATTGAGGAATGCGCTCTGTTACTTATGAACAACGGACAACACTTTATCGGAAAGAATTATCCACAAGTGTTGATCGATGCTGATATTGACCAACTGTGGGAAGCTTCGGCGTATGCGGGAACCTGCGGCGAATTTACGACGGCATTATTCAAAGCGTGGCTGAGTAAGTCCGAATAACGCCCGGAGGCTGGATCTGAACCATCCACCAACTGCCGTTGGTGGGATTCTTCGCTTCTTAGGGTGTCGCTTTTGGTAGGTTGGATCTGAACCATCCCCCAACTGCCGTTAGGGGTTTTAAAGGCGCCACCCATTCTCGAATTTCACAGCTTCTACCCGACGCGCGCGCTCGCACTATCAATTGAAGGGTATGCCGATCTGGAGGTGGCCCACGCCCTGGAGCTTGCGTATCCCGTCACAATAGCATTAGCTTACTGTTAAGAATTGTCTCAAGAATCTGACTCTGAGGAATCCTCAGCTTCAAAGCTCCAAGGCGGACTTCGGAGTTTTCACAGAACTCTCCCCGTGGATGGGATTTCTGAGTTGCCAGATCGGTTTCATTCCACTCCGGTTCGGTGGTATTAATCGAATCCTGAGTTTTTCAGCAGCCTGCTAGAGAACAGGAGCTGCTTGAATGATGGTGTAAGAGGCAGCCTAAATAAGTAGCCCGAGTGAATCTCCTGGCAATCTAGGCATGGGAGAGTTGGACTCCATGTTTACAATGCGACCGATTGGAATAGTGCGAAGCCCCTACACTGAAACTACTGAGATTCCGAAGGGCTTTGGCGCTAAACATGATGCCGAGGGTTTCCTGGAGCTTGCGCCAGAGTTCGAGCCAGGGCTAACGGATATCGAAGGTTTTTCACATCTGTTTGTAATCTGGGTTTTCAGTCAGTCAACGGGATATGAGCTGTGTGGAATGCCACCGACCGACAATCGCGTACACGGCGTTTTTGCAACCCGCTCCCCGCGCCGACCGAACCCGATTGGTTTGACCGTGGTTAGGCTGCTTGGACGCGATGGACCACGATTACGCGTAGCGGGTTTGGATATGCTCGAGGGAACACCTATTCTCGATATCAAGCCTTATCTGTCCAGCATTCCTGCAGATCAACTCAGGCGAGGTTGGCTCGCGGAGTCTGAAGCGCGGAGAAATTCAGAAATGAAGGACCTGTAAATGCGGGAGAACAGCGCGGGTGCATTCCGCGACCAAGTAGCCCAGTAAAGAACATGACTGTGTCGGTCTATGACAAGGCGACTCGCTTCAGGGGATTGCATGAAGGGCGGCAAGCCTTTGTAATCGCCAATGTGTGGGACCCCGTGTCTGCCCGCCTGCTTGCCGGGTTGGGCTTTCAGGCGCTGGCAACGTCAAGTGCAGCTACGATTAGGCGATTGCAATCGTAGCTATGAGTCAATCCTCCCCTACAGGTCTGCTGAGAGGGATCCGCAGATGGGATCTTGTAGCTTTGGGCGTTAATTTCATCGTGGGTGCGGGTATTTTTGGACTGCCATCAAGAGTTTACGCCCGTGCCGGGACAGCAAGCATAATCGCCTACTTCATCTGCGCCGCTGTCACTCTTCTCATCGTTCTCTGTTTCGCTGAGGTGGGCAGCCGCTTTACCGAAACCGGCGGAGCTTACTTCTATGCCCGAGAGGCATTCGGCCGCTTAGTAGGGTTCGAGGTTGGCTGGTTTAGATGCATTACCGGAGTTTTGAGCTTTGCGGCCAACGTAAATCTGCTGGCAGACTACCTGAGCTTCATATGGCCCACAATGAATGTGGGAATGACCCGCAATCTGATCATCATTATTGTTACGCTTGCTGTAACTACGACCAACGTGATTGGAGTGCGCAACACAGCGATTGTCAGCAACACTTTGGCCGTAGGTAAACTATTACCGCTAATACTGTTCATTGCAGTGGGTTTGTACTACACGAATCCGCAGAACTTCTCCGCACGAGTCATCCCGGGCTTTTCCGGCATTTCCAGTTCGGTGCTTCCTTTGCTTTACGCGTTTACCGGGTTTGATTCTCTGGGCATTCCAGCTGGTGAAGTGCGGGACCCGCAGCGTAGCGTTCCATTCGCGCTCTTAACAACAATAATTATCGTAACACTGCTTTACGTACTCATTCAGATCGTCTGTATAGGAACGTTACCGGAACTGGCAACTTCAATCAGACCACTTGCGGATGCCAGTGGGCGGTTTCTTGGAACTCGAGCCGGCTATATCATCACGGCGGGTGCAGTTGTCTCGATCGCAGGTAATCTCCACGGCCAAATGCTGGTCACGCCACGTGTACTTTTCGCGATGGCGGAGCAAAGGCAGCTGCCCAAAGTTTTTGTGGTGACCCACAAGCGTTTTCGCACTCCTCATATCTCAATAATATTTTCGGCAATTGTGATTCTCGGTTTGGCCCTCTCGGGAACATTCATTCAGTTAGTGCTCGTGAGCGTGATGGCCAGGCTAATTACCTATGCTGCCACATGTGCGGCCTTGCCAGTGCTGCGACGCAGAGGGAATAGACCACCGCCAGCTTTCAAATTACCGTTCGGGTCCGTGATTGCAGTTGCGGCGCTAGCTGTCTGCACGTGGCTGATACTAAACAGCACGAAGCGAGAAGCGGTGATAGGCGCGATCGCGGCCGCCGTAGGTTTGGTATTTTGTTATCTTTATCGGTTGAAAAAGCTGGATGGTCCCGGTTTGGACCAGAGCCTAAGGTAAGGTGACCACCCGCTACGGAGATTGGGTGAAAACTCTGAGTCTGCCTTGGAGCTTTGGAGCTGAGGATTTGGACAATTCAAGCTGAGGAAATTTGCAGGCTTCGGGCCACGTTCTCCTCCGTGGCCGGCCACTCTTTTAGTACTATGCACTGTAAATCGACAATGAACGTTTTGCCAGATTGAACCAGCACTGAAAATGAGCTCTTCCGCTCTGCGAGGCCGCCTTGTGCCTGGAAGAAAATTGACGGTTCGTCACACTTATACTAGTCTTTCCGAGACAAGCAGGCCTTATAACCACACGTCATCTACTCTTTTCGTCATAACGGTAGTTTTTCTCGATCTTCAGTAGCGCTGAAATGGCGCCTGCACTCTGACTATTTGTCAATGCTCATATTTCTGCGATAACGAGTTTGTTTTGAAAATTGCTGCCGAGGCTGAGAAGGAGTTTTCTAAATGGCCGTTTTTGTCCTGCTGTTACAGCTGGTCATGTTGTGCACACCGGGCTTGCAAGGGCCTGGTAAGGCTACTCCGGCCGTAGGACTCACGGGAGCTTATGCAATTAATGATACGGCTAGCGACGATATTAATAAGGCCATCGAGACAACCGTTGCCAGAGTCAACTTCCTACTGAGACCAGTCGCCCGAGGCCGGCTGCGGAGTACTAATGCGCAATATAAGAAGATCGTAATATCGAACACCGAAACGGAAATTAGCATCATATTTGATCAGCATGAAGCCATTAAGTCCCCGACAGATGGTACGTTCGTCAATTGGACGCGCGAAGATGGAGAGCGGCTGAAAGTGAGTACGTTATGGAAGAACAGAAACCTGGTCCAGACGCTCAAAGCAGCGGATGGTCAGCGAGTAAACACTTTCAGTCTCAACGCGGATGGTCACAAAATGACAATGAAGGTGGTTGTGAGTGGTCCACGGATTCCAGAACCTCTCAGCTACAGCTTGGTATATAAAAAACTCTGAAACTGGATAGCTCTGGGTACGTGTAGGCGACCATAGATTTCGCAGATTACAGATTCCGGCGACTGAGAATCCGCAACTCAATTTTAGGACACTACCGAATGGTAGGTGGTGGACCTAGGTCCACCTCTCTGGGTAGCAATTTCGTAAGTCCTTTTTTGCAAGATTTGGGCTGAAAGCGCACTCTCCCTAGCTAGGGTTTTTATCGAGCCCGTTAGTCAGAACAGGTTTCACCCCGTTAGGGGTCGAATGTTTATAGTTTGGGCCAGGCACATACCTCCGCCGTTCGCAGGAGCGGAACTTAAGTTGAGAAGTACTCATCTAGCAACGTTCCGCTCCTGCGAACGGCGCCGGTTCTTTGTGATGTCCAAGACTATAAACATTCCACTGCTACGGAGTGAAGATCATTTGCTCGATTGACGCGGTGTGACGGTCACAAGGCGAGGGGAGGCGGAGGTCTCACATCAGGCGGCGCAGCGGGCTTGCCGCTTGAGTGAGCCTTTGCCTGGAATCAAACAGTGACAGGCATGTCAAGTGTTATAGCCAAGCCGACAAGTGTAACTAAATTTGGTTGCGGCCTTGGCCGCGCTGCGCCTCCTCTGCGATCTTTGCGGCTCGGCGGTTATCTTCTCTCTTAGGCAAATTCACAGCCGAGATGCAAAGATCGCAGCGACGGCGCCGAGAAAAACTCGAATTAGGTCCCCTGAATGGTACTCTTCCTTGACACTTTTGATTCACGATGCTTCAATAAACCAGAGAACAACGTGGTGAGTTAAGGCGACTTGCGGCCACGGAAAATAATCCGCTAAACAGCTCGGCGAGTCTTTCCCGCGAGACTAATCGAAGACGATTTTGGGAAGCCCCGCGTTGTAAAGCGCGGGGCTTTGTTATGCTTCGGTCGTGCGGGAATTTACAGAATGGCAAATTTTCTCGAAACTTTGAAAGAACGAATAATCGTCTTCGACGGTGCGATGGGGACTAACCTGCAGGTGCAGAATCTCACAGTAGATGATTATGGTGGGCCTCAGTTTGAGGGCTGTCCGGAATATCTGCTGATCAGCAAACCGGCTGCCGTGGAGCAGGTCCATGCAGGTTTCCTCGAGGTCGGCTGTGATGTGGTGGAAACGAATTCATTCGGCGCCACACCGGTTGTTCTCGCTGAATATGGCATTGCCAGGATGGCCTATGAACTGAGTCTCAAGGCCGCCCAGCTGGCAAAACGGATTACTTCGGATTATGCGACCAAAGAGAGTCCCCGCTGGGTCGCCGGTTCGATTGGACCAGGCACAAAGCTGCCAACCCTTGGCCAGATCACTTTTACCGAGCTGAAGACCGCCTACGCGGAACAGGTGCGCGGCTTATTGGATGGCGGTGCGGATCTCCTGATTGTCGAGACCTGTCAGGACTTATTGCAGACAAAATCTGCCTTGAACGCTATTTTCAGTGATTTTGAAAGCAACAAACGACTCGTCCCGGTTATTGCCCAGGTAACGATTGAGAGCAATGGTGTAATGCTGAACGGTACCGAAATTAGTGCCGCACTTACGGCTCTGGCACCGTTTCCGATCGACCTGATCGGCATGAATTGCGGTACTGGTCCAAAGCACATGGTTGAACACCTGCGCTATCTCTGTGCCAACACTCCATTGCCGGTGTCTGTGCTGCCAAATGCCGGCCTGCCGGAAGTCAAAGATGGAAAGATGCACTACGACGAGACGCCGCAATCATTTGCCTCTCAAATCGCGCACTTCGTCGAAGAGTTCGGGGCGAATATAGTCGGCGGTTGCTGCGGTACAACACCTGCACACCTGAAACTCGTTGTGGAAGCGATGAGGAACAAGGCTCCCAAGACCAGAAAGGCGGAGCTCACGCCTGCCGCATCTTCCATCTATTTTCAACAACCTTACCATCAGGACACGTCATTTCTGATCGTGGGAGAGCGAGTCAATGCCAGTGGCTCAAAGAAAATGCGAGATCTTCTTAACGCTGAAGACTGGGATGGCCTGGTGTCGTTAGCCAAGGAGCAGGAGCGTGAGGGAGCTCACGTGCTGGATGTCAATGTTGATTTTGTGGGTCGCGATGGTGAACGCGATATGCATGAGCTGGCGTCCCGGCTCGTGACGAATGTCAAGATTCCCTTGATGTTCGACTCGACAGAATGGCAGAAGATGGAAGCTGGTTTGCAGCATGCGGGCGGGAAATGTCTCCTTAATTCCACCAACTACGAAGACGGAGTTCCAAGATTCGTCAAAGTTATTGATTTGGCAAAACAATACGGCGCCAGCGTAGTTGTGGGCACTATCGATGAACAGGGAATGGCCCGTACCGCGGAGGGAAAGTTCCAGATTGCCAAACGCGCGTACGACCAGTCGACTCACGAGTTAGGCTTTCAGTCCTCGGATATCTTTTTTGATCCTCTGGCTCTGCCAATCTCCACCGGCATCGAAGAGGATCGACGAAACGCGCTGGAAACCATAGAGGCAATTCGCCGAATCAAGAGCAATCTACCCGGTTGCTTTACCATCCTTGGTGTCTCCAACATTTCCTTTGGTCTCAGTCCGGTCTCACGCGTGGTATTGAATTCTGTCTTCTTACACGATGCGGTTGCCGCGGGTCTGGATGCGGCGATTGTCAATGCCAGCAAGATTGAGCCATTGAATCGCATTGGCGAACAGGAACTGAAAGTTGCACGAGAGTTGATCTATGACCAACGACAGTTCGCAGGAGATGTCTGCACTTACGATCCGCTGACCGAATTCACCAGGCTCTTTGCAGGTGTAAAGTCACAGAGCAGCAAGAAATCTTCAAAGGCAGAAACTGTCGAAGAGCGACTGAAGTATCACATCATAGATGGCGAAAAGATCGGTCTCGAAGATGAGTTGAATACTGCGCTACAAAAGTACTCGGCCCTCGAAATCATCAATGACATTTTGCTTGCGGGAATGAAGGTCGTAGGCGATCTTTTCGGCAGCGGCCAAATGCAGCTACCGTTTGTTTTGCAGTCGGCTGAGGCGATGAAAGCGGCAGTACGATTTCTCGAGCCCTTCATAGAGAAGAAAGGCGGAGCAACGGCCAAGGGGACAATGGTCCTGGCTACGGTAAAGGGAGACGTACACGATATCGGGAAGAACCTGGTCGACATCATCCTTACCAACAATGGTTACAAAGTAGTAAACCTTGGGATTAAGCAGCCCCTTGACAACATTCTTCAGGCCTACGAAGAGCACCGGGCCAATGCGATTGGGATGAGTGGTCTGTTAGTCAAATCTACCCTGATCATGAAAGAGAATCTCGAGCTGATGAATGAACGTGGTATCACTGTGCCCGTTGTGCTCGGTGGCGCAGCGCTTAATCGCCGTTATGTTGATGATGATCTTAGGTCGTTATATCAGGGCCCTCTTTTTTACGCGCGCGATGCTTTCGCCGGTCTTCACACAATGGATAAGTTGGCCAGTGAGAACGGAGCAGAAGGACCACCTGAGACGAAGGTGCTGAAACGTGAAGATGAAGTGAGTTTGGAGGACAAGGAGGATACGGAGGACCTCGTTGGCGAGGAAGCAAAATTAGGTATTCGCAAGGCCGGGAAACCCAGAGGGGCCGCAAAGATTTCCGGCGATACGACCCACACAACACGCTCGGCAGTGCGCATGGATGTACCGATTCCAGCGGCGCCTTTTTATGGTTCTCGTGTGGTTGAAGCGGTGCCTCAAGATGAGGTTTTCGCCTTCATCAATGAAACCGCACTCTTCAAAGGACAATGGCAGTTCAAACAGGGAAGAAAACCTTTAGACGAATATCAGGCCTTTGTCCACGACACTGTGCGTCCGGTTTACGATGAATTAAAGCAGCGCAGCAAAACAAAAGGGTTGCTTACCCCGCGAGTCGTTTATGGATACTTTCCCTGCCAATCATCCGGGAATGATCTAATCATCTATCACGACAATGAGAGGACGGAACGCCTGCGTTTCACTTTCCCTCGTCAGCCCGGTGGGAAAAACCTTTGTCTGGCCGATTTCTTCGCAGCAAAAGAGTCTGGAAGAATGGATGTGGTGTCATTTCATTTGGTCACGATGGGTCGGCGAGCCAGCGAGTATTCACAGGAGCTGTTTAAGTCAGACAACTACGCGGATTATCTCTATTTCCACGGTTTGAGTGTTGAAAGCGCTGAGGCACTGGCGGAGTTGTGGCACAAGCACATCCGTCAGGAACTGGGAATCGCCGGTAAAGACTCACCGGAATTGACGAAGCTGTTTCACCAGTCGTATCAGGGTTCGCGGTTTAGTTTTGGTTATCCGGCGTGCCCAAACCTTGAGGATCAAGCCAAGCTCTTCGAGTTGCTCCAGCCTGAGCGGATCGGGGTTGAACTCACAGAAGAGTTCCAGCTCGATCCGGAGCAATCGACGTCGGCTATCATCGTGCACCATCCGGAAGCGAAATACTTTTCAATAGACTGAAAAAATGGCCTTGGATGCTTGATCCTGGGTCTCTAATTTCACAGGCTTTGAATTGAGCATGGCAGAATCGGGGTTAAAACCAACACTCGGTGCAGACCCGACTGGAAACGAATCGTCCATCCCGGTAATCAACGCCCAGAGTTTTGCTGGCAGAATCCCAGCAGCGAAAACCAACAGCGAGTCCTTTCTTCCGAATCCGGAAGAGTTTGCTGTCTTAAGTCAATTCGAACGATTTGCCTTTCGCCTGGTCCAACGAATGAACCAGGGCCGTTGGAAGCGCTTCTGGACCTGGTGTCAACGAACAATCGGCGCTGGCTGGATTTATCTCTCCACCTACAATTTGATGAAGGTATACGGGCTGGAGCATCTCGCAACCGCTTCGCGCGAACGTCCGCTGCTGTTAGTTGCTAATCATCGGTCGTTCTTTGATATGTACACGGTATCCACCGTCCTCTTCCGTAATACAGACTGGCGCAAACAGCTTTTCTTTCCCGTCAGGGGGCGGTTCTTTTATCAGTCCCCTCTGGGCCTGTTCGTCAATCTGGTCATGGGTTGGTGGTCGATGTATCCCCCCTTCTTCGCCAGCGGAGAGAATCCGCTGCCACAAAAACGAGCTTTCGATAAATATTCAATGCGGCTGCTGACGGCACTTTGTCGCACCGGTCCAGGGAACATGATTGGCTTTCATCCCGAAGGCACTCGGAACAAGAGCGCTAATCCCTATTCGTATTTGGCGCCGCAGCCAGGCGTTGGTAAGTTGATCAAAGATGCCGCCCCTCAAGTGATTCCGGTATTTATTGCGGGGCTGGGAAATGATCTACCGCGCCAGGTATTGGGTAATTGGACAGGCGGTGAGCCCATTCGCATTCACTTTGGACCACAACTTGATATCACTGCATATCTGGCAAGGAAAGATCAGTTACGAACTTACAAAGAGATCTCGGAATTTGTAATGAGGAAGATTGCTGAACTTGGCGAGCAGGACCGGCAGATGTATGGATGAAGTCAGGTCTTGGGTCTTTGGTTTTTGGTCTATAAATATTTCCCTCCTAACGGAGGGAGGATCGTCGGATTATTGTGTTCGTTACGCATATCGCCCCTTTGTGTCTGTCGTAAAGGACAGCTCTTCGAATCTTCTGCGTGCTCGTTAAAAATTACCAATGCCGCTTCCCCTAGTCATCATCAATCCAACGTCTGCGCGTGGCCTGACAGGAGACCTGTGGCCAAAAATCGCGAGCGATTTGCGTGCCAATTTTGGCCCCTTTAATTGCGTATTTACCGAGAAGGCTGGGCACGCAAGTCAACTTGCAGCCGAGGCTGCTCAAAAAGGTATCACTCTAATAATCGCCTGCGGTGGTGATGGAACTATCTCGGAAGTTGCTAACGGTATTCTGGTTTCCGGAAAAAGAGCAGAGCTGGGAATCCTGCCAAGCGGCACTGGAGGCGATTTTCGCAGAACGCTCCGGATACCGAGAAATGCGAGAGAGGCCGCACGAATTCTGGCGGCAGGCCGCAGCCGCTCTATCGATGTGGGCCGTGTTACCTTTACCAATACTGAAGGCGAAGATGACACACGTTTTTTCCTGGGAGTCGCATCTTTTGGAATGAGTGTCGATGTCATTGAACGGGTGAAAGGAGGTGGTCCTGAGTGGTTGCCCACGGCGGGACCAGGATGGCTAAATGGCCGCATCTCATTCGCTGCCTCAATGGTGCAGAGCGCAATGCAAGCGCCGGCAACCAGAGTAGTGATGCGACTCGAGGATGGTCCAGAACGGCAACTCAGCGTGTCAAACCTCTGCATCGCAAATGCGCGCTATTTTGGGGGCGGGATGAAAATAGCTCCCCAAGCAAGACTCACGGATGGCCAATTTGATGTCGTCGCGATTGGAGATCTTGGTGGCTTGAAGATTTTGACAAATGCGCCCCGAATTTATTTGGGTTCACACCTGGGAATGGAAAAAGTAAGTCATGCTTTGAGCAGTAAACTTTTTGTAAGGCCTGCCGAGCGCGGTAAACATATACCAATTGAACTGGACGGAGAGCTTCCTGGCCATTTGCCCGCGACATTTCAAATTGTTCCGCAGGCAATGCTGGTTCGCTGTCCCTGAAATCTCAGAGGCGAACCCGACATGCGTTTCGACTCAATTAAGGAACATACTTTTTTGCGCGCCCTGCATCGCGCGCGCTTACCAATTCTGACGGTCGCGCTTACCTATCTACTTTCCTTTGTAGTCGGGGCGGTGATGGTCCATGCTGGTAACAAGTTTGCCTTGGACCGCCGGGATGCACTGGTTGGACATGGTGAAACTCACGATGCCGCCACCATCGCTTTTCAGGAAGGGCGACGTTTTACAGCTTTTTCGATTGAATGGGGCAGAGATTGTCTTCGCGCCACGATCAGAATTCTGGAAGGAATTTTTGTCGTACCTCCTTATCCGCTGGCCGCCTACACCGGCTGGTACCACGGCATTACCTCGGTGGATAGCAATCACGAGAGCCAATTCGGTGATCCATTTGGGGCAGTGTATTATTTCTTCTTTCAACTGCTGACGTTGATCTCCATCTCACTTTCGAGTGGCGCAGGAGTAAACCTGACCCTGGCATGTTTGCGTCAAAGGCCGTGGTATCAAAGTGACAGATGGCACGGAGTGCCGAAAGAAGCGCTTCGCGATCTTTTGCGCATTTATTGCCTGGTAGTGGCTCTAATCTTTCTCGCTTCGGCCTGGGAGTACTTGTTTCCGTAGAGATTGAGCTTGTTGGCTTGTTGAAATTGAGGGCGACGATACCCTGCTCAAGTTCGGTGAGGTGTTAGAGTCAGCATTCTGGCGACAGAAAATTATACTTGAATCTAGATTCCACTCCCATGTACTCTCTCTTTGTGGGACCTGTTTCGACGTGTTTAAGCTTGCCCTTTTCTCTCCGGTAATCAACCTGGTTTTCCAGCAACATATCGGTAGAACCAATTAAAAATGGGGATTCACGGAAAATTGGCAACGATGAGTGTACCCGATCTGCTCCAGTTCCTGGGTGCAGGGAGGAAAAGTGGAACACTGAAATTTGATCGCAGTAAAGTTGTAAAACAGATCTATTTTGAAAAAGGACTCATCGTCGGTTCTAATTCTAATGATCCCAAAGAGTATTTCGGTCAGGTCCTTATCCATTACGGAAAATTAACTGAACCCAAACTGAAAGCCGCCATGGAAGTGCAACGTAATTCCGGCGGCAAACTGGGCGAAATTCTTATTTCCACTGGCGTGCTTAGCGAAGCGGATGTAGTAGAGATCCTGCGTACTCGCACTCTGGAAATTATCTATGATCTCTTTCTTTGGGAACAGGCGCACTTTGAATTCTTTGACAATGATCCGGCGCCGGAAGATCTCATTCGCATCGAGGTAGAGCCTACAGCTGTGATCATGGATGGAATTTATCGCATCGATGAATGGGCGCGTTACCGGACGCTGGTCCCGAGCGACCGTGCCATTCTCGAATTGGGGCCTGGTTGGACCGCTTCACTGAATTTTGGAAAAGAGGTACGACAAATTTTGTATCTCGTGGAAAAGCGCATGTCAGTCGCCGAGATCTGTTACCACATGCATGCCTCGTCGTTCCACGTTTACGGTCAACTCTACGAACTAATAAATAAGGGTATCACAAAAGTATCGGGTGAGGTGCCGGAGACCTTTGACTCCACTAAAGACTTTCCAGACGAGTCGGAGAGCATCCCAGAGCTTTTTTCTGCAGCTCGTAGCCGTTTGGAGGATGGGAATGCTGACGTGGCTTTGACGCTCATTCACAAAATATTGGACCAGGAACCCAAGAATTCAGAGGCGCAGACGATGCTGGCTGATGCCGAAAGAAAATTCGTGCAGCAAATGTATGCTTCCCGTATGGTACCGCAATCGATCCCCAAGCTGCTGGTTCCGGTTGACAATCTCGGGGAACACCAACTTGAGCCCCAGGAAGGCTTTCTGCTTTCCCGCATCAATGGTGACTGGGACATTAAATCGATCCTCTCGATTTGCCCCTTTCGGGAAGCCGATTCTCTTCGCATGCTGAAGAAACTGATGGATAACGGCATTATCGGACTGGAGCCCGGTGGGAAGTAACGGCACACATTTCCCGTCGCCTTCACTTAGATCAATCACAGAAAGCGGTGTATATTAAGCGCCACGCCGAGACTATCCGACGGGTGACCACGATGAGCAAATCAAAGTTGACCCTGGCGGGAATAGGCTTGCGAGCGAAGACGGGGCGCGCAGTGGTCGTGGTACTTGTTGGACCAGCGACCTCGCCGCTGGTCTGGAAGCGTTCGCTGATCGATCTGGTAGATCCGAAAATTCCAGCCACCAGTCAGCCTTACCATGAGGTGATGGAATTAAGGTGGCCTGATGCCCTCGTAGCTGTGCAACCGCTGGTCAAGGCAATCGAAAACGTGGCCACAAACAGAATGGCGGAATTGGCCTCGGCAATTTGCTCGGCGGGATTCACTGTCAGGGGCGTGGGAATTGTTGGCTCCGGCGATCGTAAGCTTGAGAAGATCGGAAATCCTCACATAAGAGCGCATGCGGCCGAGGGTGTTCTGTTTCGCAGCGTCCTGGAATCAGCGGCGAAAGGAAACGAGCTGGATGAACATTTCTTTACGGAGAAGGAGTTGGACCAACTGGCGATTTCGCAGCTGCATCTTGAGGCAGCAACGCTTAAGCATAAGTTGTTAGATCTGGGACGTGCTGTTGGACCACCCTGGCGAACAGACGAGCGGATTGCGGCGACTGCAGCGTGGTTGGCACTTACAGCCAATAAGAGGTCGCGAGTAAAATCAGCCTCGAAATCGATCTAAAATGAGTTGAAGGAGCACCTATGTCAGAAGACAAATTTGATCAAGCACAGGCCGTGGCCCTGTTGAATGAAATTCTGGAAACCGAGTTGGCTGGGGTCGTGCGGTACACGCATTACGCCTTAATGGTATTCGGTCACAACCGAATCCCGATTGTAAGTTGGCTGCGTGGCGAGGCTAGCACCTGCCTCAAGCATGCTAACGAAGCCGGCGAAATGGTAACTCATTTTGGGGAACATCCATCGCTGAAGATCGGATCGCTGCTGGAAACGCACAAGCACGGGGTTGGTGACATACTGTTGGAGTCGCTCGATGCAGAAAAGGCCGGACTGGTACTTTACAAGCGACTTCTGGATACAGTGAAGGATCGCTCGATATTTGTCGAAGAATACGCCCGGAGAATGATTGCAGAAGAAGAGCTACATCTTGGCGAGGTCAACAAAATGCTACGCAAGCCTGGTGAGATCACTCAGTTTTCGGCAGCATCAGCCTAAGTAGTGCTGTCAAGGAAGAAATTCCGCATGTGGCTGATAACACTTGTTTGCGCTGCCCTGCTTTTGCTACTTCCATTGTTCCCTGAGAGCACTGAAGAAGCCGAAGTTGTTAATCGAACATCTGCGGCGAAATCGCTATGCGCCGAGGGTGAGCAGATTGTGTTTAGTTGCCAATTGAAACGTGCGACCAAGATCGTCTCACTTTGCGCATCCCTGGACCTTGACAAAGAGCGCGGATACTTGCAGTACCGGTTTGGCGTGCCGGGCAGGATTGAGCTCCAGTTTCCTCGGGAGCGGCAACGAGCGCAACAGAATTTTCGTTATGCACATTACTTTCGTTATCAGGTGGACATGACGGAGATTGGTTTCCGCATCGATGGGTATCAGTATTCGATTTTTTGACAGATACAATGGTGAGGAAAGGTCCTTCCCGGAGGGAGTAGGGCGTAAGCGTAACAGCAACGGGAAAGGACCAGCCCGTGAAACTCGTTTGCGATGGCAAAGCAACAGCCGACTACAGTATTCTCAGTGACGTCTTACCCGTTGAGGAGAATGATATAGCGTACTAGAATGGCGACGCTAAATTGGCGTAACGTAAGCTTGACTCGAGAAGCATTACAAGCTACCACCGGGCCGTCGAGATTGCGTCAACTCAGAAATCCCGCCGACTTCCCACGAGGTGGTACCGATCTGTTTCCCCACACAGGGTCTTTATTTAGTTACGCTTGCGCCGCGTCGATTCACGCGTAGCATTCATCGCTATGGTAATAGAGTCAGTACCACCGCGCATTGGCGGAAGGGTCACCTTACTTATGGACAAGTTAGTGACCCACCCGCTACGGGGACTGTGTTAAAAACTCTGAGTCTGCCTTGGATCTTTGAAGCTGCGGATTTGGACAATTCAAGCTGAGTAAATTTGCAGGTCGGGACTGGGGCAGTCGTTAGTTTCGAGGTTCGGTAAATTCAAGGCGCCCCCGCTCAAGTCTCAGAGGGCTTCATCGTCGAATCAATCAGTCAATGTAATTTCCGGTTGAGGCTTGAGTGATAGGATAAGGCCTGGCATTCAAGGTTGAGCGGGGGCGCCTTGAATTTGCCGAACCTTGAAACTAACCACTGCCCCCTTCCCGACCTGCAAATTTACTCAGCTTGAATTGTTCATCAGACTGTAGTTTAAGACCGGGTTTTGGCCGTTCGAAAACTTTCAACCACCCTGGACAAAGGGAGATCTGGTGTTCTTTAAGCAGGCGGTAGGATCGTTTAAGACCCTGGAGGTTGATAAAATCACCGGAAAGGTTCTCACGATCCGCGAGTGATACTGACATGATCCGGCTTTGTTATTTTGAGGTGATTTCATGAGCAAGCCCCTGGCGCTTGGCGCACTCTTATTCGCCTTCTTCATTAACGGACAAATTGACACTTCTATGAACTCTCGTCGCACAGCCTTGCCCGCCAAGTATTGGCCGCTCGAGAGAAGTCAGCCGATAGTTGAAAAAACGCAGAGTATCCAACTGACCCCGGATCTCTCAGTCCTGACTCCAGGTGAGCGGCAGGCATTAGGGAAGCTGTTGGAAGTCGGAAACATCTTCCAGGGCCTCTACGAAGAACAGCGCCATCTGCAGGCTGCTTCCTCCTTTAGAGCTTTGTCACAACTCGACAAGAGCTCCGGATCCACCACGGCAACGCAGAACCTACTGACACTCTATCGGCTCAATCAAGGACCGATTGCCACGACCCTGGAAAACCAGCGTGAAGCCTTTCTGCCCGTTGAGCAGACTGTGGCCGGAAAGAACGTCTATCCCTGGGCCGTAACAAAGGCAGAATTAGACTCCTTCTTGACAGCTTATCCTGAACGGCGACGTCAAATCCTTGATCCGCGAACGCTGGTGCGACGAGCGACGCGCGAGAACTTAGGGAGGGACTTGGCTGTGCTGGAAAAGTATCCGGCCCTCGCTACGCTCCACCCGGCATTGAAGAAGCAAATTGAGAACGTTTCAAAAGATCTGCCGCAAAAAGAGAATGAACACTTCTTCTACGCCGTACCGTACGCTGTAGCCTATGCAGATGCGTTGATGCATGCCCACCTACTGCTTAACCAAGCGGCCGACGCACTGGAGAAGGATGATGAAGAATTTGCCGGGTATCTGCGAAATCGAAGCCGCGACTTACTAACAAACGATTACGAGTCCGGTGACGCGGCGTGGGTAACGGGCCATTTCAAACACTTGAATGCTCAGATCGGAGCTTACGAAACTTACGACGATGAACTGTATGGCGTGAAGACATTTTTCGCTTGCAGTCTCTTAGCGGCGCGTCCGCAGGAGACGCTGGCTTTACGTGAGGCCATGAAAGGGCTACAGACGCTGGAAGATTCCTTACCCTACCAACATCACAAAAAGGTACGCGAAGATATACCAGTCGGTGTTTACGATGTAATTGCAGACTTTGGACAAGCGCGGGGAGGGAATACCGCCACCATCCTGCCGAATGAGAGTTACTTGGCCCGACGCTATGGGCGCACTATCCTGTTGCGTGCAAACATCATGCGGGAGCCGAACATCTTCGCTGGCGCTACACGCACCTGGGAGGCTGCAATTGCTCCTGAGCACCAGAACGACGTAAGTGCAGACGGAAATTTTTATCGTACCCTGTGGCACGAAGTGGGCCACTATCTGGGCGTAGACCGGACCAAAGACAATCGAGATCTCGATGAGGCGTTGCAGGACGACTCGAGCGTCTTGGAAGAGATGAAGGCCGATCTGGTTTCGCTATTTGTCGCCGCGTCGCTGCATAAACAGGGTTACTACAACGATGGCCAACTGCAGGCGGTTTATGCAAGCGGCATTCAGCGCGTTTTGCAAAGCAATAGACCGCGTCGGGACCAGCCCTATAACACAATGCAGTTGATGCAGTGGAACTTCTTTTTGGAGCAGGGGCTATTGAGTTTTGCAAGTGGCAAACTACGCATTCACTATGATAAGTATCACGAGGTAGTCGGGATGATGCTTGCGAAGACACTGGAAGTGCAAGCCGAAGGCGACAAAGCCTTAGCCGACCACTTCATTGAGCAATATTCCAATTGGGATGTGAGGCTGCATGGGTTAGTGGCCCAAAACATCCGTGCACAGCAACAGCATCGGTTTAGAATATTCAAGTACGCCGAGCTAGGTGAGTAGGGTAGCAGAGGGCGTACGAGCGGAAATAGAGATATGAATAACCACAATACGCCGGCAGGCCAGGGTTCCTCTCAGGCACCCGCACGCAAAACTCGAATCCAGGAAGGCTACGATCGAGTGGCAGTCCACTATGCAGAGGAATACTTTGGTGAACTCTCGCGTAAACCCTTCGATCGGGAGTTACTCGATCAGTTTGCCGCAACCGTAAGGGGACGAGGGCAAGTCTGCGAGATTGGTTGCGGTCCAGGACAGATTGCGCGTTATTTAAAGGACCGTGGCGTAGATATGTGCGGCATTGATATTTCCGCTGAAATGGTCGGCACGGCTCGTCGTCTGAATCCAGAGATCTCCTTCAGCCACGGTGATATGCTGGCTCTCGATTTTGCGGATAACTCATTTGCCGGGGTGGTCTTATTCTACGCAATTATCCATCTTCGTCGAGAAGATATGATAACGGCGCTGAAGGAAATGCACCGTGTATTACAGCCTGGTGGGCGAATATTGCTCTCGTTCCACGGAGGTGAAGGCGAGTTGCACAAGGATGAGTGGTACGGTGAATCAGTTTCTATCGATGTTACGCTAATGACCCGCGAGGAGATGAGTGGCTATCTGGAAACCGCTGGGTTTCAAAATGAGGGAATTGCGAAACGGGATCCCTACGATTTTGAATATCCTACAGAGAGACTCTATGCACGGGCGATGAAGCCAAAAGACTGAAAACGGAAAGAATTGGTTTTGGCCTTTGGTCTTTGAGCTTTGTGCTTGGTACTTTGAACTTGAACTTTGAGCTTGGTACTTTGAGCTTGGTACTTTGAGCTTGGTACTTTGAGCTTGGTACTTTGAAACCCTTGGGTGTTGAGTTTTGCCTTTAACCTAATCTCGTGAGCCAAATAATCAAAAGTCAAAGCTCAAAGCACAAAGCTCAAAGCACAAAGCTCAAAGCTCAAAGCACAAAGTTCAAAGCACAAAGGCCAAAGGCCAAACCTCACCGTCCCGTCTTTCGAAAAGCATCTCCTCCCAAAAAGTGTTCCCGCAGATAGACCACCGTATCGTGAAGTGTTTCACCGGGGTCACGCGGTTTAAAACCCAGTTCGCGAGTGGCTTTCGCACAATTCAGATACCAAAAATATTGAGCCATCTCGATTGCTCCGGGTTCTACTGGAGAAGCCATGTCCCATTGTCTGAATAATGAATCCACCAGCTTTGACCCAGCCACCATCAGTTTGGAGGGAAGCACCAACTTGGGCGCCGAAATCTTTGTCAGTCTTTCCAGCCGGCCAAAGAACCTCTCAAAGGTCCAGTTAGCGGCTCCCAGGAGATAGCGCTCCCCATGTCGCCCCTTTTTCATGCCGACACGAAAAGCCTTAGCAACGTCACGCACATCAACGAAGCTCAAGCCGCCCAAAGGCACGGCGCTGATTTTCCGGGCCATAAAGTCGAGAATTACTTTGGTCGAGCTGAGACGCTCGTCACCAGGTCCAAGCAGCAGACTCGGATTCATAATCACGCAGCGCAGACCTTTGCCATTAAATCGTTCCAGAGCGGCTACTTCCTGGTAGGCCTTGCTCGCGTAATAGGGCCATCGAGAGATGACATCGAGTGGCTGAGGGTACAATTCGTCGGGAACCAAATCGCCATCGTTGGTAACAGCAATCGTGCCGCTGGTCGATGCCAGCACAATAGTCTTCACCCCCTCAGCTTTTGCCGCCTCGCATAAAAGGCGTGTGCCCTCTATGTGTATCGTGTACATGTCTCGGGCCTGATCTCGCTCACGTGAGACTTTGCCCGCGAGATGATAAATCTCTTTGATTCCCTCGACAGCATGAGCAACATCGGTTTGATTTGTAATAGAACCCTCAAGCGTCTCCACGCCGAGGTCCACCAGCCAATCAGGAATGGATGTAGCCATAACGCGAACATCTCTTATGCCTTCCTCGACTAACTGTCTGACCAGATGTGAACCGAGAAAGCCAGTGCCTCCGGTAATTAGGATGGAGGCTCTGGGTCGCTTTTCAATTGCCGCCCGGCGTCTACCGCGGGGGACAGTGGTCATTCGGGCAACGCGTTTTTTGGTTGGCATTGCGAAAGTGGTCTTTGGTCTTTGAGCTTTGTACTTTGTACTTTGAACTTTGTACCTTGAACTCTGTACCTTGAACTCTGTAGGGGCGGCACTCCGTGGCCGCCCCTGCGTTCGGTAGAACCCCGTTCAAAGAAAACAAATCAATCACCGTCCAAGTAGGGCGGGGCGTCTCAAAACTGGAAAATCTCACCACGGGAGAGATTTTTAAAAAAACGTCGAGTGCAAGAGCAAGAGGTCATCAGTACCGTCACGCGATAGCGTCGGGTCAATGTTCCGCCGACGCATTCTGATCGGGTGAGGTTGACCCGACGCTACCGAGTGACGGTACTGATGACTTCATACCATTGCAATTCGTGTTTTCACACAATCTCTACCGCATGGTGGTACTGACTTCCTCCCGCGCCGATGGTCTATAAGTAAGGTGATCCACCTGCTACCCGTTAAGGTTATTCTCAAAGCTCATTCAAAGTACAGAGTTCAAAGTACAAAGTTCAAAGTACAAAGTTCAAAGACCAAAGCCCGGGCACTTTTACATCATGACCGCTTCGTCGCGTTCTGCAACGTACGCGAGGCGCTCCGCTTTCCAACGCTTGCGTAAGCTCTTGGCATCAAAGGCCTCTCTCCTACGGTCGCGCAAATTCTCTATTTCGTGCTTTACCAATGCCGCGATCAATCTGTAGGCTTCGGCCCGGGCCATCCCCTTCGTCAGCTCTTCCAGCTCTTCAAAAGGAAGGTATTGCCCAATGCGAGCGCCAACTTCACGACTCTTAATAATGTTTGACCCTTTTGGCATCGCCTGATAAGTCCCAACCAGGTACATGGGAAGAATCCCAATGCGCGACGCCAGCGCCAGATAACCAACCACGGGTTTAAAGTCAGCCATCTCTCCGGTGATTGAACGCGTGCCCTCCGGAAAGATCACTGCGTTATACCCGCGATCAAGGAAGGAGCGCGCGTGACGCAGTGATTGCCGCAATGACCCGGTCCGCTCCATCGGCACCAGATTAGTAAAGTTCTCCATCACTGCGCGTTTATATTTGTTGTCGAAAAAGTAGTCAGCCGCGGCCAAAGCCACCAAATCCTTGCCGGCTTCACCGAGGGCCATTTTGCTGAGTCCCATATCGAGGTGGGAGCAATGGTTTGCGGCAACGATGAAATTCGTATGCACCGGGATGTTTGATCGACCTTCATAATGCGTCTTTAAGAACCGGTCATAGAAAACCCATTGCAGGAGATCGGCGCTTCTATTTCCAACCGTGCGGACAAACGAAGGTACATGAATCTCGTCGGAGTCCCGGCGCGGTTCTTCTGAACGCAATTGTGGACCATCAGCTCGTGGCGCTTTGGCAGCCCGCTTGTCTACTACACTCACCAGCTCCCTGACGTCCTGCACCTCATTCAATCGCTCTGGCGCGGAAACAGCACCGCCGCCATTCTCGATGGCCGTGGCAAGCTCAACAAACATCAGGCTATCGAACCCCAGATCAGCCAAACGCGAGTTCAGAGAGATCTCCGCTCGCGGGCGATTGCTTACCGTAGCGATGATATTCAACAACCATTGGGAATCAGAATCCGCTGAATCTGTTGGAGCCGTGGCTTTTTTGACCTTTTGATTTTGTTCCAGCGTTTGCATGATCTGCACAACTTCAGATCGTTTTACCTTGCGAGTTGCAGTACGAGGCAATTCAAGATCGGTAAAGTGCAGCAATTTGACGCGTTTATAATACGGCAGGGAAGCAGACACTTCGCGGAAGTGTTCTTCAACACGTTTTTGCAACTCATCGCGAGATAAAGAGATGTCGTATTCGTCATCGGGCACGACTAACGCTGCGACTTTCTCTCCCACGGCATCAGGTAGACCAACAATGCTCAATTCCTTAACGTGCTTGGAATTAGCATAGAGTTCTTCCAACTCGTCCGGGTAAACGTTCTTACCGTTGCTGTCGACTATGATCTCTTTCGAGCGTCCGACCAGGTAGAGATTGCCTTCATCATCAAGTTTTCCCAGGTCGCCGGTGTAGAGCCAGCGTTCGATCAAGGTATTTTTCGTCGCCTCTTCATTCAGGTAATATCCGACCATTACGTTTGGTCCACGCGCAATGACTTCGCCAACGCCGCTGGTGTCAGGATCCGCTATTTTCACCTCAACACCAGGCAGGGGTTTGCCGACACTTCCGGTCAGCATCCGGTTCTCTGGTCGAGTAACGGTAAGTACCGGCGAGGCTTCGGTGAGCCCGTAGCCTTCAAGAATCGTAAAGCCGAGACCTTGAAAATCTTTCTGAATCTTTTCGCTCAGAGCAGAACCGCCACTTACGAAATATCGAATTCGCCCACCCAGTCCCTCGTGAATAGGATAAAAAGCGAGTGGCCCCAGATTCAGCGGCGTCTTATCGCGTAACCAGGCGTTGAACTGAATTAAGCTTTCCGCGGTTTTGCCAATCCAATCGCTGCGTTCGTATAGCCGGTTCTTTATTCGTCTGTGCAAAAGTTCCCACAATGCTGGTACCCCTACCATACCTGTGACGTGACCATTCTTAATTGCTCGCGCCAACGCGTCGCTGGTGAGTTCGGGGAGATAGGTAATCTGGGCCCCGCGGCTCAAGGGGGTGAGAAAGCCGGTGGAGAACTCAAATGTATGATGCAAAGGCAAAACGGAGAGAACCCCGTCACTGGTCGACATATCGAACACAGACGAGAGCATTGACACCATGCTCGTAAAGTTGCGATGCGAAAGCATCACCCCCTTGGGCCGCCCGGTTGTGCCGGAGGTAAAGATTAGCGAAGCGATCGTCTGGGCCGGAACTCGTTGCGGCAAGAGCGCAATGCGCTTTTCTTCCGTTAGCTTGTCCGGCAAGGCAAATATTTCAGCGAAGGTCCAGATGGGCGCCTGTATTTTGGCTTCCAATAATCTTTGTCGCAGATCGAAGTGTTCGCGCTCGAGCTTCTCATTCAGAATTAACGCTGCCGCATCGCCGGCGCCCGCGAAATTCACGATCTCTTCGATTGAGCTTTCCGGATCAACTGGAATACAACTGGCCCCGGCTTTAAGCACACCAAAATAGGTCATACCCCACTCCGGGGCGTTATGACTGACAAGCAGAACCCGATCTCCCGGCTTGATACCTTTATTGGCAAGAAAACCGGCCGCTCGCGTCGCCAATTCGCGAAGATCAGCGTAGGTGTATTGTTCCTTGTGGCCGTCGCGTTCGATACGCATGGCCACACGCGTGGCGTGCCTTCTGGTAGAAGTTTCGAAAAGTTCCAGCAGGTCGCGATAGGTGTAGATACGCTTTGGCTGCGCCCGCATATCTTCCTCGAGAGTCGGGAAGACCCACTTCTTCAACCCGGGCAGATGGATGTGCAACCAATAGTCGTACCAGTCAAGCTTCTCCGGATTCCAGGACAACAATGACTCTTCGTCGCGCCTGATGCGCTCAAATAATGAGCGCACGTTGTCGGAACGAAAGACGTAAGCGTTCTCCGTTGTAAAAGGTCGAAAGAGATCAAAGGCTTCAGTAGTTTCGCGGGTGATCTCGGCAACATGATCAACGCTCGTCTTCATGCGGTCGATTACTTCAACTACGCGGCCTCCACCCCAGCGCGGCCGGGCCCGTTCCAGCAGCGCTGAAGCTTTTTGCGCGGCAGTGTTGAGCATGGGAATCGAGGTACGTTCGAAAGTGGCAGTGGAAACAGATCTCGCCTCCAACCGTGAGGCAATTTCATTGATTAACTTGATCCCAGTCTCTTTCTCCCGAAAGTGGGGCCGCTTATACATTCCCACTAACTCGATAATGCGACCCATATCATTGGGATTCGAATCGCCGGTGGCCGCCTGATGGACCAGACGTGGTTCCTCTACACAGGCTTGAGCAGCAACGGCAAGCATTACCGCCGCCACCTGGTCCACCGGAGTAATGTCGAGAATAAGTTTGCTGTCTGCCGGCACTTTGACCTGGCCTTTGAGCACCAGAAAAATGATGGGTGCGGTAGTAGTAAATCCCTCATTCCATCCGGGAAAAGGATAAGCCAGGGCCGATTCAACAATGCTGGGTCTAACAATGCTCCGCACTATCCCAGCCTCGGCAGCCACCAGCTGCTCGCCCAGGGCTTTGGTGTAAGTGTAGATATTGGGCCAACCCCACCACGCCGAACGTTCAACGCCCAGTTCTGTCAAGCGTGTGCGAGTCCAGACTTTTCTTTCCCGTGCAACTCCCAATCCCAAGGCGTCCGGATCGTCGGCATTCCTTCCTTCCTCATTTAGGCGTTTGCGTGCCTGTTCGCGAAAGCGCGCCACCATCATTGCGTCACGAGCTTCTTCTTTCACGCGCTCGGCGAGTTTGGCGCAGTCTCTGATTTCGTGTTCAACTGAGAATTCGACTCCTTCGAGTTCGTGTTTGCGAGGAAAATAGCCCAGCACCGGATCACTTTCCCAGACGGCGCCCGAGCGATTACCGGCCACAAAACAGGTGGAGACGTGGACCAATGCCGGTCGCTTCATGCGCTTGGCGAAGGCGATCACGTTCTGAGTCCCGACCACATTTGTGCGCAGGGCACTCTCCAGCGTGGGGTTAAAGGTGACGTTACCGGCGCTGTTGATAATCACGTCAAGATCATCCGCCACGCGCTGTGCTTCAGCCTCGGTATAGCCGAGATCAGCAGCAGCAATGTCACCCCCGAGTACTTGCACCTTATCGCGGATGAAGCCTTCGAGCGCGCTGCCGTATCTTTCCCGCAGGGGATCAAAGGGTGGTGCAGTAATTACGTTATTCCAGAAACGTGTTTCCGATTCCTCCTGTGAGCGTGCCCGGACCGTTACATAGACCCTGCCGATGTTAGGAAAGCGATTGAGCAGCATGCTCAGGGTTACTTTGCCCAAAAACCCCGTGCTACCGATTAGGAAGATCTTTCGATCTTTGTAGATTTCAGTAGGCGATAATTTCATGCTACTCCATATCTGCGATGCCGATCATCGGCTGGTGCAGCATTGTGATCTCTGCAGAAGTACCCATATAACTCCGGGCCATGGCGATAGCCTCGGTCAAATTATCAGCGCGTTCCCAACCAAGCATGGCTGGGACGTGCGCGTTTTCTGCGCCGGCGGCGATCACCTTGCCGACATGCTGACGGCCGTTTTCACCCCAGTACCACATAAAGAAAGGATGTGCCCCATGGTAAGCGTTCCCACGCCGATACATCTCTACATAGCTGGGATTATTGGCAAACTCACGTTCGTACTTGTCTCTTAAGACAAACGAATCTCTCGTTTCCGGCAAGAGACGATTAAAGAACTCGATATAACTAGGATGGAATTTGTGATCGAATTCATCGTAACAGGGATGATGGATAATCAACACGCCCCCCTTTTTTAACAGCGGCTTGTTTCTATAAAAGTTAAAATGATAGCCAAGCCCCATAACCTGCACCAACAACGGATTCAATATTGAATAGACATTGTAAGGCGAAATATCGGGAATCCCGGTAATAAGAATGTCACACTGTCCGCGAATCGGGATGGCATACTGATCAAAACTCTTTTCCAGGATTTTGTCGTGCACTGCATCGGTCTTTCCTGCATGACAAGCAATCAATTCATATTGCGACGGCCAGCTGTGCAATAACTTTCTGCGCGCCTGCCGCGGGATTCTGTTCATCGTCACTCGCATGGTTTCAAACTTCAGACGATCAAAGGCCGTAAAGTCGTCCTCGTTCTTTGTCAGAAAATCCATATCGCCTTTATACATGCGATTGTTAACCGCAGTTTCGATGTGAAATACATTAATGTGCTCATCGACAATTTTGCCCAGGCGAGTACATTTCCGATTAAGCTCGGATCTCGAGGGATCCATGTAGCTATCTGAATCACGAATCGTTTGCGGTTCATGGTGCGCTCGAAGCGATTCGTAATCACATAGCCCCACAGCAACAGATTTGTGGCCTCCATCCATGGGAGATAAATTGATGTTTACATAAATGAGCAGATCGCTTTCGGCGGCACGTCGATTCAGGACCAGCGGCTCTTTGTGCTTCGTCTCACCGAGCTTTGTTAGACCTTCACTCCATTCGGCGTCATGGTTGTAATAGCGGTCAGGATAATAGTCAGCGAATATGCGCGAGCCGACCATTCGTTTCATTTCCCATTCGGTCATCTTGCGATGAAGGCAATTGGCGACAATGATGTGAACGTCATCAACACCATGCCCGGCGAGCATGTCGAGCACAATTTCCAAAACTGTTTGGCGAATATCCGGAGTGGCCATCGGTGGCAGCGGCAGACTGATGTCGTCTACGGCTACTGTAACGCGCATTCCCGGCTCCAGCTGTGCGAATAAAGGATCACAGCCATGCGGGTGATTTAACGCATATCTGATTGCCGCTTCGCGGTTCGGCAAGCCCTTGATTGGGGCGTTGGGATAAAGCACGCGAGTGCCTATAGGCAGATCCTCCAGAATAAAATCCTCTCCGGAGGGAATAATTCGCGGAGCGCTGTCGCGATCGATGTAAACGACAGATTCGTGTGTTTTTCTTCTTAGTTGGAGGCTCATGGTTAAGAATAAGTAAATGGTGAATGGTAAACGGATTAGTTGGTTTCTTTTCAGTTAGTCCTAATGTGTTTTGCCAAACCCGTTATTAAGCGTCCAATGCGTTCAACTCTAGCGAGTAGCTGGGAAAAGAGAGCTTCGTCAAGGTAGCCGAGACGTTGCGCTATAATCAGTTCAGTTTCCAGTTCGCTCGCAGACCCTTGAGCATTTGATACAAAATAGGCGAATTCTCTTGAGGAGTGTCGCCCGGCACCCTCGGCAATATTGGCCGGTATCGAGGTTGCCGCGCGACGAATCTGTGAGGTCAGAGAGTACCGTTCTTCCATGGGAAATTTTCCTGTAGCCCGATAAACGTCGATGACGAGATCGACCGACTTTCCCCAGGCTTCTAATTTGTGATGTGGTCGCATAACCGATTCCTTTCGTGAGGTTGTGAGGTGGTCACCATTTACCATTTACCATTCACCATTTACTTCTTCCGTTCACTTCAAACTTATGATGGGCCAATCATGGTGCAGTGCAGTCTGCCGTAAGCGCATGTCTGGATTAATCGCTGCCGGGTGACCAACCACTGAAAGCATAGGTAGATCGCTCATGCTATCCGTGTAGGCGTAAGAGTCGCTAAGGCTAATCCCCTCGCGCTCAGCAAAAGTTCTGATCCACGAAGCCTTAGTAGCCGCAGCCATCACCGGTGGCAGAAGGCGACCTGTAGCTACGCCATTCACAAACTCCAAATGGTTGGCAACATATTCCGTGATTCCCAGATGCTCCATTAGGGGTTTTACTGAGACGTCGAGCGCCCCGGTTACAACCACCTGTCGCAAGCCAAGGCTGCGCGATTTTTCTATCAGTTCGTAAGTTCCAGGAAAGACCGCCGGCTTCAGGACATTCTCCAACAGGTCTTCGGCGAAGAACCGCAATCGGTCTTCAGAAATACCTTTGTACCGCTTGAAATAGAGGTCATTGAACACTTTTCTACTGTATTGGTCGGTAATTGCGAAAACAGGCAAACTGACCAGGGTTGTGACGCTCTTCTTCAGACTGCTAAACAATCCTGGCTGGTTTTTTGCGTAGAACCCTAGCGTGTGAACAAGATTAGTACTGATCAGGGTACCCTCAAGATCGTAAAAAGCTGCAGCTGCCAATTTCCCTCCAGAAGCATCCTGCGGTAGGATTCATCATCTCCGCCCTAATTAGCCCCCGATGTCTGGTGCAGGGTTGCCACTATACCCTATTCAACCCGGCTTTGGGAATTAACCGAGCCATCAAAAAACAACTGTATGGTCTAGCTAGACAATCAGGAGTTATTTATGGAACTTTGGAGAAAAAGCGCCCGTAATTTAAAGAATTTTCCGCCTCCTGTGCTGCTGTTCCTTTTACTGGTAACCGCAATATCATGTCATAAGCAGCCTGTCGACACGGCGGATAACGGCAAGGGAGTAGATACCGGGGACGAAAAAACAGCCGCAGAAGAAGTCGCTGAAGCTGACCAGCTCTACGCGCAAAGGGCCGATATTTCCAAGCTGAGAATGGCGATTACTCTGCTGCGACAAGCTCGAGTTGCCGATTATGGCAGTTATGAAGCGGCCTGGAAGCTGGCGAAGTTTGATTACTATCTCGCTTCTCATACCACCGATGACCGGGAACGAGATATGGCTTTTCACGAGGGGATCGACGTCGGCAAGATTGCTGTGCAATTACATGATGACAAGCCGGATGGACATTTCTGGCTAGGAGCCAACTATGGCGGCAGCGCCGAGCACAGCACCCTCGCCGGTCTGGCCAACGTTGAAGATATTAAGCGAGAAATGGAGCGAACGCTGAAAATCGACGAAGGGTATCAGGATGGAAGCGCGTATCTGGGGTTGGGTTCGCTGTATTTACAGTCTCCCAGAGTTTTGGGTGGCGACTCTCAAAAGGCCATTGAGTATCTCGAAAAAGGATTGCGGTTTGGCAGCAATAACGCGCTTCTGCGGTTACGACTGGCTGAGGCCTACTATGCGGCGAAACGGAATGGAGATGCGCAGAAACAGATTGACTATATCAAAAAGATGACCCCTGACCAGAACTACCTTCCGGAATACAAGGACGCGGTCGACGGCGCCGATAAACTCGCCGAAAAAATCAAGCAAGGAACTCTCAAGTAGTGAAAAACGCTTAAGGGAAGGAGCAACGCGGAGAGGCACTCGACCGAAAGATGCCACCGGCTTGCCCGGTGGAGTCTCACGCTTGTGGCTAATAGGGAACAAACCTCCTAGTCTCTTCGGAAGATGCCACCGGCTTGCCCGGTGGAGTCTCACGCTTGTGGCTAATAGGGAACAAACCTCCTAGTCTCTTCGGAAGTTGCCACCGGCTTGCCCGGTGGAGCCTCACGCTTGTGGCTAATAGGGAACAAACCTCCTAGTCTCTTCGGAAGATGCCACCGCCTTGCGCGGTGGAGCCTCACGTTCGCAGCTAATAGGGAACAAACCTCCTAGTCTCTTCGGAAGATGCCACCGCCTTGCCCGGTGGAGTCTCACGCTTGTGGCTAATAGGGAACAAACCTCCTAGTCTCTTCGGAAGATGCCACCGGCTTGCCCGGTGGAGCCTCACGCTTGTGGCTACTAATACAGCACCAATGCCTCCCGAAGATGCCACCGGCTTGCGCGGTGGAGCCTCACGCTTGTGGCTACTTAAGAACAGCGACCAATGCCTCCCGAAGATGCCACCGGCTTGCCCGATGGCATCTTCCGAAGAGATTAGGAGGTTTTCCCTATTAGCGGCGAGCGTGAGACTCCACCGGGCAAGCCGGTGGCATCTTCCGAAGAGACTAGGAGGTTTTCCCTATTAGCGGCGAGCGTGAGACTCCACCGGGGCAAGCCGGTGGCATCTTCCGAAGAGACTAGGAGGTTTTCCCTATTAGCGGCGAGCGTGAGACTCCACCGCGCAAGCCGGTGGCATCTTCCGCAGAGACTAGGAGGTTTTCCCTATTAGCGGCGAGCGTGAGACTCCACCGGGCAAGCCGGTGGCATCTTCCAAGAGGCTAGGAGGTTTTCCCTATTAGCGGCGAGCGTGAGACTCCACCGGGCAAGCCGGTGGCATCTTCCGAAGAGACTAGGAGGTTTTCCCTATTAGCGGCGAGCGTGAGACTCACTTTCACGCTCGCCGCTACTAGCCGCCAACCCCCTGACTCTCCGAAAGATGCCACCGGCTTGTCCGGTGGAGTTCTGTCCTCGCCGCTACTAGCCGCCAAACCCTGGCTCTCCGAAAGATGCCACCGGCTTGTCCGGTGGAGTTCTCACGTTCGCTACTAAAAAAGCCTAGCAACTCCATGCAGATCGGAGCTAGAATATCGACCACCTCACGAGCTATGTTTCTCCAGCCGTATCAGCCTCACGAACTTAAATTTGCATATTGTTATCGCGTCTATTTTCGTTTTTACACTTTCGGGAAAGGCTCATGTGCGCCTTTAGCCCAATTAGACTCAGTAACTTTTGACGAACTTACAAGACCTTATAGCATTCACGTTCTGGAATGCCGGGCAAATGCGACCAGTGTCCAGACGCTTGTAAGTCTGCAACCATTTGAGACAATCTCGGCTTGCGCTGGCAAGCTGAAGGGACGACTCAGTAAATGGCTGAGACAGGAATTAAAACTAACTGGCCCGGCTACCTTACTTAGTCGAGGTTACTTTGCCTGCACGTTAGGCAAGAGCAGACGTGAGGCAGTCGAAAAATATCTTAACGAACAGAGTGAGCATCACGGCTATAGTAAGCGCGAACTTCCTCCCGTGTTTATAAAAACTTATAAGCTGACACTGGCCGACGAGACGCGTCTTTCAGCCAAGCACTGTGAGGTGCTGGCATATTTTCATTTAGTGATGGCTACATCGCACCGGCGCTGTGTGTTCGGCTCGCACCAAGCTCAAAGAGTCACCTCCGAGTGGCGCAAACAGCAATCAGCATTGGGTCTCTCTATTATTAAGGTCTCGTTCGTCCCGGATCACGTACACGTCGCCTTGCGATTGCATCCTGCTGCTTCGCCGATTACTGTTGTTGCTGCCTTAATGAATACGGCACAAGAGACTGTGCAGAATGAGATGGTCGAGGCTGGGCTTCAACGCTTATGGGCGCCGAGCGCATATCTCGGAAGCTATGGTGATTTTGCGAGCCCGCAAATCCGAAAGTATATGGAACATCAAGCCGAAGACCCTTTAACTGTCGCAGGGTGGGCCACGTCAGGGGAAATGGTGAACGAATGAAAATATCCTCCCTTCTTGTGCACTAATTTCGACAGCTTCAAGAAGATACCTGGTCTTGCCCGGGCAAGCCGGTGGCATCTTCCGAAGAGACTAGGAGGTTTTCCCTATTAGCGGCGAGCGTAAGACTCCACCGGACAAGCCGGTGGCATCTTTCGGAGAGCCAGGGTTTGGCGACTAGTAGCGGCGAGCGTGAGACTCCACCGGGCAAGCCGGTGGCATCTCTCGAAGAGTCAGGGGGTTGGCGACTAGTAGCGGCGAGCGTGAAGACTCCACCGGGCAAGCCGGTGGCATCTTTCGGAGAGTCAGGGGTTTGGCGTCTATTACCGGCGACTAGTAGCGGCGACGTAAGGAACTCGACCGCGCAAGCCCGTGGCATCTTCCGGGCGGTCTAAGGCTTGCCCGAAATCTTCTTCAATTCTTCCAGGGTGCGTTTGTGCTGCTCGAGTTTCTGTCCCGCCTCCGCAAGTTTACCTTGCGATGTCAGGCGCTGATACTCATCAAATTCCTGCACCGCCTTATTGATCAACTGCTGAACGTTTTCAACTGATGGAGCGGGTGATGGTTCCGGCTTACCCTCAGCAGTCTTTTCTTTCGCCGCTTCGGGCTTACTCTCAGGCAATCTCTTCCCGGCTTCTCCGAAAAGGCTAGTCATAGCCTCGTCAAAACTCTGTCCAAAGCCGAGGCGCTCCTGGATCGCCAGCACCACGAGTCGCAGCTCGGGCATCGGGCTTCGCTCTGCCTGCAAATAAACTGGTTCGACATAGAGGAGAGAGCGACCCACCGGGATGACCAACAGATGGCCGCGCAAAACTCGCGAGCCCTGCTGGTTCCAAAGGCTGAACTGTCCCGAAAGCTGCGCGTTCTGGTCTATGCGTGCTTCTATCTGCAAAGGCCCATCGATCAACCGAGACTTGGGAAAATTGTAAACAAGTAATTTGCCATAGTTCTCCCCGTCGCAACGCCCGGCCATCCAACCAATCATGTTATTGCGACTCGCCGGCGTGAAGGGAAGTATGATGACAAATTCGCTTGCGATTTTCTCACCGGGCAACTGCATGAGAACAAAGTAGGGCTCAATCGCCTGGCCCTGTTTCTTGTTCTGGTCATTTAGAGCAAGCTGTTGCGCTATGCTCCAGACATCCTCGCGTTGAAAGAAGACTTTCGGATTCTGCGTGTGATAGAGGCCATAAACTTCGCCCTGGACCTTAATCAAGCTTTCCGGGTACCGAACGTGTGCCCGGAGGTCGGCAGGCATCGCGCTGGCATCCTGAAACAGCGACGGGAAGGTTGCTCGATAGGTCTGGATCAAGGGATCCTGCTGATCAAAAATATAGAAATGGACCGAACCGTTGTATGCGTCGATAACTACCTTCACGCTATTACGGATGTAATTTACCGTGTTGTTGCCAACTTCGTGATGACGTGAATATGGGTAAGTAGCTGATTCGGTGAAAGCATCCAGCATCCAATAGAGCCGGCCGTCATTACTAACCACAATGTATGGATCGTTGTCATAGATTAGAAAAGGAGCAATGCCATTAACGATTTCACGAATATTTCGATGGATCAACACGCGGCTCTCGGAAGTGACATCATCAGAAAACGGCAACTTTGAGAGATCGCCAAGGGCCCAGGCCAGAAACATGCGACGCAGTCTGCCGCCGATCTGGATCCCGCCGGAGCCTTCATAACTCGTGTAGGTATTTGCTTCTCCCTGCGGGAAGTCAAACTCCTTCTGCCGTGTCTTTACATAAACATCAGTGTTGGTTTGCTGCCCAAAATATATTTCGGGACGGGTAACCTTTACCTCCGGATTACTGGTTTCAATCGGCATGTTCGAAAGGATGAACTGGGGCATACCCTCCGCAGTGAATCCGTTGGCGGTATTCATCGTGATACCGTAACCGTGGGTATAGATCAGTTTCTCATTGATCCAGTTGCGAGAGGATTCCGGCAGTTTCCCAACGTCGATTTCGCGACTGGCAAGCATCACCTGGCGAGTTTGTCCTGACAACCGATAGCGATCCACATCTACATCCGTAAAGTCGTAGTAAGTTCTGATCGCCTGAATCTGTTGCAGTGTGTCTTGGAGTGCGCGCCAATCCCAGAGGCGTATATTTTCGAGCGTTGCGTGATTGGTGTTGAGATTTAAGGCTTCGACAGAATTCTCCGCCTCAAATTCCCGCAATTCAATCTGCTCAAGGGTGAATGCCCGCCGAGTCCAGGCAATATTCTGTTCGATGTAAGGCGTTTCACGGCCTAATTCATTTGGCTTAACTATGAAGCTGGTTACATAGGCAGGAACCAGCACAACCCCCAATACGTAAACCAAAACCGGCAAGCCAATTGCTACCAGTATTAACCGCAGACCTTTCTGCGTAAAAGCATTCAGTAACGAAATGATTGCAGCAACTACAAGTGCAAGAGAGACAAAGAACAATGCGGGCAGCAGATATTTCGCTTCAGTGAAGGTGACCCCAGAGAACGTCTGATGATCTTCCCAAAGATAAGGATAGCGCGAGAGATAAGTGCGCCAGGCGAGCAATAGAAAGAATGCGGCCAGAGCGACAGACACAGCGGCCAGTGACCTTCCCGGCTCCAGACGGCTCGCTGACTTGAGCATTTTTTGCGGAATGGTAAGAAGCGAGTAGAGAATTGCCGCGCAAAGCACGACAAAGGCAAGCGAGATAAGCCAGCCGCTGATTGAATCGTAGATGGGAAGTGAAAAAAGATAGAAACTTAGTGGTTTATGAAAGATCGGATCGGGTGACGCGGCCGCCGTTTGATTGAAGTAAAGAGCAAACGGTCTCCAATCTTTCATGGCAAAACCGTAAAAAAGTCCGAACAGGACAGCCAGCACCCAGGCTAGTGGCCGCATAAAGCGAGCAGGCGCCAGCTGAAACGGTTGATTATTCAGAACAATTGTTCGCTTCTCGAGAGCATAGGAGGAGAAAGCGCGCTCAAGCAGCCAGAGAGCGCCACGCAAGATGCAAATTGTGAGCAGCGCGAAGACAAGGAAAAGTGCGACTTTAAGCTTGAAAATATACCAGTAAACTGGTGAGTACCCGACTGAGGCGAACCACAGGGCAGAAAGATAGATCGCCAGGCTACGGGACAAGATGATAAAAAAAACCACCAATGCGCCAATCACCCAGCGACGCCAGTGTCTCCTTGAGGGTGGACCAACATCGATGACCTCATCGTTGGGTAACGAGAAAGGTTGACTCATGCGCGTTAGCATACCTCGGATCTGTTAACCGCTCAATGTATCGTGGAGTGGGCCAAATCAGCGTTGACTTTGCTGAGGAAAAACTGATTGGGTTCACCCCGTGGGTCTGTTGGAAAAAGCGTTTGTCTCTGCGTAAACTCCGCGTGCTCGGCGCCTCTGTGGTGAATTTTGGTGCAAAAAAGAGACTCACCGCAGAGACGCCGAGGTCGCAGACAAGACGCAGAGTTCTTTCTCCGCCAGACCCCGTAGGGGTGGCATGTTTATAGCTGGAGCAGCCCAACTAACCTCCGGCTCCGTTCGAAGGAGCGGAACGCACGTTGGGTTTTCCACTCAAGAACATTTCCGCTCCTTCGAACGGAGTCGTGTAGTGAGAGGCGTCGTTGCTATAGACATCTAACTCCTACGGAGTGAAGAGGCCATACTATAGCTCTATAAAACGTCAATCCCGCGGGGGGGCAAATATTTCGACTAATTGCAGGTTCGTGGGTATGAATTCGCTGTGTATAATGTTCAGGGTTCTTGTTTCTAACTCAAGTTTGATTTAATCAACAGCTTTTCCGGGAACCAGCTTCATGCTTTTGCCAGAGACAGTTTTGCAGGGTCGCTATCGCATCACCCGCCAGCTCGGCCAGGGAGGTATGGGTGCGGTCTACGAAGCGATTGACGAACGACTGGATACCACCGTTGCTCTAAAGGAAACTCTCTTTGCCGACGAGCGATTGAGAAAGCAATTTGAAAGGGAAGCCAGATTGCTGGCGCGCATGCATCATCCCGCTCTCCCACGGGTCAGCGATCACTTTTCAGAGGATGGCGGCCAGTTCCTGGTGATGCAGTTTATTCCCGGAGATGATTTGTTGGAAATGATCGCGCACAGAGGAGGACCCTTCCCACCTGAACAGGTGCTCAGTTGGGGCGATCAACTTCTCGATGCCCTCGATTACTTACACACGCAAAATCCGCAGATCGTGCATCGTGATATTAAGCCGCAAAATTTGAAGCTCACTGCTCGTGGTCAAGTCGTGTTGCTTGATTTTGGACTGGCAAAAGGACAGACTAGCGAAGTTTCTCGTCTCACTGGGCCCGCGAGTATTTTCGGCTACACACCAAATTATGCACCCCTGGAACAGATTCAGGGGTTAGGCACGGATGCTCGCAGTGATATCTATGCTTTGGGTGCCACTCTGTATCACTTGATGACGCGAGTGAAACCGCCTGACGCAGTAACGCGAGCGGCGGCCATTGTCAATGGACAAATGGACCCCCTGAAATCGGCTAGTGAAGTAAATCCAGCCGTGAGCTCGGAGACGACCGCCGTACTCAAACGTGCGATGGCCCAAAACCGCGAGCAGCGTTATGCCTCTGCTGTCGAGATGCGCCGCGCATTGCAATCGTCGGGAGAAGGGACGCTGGTTGGCGGACGCAGCGAAGCCGAAACGGTGCTGCTACCGCCCGCCACTGTTACAGTTTCCGCAGCGACTAAAGCTAATGACAAACCCGAAACTGTGCGCACCGGTGAAACTACCGTGGTGCGGAATCCTCAACTCTCGGAAAAGAGAAAAACTGCTCCCTGGGCCATTGCAATCGCTGTACTTGCATTTATGGGAGTTGCTGTCGGTGGCTTTTATGCCTTCCGACATAAAAGCAGTTCTGCCCCTCAATCTCTGTTGACTTCTTCGCCGGCTAATACTGCTGATGTTCCCAGCGGAGGTCACGAGTCGACGGCTCCGGGGAGTCATCCAATAGATAAGGTAGATAAGGTAGATAAGCAAACTCCTCAACGGCCAGCCGAGGCAGAGAGTGCAAATAAGAGAGCTGCCAAAGCCCAGGAAAAGGCGGCCCAGGAAAAGGATAAGCAGACAGCCGCAAGGGAGTCGTCATCCGGGTCCGGCAGCAAAAGTTCTGGCACGAAGCGGCAGAGCAAAGAAAAAGATGTGGAAGACCCAGAGCTTCCTGAACCCCCGGATAGAGAAATGAATCCATCCGACCTTCCTCTGCCTCCGCGTGGCCGAAGGGGACCTGTCGTTGTGCGGGGAGCTGATGGCACGATTATCAAAAAGATGCCAGATGGCACGCAACTAATTACCACTCCGGATGGCACGCGTGTGCTGGTTAGACCTAACGGTTCGCGTCGAGTTTTTCGGCCCGGCGAAAAGTTCAATCGCAGAAGGGGTCCTTAGGTAATAGCAAATGGCAAATGGCAAATAGCAAATGGCAAATAGTAATTGGTTAACGTGAATAGGATTTATCCATTGAACAATTCAAGTTGAGTTTGCCCATTTGTCACGTTTACCATTCACCATTCACCATTCACGATTTACCATTTGCTATTTCCTATTTGGAGAGCGTATGCAAAAACCCAAGACACGCGGAATCATGCTCGTCATTGCAGCAGTATTCCTCGTTAGTTTCCCCTCAGCTCCGATTGCCGTTCAGGGCAGTGATCCCGCGGCAGCAGGACGAGACCCGAGGAGCTTGCCCATACGAATGACGCCGCCCGCTCCAGTGTTCGACGACAAGGCACGACTCGCGGAGCTGGCCCAACGTCGCAGCAGAGTTGCGGACGCCGTGGGAGTTAAGTCGCTACTGATTCTTTTCAGCACTGAACCACGCGTGTACACGAATGATGTGAATTATCAATATCGCCAGGAAAACAACCTCTACTATTTGACCACTTTGAAACAAAAAGCTGCGACTCTGGTTTTGCTTCCGGGCAATACGCAGACACCTGAAATTCTATTTATGCCGAGACGTGATCCGGCGGCAGAAACCTGGACCGGTCATATGTACAGTCCGGAAGAAGCCAGTCAGGCTTCGGGCATTCGGGAGATCTGGGAAGATTCTGAATTCGATCCATTCATCCGTGCAATACGAAACCGGCAGCCCTACCGGCCAAAACCCGAACACGTGCTAATGACCAGCCTTTCTGCCACCGAACAGACAGCCATCCCCACCGGCTTCAGCGCCCTGTTGACGGCAGCAGGTAAGAATGAAGCACTCCTTTACTTGTTAGTCCCCAGAGAAGTGGAGAGCCGGGAATACAAAATGGAACAGACGTTTGCGTCGGATTGGGCCAAGTCGGCAACCGGGTACGGTGTGCGCAGTGCGGCGCCGATTTTTGCTGAGCTGCGTTTGCGGAAATCGCCGATGGAACTTCAGCTCATGCAACACGCAATCGATATCAGTACCGAGGCACATGAGCGTGCCTGGGTAATGGCGGCTACGGCAAAATGGGAATATGAGGTGGACGCGGAAGTTGCTTACACCTTTAAGCTGCGAAATGCTGACAACTGGGGTTACCCGGACATTGTTGGCTGTGGTCCTAACGCTACTACGTTGCATTATGAAGAATCGCAAGGACCAGTGAAGGCGGGCGACTTGCTGCTGATGGATGTCGGTGCGGAATACGATCACTACTCAGCAGATGTGACGCGGACTTTTCCGGTCAGTGGAAAGTTTTCTCCGGCCCAGGCGGAGATCTACCAGATCGTCTACGACGCGCAGGAAGCGGGCGCCAAAGCTATTCATCCCGGTGCTTTGGTTTCTGATGTAAATCGTGCCGCGACAGAAGTGATCAAAGATGGATTAGTAAGACTTGGTTTGATTACCGACCGCGGATCCACTCAGTACCGGATGTGGTTCATGCATGGCACGTCCCATTGGTTGGGCATGAACGTGCATGACGTAGGCAATTACGGGGTAAAACTGGAAGCGGGAATGGTATTCACGAATGAGCCGGGAATATACATTCGACCGGACGCCCTCGAGTATTTGCCCAAGACCGCCGACAATGAGAAGTTGATTGCAGCCATTAAGCCGGCCTTTGAAAAATATAAGGGTATCGGCGTGCGAATTGAAGACGATATGGTCGTCACCGCGGAGGGAACTCGTTGGCTGACTGAAGCCTTGCCGCGGAAACGTACCGAGATCGAAGCCTTCATTGCTCGAGCCCGACGGGAAGCGAAGTAAAGGGGAAAAGGGGAAAGGGGGAACAGGGAAAGAGGGGAATGCCCACGGTGGGGGTAGCGAGGATGTTTTCCTCTTGCCCCATTCGCCTTTTTCCCTTTTCCCCTTTTCCCCGTTCCCTGTTCCCCCGTCGTTGGTTTGCTGGCTCACCTCTCGAACGCTCTTCGTAGCCACCCTGAGAACCACCTCAGGGCTGTTCGAAAAAAACCATGTTTTGGTGGCGATTCACTTTCACTCGTTCTGGCCTCGGCTTCCAAGGCCGTGAAAAACTGAGAGGCCATCAGCTTTGCGGTTCCCTGTATCATCCTCTGGCCCACACTGGCGATGGTACCTCCTACCTGTACGTCCCCGCTGTACCGGATTACTGTAAACTCGCCCTCTTGCTCCAAGTCAAGGTTGCCTGAACCTTTCATAAAACCCGGCGTGCCTTTCCCCTCAACTACGATACGATAGTGCTCGGGCGGCCTCATCTCTTCCAACCGCAGTGGACCAGTGAAAACGCCTTTGATGGTGCCGACGCCGGCTCGTATTTTTGCCAGGTAGCTGTCTGCAGCGGTTTTTTCCAAACTTTCACAACCAGGAATCGTACGTTGGAGGACCTGAGGGTCTTTGAGTACCTGGTAGACACGCTCGCGAGGCGCCTTGAGTTTGTGTGTGCCTTCGAGCTTCATTTTGGCGAAAGTCAGGAGTCAGAAAGTCAGGAGTCAGGAGTCAGATCTGAGATCTGAGATCTGAGATTTGCGATCTGAGATCTGAGATTTGCGATCTGAGATCTGAGATCTGAGATCTGAGATCTAACCCTGCCGCTTCACTGACTCACACGCGACAACGCGCTCTGCAGCGCACGCCTCGCGTAAACCCTGGCCAGCTGGCTGCGGTATTCATCCGAAGCATACAGTTCTGAATTCACTTCGACAGCGTCTGTGGCGTGTGTCGCCGCATCACTGATCGTCTGTTCACTTAGCCGTTTCCCCACCACCGTTTGTTCAACTGTCTCCGCCCGATACGGTCTCGAAGCCACGCCAGTAATCCCTATTCCGACCGACTCGCACGAACCGTCAACGGCCAGATTTAAAGTGGCAGCAACTCCCACCACTGCAAAGCCGGAGGCCGGATGATGGACCTTCTGATACGACTGTCCAAAGCGGCCACTCGGTTTTGCGATGCGAATCTCTCGCAAGATTTCGTTAGGCTCCAGTGCCGTAGTCAGCATTTCAATAAAGAAATCATCCGCTTTGATGCGCCGCTCACCTCCTGGCCCAATTACAACCAGTTCCGCTCTCAATGCGAGTATCGCGGCGGGCCAATCTCCGGCCGGATCTGCGTGGGCCAGACTGCCACCAATGGTGCCTTTGTTTCGGACCTGCAGATCTCCAATATGAGAAGCGCATTCAGGTAACAAGGGACAGATCTCTTTCAACCTGGCGGACGATTCAATCTGGTAGTGAGTCGTCATGGCTCCGATAAGAATCTGCCGCTCTTCCTCTCGAATGTATGAAAGGTCCTTAATGCGGCCGATATCGATTAGCAATTGCGGCTGTGCCAGACGCAATTTCATCGCCGGTATCAAGCTGTGACCACCAGCCAGAATTTTTGCGTCTGCTGAGTGTTGGCCCAACAGGCCGACCGCTTCAGCGAGAGTCTTTGGAGCCTGATAATCAAATTGTGCCGGAATCATTTCATTACCCCTTTCGTCAATGCTGTTGGATCGCCCGCCAAATGTTCTCCGGCTTAACCGGCATGTCCAAATGTTTCACCCCCAACGGAGCCAACGCGTCAACAATTGCGCCAACTATTGCAGGTGTGGCGCCAATCGTTCCGGCTTCGCCGACACCTTTAATTCCCAGGGGATTTACCGGCGACGGTGTTTCTGTGCGCTCTAATTCCAGCCTGGGAACCTGCGAGGCCTTTGGCAGCGCGTAGTCCATCAACGTGCCAGTTAACAATTGACCCTGTTCGTCATAGACCACTTCTTCATAGAGCGCCTGCCCGATTGCTTGAACAATGCCGCCTTGAATCTGACCGTCAACCAGCATCGGGTTGATTACTTTTCCACAGTCATCAACGGCTACATACCTGAGAAACTTAACCTCACCTGTCTCGCGATCTATCTCGACAGCAACGATGTGAGTGCCAAAGGGGAAAGTAAAGTTTTTTGGCTCGTAGAAGTAAGTAGCCGAAAGTCCCGGTTCGGTATCAGGAGGGAGCTCTTTTGCAAGGTGTGCAGCCAACGCAACTTCCTGAATCGTCACGCTTGTACTGCCATTGGTTTGCGGTTCGGGCAGAGCGCCGGCGGGCGCTTCGCCTACCGGTACCACCGGCTCCGAAGTCTCACCTACGGCTGCCGTCTTTGCTGCCGCCAAAGAGTACCTACCACTATTAAATACCAGCTTCGAAGCATCAGCCTTTAACAGGTGTGCGGCGATCTTGTTCGCTTTCTCCTTGAGCTTCTGGATTGCAACCAGGATGGCAGTACCGCCTACCGCTGTTGCTCTGCTGCCAAAAGTCCCAATGCCATATTGCACAATTCCTGTGTCACCATGGATCACGTGCACATCGTTTAGATCCACACCCAACTCATCGGCGGCGATCTGCGCGAAGGAAGTTTCCTGACCCTGGCCATGTGGTGAGGCGCCGGTTAACACAGTGACTGTGCCCGTTGGCTCAACCCGTACAGTGGCACTCTCCCAGCCTCCAGCAGGCATGGCTTGCGATGGGCCAAGCGCACAGATCTCTACATAGGTTGAAATCCCAATCCCGAACAGCCGGCCTTGCTCGCGCGCTTGGCGCTGCTCTTCGCGAAGATTAGCGTAACCAATGATGCCCTGCGCTTTGTTAAGCGCCGCTGCGTAATTGCCGCTGTCGTACTCCAGACCCGTTGCTGTGTGGAACGGAAATTCTTCTGGGGCGGGAAAGTTTCTTCGCCTCACTTCGGCGGCATCGATCTTTAATTCTCTCGCTACCAGGTCCATAGCTCGCTCTACCACATAGGTGGCCTCGGGTCGACCAGCGCCACGATAGGCATCAGTGGCCATCTTGTTTGTAAAGCAGCCGGTGACATTGATTTGTATCGCCGGAATCTTATAGGCGCCTGAGAGCATCAGACCGGTAAGCGTCGGAATCGCTGGAGTAAGCAGTTGATGGTACGCTCCCAGATCTCCGAAGACGTTGTAACGAAGTCCGGTCAAGGTGCCATCGTTACGGCAGCCAATTTCCACATAACCCACTTGTGCCCGTCCATGAATTGTTGCCTGGATGTTCTCTCTCCTCCCCTCAATCCATTTAACGGGTTTGTTGAGCTGCATCGAGATCCAGCCCAGCAGTGCCTCCTCTGCATAAACGTTCAGTTTGGAGCCAAAGCCGCCACCCACTTCTGGGGTTATCACGCGCAATTTGTTTTCCGGTATTTGGAGCATGAGAGCCAGCTGAGTCCGCAGGAGGTGAGGAATTTGTGTGGAGGACCAAATGGTCAATTCGGCCTCACCGGGAAAGTAACGCGCCAGTACGCCGCGTGTTTCCATTGCGATGGGCGCCAGCCGCTGGTGAATCAGCCGCTGTTTGATGACGTGATCCGCGCTTGCCAGCGCGGCCTCAATATCTCCCTCGCCGGCCGTCAGTTTATAGGCGATATTATCACCAAACTCTTCATGGATTACCGGGCCGCCTCTTGCGGCCTCTTCAACATCGACCACGACCGGTAACTCTTCATAATCGACCATTACCAGGTCAACGGCGTCTCGCGCGACATAACGGTCAGTCGCGACAATCGCTACGATTGGATGGCCCACGAAATACACTTTTGCCCCGGCGAGCACTCGATAATCCGGCACTTTCAAATCTGGCAGAGCACTGGCGCAGGGAACCGGCCCGATCTTGTTGGCAACGTCTTTGCCAGTATAGACGGCGACAACACCTGGCAGATTCAGAGCCTGGCTGGTATCGATCTGGTTGATTCGCGCATGAGCATAGACGGACCTAACAAAGGCTACATAGAGCGTGTCAGGAAGCTTGATGTCGTCGACATAATGCGCCAGGCCTTTGATCAGTCGCGGATCTTCGGTCCGCTTGATTCTCTGTCCCACATATTTGGCAGGCATAAATCCTCCGGATGGCTTTTGGTCTTTGGTCTTGGGCCTTTGTCTTTGAGCTTTGAACTTTGTACTTTGGGCTTTGTGGGGATGGCACTCCGTGGCCACCCCTGCGTTCGATAGAACCGCGTTCAAGAAAACAAATTCGATCTTCGTTCGAGTTACGCGGCCGCGGCCGAGGACGCCTCAAAACTCAGGAATCTCACCCACAGGTGAGATTGTGAAAAAACGCCGAGTGCGAGGGCGAGAGGTCAATACCAGCACGGAGTAGCGGGTGGGTCTGTCCTCATTACACGCGTCCTTGGCAACCCAGAGATCCACCCGCTACCGCAGCTGTGAATAAATTGAGAATGATATAGTCCACAATACCCTCAACGGCAAGCTGTGAAAAATTAGAACCGATCCAAGATACTATTCAACATAGAAAAGTGTGCAGGTTGGGAAGGGCGGTTTACCCCCGCTCCGCTGATCCGCAAATCCCAATTGGGAAATTAGAGCTTACCGTTAGTGTTGAGCGTGGCGGACCAGCGGGGGTAAACCGCCCTTCCCAACCTGCAACTTCTGTCTCTTGAGTGGTAGCCCCGATCGATTTCAATTTTTCCAGCTTCTACCGCGTGACGGTACCGACCTCATCCCAAAGCTCAAAGCTCAAAGTTCAAAGACCAAAGACCAATGTCGACCTCACGCTGCCGCGCCCTTCTTCTTAGCATATTCCACCGCTTCCACGATGTGCTGATAGCCAGTGCAGCGACAGAGGTTGCCGTCGAGGCCGTGACGAATATCCGCCTCTGACGCACTGGGGTTCCGCTCGATTATTTGAGCGCTGGTTATGATCATCCCTGGCGTGCAGTAGCCACACTGCAGTCCGTGACGTTCCCAGAATCCCTCCTGGACCGGATGTAAATTGCCATTTGCGGCCAATCCTTCAATGGTTGTGATTTGAGAGCCCTCAGCCTGCACGGCAAACATGGTGCAGGATTTGACCGCCTGACCATCCACCAGCACCGTGCAAGCACCGCAGATTGAGGTTTCACAGCCGATGTGAGTTCCGGTTAAGCCCAGCTCGTCCCGGAGATAATGGACCAGAAGCAGTCTTGGTTCGATCTCCTGCTGATGGGAGATACCGTTGACGACAATGCTCGTAGCTTTCTTCATAAGCTACCTCGCTTCTTTTGGTTGTTTTATGGAGAGCGAAATTACTGGCGAGTTTCTATGCCAGTTTTCGCGGAAAGTCAATGGGGGAGACCCGGGAAAGGGTAAAAGGGGAAAAGGGTAAAAGGGGGGATGGGGAAACGGGAACTGTTGAATGGCCCTGATTCACCGCCGACGGTCTCCCTTTTCCCCTTTTTCCCTTTTCTTACACCGTCGCCTTGTGAATGTCTCTTTTCAACCGATGAATGGTTCGTCTGACCACCTTAAGTTGACTATGATCGTGGGCCGTTAATGCCTCCTCACGCTTCTTCTTGAGCTCACGTATGCGCGCTTTTATTGAAGCTTTGTCAACGCCTACTACTTCGTGATGTTCGTGCTTGATGCCAAGGGCCGTAGAGATAGCTACCAGCAGATGGTCTTTATTCAGCTGTGTATAACCCTTCACTGCATCGTGTTCAATCCCTTTGGCGATGTCGCGAAGCTCAGCCACGGTTTTGTGCTTTAACTGTTCAAATGTGTATTCCATTCAGCGATTCTCCTGTCACTCTGTAGGGGCGGCACTCCGTGGCCGCCCCTGCGTTCAAAAAACGAATCCGTGGGGGGCGGCACTCCGTGGCCGCCCCTGCGTTCAAAAAACGAATCCGTGGGGCGGCACTCCCGTGGCCGCCCCTACAGAGTTCAAAATTATAACCTTGGAAAGAGCAGCATCATAACCTTCAATTCTTTGGTGCACAGGCAGCAGTTTGGGAAGGCCATTCTCAGGTTGGTCCAAATAGAAATAGGCGCAGCTGGACCAATCGTCTTCTCGCTTCACTCCGTAGGACAATTCAAGCTGAGTAAATTTGCAGGTTGGGAAGGGGGCAGTCATTAGTCTCTTTACTTAGGTTGTCGAGCTTCGACCTCGTTGCGGGAACCGTTCCACAGAGGAGGCCGGAGAGTTGTAACAAGCGAACTTGCCACGCCGCCGCAAGCTACGCAGCCGGCAGTATTTGTCGCATGCAGCTGAGATCGTGTCGCGAAAATCGTTAAGAAATTCTTCCATGGAAATTCCTTTAGGTCTTCTTTCAGCGAGAGTTTGATCTTTCGAACGCCTGCCGGTCCCAGCTGGCCAGCTTACAGCCAGCCTCATAACTCTTTTGGAGAAATTCCAGCAAGGTGTCACGGGGAGACGCTGAGGCGCGGACGTCGTCATATTTGAGTAGAAATTCGCACATCTCCGGTGAATAAAATCCTGGACCAGCTGATTCATTCTCCAGGCCTGGCGGCGCAGGAGCAGCATAAGAATAGAACGCCGGACCACCGTAGCCCGCGCCCGGCCAGAAGCCGGCGCTGATACATTCGTGAGAGTAGGCTTCGCGAGTAATAAGATCCGCGCCGGGCCGCGGTGGCGCCGGGCGGCCGGAGAAGCGCGTCACGGCCAAATCGAAGCTGCCCCAATAGAAGTTCACCGGGCTGCATTTGCCCAGGAAGCGACCTCTAAATTCCTCAAATATCCGCGAGCTCTGTAATAGGATCTGCCAGAAGCTGTTGGCGTATTGCGGATCGTATGAGGCGTGTTTCAGGTCATCTTCGAAAGGGATGGGATCAGCAACTTCCTGCGGTTTGGTAAAAATGCTTACCTCGATGCCAAGGGATTTTAATGTTGTCATCAACTCGTGATAAAAGTTGGCGACGGATCGCGGGGCCAGCAGCACTGCTCGCGTGGCATTATCACTGGTTCTAATGACCAGTTCATGCGCGATGAAATCAAACTCCAGTTCTACCAACATGCCGCGATAGGGCATGGCAGAGGTGGTCAGGCCACGGGCGGAAACATAAAGGGCGCAGTGCCACCAATGATTTACGGGCGGCGCCAGGGCCAACCGAATCTTGCCTACAATTTGGGTCCACATATGGAGCGTGGCGTAGGTGTCTTGCCATAAGTCCAAAGGCAGACTGGGCCAGAGTTTTTCCTTAGCGGAGAGCGTACTGAGGGTGTTCAAGATTCTTCTCCAGTGCTGGTATGGTCGTATTGACCGTGAAGAGATATCCCAGTGAAAAACGGCGTCTCGATCGTTAGACTCACACATCTCACATTCTCGATTAATAACGGGATGTTCCTGCGAGAGTGTATTTCCCAGAATATTACTCTCAACGAGTCGCCAAGCCCAAGACATTTTGGCTAGAAATCCGCATGCGGAAAATGATCTTCACTCCATAGGAGCAGTGGAATGTTTATAGACTCTGAACATCACAGAAAGCCAGCGCCGTTCGCAGAGGGTGGTCCAGGAGGTTTACGCTGAAAGCGTTGGCTAATTCCAGCCCAGGGTTTGCTTTGAAACCCTGGGGATAAGGGTGCATCTTTGTTTAGTCGCAACTCTGAAGGAGTTGCGACGGTTTTTGCGGTTAACGCGCGGGAACGCAACCCCTTTCAGGGTTGCGTCTTCTATTAATGGCAGGCGTTTTCCCCAGGGTTGCCAAAGCCCAACCCTGGGCTGGAATTCGCGAACACCTTCGGTGTTAAATGCGGCGGCCGATGCCCTTACGTGACCACTGAGGATGAACGTAAAATGCCCTGATTCTTGCCGCATCCATTTGCGGATCCAATAGTGGGTCGGGTTCACTTGGTTTCGACTGGTCTCCCCCAAAGAGCGTTTTCCGTTTGCTCCAGCCGCCACAGCCGACCAGGCCGTATTCGTTCTCCGCTACAAAGTAGGTCTGGTCCAATATGAGCTGAGTGTCCACACCAAAAATATATTTCAGACCACTCTCGATCTCAGACTCACTGTAGTAAGGCAAGCTGAGCACACGAACAGATTGCCCGATGAGCTCTTGAAGCGCTGCAATGTCTGCCAGCGAGGCAGGTCGAATCGTGATCAAGCCATCGTGAGTTTCGGTGTTCATATAAACAAATTGTTTCACCCCGTTAGGGGTGGAATGTTTATAGATTGAGCAGCAAGATCCTCCGGCGCCGTTCGAAGGAGCGGAAATCAACTAGACAGGTGCCTATCGAGACCAGTTCCGCTCCTCCGAACGGCGATCAGTCTTTGTGATGATGCCTCGGTCTATAAACATCACACTCCTAACGGAGTGAAGACCACCAGACGCCTCGCTCATGCGTCGTAGAGTTCGTGTACAAATGAATTAACAACATTCAGCACCAACCGCAGTACGACGTACATTGCCATACATATTTACCGAAAGTACCATTAACAACAAGCGCTGGATTCCGAATCGTTCTGAGATGAGCAAAGTTCCAAACCAGATGACCCACGAGCAGATAGCAGAACGAGTTGTACGACTCGCGTTCGATGGAGACCGACTACGTTTTAAGGAATTCTGCGCCACGTTAAAGCATAGTCTGCCGGAAGGAACAGGAGTTGCCCTTCGCGGCAGCGTGCTTACCAACAAACGCTGGGAAGACGGTGGTCCATTTGATGGGCAGGGAAGAGGAACCAGTGATTTGGACGTAACTCTAATTGGAGAGGAAGCCATGCAATACTGGAGTTGGGACGCCTTCTATATTCCGGCGCTGCACACCAAACCATTGTGCGATCAGCAACCTGAGATCGCTCCCGGTCTTAATCCCCTGCGTGAACAACTGCAAAAGATCGCCGCCAGACCGGTTAATTTTCAGGCCACAGCAAACTTGATTCTTTTTGCCCGCGATCTTCTTTTTGACGAGCCTTACTTCATTTTAATTGAGCCAAAATCGTAGTCGTGATCATAAAGGTGCTCAGCTACAACATCCGCTTCGGCGGTCGCGGTCGCGAGACGGAACTAGCCAAAGTGATTCGCGACGCTTCGCCGAATCTCGTCGTCTTTCAGGAAGCCATTCATCCCGAGGTTATCGAACGACTGGCCAAGAACACTGAGCTTCCAATTTGGGCCGCTCGTCGTCAACACTCAATTGGATACATAACTAACTTGAACGTGGTGCACCATGAATGGCATTACCCGGCAGGCGCGAAACATTCTTTCATGGAGATTGTGCTTGCCGGCAGTGAGGCGCGAATATTTGGCCTTCATCTAAGCGCCAGGTTTTCCAAATGGAGCGAACGTCGTCGCGCCGGAGAGATGCGGGCTCTTTTGAAGAGCATCGAAAGACATCAGGAGGGTTTCCATATTCTGGTCGGAGACTTCAACACCCTGGCGCCGGGTGAACTTTTGGACGTTCGACGCATGCCGTCCTGGATACGAGCGCTCGTTTGGCTCAGCGGGCGTGACATTCAGCGCGAAACTATCGGAGTGGTCCGCCAGGCGAATTATGCCGATGCTTATCGCACTCTTCATCCGGAAGTGAAGGGTTACACTTTTCCGGTGTGGGATCCACATCTGCGCCTTGATTATTTTTTCCTGCCAGTGCGCTTCACGGAACGGATGGTGAGCTGTGAAGTGGTCACGCAGCCGGCAATTGTAACCAGAGCCTCGGACCATTTTCCCCTCTTGGCCCATGTTGATCTCCCCTGATGTCAGGGGAAAAGGGGGAAACGGGGAATAGGGAAAAGGGGGAAAAGGGAAGGATTAGTAGCCTCTTCTTTTCCTGTTCCCCTTTTCCCCCTTTCCCCTCTTCCCCCTATTAGTATCCTTTTTTGATCTGCGTTTTATCTGTGTTCATCTGCGGCCCGTATAAGTCCGGTTCGCCTGCCGGTCGTGACCTCCAGCGTTTGTGAATCCACAACCACTGGTCTGGATAGCGACGAATCATATCTTCCATCACCTTCGTGAAGAGTGCAGTTAGCTTCCGCACATCTTCTTCTTCGTTGCCGCTGCGTTCGATGCAAAGCGGAGCGCCGATGCGTAAAACAAATCGCTGTTGCTCGTGTTCCCAGGGCGCAAAGACAGGAATTACTGGAGCTCCGGTGCGTAAAGCAAGTTTTGCGAGCTCGAAGGTTGTGGATGCAGGAATGCCGAAAAAGTCGACGAAGAGTCCTTCGTGGGGCAACATGTTAACGTCAATCAACAGTCCCAGCGTGCCACCCGCTTTCAAGGTACGGAGCATCGGTCGCATAGCTGAGCGCTTGTCGATGGTGCGGTTGCCGAATCTGGTGCGCGTTTGATCGAGCAGCCGTTCTATTTTGGGGTTATCGAGCCGCCGGACTAAAAAACTTACCGGATAAGCCAGAAGCGAAAGAGCCACACTGGAGAGTTCCCAGGCGCCTAGGTGTCCGGTAAACAAAATTACACCACGTCCTTCCGTTCGAGCTTTGTCCAGATTTTCCAGACCTTGCCAGGAAACTATGCGAGCGAGACTTTCGGAATCGAGACTGGAAAAATGAGTAAATTCTCCGAGTTGTCGGCCCAGACTAACAAAACAACCGCGCAAAATCCTTTGTCGCTCAGACCGGCTGATTTGGGGGAGGGCTAGCTCGAGATTGCGTTCACCTGTGCGCCGCAGTTTACTGCTAAGGCGATAGGCGCTTTTTCCCAACAGTTGACCAATCCTGATCGCGAGGGACCTTGGTAAGAGTGCCAGACCAGATACCACCATATAGGTAGTCGCATATTCGAGGTTGGTCTGTAAGTTACTGCGTTTTCCCATCAAGGTGCGAAGGCATTTTGCTAGATTCAGTGTGAGGTGAAAGGTGCATTTTGCCATCATCGAGGCAAATAATGTAATTCAGGGAAGTTGAGCAGGAAAACAGGTTTAACCCCGTTAGGGGTCGCATGTTTATAGACTTAATGAAAGACCGTTCGGAGGAGCGGAACTCAAGTTGATAGGTACTCATTTAGCACCGTTCCGCTCCTCCGAACGGCGAACGCCATCAAGCGATGTTAAGCTCTCTATATACATTCGACTCCTGACGGAGTGAAGATCAAATCGAATTGCGTTGACTCCAAGATCATCAGAGGTTCACCCTGTAGCATGTTTATAGATTGAGTAGAGTCCTCTCACGCTGCTGAACAAAATAGCGGGGCCCTGCGCGAGTTTAACCCGCCCAGTGCTCCGCTACTCTCAAAGCGAAGGGATTAATTTTCGGCTCTATCGTCTGCGTCTGAAGCGCGTAACCCGCGCCAGCCCTAGAAGCCCAGTGCCCAACAGCAACATCGTGGCAGGTTCAGGCACCGCGGCCAACTGACCGCGAATCTCACCTCCCTGAAACTGGGCGTCGTGGATGTTCGAGTAAGTCTGACCGTTCAGCATGCCTGCAATCAGAGCTGCCTCGGCTGAGGCCACAGTGCCACCGTTAGCTGTGATGAACGCGGCGTTGTAACTAGCCGCGTTGCCGAGATCAAGCACGGCGTGAAAAGTACCCGAGGTGGCGGCAGGGAACGGCGTGTACGGTATTGCCACAGCGGCATTGACTCCCGGAGGTGCGCAGCAGTGAATATGTGCAGCCGCGGCATTGCCTCCGATCAAACCACTGAATACCACGTCAATCGTTAGCGTATTTGTAACGGTATTGATTGTTGCCAGCGTGGTTCCTACCGCGGTTGATGCATTTGGCGGTACTTCATTGATTCCCTGCATTACGGTAAAGAACGTGAGAGTATCGGCCCTCGCGTAATTCAAACTGCCAACCAGGCAGAAAGTAGTGGCGAGAAATAGACAGCACAGCAAACGCTTTGGCATGTGACCCCTCCTTAAAATTTGCCTAATCGGCGTTATGGTAGATTACCAATATGCCAACATATTGGTGCTTGGCAGGCTTGGCCGCACGATAATAGGCAAATGCCCAATTCCAAATGCCAGCCTTTTGATTTCCGGGGGCTCGCACGATATTCCAGCCGCGCCACATCTGTCAATAGAAAAAAGGGGAAAAGGGGAAAAGGGGGAATAGGGGAAAAGGGGAATAGGGGAAAAGGGGAATGGGGTAAAAGGGAAACATTTGAATGCCAGATGCGCTTGGCTTTACCCTATTCCCCTATTCCCCTATTCCCCTATTCCCCTATTCCCCTATTCCCCTATTCCCCTATTCCCCTATTCCCCCTATTCCCCCTATTCCCCTATTCCCCTATTCCCCTATTCCCCTATTCCCCTATTCCCCTATTCCCCTATTCCCCTATTCCCCTATTCCCCTATTCCCCTATTCCCCTATTCCCCTATTCCCCTATTCCCCTGATCAAACGCGCGCGGTGAAACGGGCGAGAATGGCATCTAGCTTGTCCAAATCAATCTTCTTGCTCACAAAATCGTCGCAACCTGCTTCGCGGGCGTTAGCGCGCACCTCCGGCGTATCGTCGCCGGAGAACGCAATGATGGGAGTCGATTTTGTCGCAGGAAATTCACGGAGACGTCGTGTCGCTTCGTAGCCATCCAATACCGGAAGGTTAATATCCATGAAGATGAGATCCGGAAGTTTGTTCTGGGCCATTTTGACTGCGTCGAGTCCATTCTCTGCCAGGATCACAGTATTGCCACTCTTCTCGAGTAACTTGCGCCACAAGAAACGCACGATATGATTATCGTCAACGACCAGCACCGTCATTTGGGCCTTAGCTTCTTTTGCTCTCGTAGCCGATCCTTCCGGCGCTGAAGTCTTCCAATCAAGCGGCTCCGCCTCTCCTGGGAATAGAAGGTGTTCGCGAGCTTTGGTCCGCTCAACTTCACGATCAGCCTCGGTCAATTGGTCCCAGGCTTTGGTGGTCGATCCTTCGCTAGCTCGTTGGTCTCGTTCGCGTCGTAAGGCAAACAGCTCCGCAGTGGCTTCAATGAGTTGGTCCTCCAGAGCGGCCTTCTGCTTAATCAAGCGATCGCGTTGTTCCAGCATGACTTTGAGCTGGTCGGGACTCGCCTGACCTTTGATCCAACGCACTCGCTCTTCAATAGGTCGCGTCATATTCGTCTGGTAGACCTGTTGGTGTTAGGGTAAGCCTCATCTCCAGGATGGAGGTCTCATGTGAATAGTACTCAATTGGGGCCAATACTGAAAATAATTTGGCGGCCTCCGAATTCGCAGGGAAGCTGGTGTAATGCGGAAACTGTAATTGCAGTTTGGGAACATTTGCCGGTTTGAGAAAAAATTTGCAGGTGGGAAGAGGGCGCAGCGCAGCGAGCCCCCGCTCAAGTCGCAATGATCATCTGGCAAAGGACCAGCCAAGCAACTCCAGTGCAAGGAAGGGTGGTTTACCCTTTACTCAAATATCAACTTACAAAGGACCAATCAAGCCACATAAAAGTGCAGGTTAGGAAGGGTGGTTTACCCCCGCCCAACTCACGAGCCTCCAGCCAACACGGGGTAAACCACCCTTCCTGACTTGCACTGAGGTGACTTGGCTGGTCCATTCAGAGGTGAATCTTCGGAACCGGCGGGGGTAAACCACCCTTCCTAACTGCGCTCGGGGCCTGTCCCCAAGCTATTGCGATTCAACCTTACGCCACCATACGTGATACATTCTGAACCTGAGGCATTGAACATCGAGAGTCCATTCAGCGTATCATTATGGTGAATGGTGAATGGTGAATGGTGAATGGTGTTTGTTAGGTAAATTCCCTCTTTGCCAGGTAACCACTCACCCCCACAATTCTTACCATTTACCATTTACCATTCACTATTTGCCACGTAATTTGTCTTTCAGGAGTGAGTTGTGTTCTGTCCCCAATGCGGCACTAAACCAAATGATGATTTGAAGTTCTGCAATCTCTGCGGCGCTAACCTCTATGCTGTGCGTCAGGTAGTTGCTACGCGCGAGGTGCCGGAGAAGTTTGACTGGACCAAGACGTGGGTTGCAGAAATGTTCATGTCTGAAAGCGAGCGCAAACGACGCGTTGAAGAGATCGAGCGTCAGCGCGGCATTACTCCGGAGATAAAGCGGTACACGGAAATCAAAGCCGGAGTTATCACCAGTTGCGTAGGAATCGGTCTGACGATTTTTCTCAGCGTCTTTTTCGATGGCCTAATCCGCAGCGGCAACATCGGCCCTTCTGCGATAGAGATTGTAAGAACGCTGTGGGTAGTTGGGATCATTCCGATTTTCGTCGGTCTTGCGTTATTCATAAATGGCCTCTGGGTCAGCAAGAGACTAGCGCAAATTACCTCTCAGAAAGAGCTGGCGGCTACACCAGAAGCCATTAGAGATGCCAGCGAACGTCCGGCACTTCCATCTCCCAATACCAGGGAATTCGAACCTCCCGAATTCAGCGTAACCGATCAGACAACGAGAGCCCTGCGAGGTTCCGGCAAACAAAATTAAAGAGCTTCGGATCTTTCACTCCGTGAGGAGTGAGATGTCTATAGAGCGGAACATCACAAAAAGCGGTCGCCGTTCGGAGGAGCGGAACGTGTCTAGAAAGGTACCTGTCTACTTGACTTCCGCTCCTCCGAACGGCGCCAGAGGGCTGTTAGCCTCAATCTATAAACCTGCCACCCTAACGGGGTGAAAGCCGTCCTTCTCAATCTATAGACATGCGACCCCTAACGGGGTTAAACCCAATAATCTCACTGAGGTGTTCTGGTCAATCTATAATGCGACCCCTGACACCGGTGAAAACCTTATCGCGCCACTACCAACTTCACTGCAGGTCGTATATATTGACACGAACGAGCCTCTGGTTGACGAGGACACCCCCCGCGATCGCAAAGGGAAGGCGAACTCATTCTCCGTTCATTTCAAAAGGTGAGTTCCATACTCTGTGTAGTTAAACTCGCGTCTAACCAACCATGAGTCGAGATCTGACAACTCCCGACAGTCCTCTAACTGATAGCCGCGAAAGCGAATCAGACGTCCGAATGGTGTGCGCCGCCAGATTGATTCTGGCCATGGCGGCCCTCCTGGTCATCTATATCGATCCTTCTGAACCCGATCGTCTGATCGGAATCACCTACACAGCTCTTGTTCTTTACACTCTGTACAGCGGAGTCATCTATCTTTACGCCGTTACCCGTAGTCAAGAGTTGCCTTTAAGAGCGTTGCACTGGTTTGACCTCACTTGGTACGTGCTGCTTATCGCCTTCAGCAGCGGTACGAACAGCATCTTCTTCTTCTTTTTCTTCTTCGCAATTCTCGTGGCTTCGTTCACACGGGGTTTTGTGTCGGGCATGATCATGACCTTTGCTTCGGCAGTGCTTTTCTCCGTGGTCGGTTATGTCGTGCTGCCCGCGCCGCGAAAACTTGCCCTGAATACTTTTCTGCTGCGACCGGTTTGTCTTTTAGTGCTGGGTTATTTGATCGCTTATTGGAGCGGCCGCGACATAAGACTGCGAAACCGGCTGCAGTTCCTGAAAGACATCACAAGGTTTTCCAATCCAAGGCTCGGGGTCGATCGGACGCTCAATTCAATCATGAGCGAGTTAAGGGCCTTTTATAAGGCCGATGGTTGTCTCCTGATCAAACCGCGAGAAGGCGATCCTGGTGGCGCCTGTCGCCTGCACAGAATAAATCGCGACGGTGAACAGGTATCTACTACTTCGCAAGTCGTGTCTGCCGAAACAGCCCAGATTTTTCGCTGGCCGGCGCCGAACTTCGCAGTCATCTACAAAAGGAACCGGTGGTCCACTGAAAGAATTCTTTATGACCTCAGGACCAACCAACTCTCGAAGGACGGGCCAACAAGTATCGATGCCACCGCTCACACGCTCGATACCAACTCTTTTCTCTCGGTGCCCATTTCTTATCCGGACGGATCGGTGGGTCGTCTTTACGTGATCGGTGGCCCACACAAATTCGTCCCGGTAGATATCGACTTCGTGCTGCAGTTGATTGATCATATTGGACCACTAATGGAGAACATCAGGCTCGTCGATAACCTGGCTTCCGAGGCTGCCGAGCAGGAGCGTCGCAGAATTGCTCATGATATTCACGATAGTGTTATTCAGCCATATGTAGGTCTGCAGTTTGGTTTAACGGCGGTTCGGCAGAAGCTCGAGGCTGGGGATACCGGCGTGCTAGAGGATGTCAACGAGCTATTGAATCTTACTGGCGGTGAACTGATAGAACTGCGCAATTATGTGCATGAATTGAGAGCCGGCGAACAACGGCAGGAGATTCTCTTGCCCGCGTTGGAGCGGTTTGCGGCAAGATTTTCCACCGTCACCGGGATCAATGTGGAGATTGAGGCGAAAGGGGAAATTCCCGCGGATCGAATTGCTGGAGAGCTCTTTCAGCTTGTGGTAGAAGGTCTCAGCAATGTTCGCCGGCATAGTCGCTCAGACCAGGCGAAGATCGAGATTGCTTGTAAAGACAACGCGATATTGTTGGAGATCAAGAACAATCGGCCAGGCCCAAGTGGGGCTTATGGGAGCAATGGAAAACAGAGTGACGATCTGGTTTTCACGCCCCAGTCGATTTCCGAGCGAGCAGCATTGTTGGGCGGTGAGACCCAGGTGTACACGGACGATCAAAACTATACGGTGGTCAGTGTCCGGATACCGTTATAAAACGGGTAAATGGTGAATGGTGAATGGTAAATGGTGAATGGTGAATGGTAAATGGTGGATTCTTCGGTTTGTTGTTGTTTGCATACTTCTATTTAGCTTTGAGAAAGTTGTTATCAGAAATACAACATCTTCATCATTCACCATTCACCATTTACCATTTATCCCAACTACTCAGTAGACTTGAACGCATTGGACGCTTAATAACAGGTTTGTCCAAGCACATTCGTACAAACTAGGAAGCTATGGAACCAAACCATTTACCATTTACTATTTACCAGTATGCCTAACCCCATTCGCATCTTGATCATTGACGACCACGCTGTGGTCCGGGCCGGACTGCGCATGCTGATCAATCAACATCCCGAAATGGAAGTGGTTGGCATGGCCGGTGAGCGTAATGAAGCCATTGCGCTGGCCACCAGCCATCAGCCCGACATCATTATTCTCGATGTAGTTTTGGGCGAGGACGATGGCTTGGCCTTTCTTCCAGATTTGCGTTCTGCGGCGCCGTCGGCCCGAGTGATTGTGCTTACAGGATTACGCAGTATCGATGCCCATCGCCGAGCGCTGCGCCAGGGAGCTGTGGGTGTCGTCCTGAAGGAGCATGCGGCCGAAGTGCTCTTGAAGGCGATTGATAAAGTCCATGGCGGCGAAGTCTGGGTCGATCGATCGATGATGGGTACGGTGTTGCAGGACATGACCAAGGTCACCAGCGTCGATCCAGAGACGGCAAAAATTGCCACCCTCACCGAGCGCGAGCTGGAAGTGATCAGGCACATTAGCCAGGGCCTGAAGAACAAACAGATTGCCGACCGGCTATTCATCAGTGAAACAACCGTGACCCACCACCTCAGTTCCATCTTCTCAAAACTAGGCGTCTCGGATCGCCTGGAGCTTGTCATCTATTCCTTCAAACACAAACTCGTCGGCCCGCCGGGGTAAAAAAGGGGAAAAGGGGAAAAGGGTAAAAGGGGAAGAGGGCAAGGCGAACACGGAAATGGAAAGACAAACCTCACCACAGATGAAAGGACATCCTCATGAAGACCGAAAAGCGAATACGAAGCTTTGAAGATTTGATTGTTTGGCAAATGGGAATTGCAATCGTTAAAGAGATCTATCTTGTTACCAGTGCTGGGTTACTCAAAAACGACTTCGGCTTAAAGGACCAGATGCGGCGTGCCTCAGTCTCAATCCCGACCAACATCGCAGAAGGATTTGAACGGACATCCCGGAGGGAGTATTTGCAGTTCCTCAATTTTGCGAAGGGCTCGGCCGGCGAACTGAGGAGCCTCCTTCGTGTTGCCCTTGAAATCGAGTACCTTGCGCAACCTCTTTTCAATAACCTCAGCAACTCAGCAGCACGATTGAGTGCTTCCTTGTCCAACCAGATTAGCGCTATCAAAACCGCGCCGTATAAATAGGGGAATAGGGTAAAAGGGGAAAAGGGTAACAGGAAAGGATTTAAAGGCCTTATTTCCTTTTTTCCTCTTCCCCCTTTTCCCCATTCCCCTTTTCCCCGCCTTTTTTCTGGCAGGAACCTGCCAGAAAAAAAGGCAGTTCGGTCCGATGCGCGTTTCGCCGCTTGTGAATAAAATCCGTGGTAGCCCACTCTGGCCAGATTTGCCACTTACGTGAAGTAATTGTTTACCTTACGTGCAGTAACGGATTGCCGACAAGCGGACGACAGCCAAGAGGTAAATAGACGGCCCAAGTTTCCAAGGAGTTTTTGTCCAGAGACCCAAACCTGAGTTCAAATATTCTTAGCACAAAGGCTCAATCCCCCATGAGCACGACCTTTTATTGTGGTGGTCGGTCCGAAACCGACCTTGGAAAACGTATCGAAGTCTTCGCTGAAAAGTCGGAGGGAACCGGCGTTAGAGATCCCTCGGACCGGCGTACCCACCCACGTATAAACAAGCCTTTTCCCGCCAGGGCCTGGGGCGAAGACGCAGCCGGAAACCCTTTCAATCTGGATTGCGTGCTCGATAACCTCAGCGCCGGTGGTTTGTACGTGCGGATGCCGCGGCAGATGACTGTGGGAAGCGAGATTAGATTCGTGGTGCGTCTTTCGAACCCCAAAGAGACTGTGGCCACAGCCGGCCTCTTTGGAACCGTCGTCCGTGACGAACCGGGATCGGATGGCCAGCACGGGATTGCCATCAGTATCGACCGATCAGAGATTCTTTGAAAACGCGCTGCCGGAGCCAGCGGTTAACGCCAACGGCGTTCGCTAATTTCAGCCCAGGGTTTCGTACCCTGGGGTTTAGACCGTCACATCATTTACTAAAACGCTGAAAGCGTTGGGCTAACTGGCGGTAAGGCAACTCGCCAACTCTTTCAGAGTTTTCCGATTTTATTGCTTTGATCTCGGTCCCAGGGTAGGAACCCTGGGCTGAAATTAGCCAACACCTTTGGTGTTAATTTGACTGAAATTAGCCAACACCTGTGGTGTTAATTTGGTTGAAATTAGCCAACACCTGTGGTGTTAATTTGACTGAAATTAGCCAACACCTGTGGTGTTAAAACTGATTTCCGCGAAGCGTTGCGCGAAGGCCTCTCCGTCCTTCGCGCGCTGTACCCGACCAGCAACCAGTAAAGGCGGGCAGTCCGAAACTGGTGCTTGTAAACAGCGACGGCTGGGCAAAAGCTGTCCGCTTCGCGGAATCATTGAACTGAAAGCCAGCAATCATTGAACTGTCAGGTTAGGGATTAGCTCTAAGGTCGTGAAGCTCTCAGGTCGGGATTACCTCTAAGGTTGGGGAAGCTCTAAGGTTGGGGAAGCTCTAAGGTTGGGGAAGCTCTAAGGTTGGGGAAGCTCTAAGGTTGGGGAAGCTCTAAGGTTGGGAAGCTTTAAGCTTGGGAAGCTTTAAGGTTGGGGAAGCTCAAAGGTTGGGGAAGCTCAAAGGTCGGGAAGGTGGACCCTGTCCCCGCTCAAGATCGAAAGTCTTATTTTCAAAAAATCAAAACCAACTTCAGCAATCTTTTAAATTCAACCAATTAGGTCCCCAAGTTGAGGCGGGGACAGGGTCCACCTTCCCAACCTGAGAGACTACTGTCCAAGCATCCACCAATTTCAGCAATTTTATATTCAACCGATTAGGTCCCCCAAGTTGAGGCGGGGACAGGGTCCCCTTCCCAACCTGAGAGGTGACCCGACCTGAGAGGTGATCCAACCTGAGAGGTGACCCGGCCTGAGAGGTGACCCAACCTGAGAGGTGACCCAACCTGAGAGGTGACCCAACCTGAGAGGTGACCCAACCTGAAAGGTGACCCAACCTGAGAGGTTACTGAGATAAACCCATACCAGACCAGCTTCCGCATGTTCAACAATGTCAGGCATTTACAGCCCATGGGCGGCTGTGCCCTCCAACCGGATTGCCGCCGGGGACCCGACCGTCCTTCCAGAGGGCCAGCGGCGTCCAACTTTGGCAGTTTCCTGCCGCCAAAAAAGGCAGTTAAGTCCGATGCGCGGTCCTTGCCACGCCTCTAGAATGCGATCATTGGTTTGCCTTGCACCAAGCCGAATCGGACCTATCCGATCTAGTTTGACCTTTGACACCGAGCGCGATTCCCAGATGACGAGCGCCCCTTGGAGTGCAATTCGGGCCTGAACAGCACCCGAAAAACGGCAACCTTTTCGACCTTGACTGAGCAGTGGACCACTTAGCTCAAATGGGAATCCTGTCTCTGAAGATGAAACTCGGCTGGGAGCCCGGTCGGGAGGAGAGGTTCTGACTTCTCATTCACACCGCTGGCTTTCAGCTAGGTCGGGAAGAGAGGTTCTGACTTCTCATTCACACCACGGCTTTCAGCTTGGTCGAGAAGAGAGGTTCTGACTTCTCATTCACACCGCGGCTTCAGCCCGGTGACACAAAGGGCCAACCAAGTCGCCAACCGTTTCAACGGTTTTTTCCGGAAGAGGCGCACAGTTAGGAGTAAGGGTATTAAGTTGCTGGCTCAGATGAACTTCAGCCGAAAGTGTTGCACAAGAAAGTGCAATCCAGCGAAGCAAACCGTTAAAAACGGTTACGGTTTTTCGCGCCAAGATCACCGGGCTGAAGCCCCGGTGTGAATGCGAAAGTTAGGAAAATACTTTTTTCCGACAGACTCCTTGCAGATTGGTCTTGAGATAGGGGCGTTGAGCGGACTCCCGACCGCCATCGCCGTTGAGATTTACCCAGGTTAAGCCGAGAGGAATCTGCAGGAATAAAAAAAGCGTTGAGCCAAATAACCTTTCGCAACCGGTGCAAAGGCGCCAACGCAGCCCAGCTCTCCCCGCACTCACGATGAAGATGCAATTCACATCAACACGTTGAGTGCGGTGGACTGACTTAACATTATGAGTAGTCGCCCCAGAGTTCTCCCTTCATCAGTCTGTTTTCAGCCGCTTCTCGGCCCGACAGACGTTGTTGTGCGGCAACGAGGGTGGACGGCAACCTCATTTAATGCCACCAGGCAGGAATCTACGTGGTTTCTGTCCTGGTCTCTTTTCACCCACGATCTGACAGAGATCGCATTCACTTCGGATGGGTCCTCGTTGACTCCGCGCGGCGGAGTACCGAGTGTCTCCCATAAGGGCGTGGCGTCTCAGAACTGCTCTACGGAAGTTCTTCCCCCCAACGCCACGTTTCATTCTCTGTTAGGTCTACAAACTGAATTTGGAGGATACCCCCGTGACTAGAAAACCCAATTTTTGGAAATTTATTTTGGGCGTAGCTGCGTTGGCCGCTTTCTTCATCGGAACTTTGGCTGTCACACGCGCCCCCCGAACCAATGCCGCTAAAGCGAGCGAATCCCCAAGAACATCGCTATCCCGAACCGGGAAGGCTGGATTGTCCAACCTAGCGATCCCTACAGCTGCTCCCAACCCAGCAGCCGTCACTGACGCATTCGAACTGGATGGCAATGCCACCGAGGACGCCAGTCCACTTGACGACTGGGCCACACTCGATGCTGGCGGCGGAAGCGCCATCGCCAAGACAGTGGGAACAGCCCCTTCGCAGGTGGCCATAGCGGATCCGCAGGGAGACACCATTTTCACTACCGGTGGTTCCAAGGACGACTTGGATATACCCAGTTGGCGAAATAGCAGTGGTAATGTCCCGCCCAAGGATGAGATTACTAACGCTTATGCCGCCCTTTACAACGTCTCAGGAGAAAGCATTCTTGTATTCGGCGCCGACCGCTTCGCTCAGAGCGGCGCTTCCCAGATCGGCTTCTGGTTCTTCCAGAACGACGTTCACCCCGATACGGCGACAGGTTTGTTCAGTGGTGTGCACCAGAACGGGGACGTCCTGATCTTGAGCGATTTCACCGTTGGCGGCAGCATCACGACCATCAGGGTGTTCGCCTGGCATTCGCCGGGCGGTTCTATCAATGGAACGCTCGACCAAATAGGTGTCGGTGCTGACTGCCATTCTGGTGCCAGCCCGAATTTTTGCGGCGAAGTAAACCAGGTGGCAACAGCTTCACCATGGGCCTACACGCCGAAGTCAGGACCGTCTGGGACGTTCCCAATTGGGGCGTTTTATGAGGGCGGCGTAAATCTAACCGCATTAGGCATAGGCCAAAATGTCTGCTTTGCCGCTTTCCTTGCGGAAACGCGCTCCTCGCCATCAGTTGACGCGACACTCAAAGACTTCGTGTCTGGATCATTTCCACAAAAACCGACTGTGAGCGGTACCGGGACTACTTTGACCTGTTCTAACCCCACAGGACAGATTAGTGCCACATCGAACAATCCAAATGCGACTTTTAGCTGGACAGGACCAGGTGGTTTCACTGCCACCGGTACGCCGGTTACAGTTAGTGTGGCTGGTACCTACACCGTAATAGCGTCGAGTCAAGGAGGTTGTCCCAGTGACCCGTTTGACGTGACGGTGGGAGAAGATAAGACAGCACCAAATGCCGACGCCGGGCCAGACAAACTGCTGACCTGCTCCATCACATCCGTCCAGTTGGCAGGTTCGTCGGCTACAACAGGAGCTACGCCTCACTGGGTGGCCTCGAACGGCGGCAACATTGTCTCTGGAGCAGACACCTTTACACCGACAGTCAACGCTGCGGGGACCTACACGTTGACCGTAACCAATAATGTTAATGGCTGCACAAACATCGCTTCGGCAGACGTGACGCAAGACACCACTCCGCCGAGCCTCACCATAGAAAAGAAAAGCGCGAACGAAACCGCTAACCCGCAAAGCGTCGGGCTGGGGTTCGTGGGAAGCGCTCCCTCAGGCGTAAGCTTCCAGTGGCAGTCGTGCGTTGCCAACTGCGGTGTGGACGCGAGTTGGTCGGACATAACTGGGGCAACACTGTCGACCCTCACGTTCTCGAACTTCGCCTTAGATACGGCGGAATCCATAACCTTCACCATCGCCTCTGGCAATGGCGCCGGTACCTACAATGCACAGCTATTCGTGGTCCAACTGCGAGTGCACGGGACAAATACCTCTAATGGCTGCTCGGCAAATTCTAATGCCGTAACAGTCAAAAAAGCTTTGGCTGTTGACCCGTAAACTCATGATCCTATAACCCGAGCGCCGGCCGGATAACATCGGCCGGCGCTTTTTGTGTTCTTGCTACAACGTGGTTTTTTCTATAGTCGTCTTTCTATTCTATACGTCGGGCGGTTACTTCCCAGTCTGAACGTAGCATGATACCGACGTGCCAACATTGCCGGAAGTGTCATACGCTTTCACACACAACTCATGATCTCCCTTGTCGGCTTTGTTGGAGTTCCACATGAAGTATGTCGAACGGGCGGTTGGTAACAGAGTCTGCACCAGCTCTCCATCAACATACAATTCAAACTTCGCGAGCCCGGCGGCGTCAAATGCGGTGAACTGCACGGGAACTCTGCCCGATACCGTGGCTCCGTCATTAGGCGAAATGATAGTGATCTGCGGCGGTGTCGTGTCATCAGCGGGCTGCGCCATTGCCCGAGTGTTGAATGGCAGTAAACCCGCTACAACGATAGCGGCTACGCACAGAGTAACTCTTAGAGTATTGAGTTTCATGGTCCTTCTTTTTGCTCCTTCAATTGTTACTGGACAGTGGGTGAATGGATGAGGTGGGGCAGTTTTGGGGCAGGATTTCGTTTCGCAAGGTTTGCGGCGATACATACGAACCATCAGGGCACAGGGGTCAGTCACAAGCCCCGCGGATGTAGTTCGTATAAGAAAGTTGTAAGCGCCGACGCGGCCAGCCCGGCCGGCGCTCCTCTTTAACGGATTTGCTAGTTCAGCAGCTTCGTGTAGGCAAGGAGGTTTTCCTCCTCCCGGGCTCTTTAGCGATCGCCGATCCTCTTTCCTAATGGGATTCGGTCTGATTGTTGCTGCTACTTTACCGCAACGTTTACTATTGGCGACGTCCCGACGTTCCCGGCAAGGTCATAAGCTCGGCATACCAGAGTGTGGGGCCCCGCGGATTCTCTCACCGTAAAGTACGGGTTCTTCGCCGTAGGCAATATCGTTTTGTATAGTTCTCCGTCAACGTAGAGCTCATAGCGATCTATGCCACCTATGTCGAAGGCGTAAAAATGCACTTGAAATCTTCCTGACAGAGGCGCACCGTCAGTAGGTGATACGATCCAGATATCCGGAGGGGTCGTATCAGCTGCCGGTAGAATCGCGTTCGTTGCGTTGCGGGCGAGCGCGTTACTTCCGGTCCATGACGGTGTGGCGAGCATAAACGCCAGAGCCAACAGCGCCAGAACACTCTTAATCAAATTGCTATACATCATTTATTCTCCAATGGTTTTTGTCTTGTTCGTTCATCACAGCAGGCGGTAACGCACCCCTGCTGCGCGCGGGCACACCTCTACGTGGAACGCGGTTCGACGCCGCTAATCAAAAGCTTCAAGTTTTGCGGTTTTTGGGTTTAAAGACTTGACCGGGCTATCGACCTAATTGCCCGGTAAGACTCACTTCCTTGCTGATTGTCGGGTGTGCTCCTTGCCTAACTCTTGTTCGGCTTCTCGGCGATTTCTTTGCCTGTTCCCTTCTTCTCAGCCGAACAGCGGTTCGACAAATTCGTAACAATCTTAACAAAGTCTCCCCACATTTCGCCACAAGCATTTCTTGCGATTGCATGGCAATTGCGTTGCGATACCTTGTCTTTACTTTGAAGCCTAAAAAGGCTCCTCCCTTCAGGAGGTTAGGCAATTGGTACGCCACTGTTACGGGACATCGCGGACTGCTGGTAACATTGGCATTAATCTCAAAGTCATCTGCGCAAAGTCGCCCGAAGTTGACGGATCTGGAGGAATCGCTTCCAAAAAATGCTCTGGCATCAGTAAAAACCTTATGGTTCAGATGGTTAGAGCTGTAGCCCTGGGTTTGCACCATAATTATCGAATGCCAACCGCGGGGGACAATTGATCAGTTCGCAAAGGTCTATCAATCCACAACAATTTTCGACGCCTTAATATTGAAGAGCAACTCTGACAAGTTCACAAAACTGCGAAATTATTCGCTCTACGCTGGGATTATGCCGCGGTTCGAGACAAATATCCCGCAAACGTCGCTCATCGATTCGTCACTGGGAACCAAATTAGAGGCTAGAGCGACACTTAAATTGATCCCTCTTATGCCCCTTAGCGGCTGAGCGGTGACCCGAAGGAGACACGAAGTTCGAGAGCTTGAGTGAAACTTTCATCTGGCCCGTAATGGTTCGGAAAAGTCATCATGAGCGAGGATCCCAACATCAACTCAACGGCGATCTAAAGCATATCCTTACACTCTTGGAGGCCATGGATTCACGCCTGGTTACTCTCGAAGAAATAGACTCGCGCCTCGTTAGTCTCGAAGAAAAAGTCGATCGGCGTCTTCAGGAGACGCGCCCGATCTGGGAGGGCGTACTCGAGCAGTTGAAGGAGATCAACGCTCGGCTCTTGAGGGTCGAAGACGAAAACAAGGATTTTCGGCGTATGTTTCGCTCCACCTACTCTGACATGTCGCGTGTTCAGGAAAATCTCGAGGAGCGAATCGAGAAACTTGAAGGATAAAATCCTCGCCACATCCGAGTGGGCGGCAAAACCATTCTTAGAGGAGCCCTGAAGCCGGTGTGAATGAGAAGAGGCTCCTGGAGCAGGGCAGTAAAGACTCCCAGTTGAGTGGTCCAATGTTGGCTTGACTGATTGGTTAGTTGGGCGGGGGTAAACCACCCTTCCTTACTTGCGCTTGCCTCAGTTGCCGCTGGTTTCTCTTTTATTAGTGTTTACCCGTGGAAGGACCAATGAAGTCACCTCAGTGCAAGTAAGGAAGGGTGGTTTACCGTGGAAGGACCAGTGAAGTCACCTCAGTGCAAGTAAGGAAGGGTGGTTTACCCCCGCTCAGTGTTGCCTGGAGTCCTCTTTGAGCATCAAACAAGGCTCTTGGAGCAGAGCAGAAAAGACTCTCAGTTGAGTGGTCCAATGTTGGCTTGAATGATTGGTTAGTTGGGTGGGGGTAAACCACCCTTCCCAACTTGCGCCAGGGAAACTGGCCGCTGGGATCCTGGGTTCACCCGGTTTTTATCTATCTGAGGCTTTAGTTCTTGTCCGCGCGAGGCGGTTTAACTTCTTATCCGCGTGTATCTGGTCTGCGCTTATCTGTGGCTTAATTTTTCTGCGGGCCCCATAATGGTTCAGAAAGAGAAGGCCTCATGAGCGAAGATCCCACACAACCTCAACTCAATGGTGATCTAAAGCGTATCCTCACACCCCTGGAAGCCATCGATTCACGCCTGTTTACTCTCGATTCACGTATGTTTACTCTCGACTCACGACTGGTTACTCTCGAAGAAAAAGTCGATCGGCGGCTTCAGGAGACGCGCCCGATCTGGGAGGGCGTACTCGAGCAGCTGAAGGAGATCAGGTACCGTCATCCTCAATCGCCCGTCAGCGGTGATCAGTAAAAAAATTATCACTCACACACGCCTTCAGAAGTCTGTCGGAAAAAGGAGCGCCGTTGCAAAAAATAGGCATAAACCTGCTATGAAGAATGGCAGGTGTCAACGATGCGGCTATTTCACGAGAAGAATAATATTCGGCACCGAGCGATCAAGATCTATCTGAAACTCCGCCATATTGAGTCAACTCCAAAAAGATCGCCCGGAGACCCGATAAAATGACCGCTACTGTTCGCCCCAGCCGGGCTAATGAAGCCCTGGAGGACCAGCTACAGCTCTTTCCCCCACGTTCACCCAGACATCAGTCAGACATTGCGGAACGGCGGGCAAAGCAACGTATTGCCGAGCCGTTCCCAGTCAGAGCCTGGGCCGTTGATGCCGCCGGACATCCTTTCAATGTCGACTGCGTCGTCCTTAATATGAGTTCCACTGGAATGTATCTGCGAATGGAGCGGCAGATGGTTGCCGGCGAATGGATCAGTCTGGTGGTGCAGCTTTTGAATGGACCATCCACGGGCACTTCTGTCGCCATTTATGGCACTGTATTAAGAGATGATCCGCTAGGTGATGGCAGCCAGGGAATTGCGGTGATAATAAAGGAACACCGTTTCTTGTAGATGCCCGGGACCAGCGACCTGTCACAGGTAAGGAAGGCGGACCCTGCCTCAACTTGGAAAGCCACTCATCATCACCCTAGACCACTCAAGCTCAGCAGCCTGTACTTTGAACTTTGTACTTTGAGCTTTGTAGTCAGAACAGGTTTCACCCCGTTAGGGGTCGAATGTTTATAGTTTGGGCCCGAGCAAATACCTCCGCCGCCGTTCGAAGGAGCGGAATTCAAGTTGACAAATGCTCATCTAGCAACGTTCCGCTCCTTCGAACGGCGCTGGTTTTTTGTGATCGCCGAGTCTATAAACATCCCACTCCTACGGAGTGAAGATTATTTGCTCGATTGACGTTGTGTGGCGGTAACAAAGCGAAGGGAAGCCGAGGTCTGACATCAGGCGGCGCAGCGCTTGCCGCGTGAGTGAGCCTTTGCCTCGATCAAACAGTATCAAATGCGATCGCCAAGTCGACAAGTCAACGAATTTGGTTGTGGCCTTGGCCGCGCTGTGCATTCTCTGCGGCGAAATGCTGGTAAGAATTGCAGAGACACAGCGCAGCGCAAAGAGTTGAAACTTGGACACCACCGTTGAGTGGGCCAGCTGGATGGTGAGTGGCTTTCCCAGTTGAAGCGGGGACAGGGGGTCCGCATTCCTAACCTGAGAGGTTGCTGAAGTAGAGTGGGCCAGCTGGATGGTGAGTGGCTTTTGAAGTTGAGCTGAGGACAGCCAAGTTCGGGACAACTAAGTTGAGGCGGGGACAGGGTCCGCCTTCCTAACCTGAGAGACTACTGACCTGAGAGGCTGCTGAGTGAGTTGAGAGCTTGCTAACCTGAGAGACTGCTGACCCGAAAGGCCGGTGAAGTACCCTGAGAGGTTGCTAACCCTGAGAGGTTGCTAACCAGGAGGCTGCTGAGGTTGAGTGGGTTAGCTGGAGGTGGTTGGCTTTCGAAGTTGAGGCGGGGACAGGGTCCCCTTCCTAACCTGAGAGACTACTGACCTGAGAGGCTGCTGAGTGAGTTGAGAGCTTGCTAACCTGAGAGATTGCTGACCCGAAAGGCCGGTGAAGTACCCTGAGAGGTTGCTGGACCTGAGAGGCTGGTGAAGTTCAGAGCGGGCGCTTATTTACTCGAAAACGATACCCTTAATCTTCAACGAGCTTCCGGAGGCCAGAACGAGTGAGCGTTCCAGGACGATTCCGTCTGTCGTGGCGTGATGGCGCTCAAAGACAATGCCTTTCGCCCTAACGTGGCATCCAGTCAAATATTGCGATGGAGGTTCGCTGGCAAAGTAGATTGGCAACCGTTCATTTCTCGTATTGAGGAAGTAAAGCAGGCTTCCGTTGTAGTCGCCAAACAAAACCTCAAATTCTCCAACCACATTGGCTTCTTGCTCGACATACGCCTGTACATCTTTGGGCAGGCTCTCTCGTAGATAAACGGGTAGAGCCAGGGACAAAGCAGCTTGGGGATCCGTCGCGATCAGATTCGCGAGAACTTCCTGACGCTCGGCCGCAATTCTCTCGAGTTCGAGTAACAGTGAATCGCGGTTGCTTGCGTTGGCATGTTGATACTGAGCACTGAGATAAATCAGTGTCTGAGTGAGTTCTTGAGCCTGTGCTCGTTCATGCTCAGAGGAGGACTGTTGGGAATCGGTACTAGCCGGTGTGAGAGTGGCGCCCGAAGCATAGCGAAGAGCAGCACTCAACAAGATGGCTAAGCAAACGATCAATACTAACTTCTTCATTATCCGCTCCTATAATTCATGTCTATGGGTAAGTTGGTGTGCGGGGTTCTGGCCGGATTTATGAAGCAAAGGAGCGAACAAACAGCGAGGGCTGGCTGCTGAAATAGAACTCCTGCTTTCGGCAACCCAGCCAGGTCAATACATTGCCAATTTCCAATTTCCGATTGGCGATTTCCTTGACCCCCGTAGGCTTTGCGGCCCTCGCTCACACGAGGTGTGCCTTTGTCGTTTCAGTCGGGGCTATCAATCGCGGGCCGGTACTCCCCTTGGAAAACCAGCCTTACCAAAATATGCTCATGGTTCAACAAAGTCAAGCATTGTTATCTTATTAGTCAAAACTTCAACGCAGATATAATTCTCATCGCTGAAAGCACCAAATAAAGATGGCAGAGGGCAGTCAGGAAGGGTGGTTTACCCCGCTGGTTCTTTAAGACTCATCGCTGAAAGCACCAATAAGGATAGCAGAGGGCAGTCAGGAAGGGTGGTTTACCCCCGCTGGTTCTTTAAGACTTACCACTGAAAGGACCAGTGAAGGCACCACAGCGCAAGGGGCCTGACTGATCCTTCTCAGACTTGCTTGATTATTTTGGTTGAGCGGGGGTAAACCACCCTTCCTGACTGCCATCTGCTATCCTTATTGGTGCTTTCAGCGGTGAGAGTTAAGCGCCGCTGGTAAGACCACTGCTACCCCAAAGCCCAGGTCAAGTCATGGCACTTTCCTGCCACAAAAATTAGCAGATTCCTGCTATTGTGATTATTTCGTAACAAAATTAGAATGCGCACGACATCTTTAGCTTGAGTGCGATCGCCGAATATTTTCCCCGACACGCCAACGGAGTGGGCAGAACCCCCGTTAACTGCCCACTCCGAGAGCCGGAGCCATGACACCTTGAGTTTGAAAGGTTGCTGAAGTTGGCGGTTGCTTTTAGAAAAATAAGACTTTCGATCTTGAGGATAAGAGTTTCGATCTTGAGGCGGGGACAGGGTCCCCTTCCCGACCTGAGAGGTGGTCCAGTTGAGTGGCTGAGCTGTGGTCCAGTTGAGTGGCTGAGCTTAGGATGCCAAGTCCCCAGCCAAATTATGAACACCGCGAGCCAAATTAAGCCACCACCGCGGTGACAGAAATTTGGGAGTGCAAAAGGCAAAGCCATATTTCTCTTTCACTCCGTTTAGGAGTGAGATGTTTATAGACCGTAACACCCGAAAATGGCATTCGCCGTTCGGAGGAGCGGAAATGTTTTTGAGGGTACCTGTCTACTTGAGTTCCGCTCCTCCGAACGGCGAAATGCCAGGTTGTGATGTTTCGGTCTATAAACATTTGACTCCTACGGAGTGAAGATCATTTTGGTGCTATGGGACTCCTGCCTCCTGCCTTCTAACTTCTGACTCCAGACTCCTAACTTCTGACTCTAGACTTCTGACTCCTGACTCCTGACTTCTGACTCCAGACTCCTGACTTCTGCCGCTTTAGAAATGACAAAAAATGTCAGCAAATAACGCTGCCGGAGGAGTTTAAGTACCGTTTTCTAATTTCCAAATCGGCGGGAGCAAGAAAGGCAGAATCCTGCTATGAAGAACGGCAGGATTCTCCCATGCGACGCTGTCGGTAACAGGATTAACATAGTGCCGCAGGCATCAGCAGATGGCCTGACTCCCACCCGACACTCAAACAAGGTCACCGGAGACTCGCCTTATGGCTACCCCTACAACTCACGCCACTTGGGCTGACGAAGCCCTGGAGAAGCGGCTACTGCTTTTCCCGCCGCTGTCCACTCGTCTCTATTCTGGATTTGTGGAACGGCGGGCAAAACAACGTATTGCTGAGTCGTTCCCTGTCAGAGCTTGGGCCGTTGACGCCGACGGAAATCCTTTCAATGTCGAATGCGTTCTGTTGAATATGAGCTCCACGGGTATGTACGTGCGAATGGAGAAGAAGATGGTTGTTGGCGATTGGATAGGTCTGGTGGTGCAGCTTTTAAACGGACCATCTACCGGCCTTCCCGTTGCCATTTATGGGAAAGTGTTAAGAGATGAACCGCTGGGAGACGACAGCCACGGAGTCGCTATTGTAATACAAGAACATCGGTTTCTTTAGAGCTCTCAGTCGAAAGCTCTCTGTAAGGTACCTATATGAAAGGATTTGTTTTCTACATGAGAGGCATTGTTTTCTTAGCCGCGTAGATCCGCGTTTATCTATAGATCCTGGTTATGCCCATCGCGGTTAACCGACTAGGTAGTGCTCGAGGAGTCGAGAGCTTGAGTGAAACTCTCATCTGGCCCATAATGCTGCTTTAGAAGGGCTCATGAGCGAGGATCCCACACAACATCAGCTCAATGGTGATCTAAAGCGTATCCTTACACGCTTGGAAGCCATCGATTCACGCCTGATTACTCTCGAAGAAAAAGTCGATCGGCGTCTACAGGAGACCCGGCCGATCTGGGAGGGCGTACTCGAGCAGTTGAAGGAGATCAGCGCACGGCTCTTGAGGGTCGAAGACGAAAACAAGGATTTCCGGCGTATGTTTCGCTCCACATACTCAGACATGTCGCGTGTTCAAGAAGATCTCGAGGAGCGAATGGAGAAGCTTGAAGGACAAAATCCTCCTCCATAACCCGCCAGTGGCTGCATTAGTCATCTAATTCCTTAGTTCTTATCCGCTTGAGGTGCTTTGACTTCTTAGCCGCGTAGATCCGCGTTTATCTGCGGCTTATTTTCGCGGGGCGAAGTAGCCCACCCGGGTAGTGGCTTTATTTGAAGGTACGACAGTTTCCACTCTCACTCGTCGAAATGAGCCATCGCGAGCCTTGTTGGTAGGAGAATAATAGAGGGCATACTGATGTCGCAGCTCCTCCGCCACTTCTGCGTAGGTGGCTTCGAGCGCGGAGAAGCTGTGAGGCTTATATAATTTCCCGCCCGTGGCGGCCGTAAGTTGGGCCAGCCGATCTTCGCTGAAATCGATCACCCGCAGCCCTTCGCGCAAGTCATCAATCTTGATCTGATTGAAGCGCACAGAAGCGTCACTACCACTGGTTATTGACGCCAGCTCAGCAGTTTTTGCGGCGCGTTCCATCTCGGTATTGCTCACCACGTAGACTGTTGCCTGGGCCTGCAGCAAAGTCTGTACGGCAGACTCAAACGCGGTGCCTCCAGGATTGTTGTCGATGCCATCACTCAAGATAATGACCGCTCGCCGCGATTTGCTTTTGCCAAATTGATCCTTGGCCACCAGCATGAGCGCGTCATTGAAACGCGTAAACATTCCCGAGGTAATGCGGTTCAGCGCGCGTTGCAGTTGAAACCGGCTTTGGGTCCAATCTTGCAGCAACACCACACGGTCATCAAACTTGATCAGGCTGACACGATCGTCCGCAGCGAGAGTGGCGGCGAAACCCTGGACCGCCCGTCTAAAGTCATCGAGGTTACTGGCGGCGGAAGAGGAGGCATCAACCATCAATACCACGTCGACAGGCGTCTGCCGCAGGGCCAACTCACTGAGTGGTTGTTCGCGATCATCTTCAAAAACACGAAAGTCCTTGCGCGTAAGTTCTGTGACCAGTCTGCCGCCGGCGTCACGCACACTGACCGGCAACATGACTTCCGTGGTCTCTACTGAGATCACATCGCCCGGATTCACTTCGCGGTCGACCTTTGGCGAGGGAGTGGGCCAAGGTGGCGGCTCGCCCAGAGCATCGAGCGGATTTGGTGTTGGTGTTGCCTTCGGCGCCGGAGCCTTAGGCCGCTGTGTCGCTGCGGGACGTGGCTTTCTCTTCTGTGCGGAGGTGGTAAAGGTGTTGGCTGTTGGTACGAGCGCGGAGATGACTATTGCCAGTGCCAAGCTGAAGACGAGTACTCGAGGGATGGAGGTTCTTGTCTTGATCTTTTGAGCAGGCGAAGCGGGTGTAAATGAAGCCGGGGTAAGCGAATTGGGGGCAAACAAAGCGGGGGTAAACCGACCTTCCTGAGTTGCGCTAGCGGAGCTTGATGCTGATTTCAACATAGATTTCTTGAGTAACTAAAGCGAGGAACAGGGGCAGCCAGAGTCAGAACATCCACAGAATAGAACAACCAGAGTCAGAGCAGTCAGGAAGGGTGGTTTACCCCCGCCTGCTTGCTGAAAGATTACCATAAAAATACCGAACCAGCGGGGGTACCTTCCTGACTTGCACAGATTCAACTTGCAAGTGGGTACTGAGTTGAGTTTTCAGCAACCAGTGAGGGGAAACCACCCTTCCTGACTTGCACAAATTCAACTTGCAACTGGGTACTGAGTTGAGTTTTAAGCAACCAGCGGGGGTAAACCACCCTTCCTGACTTGCACAAATTCAACTTGCAACTGGGTACTGAGTTGACTTTTCAGCAACCAGTGAGGGGAAACCACCCTTCCTGACACAGATTCAACTTGCAACTGGGTACTGAGTTGAGTTTTCAGCAACCAGCGGTGACGGGGGTAAACCACCCTTCCTGACTTGCACAAATTCAACTTGCAACTGGGACTGAGTTGAGTTTTCAGCAACCATTGGGGGTAGACCAACTTCATTAATTCTTTATGTTATTGTTTTTAATCTGCGAAATCTGCGAAATCTGCGGATAAGCTTTACCGACTTACGGGGTCGCTGTTCGCAGACGGATTACTACTGCTTGCCTTGGGATTGTCTCCCATTGCAGCCCTCATTGCAGATAGGATCCGGTCGGTAACGCGGCGCCGGCGGAGCTCAGCGATCTTTGCCGGGGAGAGGTCAAAGTCGACTGGGGATTGTTCAATACGCCTTACGATGGTGCCTTCGGTAAATCCGGCTTCAATCAGTTCAACAATTGAATCATTATTTAGCGACGCGACTTTCTCGAGCTTCAGACTGCCGCCCGTTCCTGCTTCCGTGGGTGGGCGGATGATATGGACCGTAGCCGACCCGGTCGTCACCGTATCACCTTCCGCTGAGCCATTGACTCCGCCGCGGGTCTTGGTTCGTGCACTTGAACCACTGCTTGAGCCAAAGATGTCTGTGGAACTGCCTCCGCTATCGCCACCGCTGGGAAGCGTGCTCTGATTCGAACTTCCGGGTTTAGTCATAGGCTGATCGTCAAAGAATGCATCATCGGCCCATTTTTCATTGGAGATGTCTATACCTTGTTGGCGGGCCAGCATTGCCAGAATGATGTGTTCGCTGACTCCATTCTTCTTCAGTTGGATCATGCTCTCAGTGGAGAGATCAAATCGCGCCTGGCGCGCGCCGATAACTGCGATGATGGTCTTTTCTTTAAAGCCGGCGTGAACTAGTTTGACTAAGGCAGCGTTTGTGAGTGGTTCGGTTGAGCCATCGCCCTTGCTCTGGGCCACAGCAATGGTGCAGCTGATGATGATGGACAACAACAATATGGCAGCTCGATTAAAGAAATAAGCTTTCATAGTAAACCCCCGCTGTTGAAAGGACCGAACCAGATTGAAGCAGAAAACCAGCCACAAATTACCGCAGATAAGGAAACAGGTCAGTACCACCACGCGGTAGCGGATGGGTCTGTGCTCATTGGACTCGCGCTCGCCAGCCCGGAGACCCACATCCCGCCAGAGACAAGTACCAGCCACAGATTAACGCGATACACGCGGATCAGAAGAAACAGCTCAGTACCACCACGCGGTAGAGACTGTGTGAAAACTGCTGAGGGATGCCCCCGGCTTGCCCGGGGCGAGGTTCACGTTGGCTGCTAGAAATCAGCAATAGTGAAACTTTCGTAAGATGCCACCGCCTTGCGCGGTGGAGGTCTCACGTTCCTTGCTATCTGCTGCAAGGCTACGCAGTTAGCAGCAAACGTGAACCTCCACGGGCCAAGCCCGTGGCATCCAAACGTCTTCTGATCTTTTCCGTAGCCACCATCGTGAGACTCCACCGGACAAGCCGGTGGCATCTTTAAGAATTTTCACACAGTCTCGGTAGCGGGTGGGTCTGTGCTCATTGGACTCGCGCTCGCCAGCCCGGAGACCCACCCGCTACCGCGCGGTGGTACTGACCTGTTGCCCCCCCACGCTGTGTCCGTGGCCGACAAAGCTCAAAGTACAAAGTTCAAAGTACAAAGCTCAAAGTTCAAAGACCCAAGCCCCAAGACCTATTCCTTTTTTGCCCCATACCTCTTACTAATCTTCTTCACATAATCCTGCGTCTCTCGATAAGGGGGTACTTGACGGCCATACTTCATCACCGCGCCCTCGCCGGCATTATAACTCGCCAGGGCCAGGTCCACCCTGCCGCCAAACATCTGCAGCAGTCCTTTTAAATACTGTGTGCCGCCAAAAATGTTTGCCGCCGGGTCGAAAGAGTTGCGCACGCCAAACCGCGCCGCGGTGCCGGGCATCAACTGCATCAAGCCACGCGCACCTTTGGGACTCAGCGCATGCAAATGGAATTGTGACTCCTGTTCAATCACGCAAAAGACCAGATAAGGATCCACGCCAAACCGGGCGCCATTGACTCTGATCAACTGATCGAGGTTGGCGTTGCCTGAGCTCCAGCCGCTTTCCTTCCAACCAGCAGCGGCAGCGGCCTTGGGGTTGATTTCGTCCTTTTCGATGCGCGCTATTCGCTCGCGGTCCAGAAACATTGAAAGATTTCCGCGCCGATACCATGCGCCTCCATCTCTTTCATTCACCTCATCAACCCTGATGCGTGCTCCGCCAACCAGATAAATGGAAAATCCGGAAGCCGCCGGCTCCTTTAGAGGCACCTCTTTCACCGCTACCTTGGCCGGCTGACTTGCAGGGGTCTCCTTGACAGTTTTGGTCTCCTTGGCAATTTCGCCAAAGATAGGTTCCACCGATTTCACCGGCCGCGTTGCCTGGTAAGAGAAGCCGCCGCTTTTGTACCAGGTATCTGATCCCTGTTTCCAAACCTCATTTACCTGCATGCTGCCGCCGTCGACAAACTTGATCCGCTGGCCCACAACTGGTCCTTTGGGTCCTTGATCGACTGCCTGCGGGGATTCGTCAGTGGCCGGCACTATAACTTTCTGGCCACGCGTGAGTCTGCTATTGGCATTGCGGGCATTGAGCTGCGCCAGTGTGTCGACAGGAAAATTGAGACGCTCAGCCATTTGAGCAAGCGACTCGCCACCCTCAGCGCGGATTATCCTGGTATGGTTCCTCGCTGCAGCAGGAGTGGACCGATTGCGGGATCTGTTTGCGGTGGTTTGCGCCTGAGTGGTGATCATGACTGCCGCAGTAAGAACGACGACCGTTCCAACCACAATAATAGGCGCTCTCACGGCAGAAAGTATCGCGTTAACAGATGATAAAAGCTGGGTCATTCTAATGTAGGTCCAACTGAATTATGACGCCATCGTAACAACTAGTAAATGGTAAATAGCAAATTGTAAATGGTAATCGTGTCGTTAAATTGATGGCCTTTTACCTTTGGTCTTTGTCTTACCCCGTAGGGGTGAAATGTTTATAGCTAAAGGAGCAATACCGAAGAACATGTTGCGGTCTTACCCCGTAGGGGTGAAATGTTTATAGCTAAAGGAGCCAGCCCTACCTCCGGCTCCGTTCGGAGGAGCGGAACCGAAGTTGGGCTTTTCCACTCAAGAATATTTCCGCTCCTCCGAACGGAGCTCTGTAGTGAGGGTCTCTCGGTTCTATAAACATGTCACTCCTACGGAGTGAAAGCCCCCTAGGAGTGAAAGCCCCCTAGGTGTGAAACCCCTTTGGTTTCTAAGTTCAAACCACAAAGCTCACAACAAAGACCAGAGACTAGAGTTGCAATTTCAAATACCAAAGGCCGTCTTCATTTGCTATTTACGACATAAAGGGGAACAGGGTAAAAGGGGAACAGGGGAAAGGGTAACGGTTGAACCGTGGAACAGTGGAGTCGGTGGATAGCGATCGTTTTTACCCTGTTCACCTTTTACCCCTTTCCCCTTTTCCCCTTCTTTTCTCCCCGGGAGCGCAGGTGTCCCGCCTGCTCACGAGTCGGGGGCGAGTCCGACGTTCGCGCTGCGGTTTTGTGCCTTTATCGCTGCGCGTTCATTCACGGGCGAGACGCCTTCGCTCCCGGGAGCCCTTCGTGTAACGCAAACTGTTAGTTTGCGCGCAAGCTAACAGCAGGCGTTACGGCTGCCCGGTGGTTGCGGTTGTCGGGGGCCAACTGCGAAAAACGAATAGGAAAGGGCCATTGGTCTTTGGTCTTTGGCCTTTGGTCTTTAGTCTTTGGTCTTTATTCTTTGGTCTTTAGTCTTTAGTCTTTGGTCTTTAGTCTTTAGTCTTTGGTCTTTGGTCTTTGGTCTTTGAACTTTGAGCTTTGTACTCTGAACTTTGGTTCACTCCGTAGGAGTGAAATGTTTATAGCTGAAGGAGCCGCCCCAACCTCCGGCGCCGTTCGGAGGAGCGGAATCCGAGTTGAGATCTTTCCACCCAAGAACATTTCCGCTCCTCCGAACGGCGCTGTGTAGCAAGGGGCCTGAGTTCTATAAACATCTCACTCCTACGGAGTGAAACAAAGTTCAAAGTACAAAGTTCAAAGACCAAAGTTCCAAAGTTCAAAGACCAAAGTTCCAAAGTTCAAAGACCAAAGTTCCAAAGTTCAAAGACCAAAGTTCAAAGCACAAAGTTCAAAGTTCCAAAGTTCAAAGTACAAAGTTCAAAGTACAAAGTTCAAAGGCCAAAGACCAAAGGCCAAAGACCAAATCAATATCCTATCTACGCTATTCACCATTCACCATTCATCATTCACCATTCACCAGCTACCTCGCTGCTGCTGCTCGTTTCCTGAACCCTTCAAAACTGTGGCCAGTGCCAAAATAGTTCTTCCACGCCACGTCTAATAGATCCAATGTAAGTCGTAGGGGACGCTGTTCGAACACGCAAAGGTCAGCAAGCCGATTCAATAAGTCTCGCGGTTCACAGGCTTTCATTGGCCGCTCTTCGATTTCATACCTGTTTAGGAGGTGTTCGACGTAAGCCTGTTCTGCCACAATTCCTCTCTCCGCAGCGGCGCGTCTGAATATCTCGACATACGCGTCTGCGTTGGGAAGTTCCAGGCGAGCGCGATAGGCCATTCGCCGCAGGAAGGCTTCATCGAAAACCTCTTTCTCATCGAGGTTAGTCGAGAAGACCACGAGCTGTTCAAACGGAACTTCCACTTTCTTCCCGTTATGCAGCGTGAGAAAATCCACCCGGCGTTCCAATGGCAGAATCCAACGGTTGAGCAGGTCTTGCGGTGCGACTTGCTGCCGGCCAAAGTCATCTATTACAAGCGTGCCGCAGTTCGATTTCATTTGAAACGGCGCTTCGTAAAATCCCGCCAGGTCGGACCACGTAAGATCAGTGTTCGCGAGGGTAAGCTCACCACCAACAATAACCAACGGTCGTTCAATTCTGACCCAGCGATGATCCCGCTCAAGCGCAGAGGGTTGATCTCCTACCACTCGGTGACAGTGTCGATCAAATATCCGAATAACCTGTCCATCCACTTCCACCGCGTAGGGAATCCAGATAGAGCCGGATATAGCGCCATTGATGCGCTCCGAAACTGCAGTCTTTCCTGTTCCGGATGGTCCAGTAAGGAAGAGTGAGGATCGAGAGTTAACTACACAGCCGAGCGTTTGCAGCAACGTATCGGGTAGCACCAGGTCGCGGAAAGCATAGCGCAAGTTCTCCATGGTAGCGGGCCGATAGGGAACAGCCTGCAGACGCGTCATGTAGGTGTAATCGTCCAGGGAAACTGGCGCTGGGCCAACATAACCCGATTGCAGGTGTCGACGTTCAACGCGTTCCCAACCGCGGTCGAGCATTGCATAACGAGTCATGCCGATGCCATTTTGCAGGCGGATCTCGATCAACTTCTCGCGGTACAGCCGGTACAGAAGCTCTTCTGCAAGCACCGAGGGAAGGCACAGTTTTTCTGCTACGGAGATGGTGTTTGGATCAGGCAGGGTTGCGACGTGTCTCAAGGCCAGGTCGCCCAGGAAGGCTTCTGACACACCAACATCCGCCAACTCTTCCGGTATTGGCGGTCCCAATCCTTCAATTTCAGTTCGCGTAAGAATGCTTAAATGGCCCATAGTCTCCTCAAAAGGTTAGACGGCAGACGGCAGGAGCAGACGGCAGGAGCAGGAGGCAGGCGTTTTCTTAGCTGGGGATGACGCCACTGCGCATCTTTCAGTCTTACACCGATTTCGCCTGCACTTTTCAAGACTTATTGTCTCCTATTTTCCTGCCCCTGCCGTCTGCCCCTGCCGTCTGCTCCTGCCTCCTGTCTTTTACGTTCCCGGTAGCGGACTGACTTTAACTACCAACGACTCCGTTCCCGTCGTCTCGCCCGAATACCTTCGCTGTCGCGCGATCCGCAGAGCTGAAGCTTCGTAACCCTCCATGCCGGGCCGATGGTTCGCGACAGCAGCATTGGTGACGCGGCCATTCTTTATTTCCACGGCCACCGCAATTGATTGGGACGGGATGCCTGTTTTCTGTTGGGCCTCTGCCGTTAATCTGGCTGCCTTGTAATGGATTTCAGCGTCCTCATACCGGCCCATCTTGTCCATCATCTTTGCGGTATTCAATTGCCCATTGAATTCACCACCAGCGCGCACGAAACTCTTCAAGGCATCGTCATACTTCTGCAGCCCTGATTGGGCCAGCGCCAGGTTGTTCCAGATCTGCTTGTCGGTCGGAGCTAATTTTGCTGCCTTTTTCAGATACTTGGCCGCTGCTTTACAGTCGCCGCCCAGGTAGAGTGCGTATCCATAATCGTTAAGGATCTGCGAATCACGCGGAGCAAGTTTCAGCGCCCGTTCAAACGAGTCCGTCGAGAGTTGCGTCAAGCCCTTACGGAAATAGGCAACACCGAGCAGGCGGTGCGCTTCGCTGAGCTTTGGATCATCCGAGGCGGCAGCGGACAACAAAGCGATAGCGCCGTTCAGGTCATCCTTCTCGAGGGCCGCTTGTCCTTGTGCAACGCGATCAGCAGTGCTTCCATCAGAAACTGCAGCCGCAGGCGTCGTCGCATCGTTGACCCGCATGGTCTTTGCGCTCTCAAACTGCTTGAGATCTTTCTCCGTCACGCGGTGCGCCTGTTGATCGTTCCTCTTGCGGCCGAAGATTCTGCCCAGCGCTCTGAAAGGGGCTCCAAGCACGCGGCCAATGCTGTTGTCATTTTTCTTCTTTTCGACCGCCGTGGTCCCAAAGTCGCCATCTGCAAAACTCCCGCTGACGGCACTCGCGACACTCCAGTTTTGAATCATCGCAAACGTGAGAGCGAAAACGACGATTAGCGAAGCAACGGTGATGTAGATTTTCTTCATAAAGGCTGACTCCTGTTATGGCTCACTTTCCTCCCAGCACATCGATAAGTGTGAGAATCGGGGGTGCAAGAACCACCACAATAACTACGGGGAAAAGAAAAACTGTTAGCGGTATGAGAAGTTTCAGCGCTGCCTTTTGCGAGGCCTGCTCGGCGCGCTGTCGACGCTTGGTGCGTAAAGACTCTGCGAATACGCGCACAGCCTTTCCAATTGAGGAACCAAAACGATCTGCTTGGACCAGCAACGCCACGAAACTACGAATATCGTCAACTCCTGTTCGCTCCGCCAGGTTCCGCAAGGCTTCTTCACGGCTGCGTCCAACGCGGATCTCCAGATTGACCAGCTCGAGCTCGTAATGCATGTCTGGGTGCAGGTTTTTCAATTCGTCACCGACGCGATTCAGCGCCGCATTCAGGCCCAGCCCGGCCTCTATTGCCACCACCAACAGATCCAGGGCGTCTGCCAACCCCCAGGTGATACGCTGTTGACGTGCCGTGGTCTGATTGCGGATTATGAAGCGCGGCAGGTAGAAGCCAACTCCGGCTCCCATTCCTCCCAGTAGAAAGGCGTTATTTGTCGGCTGGTTGGTCATTATACAAGCAGTAACCAACGCGCCCGGAAGGGCAACTAATAAGGTAAGTTGGATCGCTCGATAGACCATCGCGGCATCCGGCGAACGGTAACCGGCCTGAAGTAATTGCTTTTGCAGTTTTGCTGCTTCAACGGCGGAAATCGGAATGACGCGGTTAAGCGGCTCGGCAATGCGTTCGGCCATCACCGAGATGGGATTGTTCTCAATGAGGGCTAACGATGGATCCATGCCTTCGAGGCGTTGGGTGACGATATTACTCGGTCGCGAGAACATCCAGTAAACGCTCATCACCGCCAGGGCTATGCCGGTAAATGTCAAGAGCACTATTAAAATCAACATGTCCGTTCCTTCTTAGGTTAGGAGTCTCATATTTTCAAGGTCATCACACCCTGATATTCATAATTTTTCTGATCAGGAGCATACCCAGTGTCTGCCACACGATGCCGAAGGCAATCACGTAGTGGCCTCGCTGGTCATGCAGTAGGATGGACATATAGTCAGGATCGATAAGTGTTAGCGCCAGAACGAGCCCAAAAGGTATGCCGGCGAGAACCCAGCCCGAGGCGCGGGAACTCGTCGTCATGGTGCGGAAATCCTCCATAAGCTTAAAGCGCTCGCGAATCGTCTGGGCTACTTTGTCAAGGATTTCGGCAAGATTGCCGCCTGTTTCACGTTGGATATGCATCGCGGTGACGCACAGGCGGAGGTCCAGAACAGGGACGCGCTCAGTTAGCCGATCCAGTGCCAACTTGATTCCAAGGCCCAGTTTCTGCTCCTCGAAAGTCGTGCGAAACTCAGAAGCAATCGGGTCGGGCATCTCGGAGGACACCTGGCGCAAAGACTCAGAGAAGGCGTGCCCGACAGCAAGGGAACGGCTCAAGAGCTCCAGTGTATCGGGTAATTGCTCGTTCAGTTTTCGTAACCGTTTTTTACGGGTACGTGCGACGTGCAGAATGGGTATCGCTGCTGCAATCAAAGTTGAGATTACGACGGATAAAGAGCCAAAAACCGTCGATGCCGCGAGCGCAGCCATTAAACCTGCACCCATGCTGAATGCAATAAGCCGGCTAACGGTGATCTGCATATCTGCCTGCCTGATCATCCGATCGAGCTTATTTATGACGTCCAGCGATGAGAGGAGTCGGTTGATGGTAGCGCTGCCGCCAATTGTATCGTCACGTGCTATTTGTACCGCATCGTCACCATGGGCAACGCCCGAGTCCTGCAAAGCTTCGGCAACGCGTTGCTGCAACCGGGCCTGGCGATCATCAGACTTCCGCGTCGCCAGCAGGAAGAGGGCATAAGTGAGAAACAGACAGAAAAGAAATACGGTCGTTGAGAGCAACATCCTTTAAGTGCCTCCTAGAAAAACGCCGGCAGTTGCATGCCATATTGCTTAAGGCGCTCAGCAAATCGCGGGCGAATGCCGGTGGTGCGGAACCGTCCAATGACTTTGCCGCTTGAATCGACTCCGGTCCGCTCAAATTGGAAGAGCTCCTGCATCGCGGTAGTGTCTCCCTCCATCCCGGTAATCTCCGAAATTGAGGTTATGCGACGGGTGCCATCGGTCAGGCGAGCTACCTGGATCACCAGATCGACAGCCGATGAGATCTGTTGGCGCATGGCCCGATCTGAGAGTCTCATCCCGGTCATCTGAATCATTGTTTCCATACGTGCGAGAGCGTCCCTGGTTGTATTAGCATGGATGGTGGTGAGCGAGCCATCGTGGCCTGTATTCATTGCCTGAAGCATGTCGATCGCCTCACCGCCTCGAACCTCGCCGATGACAATTCGGTCTGGCCGCATTCGCAGGGCATTCCTTACCAGATCACGCTGAGTCACTTCGCCGCGACCCTCGATATTGGGCGGACGAGTCTCAAGTCTCACAATGTGCGGTTGTTGTAATTGCAGTTCTGCCGAGTCTTCGATTGTCACGATGCGTTCGTCTGCGGGGATGTAAGCAGAAAGCGCATTCAGAAGCGTCGTTTTGCCGGCGCCGGTGCCTCCGGAAATAATGATGTTCAGACGGGCCCTTACGCACATCTCGAAGAGGATCGCGATCTCTTTGGTGAGCGCTCCATTCTCGATCAAGTTATGCATTTTCAGAGGATCAGCACCGAACCGGCGGATTGAAAGAACCGGTCCATCAAGGGCCAGCGGTGGAATGATTGCATTAACACGAGAACCATCCGCTAAGCGGGCGTCTACCATTGGCTGTGCTTCATCAATGCGGCGACCGACAGTCGAAACGATTCGTTCGATAACGCGCATCAAGTGCTCGTTGTCTTTGAAACTGATGCCGGTTTTTTGGAGTTTGCCACGTCGTTCAATGTAGATATTCGCGTAAGAGTTGACCAGGATGTCAGAGATAGTCTGATCGGCGAGCAGCGGCTCGAGTGGACCAAGGCCGAATAACTCATGCTGCACTTCGCTGACCAGTCGATCCCGCTCGATGATCGAGAGGGGCGCATTTTCAGCCAGGAGTAGATCTTCCGCCAGCCGTGAGACCTCTGCCTGAACCCGGTCCGGCGCCAGCATATTTAGCTTAGTGAGATCCATCCGCGTAACGATTGCCCGATGCAACCGAGCTTTCATTTCCTGAAAGCTCTGGTTACCGTAGATAACGTCGTCGCTGGCTGGCGAGGTCCCGTTGCCGTTTGGATCTCGAATAAATCTTTCCCGAAGTGCCATTGTTGGTGTCCTGTCAGGCTTCATTTGGTTTCCTTGGCGAATAAAAACTAACTATGTCTAAACTTGAGGAGCCCGCCCTCACGGTCAGGCTGCTGCCCAACTGCTTAAGTCGTATCACCACCCACCGCCGCAAGCTCGAGTGATGTTGGACTTGAGCTATGACGTCCGAACATGCCACCGAGTATTTTTTTTCGCGGGTGCGGCGACGCTGGTTGATTGTCTTCTGATACGAGCTTTGCGATGCGTCTAATCTCCACCGTGATTTTCGAAGAAGGCTCCGCCTGAACGTGTGGCTTTCCCAGATTTATTGAATCCATCACCTTCCGGTAATCGTTCGGGACCATTCCGATGAACTCTTCGCCAAGATGCGTTTGCACCTTCTGGAGTTCAACATCAATATTCTTACTCCAGCGGTTAACGACGATACGGATCTTGCGTCGTGGATAGTTCAGTCTATCGAAAACTGTAAGCGCACGCTTGGTGCCGCGGATACCAGGAATGTCGAGAGTCAGAAGCAAGAATATATCATCGGCGCGATCAAGTGCCGCGACTGTGACTGGGTCAAAAGTGTGCGGAAGGTCCAATATAATTCGTTCGTATCTCTGACTTAAGAGGTGGAGGATCTCGGTCAAGTCTTGCGGTTTGATCTCTTCCGCTTCGTGAGCTTCGAGCGGGGCTGCCAACAACGAAAGATTGCCGGCATATGGAGTGATCAGGCTGGAGATCAAGGAATCATCCAAGCGGGCTCTATTGTTTACGAAATCTGCAAGCGAATACCGAGCCTCGAGTCCAAGAAAGGATGCCGCATCTCCCGCTTGCAGGTTGAGATCTACCAGTAGGGTGGGTTGGTGCATTGCTGCCGCGAGGTTCGTAGCAAAAAAGGAGACTCCGGATCCTCCCTTACCCGAAAAGACAGCGATCACGCGTGCGGTTTTTCCGGGGCTACTGTCGTTCGCCGAACTAAACTCCGCGGTCCTATCGAGCACCGTCTGCAATTCATCTTCGATAATTGGAATTTGCAGAAACTCCCGCGCCCCGGAACGCATACTGCCGAGAATCAACGAGGGTGAGGCGTCGCGGGCTGCGGTAATGACTGCAGTTCCTGGGCTGGCCGCAACCAACTTCTTGATTAGCAGAAACTGCTTATCCGAATTCTCTGCCTCTAGAGTGATGACCGCGGCGGAAGGACGCATGCGGATAATATCGGCGAGCATCTGATCGGCATTGTCGCAAACCGCCAAAACCCGTACGCGGGGGCTGGCCGCCAGCGCGTCATGCAATTGTTGTGAAGATTCGCTGTTCTTGCTGAGCAAGATAAGTGACAAAGGTTGCATCGTAATTACTCTTTAAACTCGTGCTTTAAGACCTGTTGCTTTCAATAGTATAAAGACGCAATAGCTCTATTTATCCGCAGTAATATCCCTATGGAATATTCGCAGGAATATATCCAGCATTTTCACCCTGCATCGTCGATATATATGGGGGAAAGGTAATTGTTCTGCTGATGCCGGGCAGTACCAGGTTATAGGTGTAGTTCTCGATTTTGACCGAAACCGTGCCCGTCGCTACGCCAAAGTCGTTGCTATAGCAGACGGTGACATTCGACGCCTGGAGGCCTGGAACAAGAGGCGTGCTTCCCCACGCGGGTGTGGGTGTATTGTACAAGACCATATTCTTGACGGGCGTTACAGTGGTCGAAGTGTTGATACAAGCCTCGCTGGCCGGTTTGAGTTGATTAGCCGCGTAACGTGCGCCGCGTCGCGTGGCCTCGACCAACGCGTTGTGGGTCCAGTAGATGTGTCCGCCAATCACGACCACTATAAGCATCATGAAGAACACTGTGGCAGTGATGGCAAATTCGACGGTCGCGACACCGCGCTGCTGCTGTTTAAGAGTACGTCTGTTCATTCGTTAAATAATCCGACCCCGGTCGCGCTACGGCATGTAACGCATGGTAGTACCAGGCGTCAGTGCAGTTGCATTGTAGATAGTATTGTTGGCTACTCCTGTCCTCACCGCGAGATTGAAGGCTCCAGCATGAAAATTGTAGTTTTGGATCTGCACCCTCACAAACTTAGGCCCTGCTCCGGCAACGGGTAGCGTCACGCTGACGTTGGCAGGAGCCAATAAAGGAACGATCTGCGTCTGGTTTACACAGCTTGCGGCCACACCGCAAATCACCAAATTCTGGGCGCGCGACACTTCGTTCGCAGCCAGGTTGGGATCGCTTGCGTCTTTGGAAGTCGAGAGATAGCGGGCCCCAACCTTTGTAGCCTTCGCCAACGTTGTATAGGTATAGAACATCCGACCCAACTCGACGGCTCCCACAAAGAGGAGCAGCAGGATCGGAAGAACTATCGCGATTTCAATCATCGCAGACCCATCTTCTCGTTTGCGTATGCGTCGCAGAGCTTTTCCTGGTTGAGTCCACATGCCTTTTACTCTCACTTATAGAGCACCGGAATTGTGAAGTGAGGATCCCCCGGCGCGCCGCCTGGATCGTAGCTGCCTCGGCCCAGTACCAGGTTGGGATCTATCCACTCAATTTCAAGCCGCCCGCAAATATTTCCTGCTTGCGAGCAGGGAGTCTGGGGATCAGCGATTCGCCTTGTCATAAAGATGGCGCCGAATTTGCCCACGGGAGTTCGCGGCGGGTTATATGTGTGGGTTGACGGGGCGGGTCCAAATCCCGACAGATCAACTATTGGCACGACCAGAATGCGCCGCTGGATCGCTCCTGTGTGACTGGGCGCTGTTACTGATGACGGGTATATACTCGGGTTTGAATATTGTTCGTACGTAATGTCTGCCTGTATGTTGAGGTCCGGCTTGAACACGAGGGTACCGTCGGGTTCGGGTAGCGTATCTCTCAAAGCACCGCCATAGCCGTTCGCCTGGAAATCGAATCTGGTGTTTGTACCCTCAGTTATTTGAACTGGCCCGTTGTTTTGATTGGCGCTGGGTGTCATGTGAAAAGTAATATCAGCGCCGAGCGACTGGCAGAGAGTGGTTACGCCACCAGACAAGACGGCGGTTTCGGGCGAGCCATTCCCATTGATATCGGGTACTTCGAGAACGATGTAATCTTTGTCGGAAAGAGTCGCCGAGCTGCCACTACCCTGAACGAAGTTAAGAGTCATTAAGGTCCCAGGCGCTGGGTTGGGATCCGTAAGCGCAACGGCTACTGGAAAAAAGTCGCAGATCCGGTTGATGCCGACTGACATTCCTGCTACAGCTTGTCTCGTCTCGGAGTGTGATGATCCCAGGATGCCCACGGCAAAGAGAATATTGGTCGAGCCTGCCTGAGTCGTAACGCGGACGAAACGTACATCCTTGGCAAACGCTTCCTTTGTCGCGTCGGACCAGCCGGAATACGTCTGGTAGCTCACGTAACGCTGGCCGCTGGCATCCGGCGCATCCAGGTTGACCGCGAATTCCACACCAGTGTTCTGATTAATCGTTATGGCAATCTTTTTGAGGCTGTAAGTGTTCGCGAGGCTGGGGGAGACCGCCGCCGCTGCCGCGTAGTCGATACCCTGTGTACTGGAGTTTAACTCGCGCGCGGCAGATAGCGCCGCCGCATCTGCCGCATTTTGGAGTTCCGCGCGCACCAGGTAGATCCTTGAGATGTCGATGCTAAGCCCGAGCATCAGAAAACAAACAAGCATCGCGATCGCCGTCATGACGAGGACAGAGCCGCGTTCATTGGACTTGCATCTCTTTGGTGGTTGAGGGATTTTGCGCATCGCTTAAGACTCCTTCGGGGTCAGATAAACTCCAGAGGTCAACGGGCTCGCGATTGAAAATACCTTACGGAAGCCGTCGACAAACTGAAGTTTGTCGGACTGTTAGACTCCCAGCTCTTACTGGTTCGGCGCCGCCTTGGTTTCCGAGCGAGCGGGCTGAACCGCCGAGACGATCGGGCCAACTGCTTTGCTGCTACTTTCCGAAGGGGCAGTTGGTGGAACTGTCGGTTTGGAGGAATCCGAAGGCGCCGGCACATTTGTCGTCCCAGCTTCGCTACTTTCGGCGCCTGACTTCGTGAAGCCAGTTGGTCCTTCGATTTCGCCGCTCTTACGTTCGACACCAAGCGGCGAGCCATTCTTAAGCCCATCAACTCCGTGCAACTTGGGTAGGTCATCGCGGTTGACCGGTTTGACTGTCTGGGCCGTGATGATAAACATCAGCTCGGTCTCGTTCTTCTGAAATGATGTGGACTTGAACAGATTGCCCAAAATCGGGATATCTCCCAATCCAGGAATCTTCGAAATCGATCGCGTCTCATTGTTATCGAGCAGCCCTGCTAGTGCAAAGCTCTGGCCATCGCGCAATTCGACGCCAGTTCTGGCGCGACGCACGCGCAAAGCAGGAATTAGAAAGCCATCAAACTTTACGCCGTTGGCGAAATCGAGCGTCGATACTTCGGGTTCCAGTTCCAGCCGAATATGATCTTCATCGATAATGGTAGGCTTGAAGTTGAGACGGACTCCGTACTCCTTAAACACGATGCTTACAGTTGTCTTGTCACCGCCTCCCTGGACAATCGGTACAGGGTACTCGCCGCCTGCGAGGAAACTCGCCTGCTGGCCATTCATGGCGATTAGATTGGGTTCTGCGAGGGCCCGCAAAGCGCCTTGTGTTTGCAGTGCGCGGATCATAGTCGTCATGTTGCCGCCGAGGACAAGGAGGTTAAGCGAGCTGAAGGTGCCCTTCATCAGACCATTCGCGACCTCAGAGAGATTGCCAGGCCCGCCGCCGTTCGCGAAGCCGCCGACCCCGGGACTCGCTTGGTAAGCATACGACGAGCCGAGATCGCGAATGCGATTTCGGTTGACTTCGGCGACTCTCACCAGAAGCTGGACTTGCGTTAGATCCTTAACCGGCGATTGCAGCATGTTCACCGTTTTGAATCCCGCTGCCTGCACTACCGCGTCCGCCTGTGTTGCTACACTCGGATCGCTAACAGTGCCGGAAAGAACCACGGATCCGTTCGCTTGGCTCAACCGAATATCGTCTTTGGGAAACAGTGCGCGAATCTGTGAATCAATCAGGGAAAGATTGGTCCGCACATAAACATCAAAGATAATAAAGCGCCCGGTGTTCTTTTCCCACGCAATAAAATTGATCTGACCGAAGGCCTTGCCATTGACGACCACTTGATTTGACGACACCAACACTGCCTCGGCAATCTCAGGATTAGACACTGAGAAGCGCTCAATCGCGCTGTCAAAGCTAATCACGCGCGATTGACCAACGAGAACGTTAACAGGGACCGCCTCTTTGGTCCCCGTTGAAAAGGAAGCCTTCGTGTCCTGATCCTGGGCGAACACATAAAGCGGAAGAGCTAAGAGCAGGACCGCTCCGAGGACAACGACGAAATATCGACTGGAAGAACCGGGCTGCATGATAATTTGACTCCTTTGATTGAGGAAACTTTTTATTAACGAGACGTGCACTTGTCAGCGTCCGCACTTAGGGCATTCTTTGTTGTCTAAGGTATATCGACATCACGTCTCTTTGCTCCTTCTATGAGCTCGACAGAGTTGCGTGGGGGAACGGTAGCGTGTTGGGTCACAGACTTTTCTTCGCGCGGCTGCTTCACAGCGATCCGCCTGACCGGTTTTGTGGGCGCCACTTTAGTTTTTTCGTCCTTATTTGAATTCTGCACTGGCTGCGGAATGACTGCCTCGCCACTTAAGAGGGTCGTCCGATTGGCTCCCTTTGTTTGCGCTGATTCCTGGTCACCGTAATTGCGCATCACCAGTTGTAGTTTTCCCTGAGTGGTGGCGAGGACCAGTTTTTCGGCTTGTGCTGGGGTGACTTGAAGCGTCACGGCGTTCACTTTAGCGGGTTCTCGCTGGTTTTCCGGAGAATCAATGTTCGCGCCACTTGCCAGTACCTTTATGTTCTGAAGCACGATCTTCGAAATGGGATCCTGGCCCGGGCCACTCTGCGTAGTTGCTGGGGTAATCACGGCCACTACATCAACAAATGAACCTGGCATGATGAAGCCTGACACTCCCACCACATCATCCACTTTTACGGTCATCGCACGGTAACCTTCCGGGATCACCGCCGAAAGACCCGCACCCGTTCCTTCGGGCGCCAGCTTTATTTTGGTAATGGTGTCGCGGATGCCGATGGGCGTAATCGCCACCCTTCCCACAACTTGATCCACATTGCGGAATGCGTCCTGGGGTGCTGAGCCGTTTGGAATAGGTGCCAGAGTCACTTGCTCTGCAGTGATCTTGCCACCGAGGGGTATTTCTGTTTTAGCAATTACGATATTACCCAGGTCTTTTGTGTACGCCTGCACGCTTGAAAGGTAGCGCGTGATTAACATGACTCCGAGAATTCCGCAGAGGACGGCTCCTGTCAGAGCCATGATGAGACGTTTATTTCGCATAACTCAATTCTCCATTTACCAAGTTAAACTTTGATACCGGGTTGAATTCCGGTTTGTGGTGATTCCCCGAGACCCATGTCAACCGCGAAAAATAAAAAACGCCAGTACGCTACCGAAATTGATAGCTACTGCATAAGGAAGTGTGTAACTCCGATCCGTTGGAATTTCGAAACGCGGTACCTTCCCACCCGGCAATAAGCCATAGAAAAACTGTAGGACGCCAAGCATCGTTGTCCCGACGCGTCGCGCGTAAACCATCTTGCATAGCGCTAACACGCCTCCCGTAATTGCTACGATAAGCAGCGTCGGCAGCACATGTGATATTCCGATGATGGCCCCGATGGATGCGAAGAGCTTGACGTCGCCCGCGCCCATGGTGCCGAATATGTGTAGAAAGAACATCAATCCGAAACCGAGCGCGACCCCGCCAAGGCTGGCTAACAAAGCATGAATGCCGCCAAAAAAAGTATTCAGCACCAGTCCGCCCAAAAGCGTGACCAGCACAAGTTTGTTGGGGATGCGCCGATACCGCACGTCCATGTAAGTAATCATGATTGCCAAAGGAATAAACATGATTGCTAAGGCAATATTTTGCGGAGCTAGCATTCCGCTTCCTCCATTTGATATGACGATTCAGCTAGGGGCGAGCCGCCTTACCGTTTCTGAAAGAATGTGGCGGGCGCGAGCTGCCACTGCAGCACTCGCCCGTCACTCTTCTCTAATTAACCCAATCTCCGGACACTTAGCTCTGGGTCGCCGCAGTATTGAGCCTGTTTACGAGGGTGGTCTTCCAGTTGCTGTTCAAGTAAACAAAAACCGCGGCAAGAGCGATGAGGCCCGCGACCACTGCGTACTCCAACGTTTCCATACCGGACTCGTCTTTAATGAAATTTTTGATCATCTTTTCTGTTCTCCTTAGAGTTTGTTAAGGTTGGTTGAATGGTTTCAGGCGGACTTCTAGTTTGTCCGGCCGAAGAATGCTCTAGAAGTGAAGGCGTCATCTCAGGAGACCTGAGTGATCGCATCCTGCCGATCACGGCAACATTTCTAGTGCGAACGTCCTTAGAGCAATGGTTGTGCCGTGTGCGCTGATTCCGGGTGATGGTTTTGGGCCGCTTCCGGTGAAACCACAAGTTACATGATTGCTTCTAGTTAGGTGGTAGGCAACTGACGTTTGGGATGGTTCTGTTTTGCAGCTGCGAGTGTTGTTCGGGTTTAACACTGCTCGCAGGCGAGCAGTTGTGGCACAACAGACGTTTGCTAAGATAATTCGACTTTCTGCTATCTTCCCGTAGGGAATGAATTTAATAGCGGGGACAACGTCCCCGGTAAGATCACAAAAACGTCCGACCCTGACAGCATCGAGTTTGTTGGTCGCGATCCTGGGCGGCGCTGCGCCTGCCGCGGCTATTAAATGGATCCCCTACGGGAAAAAGAATTCCGCTCGCTGCGGGAAAAAGAGTCCCTACGGGAAAGGCGCAATGCATCACGCTGAAAGCGTGAGATTGAATAGCCGGGGGCCAGCGCGCAGCGCCGCCCCCGGACCGCAGCACGAAGCGATTTCGACCCTGTAAGGGTCGCAACTAGCTCCACAGAAAGCGCTCGTCGTAATCAATCCCGTACTCTTCGAGAAATTGAATCAACTCCTGCTGGAATGTCTGGCTGCGATGGTGTTCTTTCTGGTTTGCGATGTAACGTTTCACTCCCGGCACATCGCATTGGCTAATTGAAAAAGCTCCATAACCATCCTGCCAATGGAAATCACTAAATGTTTTTCCGGCAGTCTTGATCCATGCCGAACTGCTTTTCTTTAGTTCTTTCATCAACATGCTAAGCGCGATGTTCTTAGATTGTGAGACAAGCAGGTGAACGTGGTCACTCGTCCCACCGGCATCAAGCAAACAGGATTCGTAATTCTTCAGAATGCCACTCATATAGGCAAAGAGATCCGGTTCAATTTCGGGAGTGATTAGAGGAATACGATTTTTGGTTGAGAAAATCAAATGGACCAGAAGGCTAGTTAGTGTTTGAGACATTGTGAGGTCCTTTCGTGAGGTATGAGGTGCGACCCCTTCAGGGTCGGACGTGTTTGGTGTTAGACCGGGGACGCTGTCCCCGGCTATAAATTCATTCCCTACGGGAAAAAAGAAAGCCTTCGGAAGAAGAATCCGGTGCGACCCCTTCAGGGTCGGACGTGTTTGGTGTTAGACCGAGGACGTGTCCCCGGCTATTAAATTCATTCTCTACGGGAAAAAGAAAACCTTCGGAAGAAGAATACCCTACGGGAAAAAGATTCGCCTGCGGGAAAGGAATGCATTTTAATCGGTAATGTACCATGCTGAAAACAGCGTATCCGACAAATTGTCTTTATTCTGAAAGCGTAACACATTCCTCACGCTTTTCAGCGTGATGCATTGCTTTCTTGCCGTAAAGGAGTGAATTTAATAGCTGGGGACAACGTCCCCGGTAAGTTCACAAAAACGTCCGACCCCTGACAGCGTCGAAATGTTTGTTGGTCGCGATCCCGAGGCGGCGCTTCGCTTGCCCCCGGCTATTAAATTGATTCCCTACGGGAAGAAATTGATTCCCTCTAGAGAGGAAGAAGAATCCGTTCGACCCTGAACAGGGTGGATTCCACTGAGGCGTTGGCTTGGCTCGATTTCGGGAAAAATCTGGACACTGCGACTCTTTGACGATAAGTTATGCGTCAGATGGTACCGCAGATCCATTCTCAAAAGCCCGCCTAGGAGATCGTTAGTGGGTCGCTTTCGATCTTTTCTCTCATACTACGAAGAGCCGTTTCGCAGGTCGCTCCTTTGGGTTGCGCTTTACTACATGGTGGGACGAAAAACACTTAACGCTTCAAACATTGTGGATGCCGATATCTGGTGGCACCTCCGCACGGGCGAATGGATTATCCAGCACCGTTGGGTGCCTTATACCGACTCGTTTTCGAGCTATGGCATGGGCCGACCTTGGGCGGCCTATAGCTGGCTATTCGAGATCCTTGTCTACGGGGTAAATAAGTACTTTGGGCTTATGGGATTAATGGTCTTTGTCTGTGCGATGTCACTTCTCATAACTGCGGCGCTGCACGATCTCGTTCGCACGGTTGAGCCCAGAGTTGTGAACTCTATTGTCCTGACCGGAGTTGCCATGTTTGCGATGGCACCATTATTTACTCCGCGACCGTGGCTGTTCACGATTCTGTTCTTCATTATCGAACTCAAGATCCTCACGAATGTCCGGCGTTCGCGCCGGTATGGAATGTTGTTGCTACTGCCTCCGCTCTTTGCGCTGTGGGCGAACGTACATATTCAATTTGTTTATGGACTGTTTGTGCTTAGCATTTTCGCGGGCGAAAACGTGATTTCCAGCATACTGGGGCGCCACGAACTCGATGATGGTCACGATCAAGCTCTGCCGACAGCGCTTATGGCATTGATGTTGATCGTGTGCGTGCTCGCCGTGTTGGTCAATCCTTACCACTTCAGGATCTATTTGGTGGTCCTGGATACCATGAAGTTGGCCGGACTTTACAATCTGATAAGCGAGCTTGCCGCGATGGAATTTCGCACGTTGACAGACTGGTTCGTCCTTGCTTTGACTCTTGGAGCGGCCTTTACGCTGGGCCGGCGAGGTGGTGTGAAGCCGTTGTGGGTTCTTTTGCTTTTGGCCGGCGCCTTCGTGGCATTTCGTTCGCGCCGAGACGTGTGGTTCGGCGTCATTATAGCTGTTGTGGTTATTTGCTACGCATCCCCGCCCATTGTGCTTGGCGCGCGATACCTCCTTTCGAAGGCTCAAATCGCTTTTATTAGCGCGGCTCTATGCATTGTCCTACTCCTGACTATTCGGGTTCAGCAGATCTCTCAGAGTAGTCTTCAGATCGAAGTTGCGAAGCTTTTTCCCGTGTACGCTGCGAATGTGGTTGAGGAACGGGGTTATGCAGGTCCGCTGTACAATGATTTTAATTGGGGCGGTTACCTTATCTGGCGTCTGCGGTATTTGCCGGTAGCTATAGACGGTAGAAGCCATCTACACGACGCAAATCGGGTTATACATTTCGCAGAGACTTGGGGTGGTAAGCACGACTGGGCGTCCAGTCCTGAACTTAATTCAGCGCGTCTCGTGATCGGGGAGAAGGACGTTCCTTTGACCCAACTACTTCGATTGGATAACCGTTTTGAGCTCGTCTACGAGGACGAAGTCGGAGCTGTGTTTATTGCTAGAAATACCCCAACTAACTAGGTCGATCGAAGCCACCCGAAATGCCCCCATCGGCTAAGACATCACCGCTACCGACCTTATCTATAGACAGACAATTCTTTGAAGTAAGAAGAAGTGCCGACGCATTGCACCCCCAAGTCGGGAAGCAATTCAAATCGCTCGCGTAGTCGCTCCTCCACTAGGGAATCAAGCTCCGGACGGAACCCGTGAAAGAAGAAGACTCGTCTACTACTACCAGACAAATGCATCTTTGCAATTTTGTCCATCAGTTCTTCTGCCTCGCGTAGGAGTGCAGCTCTGCGGCGAGGGTCGGTAATGCTTCCTTCATATCCAGGATGCTTATCAATTTCGGCGGGGAAGCTTGTCTCGAATAGGTTCCTGTTGCTCTGGGTCTGCAAGTAAAAGTCGATTGGGAAACGAGTCAAGCTGGTGAAAATGACAACGTCGCCATCAGTGGCAGTCTGAGCTAGATAGACTGCGATTTTGCGGTTGTCACAACTAGCCGATGCTGTATGTACGACGGGGAGAGAAATCGCAATAAGCACAATTAAAGCAAAACAAAAGAGGTAGGTGTTGGCCCTTCCCACTACTGCGCCGATGGTCAAAGCAAAAAGGTGTAGGCCGATGATAGCAAATCGGGAATTAAAGATTGGCTTGAATTGCGAAATAAGAAGCGGGGTCAAAATCGTTATTGCGAGTAGCCAAAGCGGGAGGCTTGTACTGCGTAGCTTACTGGATCGACGAAAGGATTCAAAACCGCTTCTCCACCAGATAAACAGAAGAGCCGGCACAAGAATCCAAAAAGCACCCCCGTAGACCAAAAGCAAATCAGCTATTCTTGAAAGACCAGGCCTGTTCAGCCAAGCCAGGCCTTCTCCGGAATTGCGGACCTGACCTACCAGTATTGGTCCCCATAGAATTACGTAGGGTACTAAAGAAAGGACAACTGCAACGATAAAGGCCTTAGTTCGCACACGATGATATAAGAGAACATGCAGGAATATCTGGCCGAAGAGTACAAAAAAGAATGCAATATGTGTGAACGTTCCGAGAATGTTGACGATAATGTAGAAGGCAAACAAAAGGCGAGAGGCTCTAGGTCTGATGGTAAATTGGAGATAGAGAAATGTGGACAGAACGGAGAGCAATGACAAGAGTGCATACATCCGTGCAAAATGGGATGAAAGAATAGCTAGCGGGCTTGTTAAGTAAAGAGTTGCACACAATAAAGCCGTCCTACTTCCATAAAGGTCTCTTCCAAGTGCGTAAACTAAGTAGATAGTGAGTATATAGAATAAGCCCGATAGACTCCTGACAGCCCGCTCTCCAGTTCCAACCAGCCTTATCCAGCCGGAGAGTATTAAGTAATAGAGTGGAGGATGAACGTCAGATTTCAACGTTGCCATTTCTGACGTGTAACTCAGACTGGCTGCCTTGATGCTCCAAACCTCGTCGGAACTATATGCGCTGTTGGAGTTGTAAACAGCGAAGCCCGACGAGCAAAGTATCAGCAACAGGAGAATAATTGAGCTGCGTGACCGTTGCTCGAGATTTGTCGAGTGATTACGGGGATCCAAGTGTGTAGGCGTCAGCAAACGGACGTAAACAAGCGGCGAGGCCGATAAGAGATCTGGTTGGCCACCGGGGATTGCAGTGGTTAATAGGAGACCCCGAGACTCGGAGTCCTCTCGCCTCCATTTCTAATTTTGGGTTTGGGGGCTATTCCGGTGCTTCAAAAGATACAATTCGCCGATCCTTAGGCACGGTCGAGCGATGGTGCGGCTGTGCCCAAGAAGGATCAGCGGAAGAGCTATCGAGAAAATCAATCAGAAATGCCGCGGCGCCATGACGGCTCACGCGAGTCCCTGATCTGCATCTTTGACTTCGCCAACACAGCTTTATCGGGAGATAAAGTTAGCTTTGCGTCGCTGCCGTGTTCAGTCTGTTCACCAAAGTGGTTTTCCAGTCGCTGTTGAGGTAGACAAAAACTGCAGCCAGAGCGATGAGGCCGGCCACCACAGCATATTCAAGTGTTTCCATTCCGGTTTCGTCATTTAAAAATTTCTTAATCGTTTTCATTTCTCTGTCCTTTATGGCAAAAATTGACCGCACTGGATTAGGCGTTTCTTAAGAACTTTGCTGGCACCTGAAATGAAGATCATCTCCGAAAAGGCCGACAGCTATCCCGGTGGTAGCGAGTGCATTTCTGGCGCAAGACCTTCTATGGCAACGGTTGTGCCATTTGAGTGGTGGCACCTCGGAATTTGTCCCGAATATCGGCTCAAACGAGCTTAAGTACAGCTATTTCTTAATTTAAACGCGAGCTTGTGACCGTTCCTATCCTGCAAGCCTTAAACAGTTTAATTGCCCAGTAACTGCTCGCAAGCGAGCAGTTGTGGCAGAGTGAGCTTTCCCGGCAGTCTGAGTCCCAAGAGAACTTTGGGGAGTCATCACACAAACCGCGATTTGCGCTGGCCACTTCCCCATTTCAGCTCGGGTGTCAATCAGATAGAATGAGGCCGTGGGCGCTCCAGTTTCTTACTTTGCCAAGCGGAAATGGTGTGCCTTGGCATCATTGGTTGTGCTGGTCCTGTCTCTTATACCTCAGATTCAACTTTGGTTGATACGCGGCAGGGATTGGAATGGCGCCTACGCCTCCCTTCAGGGAGATGAGTATCTTTATTCGGCTTATATAAATGCGCTGATCGATGGGCGACCAAGGCGGAACGATCCGTTCGCTGGCCGGGACAGCACATCGAAGTCCCCACTGCCGGAATCTACCTTTTCAATTCAGTTCTTGCCGGCCTATGCCATCTCTCTCTTTGCGCGAGCATTTGGCTTATCAGCGTCGGCCGCTTTTATTGTGCTGGCGCCAATGGCCGGATTACTCGCAAGCCTATCCATCTATGCGCTCCTCATCTCTGTCACGCGTGATGACAAATTTGCTGCCGTGGGCGTATTGCTTGTGCTTTGTTGTGGAGCCCTGGCGGGAGAGCAGGGGCTGATTGGGGTGATATTAGATCATAAGCGCAGTTTCTTCGTGCCGTTTCTTCGGCGCTACCAACCGGCGGCAGTGTTTCCGCTATTCTTCCTCTTTTGTACACTCGTCTGGCGGGCCCTGACTAATAAGAATATGCGTCGTGCGCGGTTTCACTCTGCACTTGCAGGCCTTTGTTTCGGGATGCTTGTCTTCTCTTACCTATATCTCTGGACGACCGCTGCGGCATGGCTGCTGTGCCTGGCCCTAATTTGGATTTGCTTTAGGCCCGCTGCAGAGAAAGGCCGAAATCTCGAGTTGTTTACAATAACGGGGTCGATAGCAATTATCACGCTGCTTCCTTATGCGTATCTTGTGTCGCATCGCGCCACGAGTTTGGATTATGCGCAGGTTTTGTCTCTAACTCATAAGCCTGATTTGTTGCGGATCCCGGAAATAATTGGCGCTTGTATTTTGCTTGCGCTCATCATTGGTAGACGGCGCGGCAGGTTTGAGCAGGGCGAGCGGCGCGCCATTTTCGCTGGATCTTTTGCCCTTATTCCTTTTGCTGTTTTCAATCAACAAGTTTTGACTGGAAGGTCCATGCAACCGTTTCACTTTGAAGCTTTCGTCGCCAACTATGCGGTACTCGTTGGTCTAGCGATTTTAGGGGCGCTTCTCTGGCGTCCTTTTTCGAATCGCGTGTTATTGCGCATTGCAGCTTTCTGCTTAGTTTGGGGCCTGATGGAAGTTTCTCTGCCCGCGTATGCGCGGTCTGCGGTGGGTATTGTTGAAGATCAAATGGTTCCCGTACTACTGCGTCTGAAGGAATTAGCATGGAGAGATGGCTCTCTCGCTGGCTTGCGTGCCGAAGGTAAAATAGGAGGGTTGGTGTTCTCTCCGCATGTTCAAGTCATGGGGTTACTTCCGACTTGGGCACCGCAGGGCACTCTGCTGGGCGCGGGAGCTTTGGATTTTGGCAGCGCTACGCAAACTGACCGGAAAGAACTGCTTTATCTACAACTATATTATTGCGAAGTTGACGCTGCACGGTACCGTGAATTCTTGAATGAACGGAGTGACGATTCATATATGAATTTTTACGCTCCCAGCGTCATATTCGGCGACCAGCGAATACTAAATATATTGAGCTCTAATTCCAAATCTATAAAACGGGATGAGATTGAAGAAGAAGTGCGTGCTTACCAAAGGTATCAGAACTCCTTTTCACGGGAGAGAGTCTTGCAGCGCCCGCTGCTTTATCTCGTCACGCGGATGGACCGGCAATCAGTTTTATCCCATATTGACCTCTGGTATGAACGTGACGATGGAGAGCGTATTGGAGCTTACAACCTCTACCGTTTGAAGCTACGTGAGTAAGTGGTGAAATCTACATCAAGCGGGTGAAGGGGAAGGAGCGATCGCCCGCCTCACCAGAGCGAGCAGAAGAGCTACCAACACGAGCGTATACAATTGAATTCCAGTCAATTTCGCTACCGGTACTGTGAAGACGGGCACGAGATAGAGCGTACAAATCAGCCAGGGTGCAAGTGTCTCGAGGCCTATTAACATCACAGCAAAAATTAGCAGGGTGCAGTCGTAGATCGGCGTGTACATATTGAACAGAAGCCCACACACAATTGCCAGTGACCACGAAAGAGCTTGTGGTCCCTCTTTGTACCATAGGTAGCTAATCACCAGAAACGCTGATAAGAATAATATCAGCCGCAATGTAGGCTGGGGGCCTATTAGCAATCGCAGGGCCGCTCCTATGTCGATATACTTTTGCGTCTGAAAAACTTCTACAGGTGAATTTGTTGCTTGAGCAAAGAGACGCATGAGATTAAAAAGCCCTTTGTAACCTTCAACACCAGCCCAAAGAAGTGAGACCAGCGCCAGCAGCGCAGTGCCAGCACCCAAGCCTGAAAATATTCCCCATTGCTGCGTAATCAAAAGCATAGGACCGACGAATACCAGAAGCGTAGGTTTGTAACTCAGAAATGAGAGAACGATTCCTGCCAAGAACCCCTGACGACTCTTCTGCAGAAAGTAGGTATAGGCCAGAATAAAGAAGGCAAACGCCGAGGGTTGCCCGTTTATTAGCGTGTAGAATAAGAATGGAGGAAATGCCAAACACACAAGAATGCCAAGGTGACTCCATGAAGGAGGCAATGCCAGGGTTCTAGCAATCAACCAGAATCCCACAACCAGTAGAGTCACCGACACTAACGACCACAGCGCCAAGGCAACCAGGTAAGGCAAGCGAGCAAATAATGCCAACGGTATGGTAAACCAGGGTAGGTATGGAAAAGGCGAAGTGGCTCGTACGCCCGTCGTGGCGTAATATTCTCGATCCTGGAGCTCGATATTATAGAGAAGGCTATGCGGATAATTATTCGCCACCTTCCCTTCTGCGTAAAAGGCCGGGAAGTCGCCGCCAATCTCCTTGTCCTTCACGAGCGAGAAGATTTGAAGAACGAGTGCGGAAACTAATAGGGTGATGCAATAGTACGCGACTCGATCGCGTGTGAAGATTGAGGGCATGGGAAGAAATCCTACCACGCATCCCACGTTTATAGTTGATCTAGACCCGAAGGCAGCTCTCGCCGGCGGCAGGTCCGACCCGATGTCTCCCCCGTAATAGCTTGCTTAAAAACTAGTCCAGAGGGTGCGTTCGAGATGGAGTACTTTACTGTGAGAGTGCGCGATCTGAACGTCCTTCCGCTCCGAGACCGCTATGCCCTTGTCGGTGACGCTGTTTCAGTCATATGTTCGACTTCCAATGTTTGATTGCGGCTCCTGAATCCTTCTGGTGACCTGCTATCAACAGTCGAGAGGGTAACGGCTCACTCATTCCAAACTCAATTGGTTAGGATAGAATGACCTTATGAACGCCTCCCGTTCTTATCTAATAAGCCTGAAGTGGTGTGGCTTAGTAGTTACAGCCATTACGTTTCTATCACTCCTTCCTCAGCTTCATTTTTGGTTTGTTCGTGGATCAGAGTGGCAGGGTGCTTACGCGATACTTCAGCCTGATGAGTCTCTTTATTCAGCTTATTTAAATGCGCTGATAGATGGACGGCCGCGCCGCAATGATCCCTTTGCAGGCAAAGACAGCACCACGAAGTCGCCATTGCCCGAATCAACCTTTTCAATTCAATTCATTCCGTCCTTTGCTATTGCCTGGCTGGCCAGAGTCTGCGGTGCATCAGCCTCCAGCGCCTTCATCGCATTGATCGGAGCTGCGGGATTGCTTACAAGTTTAGCCCTCTTTTGGCTCCTCGTTTCCACGGCGAGTGACAGCAAGTTAGCGGCCGTCGGAGTGCTCTTCGTTTTGTGTTTTGGTGCACTGGCGGGAGGCCAGGGCTTGTTTGGATTGTTGCTAAAGCCTGACGTGAAGTTTCTTGGTCTGCCTTTCCTCAGGCGCTATCAACCTGCAGCAGCGTTTCCGCTATTCTTCGTTTTTTTCGCGCTGATCTGGCGGGCGGTTACGTTAGAGAATATACGTAGTGCGCGGCTTCACTCGACACTTGCCGGGCTCACTCTAGGCGTGCTTGTGTTCTCTTATCTATTTTTGTGGACAGCCGCGGCCGCGTGGTTAGGATGTTTCGCTGTGCTCTGGCTATACTTACGGCCCCGGACAGAGAGACGCCGAAGCTTGGAGATGTTTGCTATCACTGGCGCAATGACGATCTTCGCGCTCATGCCTTATGCCTATCTTGTTTCGCATCGTCCTCCAAGTTTGGATGAAGCGCAGACGCTGATTTTGACGCATCAATCCGATTTGATGCGCGTTCCTGAAATAGTCGGAGCGTTCATGCTTTTTGCTCTCGTTATCGGCGGACGGAGGGCCAAGATTGAACGGACTGACTCGCTCGCTATCTTTGCCGCATCTTTCGCGTTGGTGCCCTTTGTTGTTTTCAACCAACAACTCGTGACTGGAAGGTCGATGCAACCATTTCACTTCGAGGCTTTTGCTGTGAACTACGCGGTCCTAGTTGGATTAGTGATTGTGGCCTCGCTTCTCTGGCGGTCAGTTTCAGTGCGGGCCTTGTTATGGATTGCTGCATTTTGCTTTTTGTGGGGTGGGATGGAAGTGAGCCTAGCGACGGCGGCGCGCTCGAGATCCGAGGTTGCTCACGATCAGTTGATTCCGGTGCTACTGCGCCTGAAAGACTTATCAAAGCAAGACGGTACGCTTGCTGGCTTGCGGGATGAAGGTAAGGCATCTGCCCTGGTGTTTTCACCGGACGTTGCAGTAATGGGCGTACTTCCGACGTGGACATCGCAAGGTACCCTGCTTGGTATGGGAGGCTTGGATTTCGGGAGCGCGTCGCAAAAAACTGGGAAAGAATTGCTTTACATGTATCTCTATTATTCTGAAAGCGACGCAGGCCAATTGCGAGAACTCTTAAATGAGAGGACTAACGATTCCTTTATGAACTATTACGCTCGCTTGGCCATATTCGGGCACGAGAGAATAGTGCCTATGTTGACTCTTGACTTCAAGCCCATCCAACAAGCCGAGATCGAAGAGGAGGTGGGAGCTTACCAAGCTTACACGAATTCTTTCTCGCATGAGAAAGCTTCCCAGTACCCACTCACGTACGTCGTGACTAAAGTGGATCCCGAGCCCAATTTGTCTCATATCGATCGCTGGTATGAACGCGTCGCAGGAGAACGTGTGGGACTCTACAATCTATATCGCGTGAAGTTGCGCGATTAGAAAGATTAAAATTCTGATACCGGATCGAAATACACCCTTTTGGCGAAATAGTTTCCGGAATACTTTTAGCATCGCATCAAGTTCTAACAATTGAAGGAGGCTCCCGACGAAGCTATCGACGGCGCTATTTTATTTTGAAGATCTGATAACCGTTCTCATCCGAGTAAACGCTTTCGAGGAACTTCATTCGGTATAGCGTGAAGGTGGCCCAGTTCCTCAGAATTGGGTATTCGGGACCGAGCTTGGAGGATTCCTGAGAGAGGGGGAGTTTGTTTCTTGAGATTAGATCCATGCCACCCGTGCCCTTGATTCCCCATTTAGCGGCTAATGTAAACAGACGCGGCGAAAACAGGATGTGAGTCACTCCCTGCCTTTTAAGATCCTCGTTGACCTCCTCCAGGGAGCTATTTCGGACGAGTAGCCTTCTCCATTTGGTTGCGAACCAAGTCTCATCCGTCAGATAGTCGCGCTGAATGCCGTAGTTCATCTGGGCGCCAATGGCCATTACTCGGGCGTTGGCGGGGAGCTGGTTGTTGATGAAATTGGTTGACTCAGCGTTAGGAAGTTGGGCAAGAAATTCGTGGCGAGAAATTCTTCCTGTAAGGAAGCTGAAGGAATTGAACTGGCCCATTGAGAGTGCGCATCCAATGACCACCAGGCTGAGCATAATTGCAAGCGCATAGATCGGCAGCTTCCAGGCGAACGAGACGCTGCGCCTTAGTCTCTCCCCTAACATCGTTAAGGTATACGATGCAACGATGGTCAAGGATGGATAGGCAGGCAGCAGGTATCGAGCTATCCAGGAGCTCGATGTAACACTGAAAACGAAAGCAAGGCTGAGTCCCAACAGCCACAATACCCAGCGCTTTCTTTTTAAAAACAGTAATAACGGGGACACGAGGAATAAGTAATTTGGGAAATGAAGAGGCTCCGACATCAGGTAAGTGTTCGGCTGAGTAAAAAACTCCCACAATCGCATTGGATGTCTCGGAAGGCGCGAACTGATCGCGTTCTGCAACTTCTGCTCTTGCTCTGTCACGATCTCCGGTATTTCTTTGCGAGCCGCATCAAAGTAAGCATCGAGTTTGCGCTCATCATCTAAACTAAAATAGCGAATGCCCTGGGGACCAGAATCTGCCAGCTCGCCGGTAAAGTATGGGTAAACCGGGTTGTGAAACCACACATAATTTTTAATGTACCATGGCGACGCAATTGCCGCAGCGACGCACGTATAAATGATGCCTCGCCTTAAAACCGTGCCGAAGTACCCCCGTTTTCTGGCGAAGCTTTCCGTCAGATACATAACCCCGACGAAGATCAGCCACAATCCGGCGGAGTGCTTAATCCCGAGGCTGAATCCTGCAAATATTGCCGATACCCACAACCATCCATGTCGCTCGGTCTCGAGATAGTTCATCATGGAATAGGTGGCAAGGAACAACATCCCCGCAAGAGAAACATCGATGCGCGTAGTCACCGCGACTTCGACTACTATTCCCGCCGCTAAAAAACCAAACATCGCGATCACCCCAACATGCCGCGTGAGGAACCGATTACAAAACCCGTAGAGAGCCAGCGCAGTGAATATCCCCAAGACTAAGCTGAACACCTTCGCTGCGATGTCAGACTTTGCCATCAGGCAGACGGCGTAAATCATGTGGATAATAATTGGCTGATTCGCCAACGAATTATCGTACGAGGCGAAAACCCATCCCTGTTGGACAAACTGCTTAGGCACCGGCAGGTGATAAATAAGTTCGTCGCCGACATGCGGCGGGGTTGCGGCCCGTAAAACTAAGACAGCAATGAGACAGTAGAAAAGTAAAGCTACAGCTCGCGTGTCTTGTGTAAGCCTTGTCCAGTTGGTCGCTGCCTTTATGCTTCGATAAAGCTCTGGCCAATGACTTCCAGTTAGACCAATTGCCAGGATGAGTAGTGCGGCGACGGGCCACGGGCGGAGCAAACCGACAAGCCCAAGGCAAAGCACAGATAGTCCCACGACACCGGTGCCCAGGAATATAGAGAACGACATGTCTTCAACCGTACTTGCAAAGTCGAGCCTAAAGCGCCTTCCTATGGCATGCCCAACAGATAGCATCACGAGTGAAAGTCCCAGGGCCAGGATTAGATCGAAAATATGGTCAAGCAAAGCTAACGGTCCTGTGTACTCTTCAGAACCTCCTAAATGAATGTGTGCGTATAGTGCTGCGAGCAGCACGCTCGCACCGACTACAATTAATACTAAATTGCGTGAGAAAGCGGATGGTGTTTGATTTGGGGGATTGGAAGTAATCGGAGTAGTCACAGTAGGGCGCGTCAGAATGGTTTATCCGATAACGCTTTACCGAAAAACGGTCAACTCATTGTGCCAACCGGCACAGGCTTCCCGGTCAGTCAGGACCAGATTATCTGAGAACAAGGTCGGGAATCGCTGTCTGAGATATCGGTAATAGTATTAGGCGCTCTGCCGTTTCCTTCCGAGCGTAACGCTTTTTTAGTCTTAGAAAAGGACGCTCAATACAATAAAACGAGAAACTAGCGAAACCGAACGCGAGAGGTATCGTTAGTAAGACTCTAATGCCATTCGGAACGGAAACTCGGAGCATAAATGTAATCGCGACGAAGTGCCAAAGGTAAAGACTATAGGAGACCCTCCCAAGCCAAACAAGCGATTTATGTTGGAGCAGGGCGAGGAATGTACGACGTGGAGAGTACAGGATCTGCAGCAAAACTAAGCCAGTAGCAATTGCGAAGGCTGTAAAACCGAACGTGTACAGCGTTTTTTCTAGCACGTCAAATGCATTTACAAGATATATCGCAATCAGCAGTAAAGAAAGAAAACCACTCCATCCGAGTATCAATTTGAAGATTCGTGACGTCGGCAACATGCGCCACGTAGTCAACATAGCAATAACACAACCCACCAAAAGAGAATCTGCTCGGGTATCGGAGCCACTATAGATCCTAACCAGCGGGGAGTCCCGTGCGAGGCCTATGCGGTGGAAGAGCACTAAAGCAATACTCGCGAACACTATGCTTATGGTGACCCAACGTGCTGCTCTCAGTCGCAGAAGAAGGTTGAGCGCTAGTGGCCAGAGCAGATAGAACTGTTCTTCTACGGCGAGACTCCATAAGTGGCCTAGAACATCAGAGCCCGGCGATAAATTAAGTGCGAATACCCAATTGGTACTGTAAAGGATTGAAAATAACGCTAACCGAGTAGTCTCTTTAGCGACTTCAGGCGACAAGGTTAAGCTCGAATAAACGACCATTGAACCGATGAAGAGAAATAGAGCAGGCAACAGTCGCAAAGCCCGGCGCACATAGAAGCTCCTTAGATTGAGATTCTCGCTCCACTGCCACTCTTCCAGCAGCAAAGTAGTAATAAGAAATCCGCTCAGCACAAAAAAAATATCGACACCAAGAAAACCGCCACCTAGTGATAAATATCTGCCGAACATGGGTCCGCCAAGAAAAATGAAGTGCTGAACGTGATAGACGAATACACAAACGATGGCTATTCCACGAAGTCCATCAAGAGCGGGGCGATAGCCCAACGTGGAAGTTTTTAGTGATTTCTGCATTTGCGGCGATAAGTCAAGACATTGCGGCAAGAGATGTCGTGCGGAAGAAGGCGACGTACTTTTTGGGTGGATCCATTTACTTCAATCCGCAGCTGAAGTACTGCTCAAACGAATGATTTTTCTTATTTGCTCTCGACGTTCGATCTCGAGCAAAGATATTAATCACCCTTTGGATTGGCAAACCAGGATGAATTGATAACCGAAAAGCGTTTTTCTGAGGCGGGTTATGCCCCAGTTTAGAAGGTGAAGAAAACTCAATGCTCGTCCTTGACTGGTTGCGGGTAGGATTAAAGGCAGCGGTACGGGAGTGACGCTCGTTTGTATCACTTCCAGGCCTGAATCGCGTGCGATCTTTTTTGAACTCTCCAGTGTGAAAAATCGAAGGTGAGTTTCATCGAGGATCCCTACGCGGCTGTAGTTGAATCGTCCGAGTAGCAGGTTAAGCCGCACCCAAATATTCGCCACATTCGGCAGCGACATCAGCATCTTGCCACCCGGCTTAAGGAGTTTCGCTGACCGTTCAAGGAATTCTCGGGGATTACGCAGGTGCTCAACAACGTCACCCAACACTATAGCGTCGTACTTGGCGAATTGAGAGAAGTCCAGATGCTCAACATCGCCAACTATCATTCTATGACAGTGTTGTTCTGCGATTTTGGCCATCTCTGGGTCTTGTTCAATGCCGGTAACAACACAACCTCTTTTGGTCATTTCCGCAGAAAGATAACCAGTCGCTGTGCCGACTTCCAGCACCTCGGCAGGTTTCTCCCTTTCTATCCAGTTAATAATTTGGGAGTGGCTGCTATAAGGATCAGCTCTTTTATAGGTGTATTGATCGCCGCCGATATCGTATTTCGCCTCGTAAGTAAGTCTCGCCTTGTGAAGTCTGTAAGTCAAGGCCGCCTTTAAGCAGTTAAAGGCGTAAGAAAGTCCATTCACATAGCAGATTTCGTCGCCATAATAAGTGGGGATGGGTCGCTCACAGATACGCAGTCCGGCCTCGTGGAACTGAATCAAGATGTCAGTGTCGAAATGCCACTCATTCGAGTTCTGCAGGAACGGCACCTTTTTCAGAGCGGCACAACTATAGAGTCGGTAACCGGAATGAAACTCCGAAAGCTTCATTCCGGTAATTCGGTTCTCCAGCCAGGTCAAGATCTTGTTTCCGACGAATTTGTAGAGCGGCATCCCCCCCGCGAGTGGATCTCCGCCGGCAGCCATGCGTGAGCCGAAAACCATGTCGGCTTCTTCGTTCTCGAGCGGAGCCAGAAGCTCAGGCAACGCCTCCGGAGCATATTGGCCATCCGCGTGAAGCATGACAACGATGTCCAGATCGCGAGCGATGGCATACTCATACCCCGCCTTTTGGTTGCCTCCGTAACGCAGGTTCCTGGCGTTACGATGAACCGTCAGCTTTTCAACTGTCTTTGCATGCTTGTAACCGATAGCAGCGTAATAGGTGTTATCAGTCGAGCAGTCGTCAAACAGGAACACTTCGTCAACCTTATTCCATACTTCCTCTGGAATACGGTCGAGCGTCCAGTCAAGCTTGTTTACAGCGTTGTAAGCAATGACGAATATTCCGATGCGTTTTTTGGCGTTCGTCGTCATCAGTGGCTCTGTGGAACAGAATTAGGATAAAGCAATGCGCAAAGACGGTGACGCTTAAGTCCGGAGTAGCTAAAAAGAGCCTGTTGGGAGAAATTAAGAACCAAGGATCGGTCTACGGTTACTCATCGCACAGCCCGACCCGCCAGCAGGTTTGCCAACCGTACTATCAAAACCTGTGCCAGAAGACCCCATTGTTCAATGTCAATTCTCTGAGACATTTAGTGACACTAACGGGGCCTGAATCTGAGGATGAATGCTCGCAGGCGAGCAGTTGTAGCAAAATGCCGATTACTTACCGACCCCAGCAGGTCTCGAAAGGCCTCACGGTGCTCATCGTTAAGAGTTAGTTCAATGATCTATTACGTTACTGATCAGCTTGCTTTGGTTCGAGCTAAAGTGGGGATAAATAGCGAACTTTGATGCTCTCAATTGGTAACAACCGAATGCCGCAATCGCGAATGTCAGTGGATGAAAATCTAAACGTGCAAGATCAAACAATCCGCAAATAAACAGCGCCGCGATTAGCCATCGTAACGCTCGCGGATGGCCCGCCCAGGCCACTGTTAGTAATACCGCTAAGATCAGAATCGTGGAGTCGTATGTTAGGAAGTACAGATTCAGAATAATAGTCCATGGTATCGCCAACGACCACGCTCGATCCGGTCTGCGAACCCATTCTTTAGCCAACACGGCAAATACTAAGACGCTAATGCCTAATGTTACAGCGACCGTCAACCAAACACGGTGGTGAAAGACCGAAAGCAAAAAGGAGAATATGTCGATCTCATGGAAGGTTCGCCTTCGACCGGTGATCTTGAGCGCCGAAAAAGTTCGCACCATCTCGAAGTACGCTGGCAATCCAGATGAGCCGATCATCGCCAGAGAGAGCGAACCTAAAGCAACTCCGCCAGCACAGAAACCTGCGAACGTTCTACGCCTTCCAGTTATCAAGAGCATCGGCAAAAAGAGGATCAAGAGAGGAGGTTTGTACAGCAGTAAAGATAGCGCCAGGCCGCTCGCGAATAATTTGCCTTTCAGATCCAAAGCGATGGCCAATGCCAAGGCGAAAAAGCCAAAGGCCGAACTTTGGCCGGTCAGTAAACACCACGCATAAAACGGCAGGAAACTGAGGGCGATCAAAAACGCGCTAAGCTTATCTCTAGCAGGCAGACCCGAGGCGTTCCAAATACGCAAGAACCCCACAGCGAACAACATGAAAGAGATGATGCTCCAGCAGGGAAGCGCGAGTTTGTACGGAAGCAGGGCGATTGGGGCAAAGAGCAAAGCAAAAAATGGCGAGTAAGAGAAAAACAAAACCTTCGGGTCACCCGGGGAAGTTCCTGGAACCAAGTCAATGTACAAACGCTCTTGGATCTCGCGACTGTAAAGACTGCTCCACGGATAGGTATCGAGGATGCGGCCCGCATTGTAGAACGCCGGAAAGTCAACACTAGCGGTTAAGCTTTCGGGATGTTTTCTAAAGTCAGAAAAGACAACACCGCAGACAAGGGCCATTGTGAGGACCGCGTAAAGCCGAGCCCGCTCAAGGGTTAGAATATCGATCAGTTTTGTGAAGTGGGGCATGAGGAAAACTGTGATGTTTGTTTTAGGTCGTGACGAGTAGCAAGCGTCGGGCCGCGATAAATCATGGCATTAAACGAGTCCCGCCGCTGTCGGGTGCTCGCTAGCGAGCAGCGTAGGAAAGCGCGGGTCCTCAAGGATGAGACAAACTGGCGAAGCATAGCAGAGTCTTTAAATTAATTTTCCAGAGGCGCTTACCGGCCCACCGTCAATATCTGTGAAGGCGGAGACAACAGGCGCATGAGTAAAAGCACTGCAATGAGAGGTGTGAGAGTGATGATGCCTGCGATAAAACCAGGCAGTATTGTTCCGAGCGATATCGATAGGTGGAGGCAGAACAGCATTGCGATCAGTGCATAGAGCTTAGCACCACGAAAATATTTTAGTGCGATAGCCAGTGGAACAAGCAGAAGAATCAGATAGGGATACCAAGCAACCGGATTAATGATAACGCTGCAGCAAATGAGCACTGCGTAGGCGCAATCGAACGATGGGACTCGAAGGGCGAGCCGGAGACTATACCCAACCATTGCGCACGCAAAGACCATGGACGCGTAGGGGGCAAGCGCGGGGAGGTGGTAGAGCGGCGGCGCGTGGACGGCCGAGTATATAATCTCACTTGTCCCTGTTCCCTCGAAAAGCCTTGATCCTACAGACCACACGGAGAAGTTCTGGGGATCGGTGCGGTACATAAGCATCACGGAACTTGAAACGTGCAGATAATAGAACGTAACTGTTTGCAGTCCCATCACTGCCAGAGCGGCAACGTTCAGACCACCCGCCACAACTGCAGCGGAAGTGAGTGCCCGCCATCTTTTTTTCCAGAGCAGCAAAATGATAAGAGGCCAGCCCATTAACTTGAGGGCCAGGCAAAGACCGAGCGCCGCGCCTCCGGCGACGTCTCGGCCCGAACGCAAGGCTAACCACGCGCAAGTAAGCAGAAGTAGCAGCAGGGCCGTCAACTGACCAACGGCGAACTCCTGATAGAAGGGATTCCACGTGAAGATTGCCAGCGCTATTAGGAAGGAACGCGCTGGTCCAACGCCGAACTGTCGGAGCAGCAGGTTAATGGCCAGGACGGAACAAGTTAGTTCGACTAAGAGCCACAAAGTTGCTGCCTCTCGATACCCCAAGAGGCCTAGTGGTACGGAGAGCAGCGCCGCGGGAGGGGGGTGCGGCGATGGGTTGGGAAATATGCCGACAGGTAACGGCCCGAGCAAGCGGGCGGCGAGTTCCGTTAGAGGTTTATATGGGTTAATGCCCGAGAGAAGGGCACGTCCGATCAAGTATTCTTGGAGGAAGTCCTTTGAATATACGTCTGGGGGTAATAGTTTGAGCGCGCTCTTCGTCACATTGTAGATGCCCAAGAGTGCCATTGGCGGGAGCAGAAGTCGTCTGGTTTGAGCGACCGTCATGAGAGCCTCGTTTAATTGCCGGGCCGTTAAGCAGATGAGGCCTAAACAATTTGTGGTGTAATTACCGACAGTACGAACACGACTAGACGGATAGTTGCCAGGCGCAGATCATAGTTATCTGCTTTGACAACCCGGACCTTCATGAAGGTCACGATAACATAGACTAGAAGGTCAAGAATATTGTCTTAGTGTTCGACGAGTCAGCCGCTGTGGTCTCGTGGAATTAAGTCTCAAACGGACGCCATAACACAGGACCATTTACATTCCATCATAATGACGGTAGCAGGTACGCGATGATGGGAGGGAGTGGATTAGGTGGCCAGACGAATGAGATCTATCGCTCCAAGAACATTTTTTATCTATGATCGTACCAAAGAGCACAAAGGACTAAATTTTCCTTAAACCTTCTCAGTCTTTGACGCCGACGCCAATGATGCTCAGACCGCTCCACGGCCAGACGCGATCAATCTTACTCAAGATCGGCATTGCTAAATCCAGCATCTTCAGCTGGACCCGGGAAAACTTCTTTCGCCGAAGCACTTTGCCGTTGAGCCACCAACCGGGCACGGACACGCGATTGAAATCGAAGATCTTCTCGACACGGAAGCCTGCTCCTATAAAATCGCTTTCTAATTTTTCACGAGTATAACGTTCGCGATGCTGGAGCACTTCATCGAACGTTCCAAATAGAGCCGGGTGCTGCGGCACGAGAATTACCGCTCTACCTCCCGGTTCGAGAGCCGACCAGAGATTTCGCAGCGCCTTACCTTCATCAGGAACGTGTTCGAGAACATTTATCATCAGCGCTGTATCAAATTTCTCTTCCAGGCCGCCGAAATGCTCTGGATCTCCCGCGTCAATATTCAGCACATGCAGGTAGGGCTTACCAAAGGAGTAAGATTGTAGATAGCGGATGTAGTGTGGGTTAATGTCTGAAGCAAGATACAGCTCTCTAGGTATGAATTGATTAGTGAGATTTCCGATGCCAGCTCCGATCTCAAGCACCCGATCACCGATAAATGGTCTTAATGTTTTGCCCATCCAGTGGTTAAATCGGCGTGCCTGCTCCAGCTCAGAGAGCATGCGCGAACCGTATTCGTCTTCCATGTAAATATCATCGATCATCCAGAAGCGAATCATGGACATTAAGGCGAGTAGCCCATCCCGCGCTCGTATCTTCTTACCTTCTTCGCGGGTTCTCGGTAGATAACGAATGGGCGCTTCAAATACTCTGGCGCGTCGCTTTGCCAGCTTGAAAGTGAGCTCAACTTCGAAACGAAAATCATTACTGCGCAAGGGAATCGATTTGAGCAGGTCTGTCTTAACCGCCTTATAGCAGGTCTCGAGATCACTGAGATTAAGGTCCGTTAACCAGTTGCTCGCAGAAGTAAGCAACTTGTTGATAGTTGTGTGCCGATGCATCAGAGCGCGGCGGTAAGGAGCAGAAAGATAGCGCGATCCGTAAACAGCATCCGCACCCTCCCTGGCGAATGGCACAAGTAGTGATGGTATATCCGACGGATCGTATTCCAGATCGGCGTCATGAACGATACTGACGTCGCCCGTTGAACGCTCGATTGCCTTGCGTAGAGCTGCGCCCTTGCCAAGATTGCGCTCATTCCGCAGCAACACCACACGATTGTCTCCTGCAGCCAGGCGCTGCAGAATCTCCCACGTGCCATCAGTGCTCTGATCATCAACAACAATCAGTTCCAGGCTGCTGATCAGATCATCCTGTAAAGCCAGTACCCTTGTTAAGCTTGCTTCAACGACATGTCGTTCGTTATAGACGGCAACAAGGACGCTCAGCCGAAAAGAGGTAAGAGACGCAACGCGCTCGATGCTCTGACGAACAGGCAGTCCGTTTGGCGTGAGACGGGGAAAGCTCACGATTTTTGCTGTCTCGGACATTGTTTCGAAGCGTGTCGACGGGGATGTCATGGTGATCATTTACCACAAAGGATCTGGTACTGTGCCCCAAGAGGTATCTGTGAAAGAAACGGCTCGATTCCTCTAAACCATCGTAGCGTTCTTGGAAAAATGAATAAATAGTCCGTTCGCAAAACCTTGAAGCCGGCTCCTTTGAGCAAGGCGCGCGCCTCAGGCGGTGTTATTGCGATCGCATCCTTATCGAAGGGATTCTTCTTCATACAATACCGGGCGCCCGGATTCCACGGGTTATTCTCCCAGAATGCAAATATTCCACTTTCTTTCAGCGAGCGATAGACATAACTAACTGAGTCAGCTCGTTCAGTGACTGGAATGTGATGGAAAACGCCATTGCAGAACGCAAGATCAATTTCTTCCCGCGGCACGTAATGGTCAGGCGTAGAGAACCGCACTCGCTCTGACCCGTACTTCTCTTGGGCCAACGCGAGCGACTTAGCCGACACGTCTACTCCGAGTAGTGACTGCGGTTTAAGGATCTCAAGAAGGTGGGGAGCGCCGGATCCTGTACCGCATCCGAAATCCATAATCGATTGAGGCTTAATCCCGCGTTGGGCCAGTAATCCTGAGAGCCATACGATGCGACCGTTGGCAAAGAAATCTTTGTCCTCTCCGGAGATAGAGATCCCTTGGTTAAGGGCGTGGTCGTAATCATCGGCAAAACGATCGAATATTACGGTACTTTGCGTCATCATCGTCTCTTCAAACCGAGAACACTCAGGAAAAAACTTGACAGAATAATCTCGCTCCCGAGGGTCATAGCCGTAACTGCGGGAATAACCAGGCGCAAGATTCTGGTCGGGTCAAGTATTCCGAATGAATGCGCGCCCCAATCGCTGACGGCGTAAATGGAGAACGCCAAGCCGGTCAACAAGAGTGCGAGCCCGCAGATTAGTCCGGTTTCCAACGTGACATATCGAAAGATTCGGTTGAGTTTGGGATCCTCAGGTAGCAAGCCCTCACTTATTGCAAAGATTTTTGTAAAAATGGAAAAATTCACGGCTTGAAACCCGATGACGATTGCGGCCGCAGCATAGAGCAGGGTGTGTACGTCCAGTGTGATGCTCGAAACGTGTCGGGGACCAGGCAATAGCCAGGCGCAAAGCGCTGTTCCAATCAACATTAGCAGTGCGCCTGGATAGAAGAAGAGCCACCGAGGACTATAGAGTAAGAGGAACCGAAGATGCCGCCAGCCGTCGCGCCAACTACGAAGGTGCGGCGGACGGCTGCGTCCATCTGGAAACAGTGTGGTGGGTACCTCAGTAATCCTCAGTTTGTTGAGCGTAGCCTTGACCACCATCTCGCTGGCGAACTCCATTCCGGTGGTGCGCAAGTCCAGCTTCATTGCTGCGGCCTTGCTAAAACCGCGAAGGCCACAGTGAAAGTCGCGACAGGGACTCTTAAAGAGCAAACGGCCGATACCGGTTAGTACAGGGTTGCCGAGATACCTGTGCAGTCCCTTCATGGCGCCTGGCTGAATACCACCAGCAAAGCGATTTCCCATTACCAGCTCATAACCTTCGCGCATTTTTTCGAGAAATGGACCGAGATTGGAGAAGTTATAGCTGTTGTCAGCATCTCCCATCACGACATACTTGCCGCGCGCAGCGTTGATTCCACCCATCAGAGCGCTGCCATAGCCTTTTGCCGTGACATCAATGACGCGAGCTCCCATGACGCTGGCAATAGTCTGCGAGCCGTCAGTACTGCCGTTGTCCGCGACAATGATCTCGCCGGAGACGTTGTTCTTGAGGAGCCAGCTCCGGGCCTTCTTGATGCAGGTCGACAGAGTCTCGGCCTCGTTAAGGCAGGGCATTACGATAGAGAGTTCCAGCGGCGACGCGTCAGTGGCAGGCGTTAGCTGCAGGACGTTTTCAGACTCAGGAGTCGTTTCTAGGAGAAATGGAGAGGAACTCATCGTGACCTTAAAATTAAGGGTGTTCTCACATACGCCTCGAACCTGCTAATTTTCCGTTTTCGAAAGGATCACGGAACTTAGGCGCAAAGAAGGCTTCAGAATCGGGGGAGCAACGGTTGTGCCGCTCTCGAAAATGCATGCGAGCGGCCTCATTCCACGAGAGAAAGTATTGGGCTAAGAAGCTTAAACAGTGGAGTTGCTGCGAATTGCCCTTCGCAGAGGCGGCTGACCAATTCTTTGCGGGATGCCATTTGCTGCGGTTTCTGACTGCTCGCCAGCGAGCAGTTGTGACAAAACAAGAGCGTTTTGCCCCGGTACGAAGTCCGCGGAGCGGACGTCTGAAAATAGCCGAGCAGTTCGGTGCTGGGGTTGGCAGAAACGGTCGGTCCAAGCCCGTGAAACGGCCGACTGACAACTGTTGTTGGCGCGAAAATGGCGAAAGACCTCAGCCGTCAGCTTATCGAGCCTTTGCCACAAAGACCGTGGCGATCTGGTCTTCATAGACTAATTCGAAGCGGGAATCCAATCGAAGAAGCTGGGTTAGCGGAAGAGATTTCTCAGCAATGACTACACGAGCAGCCGAAAGCTCAGGATCTGATGCCCAGTTTGGCAGACCGTTCCAAACTTCAGCGGAGGCCCTAAGACGAGCCGCATCGTGTATGTTGTTTCGACCATCTATCGATACGGGCAAACTGGATAGGCGCCACATTAGATAACCGCCCCAGTCATAATGATTGTAAAGCGGCCCTGGATAGCCCCGTTCCTCGACAACTTTCGCAGCATCAACGGGGAAAGTTTTCGCTACTGCAAGCTGGAGTTCGCTCTCCGAGACGTGATTCGCATGTGCAGTAAGGACAAGGAGAATGCCCACCGCGGCAATAATGAGCAGTCTCTGCCCCCACGACACGATGTACCGCCCACCGCTTGGAATCACGGAAGATGAGGCGGGAATGAGCACAACCGCGATTGTGGCTACGAACCAAACGTCGCGCCGCGAGCGAAAGGCGAGGAGTGCGCTCGTCAAAAACAGAAGAATCCAGAATGGCTTAACAGCCTGGCGCCGGCCCACCATAAAGGCCGCGAGGAGAGTCAGAAGGAGAACGAAAAAGTCTGGCGCCGTCCGAAACTCCATTGCTTTAAGTTCGCTGAGCAGATTGTAAAGGCCTCCCTGCCGAAGTAAGTCCAGGAGCACCGCGTAAATCTTGACGTGATAGGGCGTTGCCAGGGTGGCGAGTATGCACCCCGCCGTTATCAAGAGCATAAGAACTGGTGGGAGTGCTCTATCCTCGGCCTCACTGAGCTGCTCCCGCCTCAGTAGCCGGTTTAGCGGCTCTTCGCAGGCGGTAAGGGCAAGCACAAACAGACCATACACAAACTGAATGTGGATATTGGCCCAAAGGGCAAAGAGCGGCGGCAAGAGAAACAAAAGATGATAGTTGCGCGAACGCCGAACCCTTACCAGGATATCGAATTCGATAATGAATAGGAGAATCGTTAAGAGCCACGGTCGGGGAGTAAACAATGGGGCCATCGTAAATATGGCAACTGCTGTGAGCGCAATGGAATTCGCAATCCGGTGCTCGAGCGTCTGTATGAGGTGATGCAAGAAAACAGTGATGAGAAGTCCCGTCCCATAAACATAGAACAGTAGACCTATGTACCCAAACCGATTGTAGAGGCCATAAACCAAAATTTCGAATAACCAACTGTATGCAGCCCAGGGCCGACCCATGCCGTAGCTCGAGAACCAATTATGATACGGTACCCAATGATGCTGCACGACCCATTGGCCGATCCGCATATGCCACCAGATGTCCGGATCGCTGACGAATGGCGGTCTGAGTACTAACCAGCCCATAAATGAATACAAGGCGATAAAAACCAGCGACCGCCTAAGCCATTCCTCATGCCGTAAAAAAAAAGCTTTCAAATTGCTCACGCAGTTTTCTCCTGTTAGAGAACACACTAGCCGCACTGTGTGGTTGTGAGGCTGTTGCGCCCACAGGTTAGTGTCAAAACGGGGCAGTGTCGAGATGTTTATAAAGAAGGACGAGGCTTGCGGAAGATTCGGTACTCCAGGTATTTCTAGTTCTTGCGGAAGCCGCCAGGTTTGAAACCGCCGTCGTCAAATTGAGCTGGAGTGGGAGGGGCGGTGCTCGCCTTAACGGTACCCACGTCGTGGTAGAACCTCCTGTTCTTCGGAGGAATTCCAGCTACTTCGCTCGCGGTGGAAACGACTGCCAAAAACGGTTTGCTGCCGCGAAGGATAGCCTCTTCTCCCTTTTTGAGTCCCCAGATCAGGCCCACCGGAGAGGTGTAGGGAAAGATTAGGGCCCCTGTCGCCACAGCACCACCAGCAATTGCCGCACTGCGGTTGTTTCCTCTAATTCGGCCGGAAACCTCAATGGGAATCCGCGAACCGTCAACCGCGACCACGTATTCCATCCTCCAGGCCAACATGCCAGCGCGACCCCAGCGTCCAGCCGGTCTGATGCCGACGACGCGGGCCTTGGCAATAGCTTCGCGATCTACTACGAGAACGTCGTTGACGAGGACCTTTCGCGTCACCTGAAAGATTATGATGTCGCCTTTGTGCACGTTTGCTGAGGAAACCGGGAAGGCCGCTTCGACCTCTACCACTGTGCCGGAGGGTATTTGCACTTGTGCTGAGGTTAGCGTTGTTTCAGATCGAGCATACGCGGCCGGTGGGCCACTGGGCGCCGCTTTCATCGCCATCAGTACCGTAGTAGGGACGCCGCGCCTTCTCAGGTCCTGTAGCACGGGCGGGAAAATATCGAAGCGGCAGTGAGAGGTCAGAATTCTCGAAATGATGTCTCCTGGTTTAACACTGTCATGCACCATGCGGATGACATCATTGTTGTTCAAGTATTTAATAGGTAGCGGAGGTGGGCCTTCAGTTTGTGCCGCTGCCCAGACGAAGTTAGTCAAGAGGAGGATGGTGATGAGCAGCAGATGATTAATTCTCATATTGATCCTCCTTGACGCACAAAACGAACTCCGTATGCCATCAGAAACACTATTTCGGCCTCCAAAGAGCAAGGGTTGTGCCGCGGGATCTTGCCGCGGGTCAGGTGGGACCTGGTTGTAGTTCCAGGAGGAGAACAATGGAGTTATGGGCTTGGCGGGTTAGAAAACGAACAGGATTGGTGCTTTGGCGGCCGAATACTGAGTGATCCCTGGTGCTCGCAGGCGAGCAGTTGTGGCAAAAAGGGGAGTCTCGGCGCTACGGACGATGTGTGAAAACTGCTGGATGCCCCCGGCTTGTCCGGGGGAGATTCACGCTCGCAGCTAAAACGTCGAGCAGTCAATTTTTTGCGGATGCCACCGCCTTGCCCGCTGGAGGGGCTTTGCCTCAAAGGTCAAAAACTGGAATGCACCTAGCGAATTGAATGAAGGATCTGTTTCTTAGCCTGCGAAGCAGGCGTGAGCATAAAGCCTGGGGCGCGAGCCCCAGGAAAGCTGTGGTTTTCAAGTGGGAGCCCGCGTGAGCGGGTGAAAGACTCGCGAAACAAAGGGCTGTCGCCCGTTGTCACGGGCTGCGATTCGTGATTCGAAATATCCCTGGGGCTTCCGGCCCCAGGCCTGGAGTTTGGACATTGCTTAACCAAAACTGTTTACGCTGAAAGCGTTCGCTAATTCCAGCCCAAGGGTTGCTTCAACCCTGGGGCACATGCTGGTCAATTTTTCGAGGTCGCAACTCTGAAGGAGTTGCGCCGCCATACCATGCTTCCTGCGGACCAGCGATTTCGCAACTCCTTCAGAGTTGCGACAAAGACGCTGCTCGTTCCCCAGGGTTTCAAAGCAAACCCTGGGCTGGAATTCGCGAACGCTTTCAGCGTTAAACAGAGTCGAATGTCCAAACTCCAGCCCTGGGGCTTCCGCCCCAGGCTTTACGCTTACGCCTGCTTCGCAGGCTAAGACAAGATCGAAGTTTCACGAGGCCTCTACGGTGGTACGGTTTGAGACTTTTGAGGCAAAGCCCGGTGGAGGCTCACGTTCAAGGCTATCTGCTTCGGGTGCTAGCTGCCTTTCAACTCAGGAGTCTCTAAGGTTAGGAAGGGGACTCTGTCCCCAGGATTATTCTCTCCCAGTTTAATGGTGAGTGGCTTTCCCAGTTGAGACAGGGTCCCCTTTGCCGAGGTTGGGTGGTTCGCCTGATGGTGAGTGGTTTTGTAACTTGAGGCGGGGACAGGGTCCGCCTTCCTTACCTGAGAGCCTCCCCACCTGAGAGGTGTTTTCAGACCGCAAAGCTTGCTGATCTAAGAGCCTCCCGACTTGAGAGGTGTTTTCAGACCTGAAAGCTTGCCGACCTAAGAGCCTCCTGAGAGGCTGACGACAGTCAGAAATTGTCTCCCTGGAGCTCACACTTTTCGTCAGTGTGCGCGCAGTCTCTTCCTAAAATCCTCAAAAATGCCCGGTTTTTGGGCTTTCCCGCAGAAAACAGAAGTGGCACAAGCTTTGTCAAAAGAAGTCTGGCTCAAAGTCTCGATCCGTGCCTGAGCTCCTGCCCTAAACAAGTTTTCACCTCACCCAATCTTAAAGAAGAGCGCCGACGAGCCCACAAGGAAGAGCTCGCACAAGCCATCACCAAGAAGCGCTCGTACGAATCACAAAGAAAAGCTCGCACAAACATCACAAAAAAGAGCTCGCAGAAGCCATCAAAAAGGAGCCCCAGACACAGGGGAAAAGGGGAAGAGGGGAACAGGGTAAAAGGGGGTTGAGCACAAAATTCACCGCAAAGGCGCCGAGCTCGCAGAGTTTACGCAGAGAGAAACGATTTTCCGACACGCACCTAAGCGAGAAGAGAACCAGGCGCCTAAGTAAGAAGAGAAGGAGAACTAATCCTGAACTTGATCCCGTCAATACTGATCGCCACACCACTGGCTATGATCGTCCATGAACTGGGGCATCTGTTCGCCGCCAGAAGGTGCCAGGTTCCGGCTTCTGAACTGGGTCTGGGACTTGGTCCGAAACTCTTTGGGTTCTATGCAGGCAGGGGCGTGCACTTTAATCTTCGGGCAATTCCTCTCGGCTCATTTGTTCGGCTTGATGGCACTGCTTTGGAAGAACGTTCGGTCCGACAACAGTTGTTCGTGCATCTCGGTGGAGTGATCTTCAACCTGATTGTCGGTGTCGCCGCCTATGGAACGATCTTCGGATGGATCAACTTGCTGGTCGCGGCCGGGAACCTGCTTCCACTTTATCAGCATGATGGATGGAAGTGTGGGGTGGTAATGATGCGTGCTCTGTTGGCTCGCAAGAGTCAGCCTATTGAGCGGGCGTTCACCTTCTCGGGTGGCTTTGTGAGTGTGGTTATCGTTTATGCGGTAATTCAGATGTTTCGTTAGAGATATTTTGGAGTGCGGCTCCTTTCTGTTGGTCCAACGCAAAATCCCGACAGTTGAAGAGGACCACAAGAGGAAGAGGAGACGCACTCCAAAGTATCGCTGCAGTAGAGATGATTCTTGGGAAATAATTGCAGGTTGGGAAGAGTGCAACGTTATCAAGCCCGTTACTGGCAGAACAGGTTTTACCCCGTTAGGGGTCAAATGTTTATAGTTTGGGCCAAGCAAATACCTCCGCCGCCGTTCGAAGGAGCGGAATTCAAGTTGACAAATACTCATCTAGCAACGTTCCGCTCCTTCGAACGGCGCTGGTTTTTTGTGATCTCCGGGTCTATAAACATTCCACTGCTACGGAGTGAAGAGGTGCATATCATATAAAAGACTTGAAACCTCCGTCAGTCTGTTTTGGTTGCGGCTCTGTTGCGCAGTGGAAGCGCAGAGAGTTGAAACTAGGACGCCACCGTTGAGTGGGCCAGATTCATGGTGAGTGGCTTCCTAAGTTGAGGCGGGGTCAGGTCCACCTTCCCGACCTGGGAGGCTACTCAACTTGAGAGGTTACTCAACTTGAGAGGTTACTCAAACTTGAGAGGCTACTCAAACTTGAGAGGCTGACTTGATGGTGAGTGGCTTTTTAAGTTGAGGCGGGGACAGGGTCCACCTTCCCAACCTGTGAGACTACTCAACTTGAGAGGCTGCTCAACTTGAGAGGTTACTCAACTTGAGAGGTTGCTCAAACTTGAGAGGCTGGCTTGATGGTGAGTGGCTTTTTAAGTTGAGGCGGGGACAGGGTCCACCTTCCCAACCTGTGAGACTACTCAACTTGAGAGGCTGCTCAACTTGAGAGGCTGCTCAAACTTGAGAGGCTGGCTTGATGGTGAGTGGCTTTTTAAGTTGAGGCGGGGACAGGGTCCACCTTCCCAACCTGTGAGATTACTCAACTTGAGGGGTTACTCAACTTGAGAGGTTACTCAACTTGAGAGGTTGCTCAAACTTGAGAGGCTGGCTTGATGGTGAGTGGCTTTTTAAGTTGAGGCGGGGACAGGGTCCCCTTCCCAACCTGTGAGGTTACTCAACTTGAGAGGTTGCTCAAACTTGAGAGGTTACTCAACTTGAGAGGTTACTCAAACTTGAGAGGCTGGCTAGATGGTGAGTGGAGGCTGGCTTGATGGTGAGTGGCTTTTTAAGTTGAGGCGGGGACAGGGTCCACCTTCCCAACCTGTGAGACTACTCAACTTGAGAGGTTGCTCAAACTTGCAGAGGCTACTCAACGTGAGAGGCTGGCTTGATGGTGAGTGGCTTTCTAAGTTGAGGCGGGGACAGGGTCCACCTTCCCAACCTGTGAGACTACTCAACTTGAGAGGTTACTCAACTTGAGAGGTTACTCAACTTGAGAGGCTACTCAAACTTGCAGAGGCTGGCTTGATGGTGAGTGGCTTTCTCAGTTGAGGCGGGGACAGGGTCCCCTTCCCAACCTGTGAGGTTACCCAACTTGAGAGGTTACTCAAACTTGAGAGGTTACTCAACTTGAGAGGTTACTCAAACTTGAGAGGCTGGCTAGATGGTGAGTGGCTTCTCAGTTGAGGCGGGGACAGGGTCCACCTTCCCAACCTGTGAGACTACTCAACTTGAGAGGTTGCTCAAACTTGAGAGGTTACTCAACTTGAGAGGTTGCTCAAACTTGAGAGGCTGCTCAAACTTGAGAGGCTGGCTTGATGGTGAGTGGCTTTCTAAGTTGAGGCGGGGACAGGTCCACCTTCCCAACCTGGGAGGCTACTCAACTTGAGAGGCTAATTCAACTTGAGAGGTTACTCAACTTGAGAGGTTACTCAACTTGAGAGGTTACTCAAACTTGAGAGGCTGGCTTGATGGTGAGTGGCGTTTTAAGTTGAGGCGGGGACAGGGTCCCCTTCCCAACCTGTGAGACTACTCAACTTGAGAGGTTACTCAAACTTGAGAGGTTACTCAAACTTGAGAGGTTGCTCAAACTTGCAGAGGCTGGCTTGATGGTGAGTGGCGTTTTAAGTTGAGGCGGGGACAGGGTCCACCTTCCCAACCTGTGAGACTACTCAACTTGAGAGGTTACTCAAACTTGAAAGGCTACTCAACGTGAGAGGCTGGCTTGATGGTGGGCTTTCTCAGTGGACAAAGATCGAAGATCAAAGACCCCAAGTCCAAAGGCCACCATTTACCATTTACCATTTACCATTTACCATTTTACTTTCCGTTAATGCGAGTTGGACTGATCCGTGTTCCAGGTGCGGAGTTGTAAACCGTCCTGCTCTTCCTGCAGGAACTTAACTGCCATCATTCCGTACTGCTTCAGCCTGCGATACAGCTTGCTGCGATCGATACCCAAAGCTGCAGCCGCGCGCACCTGATTGCCACCAAAATGATCAAGAACTGAGAGAATATAACGTCGTTCAATCTCGGCCAAGGGAACTTGCCCGTTGCGATACATATCCAGCACGCTGGCAAAATCTTCAGGGCTATCCGATCTCGTGCTTGCAGTTACTATGTCGGGCGGCAGGTCGTCGACGCCAAGTTCTTCTCCCGGTCCAATAGCCACCGCATACTCAATAGCGTTCTCCAGTTCGCGCACATTTCCCGGCCAGGGATGCTGCACCAGAGCGCGCATCGCCTCACTTGTGAAGCGCCGCGGCGTTATCTCGTATCGTTCGACATAACGCTGTAGAAAATGCTCGACGAGCAATTCCACATCACGCTCGCGCTTACATAGTTCCGGCACATTCAGCGGCAGCACACGTAAGCGGTAGTAAAGATCCGCGCGAAAACGGCCGGCAGCTACCGCCTGGGCCAGATCACAATTAGTTGCCGAGATAACCCGTACGTCGATGGCAATATTGGCCCGGCCACCGATCCGCCGCACCGTGCGCTCCTGCAAAACCCGCAAAAGTTTCGCCTGGGCCGAGAGATTGAGCGCGTCTACTTCGTCCAGGAAGAGTGTGCCGCCTGAGGCCACTTCGAACAGGCCGTGGCGGTTTTCGTCTGCGCCGGTAAAAGTGCCGCGTTGGTGCCCAAAGAGTTCCGCTTCAATCAACGTTTCCGGTATGGCTGAACAGTTGATGTCCACAAAGGCCGCCGCGCGTCGCGGACTGCGATCGTGGATGGAACGCGCAACCAGCTCTTTCCCCGTGCCGGTAGCGCCTGTGATGAGCACTGAACTGTCTGTGGGGGCTATGCGGTCGATGATTGCGGAAAGCTTTTTCATCGCCGCGGATTCGCCTATCAAATTGACCTGGACCGCCGGTTCCTGAAAATCTGCACGGCTGTCGGGCCCTTTCCTGGGAGGTTTTAATGATTCGCGAGTCGACCTGTCGTCGACGCGGGTGGGAGCTGCAAAGGCCATAGTGTTCAACTACTCGTGCGCTTGGGGGCTTTGTCTCATTCCGCAGGGACCTCCGCACAAGTCCGAAGCCCCGGCAGTCTGGTAAGCTGCGTCTGAGTAAAACTCCTTTCCTGGTCAGTTCTAAATAAACGCTGAACTCGCGTCCAATTCCGCGCGAGAGCTCAAATTTTAATTTCAGACTTCGGAATATGAAGGCAATAAACTCAAATCAAACTACTTGACAACGCGGCTAACCGGATGCGCGTATTGTGTGGGATGTAGGAAAAATCCCACTTTCACCTGGGGCAAAATACGCAAAACTCTTCTGCCAAAGAGGGCCTTGCGCCTTTGCTCGAGGTTTGTTGCTTTGGTTAAGTTCAACGACTCGTCCTAAGTGGACTGGTGGTAAAAACCGAGAATAATGCTTCTAAAAGGCCCTAGCGGCCGAGTGCCTGGGATGCTTGCCAAAACTACTGGCGACCCAGCAGGCGAAGGGGAGTACGACACGTGTCGGGGGAACGGTCGCTAAGGCCCGAAACTGAGAGTCGATGGTGCGGGAGAGGCTCGACAGACCGCTTGATTCTTCCGCAAACCTTGGTCGTTTACTTCACTAGCAAGCGAGAAAAGCCTTACTAGAATCCTAACTGGAGGCCCCTCACAGAAGCAAATCTGGTGCCGCATAATAGCAGACTGAGGGAGAGAACACAAATTCAACAAATTATCGGGTAGGTTTCAACAAACGTGCAGAATTGTCTAGAATTGGGACGAGAATTCTAGACTCTGGACAAGAAAATGATGCAGATTGACAGGTGGCGGGGGGAACCAACTTACTGAAAAGTCCAATTTGGCCAACTCACTCAAAAGTCCAACTCAGAAACCAAGGGACAAGTTGGGTGAATGCAGTCAGGAAGGGTGGTTTACCCCCGCTCTAGTTCCTGAAAATTGAACTCAGTAGGTCAGATGCAAGCTTGAATTTGGGCTAGTTCCTCTTTTCAAAGGTCCTCCACCCCAACTGCTTCATTGCTTTTGACAGCTTCTCTGAATCATCATCCCACCACCAATCATGATCCACAGCCAACGGCTCATTTGCCCCAAGGTAGAACGCACGGAAGCTAGACCAGCGATAGTCCTTGGCCGACTTTACTAATGCGTATTCCGGTGATTGTGAGCAGTGATTCCGGCGCCAACGTGAGCACCGTTCCGGTGCAACGTGAGCAGCGTTACGGTTCATCGTGAGCAGAGCGCTCGTCACCTAACGCTGGCAGGAGATTATTTACCGCTTAGAG